>JACLAB010008410.1_pt1 | contig 56764 bp, 35 predicted proteins | sample 8027921 | NCBI WGS metagenome assembly JACLAB01 (sample SAMN15725117, study PRJNA655200) | protist metagenome | isolation source: fluorescence activated cell sorting (FACS) single amplified genomes of... | place: USA: West Boothbay Harbor, Gulf of Maine | collected 2000-07-19 | reverse complement strand
ACCGGCGGCGCACACCGTCACCATCCATGTGTGGCAGACACTCGTCGTGTTCGCACACACGCATCTGCGTCCTCGTCGGCATCATCCGATGAAGTCAAACGAACCGTCGCAAACGACCCTTCGCTGTGGCGAGAGGCTTGGTTTGCGTGCGAGAACCCCCAAGCCCTGCGCGTGCTCGCCGTCATGCCCGTGGCCAAAGTCGACGCTCGTCGCATTGGGCAGGTGGATACCAAGACCAAGGAATGGATCTCAGGAGGCGCGACGAGTGGAATACTCGCCGCGCAACGAGGAGATGTCGCGTTTATCCGCGAGCTCGCGCGCATCGCCGGCGTCAAGCACTTCGAAATTGGCGACGACGACGGGCGACGAGCATTACACCACGCCGCGGCGTATGGAAAGACAGACGCTGTGCGCGCGCTGGTTGAATTAGGGTGCGATATCGATGCTGTTGACGACTGCGACGGGTCGACTGCGTGCATATTGAGCGCGTGCTTTGAACGCCGCGAAACGCTCGATGCGTTGCTAGACCTTGGTGCAGACGTGCGTATTAGCGACCGAGGAAACGCAACAATTGGTGGACATTTGGCGCAGCGCGCGCCGCGTATGAATGCACAGCTTCTACGCGCACTAGTAATCGCCGGACCGGGCGGGACGTCGAGCTTGAGGCGAGGCGAAAAAACGTACCTCGCCAAGCGCGCGGCATTGAAGAACCAGCTCACGTCGTTGCGCTTAGAAGATTTAGTACAACTTGCTAAATCGTGGCGCGCGAACGTGCGCGGTACAGATGTAGCGAGCGATAAGGGTAAATTAATTGACGCTTTGCTCGCGACGACGCCGTAAGTGACGATGCAAACATCGCAAGCGCTTCAGCCTCGAACGGCGCACGCCCACTTTAGCACTCTCTCTATGTATAGCTAGCTAGCAAACAATCGTATTTGAGCATCTTTATAATTCAGAATCGTGTTGAACACCCCACGAGCGCGCATTTCATGAAATCAACTGGTTCGTGTTTGAAGTCAACCGACAGCTTAACAGACATTACGGCACAACTGCGCGACGCCGCGTCACGACGTTCGTCGTCCGTCACCTGAAGTTGTCAAAACATCGAGACACACGCATTATGCACGGTGTGTCACAATCCAAACGCCTCGTGGTGCTCTACGCGCTCGTCGTGCACCTCATCTTTGTCTACGCCACGTTCGATGTGTACTTTCAGTCTCCATTGGTTTCTGGCGTCGAGCGCGCGAGCACGACGATAAGAGCGCCAGCGAAACGTTTAGTCGTAATAGTTGCCGATGGTGCCAGGGCAGATGCGGCGTTTACGCGCGATTCGACGCCGCACATACAAAAGATTGCAAGAGAGTTGGGACGGTGGGGAGTTTCGCACGCGCGCGCACCGACAGAGTCGCGACCAGGGCACGTCGCTCTCCTAGGAGGATTCTACGAAGATCCGAGTAATATTATGAAAGGTTGGCAGGCAAATGCAGTGGAGTTTGATCATTTATTGAATCAAAGCACGAATGCTTGGGCGTTTGGAGCGCCAAGCGTTGTGCCGTTGTTTAGCGACGGTATTGAACATGTGCGAGAGTTTATGTACGATGAAGCATTGGAGGACTTTGCCGCGGCAAACGATCACGGCGCGGTGGATACTTGGGTATTTGATGCGGTGTGCGAGGTGCTGAAGACGCCAAACGCGAGCGAGGTGCGAGCGCTGCGCGAGGATGGCAATGTGTTTCTGTTGCACTTGCTTGGACTAGATTCCAGTGGTCACGCGCACAAGCCGCACGCAAAAGAGTATTTCGATAATTTAAAAATAGTGGATGATGGTGTCAAGCGCATCGAAGCAGCTTTCGCTGAGGCATTTGATGATGATGGGAAAACAGCCTTTATATTCACGGCGGATCATGGAATGTCGAATAAAGGCGCGCACGGAGACGGTGATCCAGGTTGCACGGAAACGCCGCTCGTGGTATGGGGAGCTGGAGTTTCAGAACCATTAGCAACAATTTCGCATTCATGTCGAGGTAGCCCAGATACGCCGAAAGAGTGGGGCGTTGACGCCTCTACGCGTTGCGATGTAGACCAAGCCGACATCGCCCCGCTCGGCGCAGCGCTCCTCGGCTTTCCCCCACCTCGTCACAACTCTGGCTTACTTCCGAGTACCTATTTAAGTGCAGAACCAAGTGATTTGAGATCTTCTGCGGCGATTGCGAACGCGGAACAGCTCTTGGCTCTGCACGAGTTGAAAGCTGAGCGCACGGCAAAGCAGGCGCTGAGCGCTCTATTTTCTCTCAAGCTCCATTCTGATATGGTGAGCGTGCCACAACTGGTCACTACATACAAGCGATACGCTGAAAACGGTGCGCATACATCAGCGACTAATGTCGCTGGAATTGTTTCACGAGCTTGTCTGCGAGGGCTGACGCATTTGCACAAATACGACGAGAAACTTTTACAGTTCGTCGTCGTCGCATGCTTCGCATCGTGGATGATTTTACTCGCAGTGAACTTACTCCCACGACGCAAGTATGATGTTGAGGTAGATTCGCCAAGGGGACCGGCTTTACTGTGCGCGCTAATATATGGTGCTATCATGGGTGCGATTCTCATCGTGCGCCGCGCGCCGCAGACGTACTTTTTGTATTTTGGCTTGCCCGCCTACTTTGCAGTCGGCATCGCAAACACTCTCTCGGTTGCAAAACTCGAGAATGTGAGTAAACAAGGTTTGTTTGCGACAGTTCTAGGCGCAATCAGCGCATTTATTGTCGCCGAAACGATTTGCGCAGGCTTCCATGACAGGATTGTATTTGCGTTTGCGTTTGCATTTGGCGCAATTTTACTTGCGTGCTTCTCCATTGTATTACTCGTACATCAAGAGTTTGTCAATGCGTTGCTCGCATTTATCGCTGCCGTTAGCACGGGAATAATGGCGCCATTTACGACATTTTCCGTCGAATTGGAATCGAATACAACAATGGTAATCGCAGGTTTGCTTGCGAGCGTACTGCTGAGCGCCGCAACTCATTTCTTGCTTCGGCCGTTAGACGTATTCCAAGACGATCGCAAGGAGAAGAAGCAGCGCTGGCAACCTGGCCAGATGGTATTTTTAATCCAAACGTCTATTGCATGCGTGACGAGCGTGTTAGTATACATCGTGGATAAGTATCAAAGCGATAAATTGGCCATTCCAAAAGCAGTGCACGTGTGTGCGTGGATCGTGGCTTTAGTATCGCCGATACTCCCAGTGTTCTCACCAGCGAGAACTTTACCGCGCATGGTGAGCGTGTTTTTAGGTTTCGCGTCACCCTACGCATTATTCTCCATCTCCTACGAGTCGTTATTTTACGCCTCTCTCGGTTTGTGCCTCATGAGCTGGATGGCTCTCGAGCGCGGATTGCAACAACCGACGTCTGTCAAGTCAAAAATGTACGCTCGCGCCGTCGCGCCCGGTGACATACGGCACGCCGCTGTATTTTTATTTTTGATTGATGCCGCATTCTTCGGCACTGGTAATATTGCATCGATCGCATCGTTTGATTTGAGCAGTGTCTACAGGTTGACGACGCGTTTTAATCCCTTCTTGATGGGCGGTTTACTCATGCTTAAAGTCTTAATTCCAATGATCACCGTCGCCGCGGCGTTTCTAGCCATGCTCAAGCTCCAGCGCGTGCCCGCGTTCGAGTCATACCTCATGTTTCTCATCTTGAGCGACATCATGGCTGTTCGGTTCTTCTTTCAAGTGACGACTGTCGGGAGCTGGCTGGACATTGGCTCGTCAGTGAGTCGGTACGCGTTGATGACGACGCAAGTGGTGACGATTCTCCCCTTTCTCGCGCTCGCGGATGTATACACCGCGAGTTTACCCATTAATGGACGAGCGTTAAAAGCCAAGCGCGCATAGTCATAGCAGCAATAATATGAATTGTATCTACTGTAGGTCTATTACAATTTTTTCTTGCGTCATGAAGGCGCAAAAGTCAATGTCAAACGGCGTCACGTCAAGTCGCACACGTCGACATTCGCGCCTCGCTTGGCTACTAGTTTTTGTTCCGCTATGCGCACATCATCATCATCGGCGTTTGTACCTTTACTCTTAGCGGAGCGGAATATCGCCGGTACCGCACCCGCTGCGCCCTGTTCAGGCATGGTAAAAATCTCTCGTTTTAAAAACTCCAACCGTTGTGCAAAGGCGTCAAAGACGACATCCGCTCGGTCTGGAGCTAAATCCCCGCGATATTCCTCGCTACGCGCTACCGCCCCTATTTCATCCGCTAGTTTTTCAAAGTACGCAATTACCTCAGCTTTGAACGTGCTAAACCACACCCCACATTTACGCTCAATGTCCAAAAACTCGATGACCGTCTCTCGACGTCTTCGTTTCGACGCTTCGTCGTCATCATCCGCGTCCTCCCGAGCCGGAAACAAAATCTCCATCATCGCCTCCGAACACGACGCGATAAACCTGGAACTATCACCATAATACGATAACGGGTCGCGTAATTTCCATTCCTCTCGCGCTCGTTCGTCGTGTTGTTTATCCTCCTCCGCGTTCCGTAACGACTCAGCCATGGCGTCCCGAAGATGCTTCTCCTCCAGCGCGCGCGCGGCGAGATCCAGCGCACGCGCCGCGTCTCCTCTCGCGCTCGCAGCGATGCCATCGACAACATCTACAGGCAAGGCATGCTCGCGTAACAACGCGCGAATCTCGGCGGTATCGACGGCGTCGGCGTTATCTCCATCGTCGTCGCTCACCAAGTCAACCACCTGGTCATCATCGACCTCACGACCACGACCCGCACCGCTGTCGTCGGTTTTCGTGGATGCCGACCCAGCGTGTATCGAATTCGCGTCGCGCCCCGCCGTCGTCATCTTCGCGCGCTTACTCGGCGACACCGCGGACGACGGCATCGTTCGATGTCCCGTCATAAAGTGGCGCTCCATCAAGCATGAGCTACACGAATCCCGTGCTCGAGGACGCGCCGCCCGACGCGGGTAAACCGAAAACAAACGCAGATTTTCGCGCGCTGCTCGCCCGCGCGCCGCCCGCGCGCGCGTCGGACGACAAGACACCGCACCGGGGGAAGACAAAGTCTGCAAAGCCGCGCAAGCCGCGAACGAATGATGACGGTGAAGATGACGACGGTGCGCGCTATCGCGATCGCGCGCGCGAGCGTCGTGAGCGCCAAGACGACGGTGATGATGACAACGACGTACTTCGCGCGAGTGCGATGTCGCGTGGGGTGTTTGAGCGACGCGGTGACGACGTGAGTAACGCCGAGCGCGTGGAGGATGACTTTGCGCGACGTAAAGCTATCGAGGAGAGTAAATACCTCGGTGGCGACGTCGAACGGACGCATTTAGTAAAGGGTTTAGATTTTGCACTTTTACGTAAAGTTCAGAGCGAGTTGGAGGATGGTGAGGCGTTGAAGAGGCTGGAGCAATCGGCGAGGGAGGACGCGGGGGCGAGCCGAGCCGAGCCGACGTTTTCGTCTTCGCGCGCTCGAGCGGTGTTTGAATACGTGACATCGTCGGTTAATAAAGCCGCACACGCACAAGGGAAAGGACGTGGTCGGCATGTGCATGAGTTTGCGTCTGGTGCGGTGAGCTATAGTTTTAATCTCTCGTCAAATGGGACCTCGTCAAATGGGACCCCCGGGGACGTACCGACGACGACGCGTCGAGCGACGGATGACGACGGCGTCGCCGGCGTTCGAGCGCTTCGAGCGTATGTTGATCCGAAACGCGATGCATCGTTGCTCACGCGTCTCGGAAAGCTCATGCATTATTTGACGTTAGGTTCGGAGAAGGCGATTAAGAAGTTTAGGCGCGAAGAACGGCGAGCGGCGCACGAAGCCAAGGAGGCGGAGCGACGCAAAGCGAGCGCCGGGACGAAGAGCGGCGACGCGCCCGTCGTCAATGATGACTCGGATGAGGATATTTTCGCCGATGCTGGCAAGGATTACGACCCAACCGTGGCGCCAGCACCGCAAAGAGACAATGACAAGTCCGCCAAGTCATACTTTGGCGACGACGTCGCGGGAGGCGAGGCGAGCAAGGCGGCGCCCAAGGCAAAAACCATCGCCGCCGAAGACTACGTCGAAGACGACGGCGCCGACGACGATGCTCGAGCGAACGCGTTTGGCGTCTCAGGCGATTACGATGAATGTTATCCTGGATACGACGTCGATGTCGACGACGTCGGCACCTTTGATAAAAAGCTCCATCGCGAAGACGAAGACGAAGACGCGAAAACCGCGCGAGAGCGCAAGGAGAGCATTCGGAAAAAGCGCGCCGAAGGCAACGAGTTTAGCAAGATTCGATCGATGATGAAGGACAAGTTTGGCGGTAAAAACGACGTCGCGTTCGAAGAGAAACAAAAACCCACCAAAGCCGCACCCGCGAACGCGCAGTCGAAACGACAAGGCGACGCAGAAAAGCATAGCGAGGCGGACGCGTCGTCTGGACGACATAAACGCCTTCGTTTGTAACAACCAGAGAGCGCGACTGAGCTCAAGCGAAACCAATGCACAGATCATCACCGCCCGCGTCGACGACGAATGCGATGCATGCGGTGATGACGATGACATCGAAAGCGTCGCACCGGGCGGGACGAGCGACGCAGACGCGCGCTTTGGCGTCGCGCTTGAGCCCAACCGTCGTGGCTTTGGAGATGCAACGGTGCTATGACCTCGTCGAAGAGCTCGGTCGTGGCGTCGTCTACCTAGGCAGCGCGCGTAGGAAAGAAACGGATGCACAATACGCGCTCGCACGCGAGCTTGCACGCGACGTTGCGCGCGCGTTGGATTGCACCACGTGGTCCGGCGTCGGTCCCGGGTTCATGGATGCCGTCACCAAAGGCGCGCTCGACGCCGATAAACCCGTCGGTGGGTTTATGATCTTACTCGAAAGCGGCCAGAGAGGAAAGTTACAACCATCTCGCGTGCACCCGTACTTACCACAGTCGTGTTATTTAACCACGAGCTTTTTCAGCGCTCGAAAGCACGGACTCGTGGACGCCGGCGTGCGCGTCTCCGCCCAGGACCGCACCGCCTTTATCGCCCTCCCTGGCGGCGTTGGCACGCTCGATGAAATCTTCGAGATCTTAGCGTTACTCCAACTCAAACGCATAGGCTCAGCGCACGATGTGCCATTCATATTCATGAATTACGATGGACATTACGACGGACTCTTGTCGTTTCTCGCGCGGGACATGGTCGCCTCGGGCGCGCTCGGCGCGGGCGAGCTCGATCCGCATTTCGTCGTGTGCGACGATAACGCCGCGGCATTAGCCTACCTCGATCAATTCTACACCCAGGGCGGCGTCTAGGTTGTCGTGTTGTCATACTTACGCCCCCATAGCGAAAGGCAAAGACGCGCGCGACAGAAACGCACCACCTGGTGACCAGCTGCTGACTGGACCACCGACGCACGCCACGCGCCCCGCACATCGCGACGCGACGCATCTCTCGGCGCGCACCCGCGCGCGATCGACGACAATAATAATCACGCACGCCACCGCGCGCCGATCGCGGGGCGTTCTCCGTCGCGACGCCGCATTCAGAGGCGATTGTATCGCGAGGAATTCCGATTATTCCATCGCTCAACCGTCGGGGCTTTTGTGATTTTTCGATTACGTCGCCGTGCGAGCCGTCGCGATGACGAACGCGGGTCTGCGCACGCACGCCATGTTTGTGAAAATTATCGACAGCGCATCGGCGGCGTCGGCGAGCGGGTCGAGCGAGCGAGAGCGCGAGAGCGGCGCGATGCTCGCGATCGGTGAGGCGCGGTGTCGATGGCGCCGACGACCCGGGTCGCCCGCGAAGACGGCGACGATGACGACGAATTCGAATTCGACGACGTCGATGGTGGTGAATGGAGTTGTGATTGGTGATGGCGAGGATGTCATCGTGACGTTGCGCCGCGAACGGACGTCGTGTTTCGTGAGCTTGGATGAAGTCGCGTTTGACGCCGCGTGCGACGACGTCTCGTTTGACATTTTCGGGACGACAAAGGATCAACGTTGGGCGACTGGAGAGTTGAAACGCGATGCGCGCACGGGAGAATTTGTGATGACGATGACGCAGGCTAAACTTTACGGGAATACGATGAGCACGGAAGGGGAAAGGGCACCGAAACATGTGTCGGATTTGACTTTGGAGTTTACGTTGATTGCGGAGGACGCAGAGGGCGGTCGACGGTGCTTGACGTCTCGCGTCGCGTTGTCTCGCGCGTCTTTGGTGGCCAAGCGAACGGTTTTAGGCGAGACGAGTGCGATATTGCCTGTGATTGATGAACATGGCGATCATGGGTACAATGGCGTGATCAACGCCCTCAAAGAACGTTCCAAATTTATCTGGGGCGCCGCGAGCTCGGGGAACGATTTCAACAACTTGGCTATTCTTTCGCGAATGCGCCAGAGTTATACGAGCATGTTAGATCACGACGAATACCCTATCGATCACAGCAAATTGACGTGGTTCGATGCGTCGTTACGACTCGGCGTTGGCGTCGGTTTGGGTGCTGTTCTAGGTCTCGGTCTCGGCGTCGGTGTGCTCGCAAATGGTTGGCGTTCGGTGAGAACGCTCGGGGCGAAACCGGCTCGAGGCAAGGGTGACTTGTGAGCAAAAGGAAAGCACGACGACATTAGACGAGGACAGTGTAAATACTAAATTTAGCGTTAATGTAATCAAACACACGTGATTGCGAATGTATCTGTATGCATCAATGTACGATAAGGCTATGAAGAGGCTATGCGTGAAAGTCTAGGGCGCAAACTAATAAATCCCGTCTAGTTGAGCTGCATCAACAGCTGAACGAGCCATTTTTGCGTCGCCACGTCATCCTTGAGGTACGCCGTAAACGCTGGATCGCGTAACTGATCCGGGAAACACTGTCTTAAGCACTCTCGCGCCCTCGGGTTGTCGCTCAAACGCAAATAGCACCGAATGATGTGCTTCAACAAGCGCACGCTCGGCTGTTCCGCGAGCTGCGTAACCATCCCGCCGAGCACCGTCCCGACCGCATAGCACCGTTCCGCGGTAGCACAAATATACGATAACCCCACTTCATCGCTTAAAATCTTTTGCACGATAAACGTCGCGACGGTTTTGGACAACTCACTCCCGAGCTCCATCGTTCGCAAGCACAGCGGAATGATCTCAGTGCTCAACAAAAAGTTGATCACTTCGGTGTCATCCATCTTCACCAACGCCCCGATCACCCCTAACGACGTCAACCTCAAGTACTCAAACGGTCGCGTTTTACTCACAGTGTTCAAAAACGGGTACAAGAACAACGGGATGTGCGCCGCTAAGAACAACCCTCGAGTATCCGGATGCGACGCCACGCACTGCAACAACGCCAACGCGTTACACACCCGGTTACTCGCGTGATTCGTCAAACTCGGTGGATTAAGCAACGGATAAATCGCCACTATTTCTTGCAACAGCGCAGGGACGACGCCAAAGGAAAACCACAGCGTCGGCGCGAGGTCTGCAAACATGTCCCGCTTTTTGCTTAAATCGAGCAACGCATTCTCGCGCGTGTCCGGGTCCTGTAAAGCCGCCACGAGGGCTTCCATCTGTGCCGTCGGGGACGCCATGACGTGGTGTAGGTTATGTTCTACCTCCTCCTCCTCGTCGCCGTCGTCGTCGTCGTCGCGCGCTCGCCCGTCGTCGACGTGACCGTCGCGTCGCGATCTGAGGCGTCAGTGCTCCGCACGTTCGCGGTTCATCAGAACGACGCGCGGTGTGGTGGCGGCGACGTGGGCGCTGGCGGTGATGATGACCCCGGCGCAGTCGTCGTCGATGGCGTCAACGGTGGCGATGTCGTCGACGACGACGAAAACGACGACGACAAAGGTGGCGCTCCTGGTGATTGGGATTGTTGTAGCGGCGAGCGCGTTACCGACGAGCGAGGCGGGGACGTGGTTACGCGCCACGAACGATGCGCTATCGTCGGTGGAAGTGATTGATGAATCACACAGCGCGTGGCCTCCGGATATGGAGCTTCGAGGGGATATGACGGCGCGGCACGCGCTCGACGTGCAAACGCTTAGAGCATTGTTTACAGACTTTCCGCGCGGCCCGCCGATCGTGTATCCGGATGTGCAACGATCTTGGGAGGATGTTGGTGTGGCGAGCGGATTTGATCATAAAGAGCTCGCCGATGCGGATGACGATGACGAGGGCAGCAACGAAGATGATGGAGACGTCGCTGACGAAGACGATAGCAGCGAGACATGGGAAAGAGAGGCGGCGAAGAATATATATTTTCACAAGCGGGTCAGCACGGCAGAAATGCAACCGATGCTCAACAAGCACGGAGGCTCAGTCGAAAGTGCGTTCCGTATCATTAACGAAAGGTTGAAGATTGATCCCAAAAACCCATTTTTATTGGTCGATTTGGGAAACACGCATCGCATCTTGGGTCAAAATAAGCAAGCGTTGGTGCACTTCAACAAGGCTTCGAGGTTCTTAAAGCATGCTGAACTCTATCAATTACGTGGCTCAACACTGATGACACTAGGCCGCATCGAGGAAGCTTCTAAAGTCTTCGGTGAAGGTGTGGAAAACTTCCCAAAGGAGCCTAACCTGCGCTTGTCTCTCGGCTTGGCGTATGCGCAACTTGAAAATTGGCGAGACGCAATCAGGATGTTCAGGAGTGTCCTTCGTCTCAAGCCCGAATTTTCATTTGCTGCTGAGCAATTGGCGCACGCACAAATGATGGCACAGAGGAAATCTTCCGTGCTGCTAGATACGGTGATTTTCGGAATGTTCGCTCTCGTTTGTGCAGTTGCGGTATGGTGGAAATTTGCGAGGAAAAAGGGTCGACATGCTGGTCACAAGAAACGTAAATAGATAGATAGATATAGAAACGACTAGAAGTATAATTACACGTAAGTAGCTATGAATGCAGGCATATATCAAGTCGAATTATTTGAAGAGTTGCTGCGCGGGATTCAAGAACGCGTGATAGTCGTACGCTGGATCAAACACAAACTGTGGGAACCAGTTCTCGCTTGGATCGAGCAACTTGTGCCAGAACAAAACGATCCACGGTCCGACTGATCCTAAAATAACGTTCAACCAAATCGCATACTTCATCGGCATTTGTTTTCTCCATCCAAGGGTGGAGATGAAAATGAGAAGGGCCACGGTGAGCGATCCCGTCGTGCCTTTAATCAGTCGTAAATGGAAATCACTATCGTTGAACATCTGAGACGTGTGCCAAAACTGTTCTGGGCCTAGCAAAGTGTAGAGACCCATGTAGCAGTTGTCAAATACGGCCGCGGCCGCGTTTAAACCAACGTACGTCAGCGTCGCCGCGTCAGGCGTCATGCGTCCAAGACGCATTCGCGAACCAGACGTCATCTTTGCCCACGCACTCTCTTTGTCTTCAGGCGGTGGCGTGAGCGCGAGAACGAATTCCGTGCTCTCCCACAGCTTGGCTAATGAGAAATACCAATACGGCATCACGGCCCAGAACATCCAATCAGGAGCGTCAGGTTGGGCGCTCCAAGCAATCCACACCACGCCTTGAAACGACGCGACAAATGAATATCCAAGTTGCATCGCGTACTTACCCTCCTTACTAGCTTTGAAGATGCTCATCAACGGACCATAAGATAATGCATTCGCCATAAACATCGCACTGCTCACCCACATCCACGTCCAACCGGGGCTTTCGCGGTAAATCCGTTCGAGGCCGACGCCGTACAGCGCCATGGCTAAACCGCCGGCGCCGCTCACTACGTGAATCCAACTCGCCGGCGTGCGAGACTTACGCACAATCGGATTCCCAATCGGTCTTGGAATAACCGACGATCTCCACAGCGCGTACACCGTACCTACGGTTAATAATGCCAAGAAACTGTCTTCAATGATACCGCCGACGCCCGGCGCGTGATTCTCCACCAAGCCGCGCGCGACGCCCGCGATAGCCTCTGTCGTCGCCACGAGCGCTTCACTCGGACCACCAGCCGCGATCACCGCACCCGCTAATGCAACTAACGTCGCGCTCACCGTCGCAATCTCACGCGTCGACGCCCCACTCGACGGCACTTGTTCGACGACGACCTCCGTCTTATCCGCCCGCGCCGCGACCGCGTCGGCGTCCGCAACCTCTTTCTCCACCTCAAGCACCGCCGTCGACGTCGACGTCATCGTCTCGCGTCCATCGACGTCGTTCTCGCTCGCGCTCGCGCGCGCTACGCCTGCGCCCCGTCCCCGTCGCACGACGAGCACCGCGCGCGCGGTGCGCCCAGCATCCAATCCAACGCGCACTCGCGAGCTCACGCGCACCGTCGCTCTCGCGCACGCGCCCGCCGCGCCCGCGTGCACGGCAAACATGACCTACGAGTGCTACTCGATCGTTGTCGAACGCGGTGGCTGTCGGTGGCGGCGTTGCGTCGGCGTCTGACGCCACGTGAGCGCATCTTTTTCCCAAAGTTGGCGCCAGACCTCGCCGCATCATCGTCGTGGGTGGCTGGCGATGACGCGCGAACTCGCGGTGCGTTTGCTCAACGACCCGGATGAGTGCGTGGTGATCGATCTCGATGCGCTGCCTGAGCAGTATGAGCACGTGTCGGGGGCGTTGCAAGCGGAACTCGCGCCGTTGAGCGCGTGGGTGGAGGTGTGCGAAGGGTACTCGAGAAAGGGCGATTGGCGCGCATTCGAGGCGCTCATGGACATGGTGTGCGACCAAGGTACGTATGCGCGCGCACGGTAATAGCTTGTGCTTCATAGCGCTGTGTGCGCGAGGCGGACGCGCGCGATGGGTCGATACGGAGGATGAGACGCGTGGATTTCGTCGTCGCGGATCGATCCTCGAGATCGGGACGCGCGCGCGAGCTCGACACGCGCTGCGTCGGCGACGGTGGCGTGCGTGATGTAGTCGTCACTTTAGTGCGGTCATCGTATCGTTCATGGCGACGTACGTGGTGTGAAGCGCACAGCAAACACGACAGACTGACGGTGGTGATAATCTTTGTGTATCGCTTCAATCACGTAGAAGAAATTGAGCAAGTGTACGGGCACGACCCGTACGGTCGAATCGCGGTACTGTGCTTGTATGCGTCGTATTGGGCGAATAGAGCCGCGGGAGAAACAGACGTGGTGACCAGGGCTGAGCTCTTTATCAAGGCGGAGACGTATTTGAAGATGGCGGAAGGCATTCCAAGCGCGACGGAACAGGTGGTCGTCATTGGCAAGGCGCACTTGGAGTTTGCACGAGGCGAAACGGCCAAAGGTGAAAAGCTTGTCGACCAAGCCCTCGGGTTGAAGGACAATGGACGAGATAACATCACGCCTATGTTATGGAAGGGTATGTTACTGTACAAGAAGGGTCGATACTCGGATGCTTTGACTTGGTATAAGCGCGCGTTGCGAGCGTTTCCATCCGCCCCAGCGCCCGTGCGACTCGGCATCGGCGCTTGCCAATACAAATTGGGAGACTTTAAGACCGCCAAGCTTGCGTTTCAACGAGTGTTGAAGTTAGATGGGATGAATGTTGAGGGGATGCTTGGGTTGGCGTTGTGCGATCTGTCTCTGCATGACATCCGCACGAGCCAACACTTGGACTCTGTTGAAGCGGCTATGCGCTTGCTCGAGCGCGCATTTTCGCTCGACCCGCACAACCAAGCAGTGAACAACGCGTTGGCTGAAAACTTACTCATAGCTGAGGATTATGAAAAGGTTGAGAAGCTTACTACAGCTGCGATCCGGAACAACGAAGAGACGCCTCGTAACCGTGCCAAGGCGGCTTTCAACCAAGGTCGCGCGTACCACGCTAGAGGTCAAATCGCACAAGCTAGATCGCTTTACACAACGAGCACGCAACTCGATGAGAAGTACGTCCCGCCTTACTTTGGTCTTGGTCAAATCGCGCTCGATAATGGTGAAGTGAAGGAGGCGTACAAGAATATGGAGAAGGCGCACGTTGAATTTGGTGATGCCATCAGTGTCACTAGAATGTTTGCGCACTTGTGTGCATCGACGGGTAAAAGCGAGCAAGCCGCAGAGATGTACCGTGAAGTTATTAAACAAGGTGGTAATGATCTTGATGCGATGTTAGAGCTTGGTGAGCTTTTGGAGACGCAAGATCCCAAGGCGGCGCTGAAGGCGTACAACGCGGCTATGAAGATTATGTCCGCCAAGGGCATTGAAGGTCCCATCATTGCGATTCAAAATAACTGTGGGGTCCTCAACGTGCAGCTGGGCAAGTACGACGATGCGCGAGAGTTTTTCAACAAAGCAATCGAGGCACTCGGCGGCGATGCCGACCAGTTACTTGGCAAGCTCAAGGGTGCCAAGGCAAAGAAGGAGTTGCCGGCTGGCGTCGCGCCCATAGCGTTCAACCTCGCCTTACTAGAAGAGCAAGTTGGCAACGAAAAGGAAGCCGAAGCGCGATACGGTGCTATCCTCGTTGCTCAGCCGGACTATGTGGATTCCATCTTGCGCCAAGCGAAGATTCGCGCCGAACATGGGGAATTCGATTTGGCTCTTGCACGCACGAATGAAGCCATCACGCTCAAGAGCGACAGTGCGGATGCCATGGCGCTTGCTGGCTGGGTCTTACTCAAGGCTCGCAAATGGAATGAAGCCGAGGAGCAATTCGCCAACCTTCGTGCGTTGCCGAAGGAAAATGCGCCCGCAAACGCCAAGGAGAAGACGTTGGCTTACGATGAGTACGCCATGGTGAGCGCTGGTAACGCGGCGTACTACAGCGCAATCAAGGAAGGCATCGTCAAGCGTAGTGATCCAAAGGTTGCAAAGCGCGAAGAGGATCACTACAAAAGAGCGTTGTCTTTGTACCAAAAGGCGTTGCAAAAGAACAAGTCGAACATTTACGCCGCAAACGGTTTGGGTATCGTTCTCGCCGAACGCGGACGCATCGACGAGGCCAAGGCGGTGTTCCAACTCGTTCAAGAAGGCATGACTGCGAGCGGTATGTTGAACGCGGACATCTTGATCAATCAAGGTCATGTGTATTTAGCCAAGGCGCAGTACGTGCAGGCTGCCAAACTTTACGAGCGAGCACAAAATCAGTTCTATTCAAACAAAAATGAGAATCTCATGCTCTACCAAGCTCGCGCGCATTATGAAAATGGCAACTTGGAGGAGGCGCGAACGGTGCTTCAAAAGGCGACGGAAATCGCCCCTGATAACCATAGAATTCGCTTCAACTTGGCTTACGTCGTTCAAGAAATGGCACAACGCACGTTGAATAGAACGATGAAGAGCACAACGTCAGATGGTAGATTGGCGCAAGTCGAAAGCGCCATTCAAGACTTGAAGACTGCGCTCGCGTTGTTTGAGGAGCTTCTCAGTCTCGGTAGTCAGCCGGAATTCGGATTTGACGCCAAGCGCACAAGCGTGCACGTGTCTTTCTGCAAGCAAGCCCTCACAAAGTCTGCGCCGCACTTGGAAGCCGCAACAAAGGAGGAGCAATCCATCACGGCGGCTAAGACGGCGCAGCTCGCGGCGCGACGCGCGGCTGAAGAAGGACGCGCCGCTCAAAAGGCGGCTGCAGAACTCGCCAAGGAAACGCAAGCCAAGGAGCTTGAAGCCATTCAAGCCGAGTCCGAACGTCGATTCAAAGAAAGTCAAGCGCGCTGGATGGCTGAGCAAGTTCCCGAAAGGTTATCAAAGAAGGGCGCGAAGGGCTTGGACGCCAACGCCCCACCCGTGGGCGACGCTGACTCCGATTTATCCGACGACGACGAACAAGCCGCGCCGGCGGAGCGCGCGCCGCCGACGGCTGAAGAATTAAAGCGCCAAAAGGCTGCGCTCGCCGCCGCTGGTTTGGCCGATAGCGAATCTGAAGACGAAGACCAAGGCGAAGACGCCGACATCGTCGACGCCGACGAAGACGCCGACGAAGACAAAAAACGCGCCGCCGCCGACGACGACGACGACGACGACGCAGCCGCTGCGCGCAAACCAGCCGCGCGCAAGAAGCGTCGCGTCGCCGTCGACGACGACGACGACGACGAGTAAACATTTAACACCACATACACACTTCTAGCCAAAAGCGCCCAGCCCGCGCGCGCATGTATCACATTCAAAACGGTGTGTTGCTGTTTTTTTTTTTGAAATGTTCAAACCGTCGCACCGCCCGCACACGACGACGCCGCACGGGAGACGACGCGCGGAAGACGACGACGACGCGGAAGGACGAGGAGGCGCGTTCTAAATGTCTGCGGCGGTGGCGATGGCGGCGGTTGAACACCACGCGGTAGAACGCGCGACGGATGATGACGGTGCTGTTGGTGACGTTGGGTTGTTGAAAACGACGACGACGACGACGACGACGACGACGACGACGACGGTGTTGCAGGACGTGACGAATGAAGATGACGAGGACGAGGACGAAGAGGAGGATTTAGGGCGTATTAAACGTCGCGCACGCGTGGTGAATGATGCAGACGAAGATGAGGATGGCGAGAACAATGGGGCGACGCGCGGAGCGCGCAGACGTTTGAAACGCGCCAACGGCGAACGGGTCGCGAGAGAGAATGGTGATGATGGAGAAGACTCTGATGAATACGAAGAGGAGGATGAAGAATTGATGTTAGAGCGTCGGTATGCGGATACTGGGCGATTGACGGATGATGAGGTGGATGAAGGTGATGATTTTGAGTCGGAACGCGAAGACGCCGCCGAAGCTTATGCGGGATACTCGTCGGATTCATCGGATGGATTACCGGCTATGGATGAAGATCCAGCGCCAGTGAGCGGACGTAAAAAGACCAAAAAGCAAATTAAGAAGGAGCGCGAGGCATTGTTGAAGGAACAAGAGCGCATGATGGAGAAGGCGGCGTCTCGTGCGCGTTTGCCGGGATGGAATGTCATACCAGAGCGCGTCCCGTACACTGCCTTAATTGCCAAACTTCGCGCAGCAGTGGCGCATTTGCAGCCTGCGCCTACGCCTACAGTTGTTATTGAAGCACCGGAAGCTCCCACCACAACCGTCACGGGACTTCAAGATTCCGACAATGAAGAGGGTGACGAAAATGTCAAAAATGACGAGAAAGTGCTCGAAATTGATGACGACGAAGAAGATGACGACGAGATCTTGAAAGCTTTGTTAGCAAAGAAGGTGAGTGCAGCTGCTGTTGAACATGCGGTACCGACCAGTACCGTAGTAGAAGGCGAAAAGACTGTGCCAGAGGAGGAAGAAGCGGAACATGGCGACGACTCAGAAGACTCAGAAGACAGCGAGGATGATTTGTCAGAAGAGGAAGAAATGACTGAAGAAGAGCGCAGAATGCAGAGAAAGATGGCTAAGAAATTCATTAAATCACAAAATCAAAAGACCAATGTAGGTGGTTTGTTCGAAGACGAAGCAGAAATGTCTGAAGACGGCGGGCACACAGATGATGACGACGGCGATGACATGGCTGATTTGGATGAACTGGTTGAGGGTATCGACTTTGTAAATGAGAAGGAAGACGAACGTCGTGCGGCGCGGCGTATTGCTGCCCATATGAGGCACGAACAAGAACAGGACGAACGTGAGCTTGAAAAGATAAAGGAACAAGTTGCGAACGGATTCAAGAGAAAAGGAGAGTTCGACGGACCAGATGGCTGGCAACGCAAGCGCGGCGAGAACGGTGAAGAGTCTGAATCCGATGACATGGATTATGGCCCTGTCATTGAACGCCCTGAAGAGCTTGTCGAAATGTCTGATGACGACGATGATGCGCTTGCTTGGAGAGAGCAAGCGGCTCGCCGTCGTCGCTTGCACGAACAAGGCACGCAAGAAACGCTCACGCAACTTCCGAGCGCGTTTGAAGGCGTCAGCCAAGAAATTTCTGCCGCTGTCCTCGGACGGAAAAACTCAAATTCGATCCCCGTGTTTGATTCTCAAAATACGCGCGACGGCATTGATGATGACGTTGAGTTTGGTCGATCGAACTCCATGCCGATGTTACAGCGGACTTCAAGTCAGCACGGCGCCGGAAGTTCGATGCTCGAACGACAAACTTCCGTGACTTTCATCGGACGTCAACGCCAAGTGACAAAGTCCAACAATGGACCGGTGCTTGGGCACAGTGGCGCTAGTCGTTCTTACGTGTTTGCTAGAACCGATAGCCAGAGCCAGTGGGGTGGAGAAAACGACTCGGCGCCGACAAAGTTTAACGAGCTCGGACGCGACGACAACGCTCGCTCCAATTTTGGCGTGAGCAATACGAAAGCAACGGCAAAGGACGCGCCGAAGAAAAAGCAGTCATTATTTAGCATGATTCAAGCTCCATCGGCAGCTGACGCGGCCAAGAGTTCCAAACAAGATGTTCAAAAGGCAGTGAAGGAGGCGCTGGGGCAGAAAAATTAATTTTGAATGTTATGGATGTTTCTTTACTGCAAACAAAACACCTATGTATCTCACCAACTATGCTGACCGCCCTTGCGATCCTTTCTCTATCGCCACGAGTATAAACGACACGCTATTCAGAAAAGGCAAACGACAAACTCGTTTACATTTCCATCTCCTTGCCGACGAACGGCTTGGACAACTCGTCGTCATCCTTGGGGTTGTGGATGATGACAGTATCCGGGATCGGCGTCGACGGACCAGTGCGACCCTTGGGGTCGTGGTCAAGCATGATCTTAACCTTCATACCGATGGTACCTTGGCGGAGCAAGGCGTGGCGAGTGCAGGTGACAATGTACTCGTTGACCGGGTGACCGGACGAGATCATGTAGCCATCCTTGAACTTCATTGCCTTCGCACGCTGGCCGCGGAGCTTACCAGAGACGCAAACTTCCGCACCCTTGGCGCCGGCTTCCATGATGTAACGAAGGACACCATAGCACGCACTGTAAACGAACGAAAATCACGTTAAAATCATCAGTCAGTCACTGAAAATGTCGCATTCGGGACGCTCTCGAGCAGACCCTAAACCTCAACCGAGCCTTGCGCCGAGCGCCCAACCACGTCGCGTCGACGCCTCGTCATCCGTTGCCCATCGCGCGCGCACGCGTACACTATTTTTTCTGTCGCACGTGCGCCATCAAATTCACGTCGCAATCGCTTTTACGTACCGTCTGACGGCGAGACCACCCAAAAGCTTGTAGCGGAGGGATTCGCACTGTGCGATCGCGCACAACCCGCGGTTGTTGACCTTTTCGGCGTACAACTCAACAGTGCCTTCGGCAAAGTTGAAACGGCGTTGCACCAACGTCGTAAGCTCACGAATTCTTCGGCCCTTCTCACCGAGCACGTTCGCAGTGCGCGTGGCGCGGATGATGATTTCCGTGCGCATCGGGGTCACGCGCACTTCCACACCAGAGTAGCCGTCTTCGGCGAGTTCGCGGACGAACATTTCATTGAGCTCGGCGAAGAACACGCCATCGGCGACGAACTGTGATTAAAAACAATACAACCCACCGTCAGTCATCGCGTTCGCGCGCGCATCCCCCGTCGTCGTCGAGCGAACGGGCCGTCATCGTCGTCAGCCACGTTTGACCCTAAACGCGCGCCCAAGCCACGCGCGATCGCGCGTTCGCCCGCGATGCGACGCGTCCGCGTCGTCGTTCGCACGCGTGCGATGCGCGAACGTATCGTCTGCGTACCTTGCGCTTCTTGCTGATTTGGGTAGCCATGTTTGCGGCGACGTAAGAGGTCGACGCGATGGCGACGCGCGCGTGTCGTGCTCGGCGCGCGACCCCAGCGCAGCGATGAAGCGCGCTTCTGCATATGGCGTCGAATGCGTCTTGAGTATGAAGGATTGGACCTCGTAATGTACCTCTCAAACGCCTAATATCACCATGAGATGTGATGTGGACCTCAATGCATTCAGCGCGCTTCTGTGTATTACATAGGATTACATGTGGCCTAATAGCTCAAGTCGGTGTCGATTCGAATTTTGTTCACGTCGCCCGCTGGGAGTTCGCCGTCGGCGGCGTAGTACCCGGTGCGCACGTACGCCGTGATCTGACGGTCGTTGAAGTAGTAGTAGTGTTGCTCTCTCATCGTTGTTCGACAAATGTCGTCTGGCGCTCCACACGCGCCGACGTTACGAATCCACCAGCGCGCGCCTTCAACGGCTCCGCTAAAGACTCGCTCCACGTATAACATTCGCTCCTTGACCTTGTAGTGTAAAGACTCCGGTCCGTTCGGGCCGTAATAGAAGTAATCGTGCACTTGCTTGCCGTAAAGAAGCGTTCTCTTGATTCCCACGACTGTTCGAGCCGGCTCGAGGCTGTATTCGTCGAGCACGTCTTGAATCTCAGCGTTGGTTATCTCCGAAACTCGTCATTCACAGCCTCATCGGTCTTCTCGTCTTCTTCTGAACAGATACAATCTGGTCTGACCTTGATCACCGCGGGTAAAGTCCCTCGAAAATCAAACGTCTTTCCGCTCATCGCTTTCTGCATCAAGCGTTGCATTTCTCTTTCGCTCATGTTTGGCGGGTGATCCAATTGCACCATCACGCGCTTCGACTCGATGTCGATGCCGAGCGACCACCCGGTTCGACCGTTCAATTCGGACTGAGTTTTTATGTTCTTCAACGAAATCTGCGTCCCAGGCGCCAGGCCGGGGGCTAGCCTCTTGAGCGGCTTGCTATTTGCGGCTTTTGATTTTTCTTGATTCTCTTGCATGGTCGCGAGCAAGCTGTTTAAAACATCCTGCGTCATCGGTGTGGATTGCATCGCGAACGTGTGTTTTGGTGCGTCTTGATATGCAGGTGTTCGAGTGTGCGCGCGCCTGCGCTGCGCGCGCGTCAACGTCCGGGCACGGCGAGTTGTGCGGAGTCTGCGTGGATGCGCGCTGGTTTTGGTCCAGTCAGCGTTGCGCATAAAATTACACGACGGCGCGATGTAGAGATGTATACTATTCTATGGTGCGCGTTTTGCTGAGTTGCGCAATCTGCGTGGCTTGGGTGTCGAGCATGGATCGCATTGCGGAGAGTCGGTCGCGCATTTCTTCGCACTCTTCGTCGCGTTCGCCAATGACTTCGAGCGCGGCGTCGTAGCGACGCTCGAGCGCTTCGAGACGCGCGCGTAAAGTATCAAGTGCTACAGTGTCCGCAACGCCACTATCAGCGAGCTTTGCAGAATTAACCAGCTCATTAGCTAAAGACTCGCGGGTTTGCTCGAGCTTTTTAATCTGTTCTTGGGCGATTTCAAGCTCCGTCGTGCGCGCGGCGAGCTGACTCTTCAACTGTGCCAATGTGTCACGCACCGCCAGACTCAAACCTGCTTCACCGCCAGTGAGCAGCGTCGTCGTTTGAGCCGATTTCACGGGAGATAATGGCGTGTTCATATCGAAGCGTTCAGACTTGAGTACGTTCAACTCATCCTGAGAGGCCTTCAATGTTCCTTCGAGCTGCGCGACATTCGCCAATAAATCCGCCCGTTCTCTATCCCACGCTTCTCCAAGCTGTTTGTGCTTCCCCCGCTCTTGAGCTAATAATTGTTTCAACTTACTCTCCCGTTCATTCGCTTCGTTCTCTAATGCGGACATACGTCCCTCTTGCTCCGCAAACGACTCGGTGTATTTTGCCAGCTTTTTTGTCTCTGCGGCTGTTTTTTCTTGTTGCGCCTCAAGTTGGCGTTTTAGCGCTTCTATTTCACCCTTGAGTTTATCAACTTGATCGAGCATAGCTCGTTTCTCTCGAAGCGCCGCCTCTTTTTCATCTAAAGCCGCTTCTTCTCGCGCGAGTGCAGTGTCCGCACGCTCTTGCACTTCGGTCAAACGCGCACTTGATGCCCTCTCCGCCGCCGCCCAAGCATCCGCATTTTCTGTCGCTTGCATCTGCAGCGCCTCAATTTGACGTAGCAATGGGCGTGTGCTTTCAGGCATCCGACGAAGTAATTCGTCATGGCTAGTTTCTGCGGTTTGAGCGCGTTCTTCAACAGCCGCCAAGTCATTCTTAAATCGTTCCTCTTGCCGTTCGAGCGCCGCGCTCGAGCGTTGCAGCGAATGCTGCAAGTCAGCCACCTGATCTTTCAAGCCTTGTTCGCGCTCTCTCAGTGCCTTTACTTCGTTTGCCAGCTCTTCGCTTCTGGTTGCATTTGCTTTGACCTCGGCATCCGTCAATTCCTCCTTGGCTTGGGCTAATTTAGATAAATAGTAATCCTTTTGCTCGTTTAGCTCCGCGCTGAGTCGCGCCTTTTCGCTTGCAAGCTCTTCGCGTGTGGCCTTGAGCTCTGCGCTAAGTTTTTCAATCGATGCGCCCTTGTCACGAACCTCGCCATCTATTGCAATCTGAACTTCATCTCGTTCTCTCAATTCCTTTCTCAGCTTCTTGATTGTCCCTTCCATCTCGGCTTGCTTCTTGCTCAACACCTCGCCTTCAGCCATGACTTCTTTGATAATTTCATCCTTTTCCTTGACAAGCATGTCGGCACTGACGTGCGAATCGGCTATTTTCTTCAGCTCCTTAAACTCTTGCGTTAAAGAACGCAAGCGAATCTCGGCGTCTGCGAGTTTCTGCTCTGCTAACGCTGCGCGCTCAGATTCAGCGTCTTGCTCGGCGTCGAGCGAAGCGCGCTGTTCTGCTCGTCGCGCAATTTCATCCTCTCTCGCTACGAGTTGTTTCTTAACTACTTTAAGCTCTCGAAGCACTGCTTTTAATCGCATGCCGTCGATATCAGGCGCTACGTCTTCATCCGCGCTCTCATCATCCGCTTCGACCGCCACTAGTTTCGCCGGCTTCGCTGGAGACGTCTTCGCGCGCGGCTTTGACACCGTCTTTGGCGAAGGCGCTGATGACGGCGCTTTCGCCTCCACCATCTGTTCAACCGGCGCCACAATCGTTGGCTCACTGTGTTCCACGACTTCCTTATTCGCTATCGGTGCGTTCGTTGACGTTGACGCGGGAGAAGAAGCGACGCCACCGCTGCTACCGCTCGGATTGTTTTTTTGCACACCAAACGCTTCATCAGCTCTCGCCTCGAGTTCCTTTGCCGCCTCATTCGCGCGTTCAGCAATCGTATCCGCCAATGCGCGAACATCGATCGCGTTCAATTCGTTATACGCCTCTGAGGCTTTAGCGCTCAGCGTTGTCGTCAAAGCTGAGACATCAAACGTGGAGAATGTCGATGACCAGTCCCCCCAACCGGTGGTTACCCCCGCTGCCGCCGCCATCGACGACGGTGAATCACCGTTCGCGTCGGCTGATGTCGACATGTTCGTATCGGCGGCGGCGGTGGGGGCCGCCGCCGACGACGACGACGCGTGAATGGCTTCATCGTCGGGTGTACCACTCATGGTTGTTGGCGACCTCCGCGCTCTGACGTCAGTGCAGGGCAGGCGCGCGAGTCCGCGTGTCCATGGACAATCTCGACGCCGCGCGCGCGAGTGATGCGCACGCGAGCACGAACGAGCACGCGGTGTGCGGCATACCGCCGCGCGTGCGCCGGTCGAGAGCGTCGTGCGAAGATACATACGGAAGCGAGCAACAGTTTTGGTGCTATACGAAATGCTTCATCGCGGATATCTTGCGCGCGCGTGAGGTTGTGATCGTCGATGACGAATGTGATGCATGCGATGACCACGTTGTGGATGATGTGATGATAGCTGAAGGCGATGAGAACGCTGAGGTGAGAGAAAAGTCGAGTGAGGTGTACGAAGTGGCTTCGCGTACGAACGCCGAGGCGACGACGAGTATCATACGGAAGGTGGACGTTTGCGGATATGTCGTGGAAAGAAGAGCTCGAAAGGATTCCAAGGTCTTCTTTACGTTGGATGACGGCTCAGGGTGCATCGAATGCGTGATTTGGGCTCAAGAAGGGGATGATGATGTTGGCGAGCGAAACGAGCTGTTTGGCATCGCGGGCGCAGGGGACGGCGCAGCGGCGGTGGCGCAAGATATCCGCGTTGGGACCCTCGTGCGCGTTCAAGGACGCATTAAAGACTGGCGAAATCGCCGTCAAATTAACGCGAGCGCCGTGCAAGTAGATTTAGATCCAAATAGTGAGCTGTTGTTCTGGCTTGACGCCGCTTGCGCGCGTTCAGAAGAGAAACTTTGAGTGAATGGATTTACCTTAAAATTGCACCAAACATTAGCTAGATATCTAGGACTATGTATTCTAAAGCTGTACAGCAAACTGTACATTAATGCATCAATCGAATCGGCGCGCTTGCGCGAATTCGCTATTCGGGAATGAGGCTTTGAGGCGATTCATCGGAAAAGTCGCTTTCGCTCAGTGCTGGCGGCGCCGTTGGCGTCGGACGCAAAGCCTTTTCTTTTCTTCGTTTCGCCAAACGCACCCATTCGCGTAAAATATGTGATGATGCAAGGCTGAGCGCAATGTGCTGCGCACGCATGGGATCAAATGGTAAATCGGGGTCACTAGAGGAGGACTCTAAATCACTGTCTGAAGAGCTCACCTGGTGATTTTGCTGGTTTGCATCGCTGCGCGTTCGAGCAGGATTTAACGCCGCTTCTACGCGTGCAGTTTGTAACCAATTACCCATTACCGAGTGTGCAACGTGAGAAACATTGCTTTGACGATTATCAGCACCGCGAATGAGGGAATCGCTGCTGGACAAATCTGAAGAATCATCATCTGAACTGATATTTGTATGCATGGGCGATGGCATATTACCGCGCACCTCGCGCACGCGAGTCAACCAATCCATCATTATACCTCGTGACATTAAACTGACGTCCATAGGACCAGCAGAAAACTTGGAATCGTTATCTGTATCGCTCTCTGATGAGAAATCAGTAGACGAGAACACAGCTGCTGTTCTTAATGACGCTTTTCGATTCACTCGTAATTGTCTGACCGCCGCCAACCAACCTGTCATTGCCGCACTAGCGCCTTCTGATAGGGTGACAGATTGGAATCGTTGAATGCCAGCTTCCGTTTCACTTTCCGAGGTATCAGAAAGCATGAGCAAGTTGGAGCCGCGCCCTCTGGCCCGAGCGAGTGCGTGAGTCAACCACGTACGCATCAGGTGGTCGGCTTCCTCTGAGAGTTTTACGACACCGTAGTCTTCCTCCATATCACTGTCTGAATCAGATAATTCACCTGCTCGCATTTTTCGACGTACTGCTTTTCCAAGTTTTAGGCGCTTCGCAGTCCTAGGGGATAGAATTTCCCTCAGCTGGTCGATCACCCAGTCTCTATTTTCTGACAGGAATTTATGTCGCACTGACTCACTCGTTAAATCAGCGGTGGTGATGTCCCCGATGCCGAAGCCTATACCGCCGCCGCCGCCGCCTTGCAGGGATATTTTCGCCTTAGCTGGTACAAAGACGGAAACGAAATCTTCTTCAAGCTCATCCTCACCTTGAATCATATCACCGGTAGTAACCGCAGACGTAATGCGCCAAAGACCAAGTAAATCAGCAAAATTTAACATGAACTTTTTTATGAAGAAACACGCTCCGAGCACCAAAACAATGCACAAACCAAACAAAATGTCCTCGAACATGTTATAGTTTGCACGAAGCATCATGGAGAGAGCCAAGACAAAAAGGAAAGATCCTGAACCACCAAGTGTGATGACGAAGAAGTATTGACTAGAGAAGCACATTTGATCGATAGCTCGTAAACCAGGATCAATCGACTCGTCGTATGTTCTTTCCAAGCCTTTCCATCGCGAAGTACGGTTGATAAAACGGTATCGTGCGTACTTGAGATATTCGTAAACCTTCCAACCGTGAAACAATTCTTGAGCATTGAACGTCAAAATATCCATGACAATCTGGAAAGGAATAATGACAACTGAAAAGAGAAGATAAATAAGAAGATCCTTCTTTCTGAAACCGTACAGATATGATAGACGCAACTGATCGTTGAAGTCCCAGAAGAAGAAAATGAAAAAGGGTGTCATGTACACGCTCGCAGTGTTGACACCATACGCCGCCAAGAAACCCATCAAGTCCTCGACAAGCGTATCCTCGGCGTCAATCTCGGCTTCCTCCAATTCATCTTCGTCTACTGATTTTGAGAATGGCAGTATTGACATTATTGCGTTAATTACTTTGCCGATCATCTGTGGGAAAGCCAAAGAAGCATATGCGATGAACGCATCCAAGTACACGTATTCAATAATACCCAAAATCGTTTCAAAGAAGAAGCCTAAAGTGAAATCTGTGAAATCATCAGCCCCAATCGTCGCAAGACCGACAGAAGCAGACAACACGATGGATATTGGAGCTAATAAGAACGCTTCACCCAACGCGGTTTCGATTTGCATTTCTAACACAACGTGTGCGACTTTCAAAAGAAAAAAGATGGTGAAGAATTGAACACCAAAAGTATCTGTGAATGAGAACTCAATCAAGAAGACATTTGTGGCGTTTACCAACAGATTCATCAAAACGAAATGACTACGCTTCCAGACTTCAGGTCTGAACATCACCTCATTCACGTACAAATCCGCAACTTCTTCATTGAACACTTCGTCGTCTTCCGCTTTCGCCGCCGCAGGAATGAGGATTTCTGCACAGCAACCCATTATATACATTCCAACAGTCATGAAACATACGGCATATCTTCCATTCGTCGCCTTTTCAACTACGGCTAAATCCAATTCACGACCAACATCGTCAATACTGATTGGAAATTCCTTGATGAGAGGAAACAAGGTGAAAAAGAAACGCAGACCAGTCTGTGCAACGAAAAATGGAGCCATACCAAGACCCACACCTAGCAAAGGCGGGCCGATCATGATTCTCAAGTAAGGAAGAAAGCGAAAACGTGGAGGGTCCTTCAAGAGGGTGAATATGCGAACGACGAGCCAGAATGAGAAGATGAGTACGACTGCGAGGAAACCAATTGCGACGAAAAGCACGAGGTAAAACATGAAATCGAACGCAAAAAAGTTCAGCAAATCAAACCATCCAAGAGCTGCAGTCGTAATAGTGAGCGTGTAGGTCCCATCGTGACTATTTGCACTCACATATTCATCTAAAGTAACAGTCGCCACGACAAGACGCTTGTCAGTCGACGACAATTGATAGTAGAGAATTTCGAAAGCAACCGTAGTTGGCATCATCCCTCCAGCCACTACAACACCATCGGTAGGTCCGAAAATGACAGGAATATTCTCTTGCGCTATAATAGCATTCATATATGGCGCTCGATTTATCGGTGGTTCGGTTTGCTCGTTTGCCAAGATACTTGCTTCGAAGAGAGCACTTTGGCTTTCAGCTTCCGCCGTCAAGTAGAACAACGTGTCTCCTTCAGCTTCATACCACCGTTTCTTTGCAGAAGCTTCTGTGAAAGCCTCTTCGTAGAAGCAGTCCAATGTGATTGCTACAGAGTCAGCGACTGGTTGCTGAATTTGTGGCGCGTATTGATCGATGAAAATCGTCTCTTCGGGAGGAACCAGAACAGACTCTCCATAGCTCACAAAAGTTTGAGGCGCATCTTGCGCTCCAAAGAGCACCGGTTTGAAATTATTTTCTGTGAAATGCTGGAAGTAAATATGGCTGTCATAACCTCGGCACGCCGAAAAAAACGGCAAATAGTCCATCGCAAACAAATTCGATTCTGCCGACCAAAGACCTTCATTAAGTAGATACTTTTGTTGCTCAATGACATCTGGAAGGCTCAAAACAATTGTCTCGTCGTCGCGCCCTTCTTCGCCAACAATCACCCAGTCTTCCTCGTGAGAAGAAGCCGTCAAGTTAACGTCACTTTGGCTAGGTGAGATAGAATCATCGAAAACGCCGTTCAATCTGAGGTACTTGAACTTCTTCCATTCTGCTCCAACGGTTGAGTTATAATCAATTGTAACGCGCGCATCCAGTCTACGGCAACCACTGTCTTGTGAAGCAGTTGCACACTCAAAATAATCGTTCGAAACGGCTCGATAGATCGTCGTTGAAACAGGAGAATTCATAGGCGCTTGATAGTCTGCGTCCACTGCGAACGGCAATATGGCGTGAATAGAAAACTCGGGGCCTACGAGTGGATCCACCGCCCGTTGCGGATATGAAACATCGATGCACACCGTATTCAAAAATGAGGCGCGATTATCCTGCTGATAACGCCCGTGAAGCATTCTCACTTCTATTCTGAACGGCATATCATCTAGGGCATGCAACTTGAGCTCATGCAAACCGCGTTTCCACACGTACGATCCCCAAGCTGGTTCATCCACATTGTATCCTGTCGAACTTCCGTCATTGTTACCCGTGAACCAAAATGGCAATTCAAGCGACTCCTGCGAAGCTGGACACTTTTTCTCTTGTTGCTCTCCAGGAATTTCTTTCATGCTTAGCCAAGTAATTCCATCTGCGGTGTCCCAAGGTGGACATGGAACTGTCTTGTATTCGGATGCAGTACACAAGGTATCATCAATGACGGGATCCGTGAAGATGAGAAATTCATAGTGTTCACCATACTTGAGAACATCGTTTATGCTGCGCCAATCCAAAGTAATTCGAGCAGTATGCCCGCGCTTGAGCGTGAACTTCATCAGCGGGATATTATCCTCATCCACTGCGACAGTTGTGTCATCGGATGATAGAATAAACGTCGGATCCAGTAGCTCCCAGTTTTCATTCTTACATGCACCGATGCCCATGTAGTTGAATGGATCTGTAGGACCAGTGGAATTGCCGTCAACCCCATCCGTTAATGACGGTGGTGGTGGTGGCGGCGGCGGCGGTGCGAGCTCGTCAAGTTGAAGTAGTTTTCTTCCGGCATCAATCTGGTCTTTGACTTCTTGTTTTGCTGCAGCTGAGAGTGTTGTGCCATTGTATAACTTCCAGTACGCGGCCTCAATCAGATTGAAATTGATGGGCATAACTCTCCAGAAAGTAATGCGATCAGCCGAGCACGCGTCGAGTGTAGTCGCAAGTGGTGAGGACGACGTTCCTGTCGGACAGCGATTGAGCACCTGCCCAGTACCTTCGGGACAGTAGAAACAAGCCTGACATGGAAACTGCTTCCGTGTAGTGTACGACGAACCAGCAGGACAGTAATATCCGGCCGGACAGGGATTCGCGAATTGCGTCGCAGGTGTAGTACCTTGGCCACAATAGTAGCCATTCGGACACTTCTGCTCCGCGAGTGATGTACGCGCGTCGCACACAAGACCCTCGGGACAAAGTTCAGCTTGACCATCTTCCTGAAGCTGAATTCGAACGCACTTGGTTTCATCATAATCTTCGGTGTTGTCCGAGTCGCAGTATTTAGCGTACTCATTCGTAGCTGCTGTACCTGTACCACTTGGTTTGTTGTTAGATGTACCATCGAGTGCACAAACAAGACCGGCATTGCAAGGCAAGCAAAGAGATTCTTCGGTAAGACCGATGACGGTTGAAAACGTTCCCTTCGGGCATTGTCGACAAGAAATAGAATCACGCGCCGAACGGAAATAGCCAGGTTGACATGCTACAGGTTTTGAAGTGCCTTCATCAACACATTCATAACCAGCAGAACAGCTTATACATGATTGAAAGCCTTCATAAGGTGTATAGGTACCGGGCAGACATGTTGTCGCCGCAGCGTTACCTTCGCCAGACGTGTACGACCCACGAGGAGCTGGAACAGGAATGTACGTTCCTTTAGGACAATAATGACCGGCGGGACACGGGCGCATCGGACTGAAAACGTCAGTCGCAGTGTCAGAGACAACAGTTGAGTCACCAGTAGCCCATTCGCAGAAACTTCCCTCCTTGCACGGTTGGGGTTGTTTGAATGAACCTTCCAAAATGACATTCGTCGTGACCCCTTCTGTACAGAAAGTTGTCGGAGGACAGGGCTTTGGACGAAAGTTGTCCACATTGAGGGCAATCGGTGACGCTGCTAATATGCTATCCACGTCAATAATCGCGAGTGGATCGGCAGTGACTGTATTCTCCAAACAATAGTGTCCAGCAGGACACCGCGTCCCAGCCACAGCCAAGCCTTCTGTATCACAGACGAAACCAGGTGTACAAACTTCAGGCGCCTCACGGGCGAAACCAGGACAAATCGTTCCTTTAGGACATTTTTGACACGAATCTTTACCAAACTCGGAATTGTATTCACCCGGGAGACAAGGCTTTGGTTCGGCGTTCGCGACGCCGGGGCAGTACATACGTTTTGGACAAATGAGTTGTTCACCCTCTGGACAGTAATGCCCAGGAGGACAAGGACCAGAACCTTGAGGAGTGATCGAACCAGGCTCACATACATATCCCGAGTAGCACTGTTGTGGCGTCGTAAAGTTGTAAGCAATACTTGAATCTGAGACAACACCAGCTGCACAATACATTCCAAATGGGCATGGCAGTGGTCGTTCCGCGATGGAAAAATCTGTAAAGTTGCTCGTCCGCGTCCCTTCGAGACAATAATGACCCGGCGGGCATAGCTTGGATGGTACAGAAAGACCAGTTGTATCGCACACGGCACCACGAGGACAAGTCATGGGCACCATAGCACCCGCGTCTGGTGAAATAAAGCCTACTGGCGTTGGCAAGCAGTCCGCTTGTCCCGTTCTTGGTTGAAAAGTTCCCGGCGGACACAGGGTGAAATTCTTACCCCCACCACAGAATGCACCTCGAGGACATGTAATCGCTTCACTGTCGGGACAGTATGATCCTGAAGGACATTGTGCAAAGTGAAACAGAAGACGTTGATCCGAGAAATCCTTCGCGTTGTTGGAGACCTCTACAAACACTGTGCGCGTGCCAGTTTGCTCGAGACCGGCAATACAGAGCATCGATCTTGAAGACAAGAATGTTGCTTGTGAGATTTCCTGACCGAAGCGACACGTCAAACTTGTCGAATTAACAAAGTTCGTTCCAGTAACGAAGATTGGACTACGCCCACCGCTCAAACCGACTCGAGGAACAACGCCTGATATTCTCGGAGGAACTTGATATGAAAATGTCACAGCATTTATACTCGACATATCCCTACCATTACCAGATACACTCACATCAATGTCTCCTAGAAGACGAGCTGGAGTCACGCACGTTAAAACATCACTCTGCGTTTTGAAGCCCGTGACAGGGAAGAAAGTACCGATTCGGCAACTATAGCTGAAGCTGTCAACCATGCCTGTGACGGATAACTCGATTCCGGTCCCGCCGGCTTCTGATCCGGAAACCGGCATCATACCAACCACACTCAACTCGGTGATATATCGGAAAGCGGTGCCGAATTCGAAAACATGCGCGACGTCATCGTGCGGGCTTATTCCTACTGGCACAGTGTCTTCTAATCCCAGCGGCGGAGTTGCGCAAATACCAACTGCAGAGGATACAAAGTGTATTTTCGACAGCACCGTATCGAAATGGCAATTTGCAGCCTCGTGAAGGTTTACACCTCGAACGTGAAGAATGGTAGTTCCAGCAGCACTTCCTGCCATAGGTTGTACGTCTAGCATCAAAGGAGCATCAAAGATTTCAAACGCAAACGCATTTTGCACTCTGTCACTCGTGATAAGAATTTCTAGAGTGACAAAGCCTGCTTGGATCGAAGGATTCACGCAAGCGCCATTGTAATCATCACGATAAGATGCCGATAGTGTTACTCCGCCAAACTTGCAAAACGGTAGGTAGTGCGAATTAAAAGCTTGCCCATGTGTGACGGTAAACGTCACTGAAGTACCCCCGATATGAAGACCGCGTGTTGGAGTAATGGAAGTGATCTCTGGTGGTGTAAAGTACGTGAATGACGTCATTTCCCGCTGATAAACTGTAAAGTCTCCTGTTCCGTAGGCGATGCCAGCGATACGCTGTCCTGCGATATTTGCCGGAGATGCGCACGAAATGGATGTTTCAGAGTTGACTTCGCCAGCAATCGGGCCGATGGAGCCAAAGTAGCAGATGACATCTTTCTCGACATTAATGTCGAGTGGATATACAAGCTCAAAGTCTACATAGGTTCCACCTTGCTCGCTACCAGAAGATGGACTCAATCTCAACGGCGTCATGGCATCGATGTATCGGAAAGCATCGCCAAAATCAGAGATTTGTGCCGCAGCCTCGTCTGGGCTTATACCAAATGATACGAGGCCAGCTGTTGAAGAAACTGGAGAAAAGCAAATACTGAGCGCAGATGATATAAAGTGCGAGCCAGTTCGATCGAGACCAAAATGGCAATTACTGATTTGGTGGAGATTCACGCCTGTGACATGGACGAAAGATGAACCACGCGTACTTGCAAAGTTAGGGTGTATCCCGTATGGCTGCGGAGAAGAAAAAAATTCAAAGTCTATTCCACTACCTTCGAATCCTGGAATAGACAGCGATACAAATCCGGAGCGTTGCATCGGCGGAGTAGAACACGTCACGGTGAACGTGACGCAATTCATCGTATTACCCCCTTGACAGTAAGAATTCTTATCGACTGACGTTGCCTCCTCAGTGAACAGTCCAAAACTGCAACCGAGAGGAGTTGCACTTTGACTATGGCCTAAGGCTTGGTAGTAAATCACGGAGCCTCCTTGTAGAGTCGATCGACTTGGAATAACTAACACTGGCTCCGAAAGTTCCATGATGCTGAGTGAAAACCGCACGGTGAAAGGGCTTGACAAGTACGTAGAAAGCCACACGTCCACCGCCGAATCGTCAGTGCTGTGCGCTGGAGTGACAAGCTCGATATTACTTCCAGTAGTTCTGACGTACATCGGACCAATTGTTCCAACTCGAGCGATGGGCAAGTCGGTGAATTCTGCAAGGGCCATTGCGGAAGCCATTGTACTAATCTTTAAGACATCACCTCCAATGTACGAAGCATCCTCTGCAGAGATATCAACAAGCACCAGAAGAGGCATGTAATTGATTGATGTCATAGTCGTTTCGTCTTGATGTGAGCTTCCGGCATGGGCTAAATAAAGTGCAATCATACCTTGAGTACCAACGAAAGATGGTGATTCGCATGACAACAAAGTAGATGAGTACACGTGCGCCGTCACGCTCGAGTCGCCGAAATGGCATTCTATCGTAGCTGACACCTTGTCCATCTCAATGAATCCGTCGCCCGTGATGGAGACTAATTCTCCTCCAAGATCCGTGATCTGTGTCGGGAACGAAGATAGCAAAGTAGGATTGGCTTGAAACATGAACATGGACTCAGTTTCATGCACGCCCGGAGCACCACCAAGATTAATTTGAACAAATCCTGGGTAGTACGCTGGTAACATGCACTCAGATTGCACAGGAAACGCTGGTGATACAGCAGACGCTAGAGCGTACTTTCCAGCAATATGGCACGACACCGCGTTGCCTAGCGCATCTTCGTGGAGTATACGTACGTAACTACCTCCATCCATGGACCCATACGCGGGATAAATCGCTGAAGACGATACTTCCGCCTCGTTTTGGTATTTGAAAGACGAGTACTGGACGAGATGCGAACTCGAAAACATCTCTCCCAACAATCGAGCATAAACTGGTACTGTGCCTTCTGTGTGAGAAGGTATTCTACACTCCATACCGTTTGTTGTTACTTGACCAAAAATCGGCCCAATGGTGCCAAACTTGCACGCTGCCCCATCAAAAGTCTGCTGATTCCCACCAAAGTACACCGTGGCTAGTTCGCCTCCAGAATCAATACTTTGCGTAGGAGAAATGCTGAGCGCTACGTCTTGTTCGTCTGTGTATAAGAAAACCATTCCCGTAGGGACGAAATCATCAGCAGCAGCGCTGACAGATTGGCTTTCAAGTACACCCAGAACGGCAGAACCAGCTTCGCTTTGCGGTTGCTCCACGAGCATCAACACGCTGGAAATGAAATATACTCCTGAAGTTGTGCTGTCGCTACCAAATACAAAAGAACTGTGTAAAACAGCGTCGAAGTGATCGCCAGTTAATTTCACTATCTCTCCACCAGCAACTGATCCCTCTCTTGGGTAAATACTATCTATCTGCGCCTGCGCTTGATAGTGCAGTTGCATTGGTGCCGAACTTGACACGGTAGATTCTTGGATTTGTAATCCGATCGGGACAAAACCAGAACTATGCGATGGTACAAAACAAGAAACAACTCCACTACTAGATAGAGTACCAATCACGGGTTTAAGCTCAACGACACATGCCGTTCGTAAGTTAGAAATTTGTGCAGGGAGAGTACTTTGCATCACTGTCAATTCAATTAGAGCACCCCCGTCCATAGAAATCGACGACCTGTAAGGCTCATCCACTTCCAGCATCGTCATGTATTCATACAATAATGACATCGGAACAACGTCGACGTCGTTCATAGTCACCTTGATTTCCACAGATTCTGGAATATGCGCCGGCATGACGCATGCGACTTGCTCGGATGACATCTCTACAATTGGCACACCAACAATTGTGCCAACTTTACAGCTCATTGTGGTTGACATGGTTGAAAAGTCGCCAAAGATATCCATCATTGCTCCACCTTGCTCGAATCCTCGCGCCCCGGGGTGATTAGCGTCAACCGTAGGAAAAGTGTCGAATCGGAACGCTGTTCCTGGAAGTTGCTCAAAATCGCGATAAGCTAACTTGAGCGAAGCGTCGCCTTCTTTTTCAGGAGTCACACAAACAACCAGGGCTGAAGAAATAACATGCGCGGTAGTTTTTGATGATCCAGTTGTCGTCGCGAAATCACAGAACGCCGCGAAATCGTCGGCTTCGAACATGAGACTTCTCCCTGTTATGAAAACTAGACTTTCTCCAACTGAAGGTACCGCGAATGGTGCAACCTGTGTGATTTTAGGCTTTGCTACGTGTTGAAACTGTACATCAGAAGCAGTAAAATCGTGCATGTTCATCGAAATTTCGACCACAGAAAATCCAGATCTAGATACAGGAGCAGCACAAAGTGTTTGACCACTGGATACAAAAGCCGCCACCGCATGTGACCCGAAGGCACACGTAATGTCATATCCATAAAAGTTATCGCCGTGAAATGCAACTTTCGCACCACCACTGACAAATGCAGACGGCGGCCAAATAGAAGTGACTGTCACTTCGCTTTTATAAGCATACGTCAGACTTGAATCAATCAGTTTGATCTCAGAGCCCGAATTGTGGTGAAAGACGTTGATTGGGACCTCGGACACCGCATGAGCAGGCGAGACACACGACGCCTCTGTCGCCGAAACCCATCTTCCTATAATTCCTGAGATTGTACCAACTTTGAACATCAATGATGCATCATTTCGTAATGCTAAGCCACCAATTGTCAGAATAGATCCGCCCTTATGGGGCCCACTTGAAGGATTGACGCGATTGACTGTCGACGACGAGGTATTCATGAACTCATACGGTAAACCAGGAACTGACCAGTCGAATGCATTGTTTGATACCGCTAGATGATGATGACCAATTTGCATTTCCGGCGCTTCACATATTACTTCCGCAGAGGATATGAAAATAGATGGAAATGGGCTGAGTGTTCCAAATCTGCATAACGCCGACGGCGAAAAGTTCTCACCTCGAACTGTCACAGCCATACCGCCAATCGACGGTCCTGACCAGGGCAATAATTGCTCAAGAACCGTAGTCATCGTTATAATATCGTTTGCATCCGTAGGAGATACGATATTGTTGCCGGAGCTGTCAACAATTCTGATGTCATACTCATTCACGCCGTTGTTGTCCTCTGGCAAACCACACAACACTGAGCCATCATTCTGAACGATGCCTGGCACCAGCGCGTCGCCATTTCCGAGATTACAGTACACGTCTTGCCCTGGTAAAAAACCACTCCCCGTCACGGTCGCAGTGTTATCGTTATTGTTGATAACAGTTGTGACGGATGCTTCCTCAACGTACATGAAAGTCACGTCATCGATTCCAATGTATTCGCTATACAACCCCACCCTAAACAGCACCGTCGCCTCAGTGTGCGCCGGAGTCAAACATCGATATTCATCCTCGGCAATGTATTCACCCACAACAGGACCGATTGTGCCGAATTTACACGAAAAATCGTGAGTATCACTGAATGAATAGCCGGCCGCTGTCACTGTCGTTCCTCCCTCGACGAGTCCCATGGATGGCGACACAGCCGTCACAACTGGAGATGGGTCCGATAAAAATTGTGGCCTCATCGCTAGTTCTACTGAAGTTGCTACTACTGATACATCTAATGCGTACATACCCTCAAGCAAAGATGGTGTCTCGCATACCAATAATGCCGAAGAAATGCATCGCGCTTGAACGGTTGAAGAACCAAATCTACAAACCGGATCATCGTGTAGTAAGTGTTCTCCTTCGACGTAGACTAATGTTCCTCCACCTGTTGTGCCCACTCGCGGCATGATTCTAAATATTTCTACGACAGCTTTCACATCAAGCTGTATCTCATCTTGATTTCCTAGGGAAAAGTCGAAATCTTGACCATTCAAAGCGACAGCGACAGCAACAAAGCCAACCCCAGCCGGCGCAAGACATTTCACAGCACTGCCATCCACAGTGCCTGCAACGGTGTGTGAGCCAAACTTGCACATAAGCGTTGATGTTTGCACAATACCGGGCACTTGTATGGCTACTTGCGAAGAGCCGCCGCCAGAAATTTGCATCGGCAACACTGCATCAACACTGAGTCGCGTGGAATAAGTAAACGACTGCACCGTGCTTGAATAGTCTCTTTGATTCATCGAAACTCGTAACTCGGCCGTTAGAGGTGCTGATGCTGGTGAAACACACTCTAGTGTATTCGCACTCTTCCAAATCGCATCTACTTCGACCGCGCCAAGACGACAGCGAAGCAAACTTGTGGACGCAAAATCTTTACCAGTGACGGTAAGCACCGTCCCACCTTCATCGACGCCCGCACTAGGTACCGATCGAGTTATCGATGGCAGCGCTGTGTAAACGTGCTGTACACTACTGAAGCCTTCGAAGAAACTCGAGGAAGATAGCGACACGTCTACATCAACGGTGCCATCATCAATAGTTGGCGACTCGCACCTCATCAGCCCAGAGGAGACGACGTGTCCAATCGTCGTGCGGTCACCAAAACGACAATACTGAGACGTGTGCATGTCTATACCCACAATATCTACTATTCCACCAGCCACGCCGTAGAGGGAAAATACCGCGTCTACTTTTGCCCCACTGACAAATTGATATCCTTTCGTTTGGTAAAAATCTCCCGTTTCATTGTTGAGTGCGAATTCAACATTGACGAACCCTTCGCTATGCGCCGGTGCGGTACAGCTCACCGTATCGGAAGTGATATAATATGCTGGAACGAATTCATTATCAAATTTACACGTCAATGCCACGCCAGCCAATCCTTGAACGCCCGCGAGTGCCTGTCCCGACAGCGTGATTACTTCGCCGCCGCCGACGTGGCCTTCGATGGGATGAATCCACTCCACCTCTGGTACTTCAAATCCATGAACGAGTGCCAAAAACACCGACATTAACGCATAAAAGTATGTTCGCATACTACTGCACCCACGCCCGCGACGTACGACCGACATCCGCGCGGTATCCGCGCCGCGTCGTCGCGCCTCTCGCGCCTCGTAGTCGCGCCTCCCCATCGCATCCGTCGCCTCCATATGACTCGAACAACACTCTTCTCCGTCACCGCGCATATCGCACATTACGTATCACGCGCTCTCGCATCACTCGCGAGCGCATGCATCGTCGACATCATCACCACGCGCGCGCGCCGCTCGGTCGCGCCACCGGTTGTTGGCTCTCGTATTCAAAATCAAAATCCAACGACGCGCGTCTCTCGCCTCTGCGTCGTCGTCGTCACGCGTCGTCGCGCGGCGTCGTCGCGTGTCGTCGTTCTATCGACGACAACGCACGCGTGTGCGCGCGTCCCACGCCCTTCGCTGCGCGCCTTCGACGACGTATGTCGCCGCGCGGCCGCGGCTCGCGCGCCTCTCGCGGGTGCCACCGGCGCACGGATGCGCGGTCGGTTGGACACGCGTCTCCACCCCCGACATCTCCTCAGGTCATGATCGGTGGGTACGTATTGAAGCCACAGTCTTCGCTAGGTTTTCGAGTGTCCCTCGATCGAGGGACTCCGTCGGCCAATCACGACCGCCCGACGATTGGCGCTCGAGGCGATTGGGGGTTTTGATTTTTTGTTTGACGACGCCATGGAGGTAATCTTCGCTCGAGTACGACCCACACGGCCTCCCCCGGGCGCCAGCGCATAAAAACGCGCATCGACCGCGCGACGCCGAGCCCCCGACGCGGCTGGCGCGCTGTGGTTTTCACGCCATCGATCGCGACGTCGTCCGCCTTTTCCAGCCGCGTAGAGGCAAGGTACGTGCGACGGCCGTGAGTGATGCGACGAGGACACGACGACGATGGATTGGAGACGTGCGGTCGCGCTCGACGCGCGCGGTGCGGGACGCGTCGCGCGTCAGGTGCACCGTCGCGCGATGGGGAGATCCTAGGATTAGGGCTATCGCGCGCGCCGCGCCGCGTGGGGCGCGGGCGGGGAGACGCGCACGCGGCGAGGGCGAGAAGGCGAGAGCATGCGCGAGATACATGAGGGATTTAAATGAACCTAGACACTGACGATGATGCCGTGACGTCTCGACGTCTTTCGTTGACGCACACAGGACACTCGCAAAGCACAATGGTTCAACCTTTGCTCAAGGGCTCGGACAAGGTTCAAAAGCGTTCCAAGACGTTCAAGAAGTACCAATCGGACCGCTTCAAGCGCTTGCAAAACGTAAGTATATTGTTGTGTGTTGATATTTTGCCTCGGAGCGCGACGCGAGAGGTCGACGACGGGTGTTGGTGTGGTGAGGCGGTGGCGGACGACCCTAAAAGCGTACCGACGCGCCCGACGCGACACGCAACATCCGTCGCGACTCAAACACGTATGCGCGGTAACGCGCCTTGAATTATCGAAACCTTATGACCCGTTACGTATGAACATGACACTGACCGAGCTCTTTTTTCATTCACGCAGACGTCATGGAGACGCCCGAAAGGTATTGACTCCCGCGAACGCCGCAAGTTCAAGGGCTTGCCGCCGATGCCAAACGTTGGTTACGGTACGGCCAAGAAGTACAAGCACGTTTTGCCGAGTGGTTTCTTGAAGTTCGTTGTTCACAACGTCAAGGACCTCGACATGCTCCTCATGCACAACCGCAAGTACGCCGCGGAGATTGCGCACGGTGTGTCTACTCTCAACCGCAAGGCGATCGTCGAGCGTGCTCGTCAGCTTAACGTGAAGGTCACCAACGGTGCGGCTCGTCTTCGCAGCGAAGAAGACGAATAAACGTCGTCTTCTTAGCTTTAAACTTAGGAGCAGTGTTGTTCGAGGAGGGTGTGATTTGGAACAGTCTTGTCATAGGAAAGACTTTATTCGTAAAAATTCTCTTTCGCCATCGCCATCGCCATCGCCTTCGCCTTCTTTCGCTCAGTTTGCGCTCGCTACGTTTTTTAAACATACGCCGTATTGCACACAAAAACTTTTAACTTCTGAACTCTCTCCATGGTGGCTGTAAGCGTCGTGTTTTGTGCGTCAAGAATATTCTGAACACCCGAGCGGTGCGCTCTGCCACCGATACCACAGTTTGAGACGTGCGCGTGTGTCATCCGTGGCGCGCGCCACGCATGGCTGAAGACGATCACTCCGCGAATAATCCGTCGTCAACAGTGTCGACGGATACATCGCTTGCTCTTGATACGCTTCCGGAGTTGGAGAAGTTCATCGATGTCGACGAGGCTGTGTTGGCGGATGACTACACAGACGACGTTGCGGGCTCGAGCGAGCTCGAACGCACGGCAAAGTACTGTAGAGACTGCCACGTAGCATCTCAAAGATTGTACCACGTTGATGCGCTGTCACGTGTGTGCACATCCCTGGAAGATGAGCATTCGTTTCCAATTGACTTGATAACTGAATTGGCAGAGGACGATGACAACGACGTGAGGAGGTCGATTGCGATGCAGATGGATGCATTTGCGAGTTGTCTCGCGCGATTTAGCGATAGATTGGATCAGTTAAATGCGATCAAACTCCTGGGAGTCACGTTTATGTTAGTCGAAGATGACTGCGAGGAGGTCATAGAGGCTGCTGAACAAGCTTGCAGCGTGGTGGCTTCGTTGTTATCTCAAGATAAGCAGAGAAGTCTTCTACTATCGACGTTGCAGACTTTTGGAGAAAGTGAGGAAGAAGAAGTTCGCATGAGCTCGGCGAAGATTCTAGGTAGTTTAGCGAAAACTGTCGGCTTAGACATGACGAAGAGTCACGTGTTGCCAAGTTTGTTAAATTTGACGACGGATGAAGAGTTCAGAGTACGTCAAACCGTCGCATCTTCAATATGTGAGACCATTGAGGTGTTAGATAGCAAAACCGTGCTAGACTCGGTGTTGCCCGCTTTCATTCAATTGTCCAAAGACAGTGTTTGGGCGGTCAGAGCGGCGTGCGCAAAACATATTGTCAGACTGGTTCAAGCCATTCCAACTGACCAAATGCTCGTCATAGCATCCGAGGCTTTTGACCCACTCGCAAATGACGTTAGCTTTAATGTACGCACGGCTGCTTTCGAGCAACTCGGACCGCTTATCTTTGAGTTAGGCTCCCTGGAAGTGCCGACAATATTTGTTGACTATTTCACAAGCATGGCAGAGAGTTCGACGAGCAGCAGCGCGCTGCAGCAGACTTGTGCGTATAACCTCCCAGGAGTAGCGCTAGCATTGACCGATAAGCGTTGGTTCGAACTACGTCCGGCTTTTAGTCTGTTGGCCGCAAGCTTGAATTGGCGTGTGCGCCGTACTTTAGGATGCTCGTTGCATGATGTAGCAAAAATCATCGGGCGGGACAACGCTGAGAAGGATTTACTGCCAGTGCTTGAGAAGCTATTAGAGGATACAGACGACGTGAAAATTGGCGTCGTAAACCATTTAGCAGACACGCTTTCAATAGTCGGATCAGCAGCGCGTCTTTCCTTATGTCGACTGCTTACGACATTTAACTCGCAGGACGCTGAAAAGATTGGAAACTGGCGCATTCGCTTTGCGCTAGCGGAGCAACTCCTCCCACTCACAAGACTAATGTCAGGAGCGGCGACGGCTGAATTCATAGTGCCCATCCTACTATTATACCTTGATGATGCTGCCGCTGTCGTTCGTGACAAAGCGGTAGAAGTAGTGGGCAAAGTCCTAACACACGCCGCTCGAGACCTTTCTTGGTATTCAGAACCCATAGTAAATGCGCTTTCGTCAGTAAAATTATTGGCCACGAGTCATAGATGGTCTGACAGAAGAGCGTATGTGAACATTTCACTGGCCCTTGCCATGGAAGTAGAGCAGCGAGTCGTGATTGATGAATTGATGCCACTCTTAGTCATGCTTGCTGAGGACTCTGTCGTCGCTGTTCGACTCGCGTTGAGTAATCTTCTGTTGGAGACTTTGGTATTGGATCCTTCGTATTTATCTCTTCCGGATATTGGAGCAGCTTTGCATATACTTAAAGCCGATAGAGATTCGCGGGTGGTTCAGATGGCGCAAAAAGCTGAGGCGCAAGCAAAAGCGCAGACAGAAGTACAGGTTGGAGAGTTCACCTCAGCGCGTGATGTTCACTTCGCCCCGACAGGATTGTGATGCTATGCATGTCATTTTGTGTCATGGTAGATAGATCATTATTATTAGCTAGAGTATTGTTGTTAAAGACTTAGTTGAAATCTAAAAATCTATTGGTAAACGCCCACCTCGGCGGCGCGAATTACTCTATCCGCCAAAGTGTAGCCCACTTTCGTGACAGCTGCAACTTGCCCAGCCTTTGCGTCTGAGCCCGCCGGGATGGGGACGTTGAATAGCGCCATGTGCATGTTTGCATCGAATTCTTCACCTTCAGGGTTAAACTTGACCACATCGTTCTTCTTAAACGTCGACGCCAGCTGCTTCTCAGTCATCACCACACCTTCGTGGAAACTCTTGAGCATCTTCTTGACCTTCTCGACATCCGTCTCGTCATCTATATTCGTTACGGTGGCAATGGCACGATCCAAATTATCAGCAACGTCCAACAAGTCTTTGCAGAAGCCTTGAATGGCAAACTTTTTAGCGTCCTCAGCTTGGCGACGTGTGCGTTCGCGCAAGTTCTCCATCTCCGCCAGCGTACGCAACAACCTATCGCTCATATCTTTCACTTTTGCGTCTTTCTCTTCCAACTCCGCTCGAAGCTGGGTCAGTTCGTCTCCTTCTTGCTCGCCCTCGCCGTTTTCGTGAGCCTCTTCTCCCTCCTCGCCTTCTTGTTCTTTATCTTCAGCGTTGCTTCCGGCAGAGTACGCGCGCGTCGCGTCAACTCTGAACTCTTCTGCGAACGCGTGACCGAGAGCGCGAGCACGCACGCCATGCAGCACGCTCGTGCGCGTCGATGACCATCGTGTGATGTCCCCAAATGCTCGCACTTGATGCTTTGTCATCGTCAACGCCGACGTCGATTTCACCCCTGCACCCAATCCATCGCTCGCGATTGTTGCTACTTTTGACACCCCACTAGGATGCGCAGATTGACGTAGAACGCCACGCGCGAGTCGCAAAGCCCGAGACATTATTTTTTGAATCGCCTATGGTCTAAGTGCACGACTCGCGTCGAATTCTGACGTTGGCACGGGTCTCCCCAATGCGTGCGTGATGACGACCACACGGGCACCCATGTACCCTAGGCGCGCGCGAACACGCGCGAACCAGCGCTCGTTTGAAACTTCACGCGACGCCGACGACGCTGTCGATGGATGTGAGACATGAAGAAATGTCTAAAACTATTTTTGTACATATTCTACGAGCTATTTGAAATCGTGTTCTAAAATAAATACGCATTCTGTTGACTAAGTTCGCTCGCGAAACGTTCGGCGAAATGAGCGTTTTTCAACGCAACCTTCTCAATAAAGTCGTCCTTGTGATGCTCATTCGCCGTGAATGCAGCCGCTTTCTTGTCGCGAATCTGTTCTTCTAATGCTATTTTATGCTTTAATGTTGCAATCTTTGCGGCTTTGAGGTTTTCTTCGAGATCTTTGTTTGCCCGTTCAAAGTCGCCCTCTTGAGCGATTCGCCATTCGCGCTCTTCCTCCTCTTTGCGCGCTCTTTTCTCCTCAATTTCTTTGATTTGTCGAGCTCGCACATTGACACATTCTTGCATTAATTCCATTCTTGCCAGCTCTGCAAGTTTACGGGTATTTTCTTGGCGTCTTTCGTGCGCCACGCGCTCATTTTCTATGCGCTCTTCATCAACTCTGCATTGCGCGTCTCTCTCCCTCGAAAAGTCCTGTAGATACTGTGCGTACAATGCCTCCTCTTCACGGCGACGCTGCGCTAACTCGGCGTGTTCAGCGTCTACAATGCGTTCGTTTTCAAGCGCGTCGGCTAACATTTGCGCATCATACGCTCGCTCGCGTTCAAGCGCCGCAAAGAGCTCCACCTGTCGCTCGGCGTTTGATTTCAGCATGTCGAGGTGAATTTCACGCCTACGAAGTGCGTCCTCGCTTTGTGCGGCATTGATTTCGGCAGCTTGTATCTCCCATTGGCGCTTTAACTGTGCACGTTCTTCTTGCTCTGCATGCAAGCGCTTGCGTCGCTCGTTTTCGCGCTCATTTAATTGCGCCTCCAACTCTTTCGCCAATGATTTTCTTCCCGCGAGCGCCTCTGCATCGAGCCGCCGCGCCCGTTCAGCATCTTGCGCCCAATGCTTTGCCATGGTGATATTCAAACGACATTTACGTTCTTCTTCTTCAACCGCGCTGCGTGCATGTTCTTGTATTTGCGCTCGACGTCCTAATTCAACCTGCTGCGCCAAGCTCAACGACGCCGCTTCGCGCGCCTGAGCATCCGTCTCCAACCAGCGCTTGTATTCCATGTCCTCAACATACTTCAACCGTTCCTCTTCTCTCTTCTCCAACAACGCACGTGCACGCGCTTCTAAATCTGCTCGTCTCGCACCCGCGCTCGTACGTTTACCCGCGAGCTCGAGCGCATAGATATGCTCTTCTCTTTGCAGTTTCTCCCGCAACTCTTCGCGTCTCTCCGTCAACGCTCGCGTCGCGCGCTCCCGCCTCTCCATCGCCTCCCGTGCAGCCGCGCTCTTCATCGCCGCGAGCGGTGTCTTTGCACAGAATTGCACCACTCCATCTCTCGCGTGTAGTTCCTACCCGCACGTGCACATACACCATCGTCAGTCCTATAGTTCCATCCACACTCGCTCGTCTAAATTTAAACTCCGAGTGTGACTCGCGAACACTGAAACGACGGTTACACCGCGCGCGCGACGAACGCCGCGCTCACCTTGACGTGCGTTGCGTGGTTGTGATATTTTTCCTCCTCTTTTCGTCGTCTCATCGCGTCTTCTTCCGCGTGTCTCATGATGTTGTTGTTCTCCTCCCGTGCGCGCCTCTGTCGTCGTCACGCACCCAGTCCACTCGAGACGACGCGACGCCCGTGGCGAGAGAAGGCGACGCCATTGGTGGACGCCATGGCGACGACGTTGGCGGATTCATTCCTCGCGGATTTAGATGATTTAAGCGACGAGGACAACGACGAGAGAGGGGTGATCGATACGAGCGGCGCACCGACGACGACGACGACGACGACGACGAGAGTTGATAAGGATGACGACGACGCCAAGACAAGGTTGCTTCGGGCGGACAATGTCGACGAATTGGCGACGTTGATGCACACGGAAAGGTATAAACGAATCGCCCGAGACGTTGATGAGGCACTAGCAAAGATGGCGAGTAAGGCTGCGAAGGGTGCAGAGGATGCACGCGTAGGCGTGGTGGATGAAAATGCATACAAGCTCGTCGTAGAATGCAACGCGTTGACTGTGGAAGTGGACAACGACATAGCCGTCGTGCACCAGTTTATTCGCGATAAATATCGTGCAAAGTTTCCAGAACTCGAATCATTGGTGTTACATCCTATTGATTACGCGCGAGTTGTCAAGGCAATAGGAAATGAGATGGATATGACGAACGTTGAGCTCGACGGGGTGCTGCCGTCGGCGACGATTATGGTGGTGAGCGTCACGGGGTCAACGACGAATGGCGAACCTTTGAGTGAAAACGATTTAAATAAGACCCTCGCCGCGTGTGAAAGAGCTTTCGAATTAGATGCAGCTAAGCAAAAGATGTTCAACTATGTGGCGTCTCGTATGGCACACACCGCACCCAACCTCAGTGCGGTTTTAGGTTCGGACATCGCGGCAAAGCTCATTGGCATAGCCGGCGGCTTGCACGCTTTGTCGAAAATGCCCGCGTGTAACGTGCAAGTTTTGGGTTCAAAGAAGAAAAATACGGCTGGGATGTCGAGTGCGTCCGCAGTTCGAGCTGGTGATTTACATGCCGGTTACATTTACGACTGTGACATTATTCAAAAGAAGACGCCGCCGGCGTGGCGAAGCAAGGCGGCGCGTCTCATCGGTGCAAAATGCTCCCTTATGGCACGCGTAGACGCGTTCGGTGAGTCAGCAGACGGCTCGACGGGTAGGAAATTTGCTGAAGAAATCACGAAGAAGATCGAAAAGTGGCAAGAGCCTCCTCCGGCGAGAACTGCCAAACCTTTACCAGCGCCTGGGGTGGAACAAAAGAAACGCCGCGGTGGTCGTCGGGCTCGAGCTTTGAAGGAGCGATACGGTATTTCTGACATGCGCAAGGCGGCAAATCGTGTAAATTTCAATGAAGCTGAAGAAGAAGTTGGATACGAAGGCGAGGGGTTGGGGACGTTGGGCACAGCAGCAGGCTCAGCTGCCGTTGGCGGACGGCTTCGATTGGCGCAAAAAGCAGCCAAGCTCATCAAGACAGATTCAAAGGGCGGTAAGTCTACATTTGCGGGATCGGCTGGGGCGTCTGGTATGGCGTCGAGTTTGGCGTTCACGCCAATTCAAGGCATCGAGCTTGTGAATCCAAATCGACCCAAACCAGATGGTCCAGTGTCTGGTACGGATTCTGTCTTTAGCGAACGCAGAGGCTTTTCGAATGTCGCGCGTCAACTTAAACAGTGAAGTAGCTCTTTACAATAGAATTCTATCAATGTACATAATCTCCATTATCTCGCGTTAAAGACTGTATTTCAATCGGCGTCGCCACAGAGACCTTTTCGGACTCTTTTCACGGCGAGGCGTCACGCAAATATCTACTCTTCGCGCGTTTTGGCGTTTGGAGAGATCCCTCTCATCCACAGCTTTCACGACCACTCACTCGCGTGCGTTAAAGCTCTTTCACATCAGCCGTTTTAGCGTATAACCCGTGCGCGTTTAATTTTTCCACCACCTCTTCGACGGTAAGTTCGGACAAAATAAACTGTTCCTCCACCTCGCCCGCGTCATTCTTCAAGTACAGCGTCGGTTTGTGCCCCGCCGTCCACCGCACGCGCACGTTCTCATACTCCCCTCGTTCGATGACATCCTTCAAGAATGCCTTGTGTTCGGGAAGTCGGTTTAATTTTCATCCAGGGCACGTCTCAAATAACGCATTCGTCACCGCCCCGAACGCGACGTTGGCGAGCGCCATCATCGTCGTCGCAGCGAGCGCCATCACCCGCATCGTCGTCGTCGTCTTCGTCGTCGCCCGTCGTCGTCGTCGTCGTGGTGGCGATGACGTCGTGGTGGTATATTGACCTTGTTCACCCCACTGCGACGGGCACGTCATCGTGCGTCGTCGTCGTCGCCGTCGTCGTCGTCGTCGCGGTGTAACCACCATGGATGGACCAGGCTCGTGTGGTTTTGCCCATCGGTCGATCGACGTCGATCGCCCCAGTGTGAAGCACGAAAGATGATGACGATGACGACGACCGCGACGACGACGACGACGACGACGACGACCGCGATGATGAGTCACAAGATGAACAAGGCACACGCTCGATCAACCGTCGTGCGTCGCGCCGGGGACGACCAAGCGAGCTCGACGACCGCGTGCACGGGGTCGTGCGACTCGTGTGGGTTGGCTAAGGATAAAATGCAATGCGATGGGTCGGGGCGAATTCAAGGAGGATTAGCCGCGATTCCGTTATTTTCATGGTGGCCAATCAAAGCGTACAGACCGTGCCCGGGGTTGATCAGTAGCGGTGGCGTATACACCAGAGCTGGGCAAGATGTCAATAGCATCTTGTGGGGAGAGAATGGAGGGGACTCGCCGCCGTCTCGCAAGTAAAAGTGGTCATTTTAGCGCGCAATGATGATTATTTATGATACAAGTGAAGCAGCAATGCTACGTACACGTGTTTTCTTACAGTTTTCTTACAATCGCTCGCTTTCGTGGGAAAATATCGACACATCATCGTCGACTTCTTCGATGAGTCGCGTGAAACCAATGTCGCGCGCGGATGCTCCGACGCCACGTTGTCCCATATTTTGTCGCGCTGCGCCTGCTAAAGACTCTTCAATCACCACACCTTGCGTTTCCGGCAATGTCAACGTCACCAAACACGCCGAAGCCGCGGCAGCACCGAGAAATATCGGAGGTAAAGCCGGGCTAATGGCTTGGGCGAGAATGATACCGGGAGCGATGATTCCACCTAAACGCGCCGCCAGAGAACACGTTCCCAGGCATGCCGAGCGCACAATCGTTGGAAATAGCTCAGTGGTGTACAAATAAATCATGTTGAATGAGCCCGCGATTCCGAACCTCCCTATCATCGAAACCGTAACTTGCATAGAGCCCGAAAACAACGCGCTCGATAACACGCCCACCGCCGCGATGCTCATCAACAGCACCAATGTCATCTTTCGCCCCAATTTATCCACCGCAATCTGCGCAAAGGCGTGCGATGGAAATTCAACTATACCGCTAATGAAAGTATTCATGTAAATTGATCCGCTCAGTGACCCAACATTCAAGGATAAACCGTAATACACCAAAGAAGTGATACAAAATATGTACGCCATCGCGATGAGACGATGCCGAAGCGCTGGAAAAGGAAATACGGCAGTGACGTTGAGTCCCTTTGCTGTGCGCTGCTGCTTAAGCGGCGGTAATTTCACAGTGTTTGATCGGGAGCTTGCTTTGGCGAGCTGCACCATCACATCCTGTGCCTTGTCCGTTTGACCCGTCGCCAAGTACCAACGCGGCGATTCCATCAAGTACTTGAACGTGAGCGCAATATAAGCTACACCAGAAAAACCAGCAAATGCTGCAAACTGTCGCCATTCTGGCAAAGTGTACGCTATACCGGCCATCAAAGCTATTCCTGCAGACCAAAAATATTGCGTTGAAATCCCCAACACAGCGCGCCATTTCACGCCGAGAACTTCGGTGCACAACACATAGCTCGCCACGCCGAGACCGCCGCATCCGAAACCTCGCAAGGACATGCAGAAGAAATACATCCAATACCCATTTGATGCGGCGGCTAAAATTGCCCCTATACTTGCGAGCGCGGTGGACAAATATAGGCCATAGACACGTCCTTTAGCGTCAGCAAGTTGCCCAAGCAAACCGGCGCCAAAGAAAAAGCCGACGAAAAAGATGGAATCCGCGAGCTGAACTTTATACTCGTGTGCGCACACTAAATCCCACTCGGACACAATAGACGCCTTGGGGTCGATCCATTTCCATAGTTCACGATCCATGTCGCACAACTCCATGAGTTCTCCGGTGTTTACATCCGCGCACGCGCCTTCGCTCGCGCACGTCCACTCGGGTACGCGCGCGGTGAATACCGAAGTCAGCGTCAAAAACGCGGCTGGGAACCACGCAGATGAGCTCAGGGCGAATTGCGTGAGTTGTGCTTTGTTTGCTTGTCCTATGCGTTCATCAAACAACTCATCAATCGTCTTCGCGCCTTGGCTATCATGGTCTTCGTCGTCTCGTTTCGCCCCAGTCACGGCGTGGAGTTCGACATCGGTAAAGCCACCACCACCACCGTCCGTCGTCGTCGTCGTCGTCGTCGTCGTCGTCGCGTCGTGTAGACTCATGCGTGGACGACGCGCGTAGAGAGTGTTTTCACGTCAATATGTCCTCCTCGTCGTGCTCCGAATTGTCGTCTCGCACGCACGCGTTCGTCTCTCGTGGCTGTCGCGCGCGGTCGTTTGAAAACCACCCCGTCCTTTGACCGACTGACGCGCCTCTCTCGAGGTGCTGCCGTGTGCGCAGGAGTAACGACCTCGCGCGAGAAGGCACGACACACGACACACGACGACGACACACGACGATACACGACGATGTTACGCACGATCACACGAAACATCGCTCGCACGCACGTCACGAACGCCCGCGCGTTCACGGCGGCGTCGTTACCAGACCTCCCGTACGACTTTGGGGCGCTCGAACCCGTGCTCGATGGGGCGATCATGGAGTTGCACCACCAAAAGCACCACAAGACGTATGTCACGAATTTCAACGCCGCACAAGAAAAATACGCCGAAGCAGAGTTGAAAGGAGATTATGAAGGCATGATCGCGTTGCAACCAGCGCTGAAATTCAACGGTGGTGGCCACGTGAACCACTCGTTGTTCTGGAAGTGTCTGACGGCGCCGAAAGATTACGCGCTCCCAGAAGGGGAACTCTTAGCCATGATCGATCGCGACTTTGGTTCGTTATCAGCCATGCAAGATAAATTCACGGCGTCTACTGTCGCCGTGCAAGGGTCTGGATGGGGATGGTTGGGATACAATAAAGCCACTGGCAAGCTTGCGGTGACAACGACGGCCAACCAAGACCCCTGCATCACCACCGGCTTGACTCCTGTGTTAGGCGTCGATGTTTGGGAGCACGCGTATTACTTACAGTACAAGAACCTTCGACCTGACTATGTCAAGAATATCTGGAAGATTATCAACTGGAAGGTACGACAATCGCGACGACGAGGTGTAATCGACGAGACTGCGCGCGAACTCGGGACACTTTTCCAGACCAAGAACTGCATACTAACCATCATTCGCTCTGCGTTTTTCATGCGCACAGGAAGTCAGCAGCAACCTACGCAAAGCGATGTAAAAGTAACGTTCAAACTTTTCGATTTTTACGAAAGTACGCGTGCGGTTGTAATTATCATTAAAGTGCACGGTATTACATATCTAAGAACTATGGCTCGCAAACATTTTTTGCGTAGCTTATTCCTCCTCTTCATCACTATCAACGTCTCCCGCATCATCACCGTCGACCTCTTCGAACTCAAATTCTTCGTCTTCGCCTCCTGCATCTGATTCCATGATTACCTTCACGCACTCTTCTCTGTTGTTATGCATCGCTTCATCGAGCGGCGTTCGGCCAGCTTGGTTGCATGCCGACGCGTTCCCACCCTTATCGATCAATAACTGCACGATGCTCACGTGACCGTTCAAGCACGCCCAGTGCAACGCTGTGCTTCCTTGTACGTTCGCTTTATTCACATCAGCGCCGAACTCAAGCAACACCTGCACGATTTCCTCGTGCCCATTCGCCGCGGCGTAGAGCAACCCATCGCCCGCGTCGGCGCGCGCACCTCGAGTGAGAAAGTCGCGCACCTCGTCCATCTCGCCGTATCGCGCGGCGTCTACGAGCGCTTCGTTTAATTCTTGATCATCTTCCATGACGCGTCCAGTAGTCGCGCGAGTCTGTGTCGCGTGCGAGAGTGCGTCGCCCTCGCGCACGAGGCTGCCCGACTGGCGGCGGCCAACACCGCACGCGTGGGACAGCCACAGAGCCATTCGGACGAGACAGACGGCCTCCGTTGGGGACGAACGACTGGAGCACGTCACAGTGACGATGGGCACGCGCGCGATGAACGCACGCGCGAAGAAAGCGATGACGACGAAACCAAACTTTGTCGTGGGTTTCGTTTATCTCCTCGGTACGACGACGACGGCGACGACGACGGCGACGACGCACGCGATGGTTTGGGCAACTAACTGTTGCACCCAACGCACGCGAGTGAGCGATGTGTTTTGACCGCGTGCACTGACGGCAAGGTGATTCATCTCACGCACGCATGCGCACAGCGACGCAATTGACATCCAAGCTTTTGCCGTTCTTCATCAACACCTTGGTCGCGAGACAACTCACCCCGGAAGAGTTTGGTGTTCCAACCGTTCACTTCTACTTGCTCTCGACGGTCATTCTCACCACACGCGAAGGCTTTCGTCGAGCGCTGATGCGAGACTCCGTCAGCGATGCTTCTTTACGCTACGCTTGGTTTGTGTTACCTGTCGGAGGATTCTTATCCATTGCTGTGCCAACGGCTGTGTTGTGGTCGCAAAACATCTCCACAGCCGAACCATACGGGCTGGCTCTCGCGTACTACGGCGTCGCTGCGTTCATCGAACTGTGCGCTGAGCCATACTACATCAGAGCCATGCGACTTTCGGCGTTCAAGTTAAGACTGGTTGCAGAATCAATTTCAACTGTTCTTAGGAGCGTGTTGACGTACGTGCTCGTGTCCAAGACTCAAAACAATGTCGTCATGGCCTTCGCATACTCCCAGGTAAATTATTTATTTCATACGTTCCAATTAATTCATTGGGAACGATTCACACAATACTAACATGAATTAATCCTTTTAGTTGCTGTATGCGACGTCTATGGCAATTATTTACATAGCCTCGACGCCGAAAGCGCTTGCAAAGTCGTCTACGACAGATACTGCGACGGTAAAATTAATTGGAATATTTTCTGTGCAGGTATGTGAAATACACGCCAATTGGTCCAGTTTACTCACGTTTCTCAACGCTTAGGCGGTTTGGAAGTTAGTTCTAGCTGAAGGAGAAAAGGCCGCACTAATCGCCGTCGCTGCAGCCGACGAAGTCGGCGTGTACGGACTCGTAGCATCGCTTGGGTACGTTTACCGCAATTGCATTATTTAATTAATTCTGAATTAATTTTCGGGATTCAGGGCCGCATTTGCGAGATTAGTGCTACAACCTTTTGAAGAAGCAGCATTTGTGATCTTCACGCGCAGTGTGTCTTCCAAGACAAGTTCAAGCAAAGAAAAGGATGTCTTCGATGCTTTGTTACGTGTCGCAATTATTTTCGGTAGTATGGCGGTAAGTTATGCAATTAATTCGACACCGTGCGCTTGGTTGTCGATTGTTTCAGCTGTATTTATCTTTTTACATCCTAAGGCGACAATGGGACCTCACTATTCATGGCTAGCACTGAGGTGCGTCGATTTTGGACTCGTGTTATTTGTTATTTATTTCGACACGCAGAGTTTTGTACGGCGAGAAGTGGGCGAGCGCGCATTACGCGGCTGAAACTCTCGGTTGTTACGCAATTTTAATTCTACCACTAGCGGTACGTATGAATTAATTCCCAGTGATTTGAAAAGACCCAGATATTTGATACTGGGTTGAAATTAATTATTTATACTTTCTCATGAGAGTTAATTAATTCAATCAAAAAACTAACAAAATTCTTCATAGGTGAACGGAATCACCGAGGCTTACGCCCATGCGGTCATGGTAATCTTGCATGAATATTTCATCGCGCGAGGCGTACTCACTTTCGCTTTTTATAGTCATCATCGGAGCTCAGCTCTTCCAACGTTTGGCTTTTGGTATGCTCGCTTGTCAACGTGGTACGTTTCGTCTCTATCGTATCAATATATCCGAGTGTTTCATCTTTTCAACCTCTTAGGGCGGTACTCTAATTCTCCAACGCTCACTTGGACCTGTTTCGCTGCTCGTGGCAAATGCTATGAGTATGTTGGTACGGATTGCGTTTACCGGCGCATACTTACGCCGCCGCTTCCTCAGACTGAAGACGAATACGAGGGTAAATTTGCCCTCGAAAACATACTTCATGGTAAGCTCAAAGTATGGTTTCATGGATATCAACATATATGTGATCATTTTTCACGCAGACTTTGGCTGTTTTCTCCGCTGTTTCGCGAATTTCATCTGAGAAGCTACGTCGTAATCCCAGCACCATGAACTTGCTCTCGCACACCGGATGCGGCGGCGGCATACTTTTCATACTCCTCGTCGCGCTCTATATTTTAGAGCGCGATGCGTTCAAGGTGTTAGCCAAGCATGATAAATCAGAATAGTGTCAGTTTTAGCGCATGGTATCGTAGACTTCCTAGTTTTTCACTGAACGCGTGCTCTCCGCAGTGACAGCCTCTCCTCAAAGTTGGTGGTGGGCATCGGTGTACCATTGCTTCGATTGACCTTGTGTATATATTGTGCATCGATTTGTGCTATCAAACGTAAAATTCCAATTTTTTCGTTTCGACTTAAATGCGAATGATAGATTATTTCGTGCTCGTATACGAGAGATGCTTACGTCGGAGGGGGGGTGGTGTACCATGGTGTACCATTGGTGTACACCACATGGTACACCAAAACCCCTCCTCCGACGTAACGTTTCCAGTCATTTTCTACGCGATAGTACACCAATTCCCGCGGTATTATCACGCGTTGCCTAACGGCCGGGAAAACTGCCCTCCTGCCCTCCAGCTGCCCTCCGTCGCGCGCCTGCGCAGCGGCCGAGCGCGCGTCGAGACCTAGGCGAGATCGCACTGGACGTGACCTCGGTCGTCACACTCGCACGCGACGTGGACGACGTAGACGCACGCACCCGTGCGATCTCACGCGGTTAACGTTGAACGTACATTCAACGCGCACGCATTCAAACACTCGCCACCGCTTCATACGCGCGTGCGTGTTGACAAGCAAGCATGTTGAACGGCATTCGTCGAGCTGCGTTGACGCAGTTGCGCGGTGCGCAGCGCGCCTCCGTGAGATCATACGGTGCTGGTCCGCCGGGAGGGTACTTTGCGGAAGGTACGCAGACTGGTAGAAATGGTTACTTGTTCGGCGAGACCCCACCGCCGGCAGGTAAGAGCAGAGTCTGGGAGGACTGGGAAGCGCCGTGGTACGCGGCGTTAACGCTCGCAACGGGCATTCTTTGCTTTGGTCTCAGCGCCAAGCCGGAGACTAGAATGACATCTTGGGCCAAAGAAGAGGCTCAGCGTCGTCTCGATGCGGAGAACTAGTCTTCCTTTGCGTCGTCCAAACGCGCTTCTGCTTCCCTTCTAGCCTTTGCGAGCAGACGCATGTGTAGAGGATTTGTAATTTGTAGAGAACATCCCGAAAGGCGATTGAGAATCAACTAATAATCAATTAAAAGGAAATTGTTTGTGCTATTTACTATGCTGGTTTAGTCCTATCGGCGGTATTTCGACCGCTTAAAGTTGATGTAGAGATGGAAAATACCGCGCTCAAACGTACAGCGGAAACCACGTTTGTGACTGTATTCCCACTCTTTGTTGACAATTTTGAACGCGATGTCTTCATACGGTGGGCCCGCAGAGATCTTTAGCAACACGGTTTCATTATCTGGTGAATCATCGGGTACGACAGTGTACGACGGAGCCTTTGCCTTATCAATGAGGTCTGGGTAAAAAATGTTGAACTTGTACCCCTGCACCACCTTTGGAGGTGGGTTTGATGAATCATAGTGCATTTGGTTGTATTTGTTCCAAACATAACCAGTATGAACGCGGTTGAAATACTTAGGCTTTCGAGGGCGATATTTATCGTGCCACCAATACGCCTGTGACTCCAGAGTCACTTCAGCGGAGAAATTCGCGTCGCCATCCTCAGTAGCTCCCATCATGCGCTCAACCATCGCTTTAGCCTTTGCATCTTCTTGTTTTTCAATTTCCTTGAAATCAGTAGTGCCTGTGATCAAGTTGCCAAGTACACCCCGCGAGTGATGCGCGCCTCCGGCAGTTTTGAATGCATTATACACATCTTCCTCCGTCTTGCCGCGAAGCACTCCAGTCGCGCTCGTAACTTTTTTGAAGCGAGACATGCCCTTAATCCTTTCTTCTTCACGAAGTCGTGTGATTTCGGCGGCGTCTTTTGCTGCATCAATAATTTCTATACCATCCTCAAGTTCGTCGATGCGAATCGTCTTCGGAGAAAGCGTTGGATCGTAGGCAGCTGACAATAACGGCGCTCGGGCCGGCGTTGGGATGCGCTCATCATTGTCCCACTCTGATGCGTGCACGTCATCATCTGCCATGTGCTTACCGAAATCTGCGCCAAGAAGATCTTCGTCGGCATCTTCTTTGGCCGCCGCGGACAAAAAAGCTGCGCGCTTACGGCCTGCGTCTTCGATTTCTTCTCGCTCAAACTTCACCTTGAGAGCGCTGTGCATTTCTTCAACGTTAGCCTTTGTCTTTGCCGTAGATATACGCTTCAAAACCTCACTCCAATACTCAACTTCACTTGCATCGGGGCCTTGAATTTGTGCTGTGATTTCACTTTCGAGTTCTGCGAGCTCTGCCGATGATTTACCACTAACAATTTCCACGACGTCGTCGTCGATGTCCGTGTGTAAACTTGTCCCTTCTTCGCGCTCGGTGGTTTGACCACGTATACGCGCTCTTTCAGCTTCTTCTTTCGCGCGCGCTTCTTTGATAGCTTCAAGTGTGACTCCAATCATCGCTAACCAAAACTCTCGTCTTCTCGCATGCTTTGTGTCCAAATCTCGCACGTCCTCTAAATCCTTCTTCAACTCTTCCATGTCTGACAACGTCAACCCACTGAGCACCGTAAGTGGGTTGACGAACGCATCAAACTCAACATAGGACTCCGCGAATACATTTCGTGCGATTAAATCAATCGCCTTTGCTCGACCTTCCTTGATGCGTATATCCGCCCGCACCTTTGTCTGTTTCAAATGAAATTCGTGCTCCTTTTCCTCCAACAACTTGGTTTCGCTCTTTGCCTTTTCCCTTTGCGCCCGGTCCATGGCGGCGAGGGATATCGTGCCGCTCGTGCCCGCACCGAATCTCTCCCGTCGCTGTCCCGCGTCGTGCCCACTCACGCGCCATGATTCTGTGTCACGCGCCGTCGCCGTCGACTGTGCTCCCATTCCTCCCCCTGGTGGTGGCGGTGGCACATCCACGCGAGCCGCGCCTTTGCCGTGTCCACCGTCGTCCGCGTCGTCGTCGTGGGTTTTGCGACGTTTCGCATCACCACCGTCACGCACGGGAAGCATGACGACTGCGCGAGCGCGCGTGTGTCGTGCGTCGTGCGTCGCGTCTCCCCGCTCGCGCTCGAGAGGTTCGCCGTCCAAACACAAAAAAACACAGCGGGACGACTTTGTGCAGTCGTGGTGAACACCAAACCAAAACGCCGCACTCGTAGACGGGCGACGGCGACGACGACGACGACGACGATTTGGTTCGTGTGCGGGAACGAGCGATCGCAGGAAAGACGACGAGTGCGCGACGGTGCGCCTGACTCGCGGTGAACGACAGAACGCGCGCGAACGAGCCGATGGGGGTCGTCATGGGCACGCGCCCGATGATCTTGCGAATGGCGATGTTGTTTGGGGTGATTATGGCGAGTTTACTCGGTACGACGTCGGCACAAAGCACGGCAACGTGTGCAAATCGAACGACAACGAAATCTTTAGAAGTTGTGCTGAGACAAGGAGAGACGGTAGAGGTTGCGCCTGGAGTTTTGGCGCTGTTTGGTTTGGACGTGGGGCAGTCGGGCGCGGTGGGGCCGTACATCGCGGAACGCGCGAACGTTGCGTTAGATACGTACGGGTGCACCGCATCCGCAGTACCTGATGCATTTCAAGGTGGTGTGTTAGTGGTTACCCGCGGAGAGTGTGAGTTTATTACGAAAGCTCGAGTAGCTCAAGCAGCCGGGGCAAAGGCACTCATCATCGTGAGCCCGGGTGAAGAGTTCACGACGATGACGTGTAACACTGACGAAGAGGTGTCCATCATCGTCGCTATGGTTGCCGGTCGAACGGGAGAGGCTTTATGGGAGTCTACAGCGAGCAGTGAAAAGACTACGATTATGATTGATGCGACTGCAGCGGTGCCGAGCTCATTTGACTTCGTGGCATCCACCGCTCTGGTTGTCATGGCACTGCTGACCATCGTCCTCGGTGGTGTTTGGTCGCTGAAAGATAAACGATACGCTGGAATTTCGAAGGGGTCGAGTAGCCAAGGAGGTATTGGAGACGATTCGAGCACGCATGAAGGCGTTGAAATTAACGAATACAGTGCGTTGTACTT
>JACLAB010012897.1_pt1 | contig 56887 bp, 48 predicted proteins | sample 8027921 | NCBI WGS metagenome assembly JACLAB01 (sample SAMN15725117, study PRJNA655200) | protist metagenome | isolation source: fluorescence activated cell sorting (FACS) single amplified genomes of... | place: USA: West Boothbay Harbor, Gulf of Maine | collected 2000-07-19 | reverse complement strand
ACGAAATCACGCACACCACCGGCGACGCGATACTTCACGCATGACGACGAACGAGGTGTCGTTGGAAAGCGCGTAAAATATTAAAAAATATACTCGCGAACTAGAGCTATCGGCGCAGTCGTCGCGGCGCGAGACGTGCGCAAACACGAAAATTCACGTTTTTAGCTTTTTTTTTCGAAAACACAAGTACTTCTATCTACATCTTTTTCAGAGCATGTACTGTGTTTTGCGCCCGTATCCGTTATTCGATAATTGTATTTTACTCCCGTAAAGCGTTAGACATACTATAATATGCGGCCTTGCTTCGGCGTCCTCGACTGCGAATGAACAGGGGGAAGTCGACAAGTGGAGCGTCAGTCTGAAGAACACGCCAATACGCGCCCGGTGAAAGCTCAGATATCGCACGGTGAGAGATCACGTACAACTCATTAACCATAAGCGAAGAAGCGGAGAAGGCCAGTCGCTTGCAAGGCACTTGAACAGATGGCTGGAGCTCAGTTGCACGGATATTCCGGCGCTGTTTCGTGCCTGATATTATCTTGTAGGTTAGGCCAACATACACCATTCTCAAACGAGCTGAAAACCATTTAGGTCTAGGTGCGGCATACGGCACTGCACAAGCTGGTCTAGGATTATGTAGAGCAGGTTGTGCAGACTCTAGTGTGACCATCAAGGGAATCATACCAGTCGCTATGGCAGGTGTACGTGCTATTTATGGACTAGTTCTTTCGATTATAATCCTCAGCGCAATTCGTGGTCGTGATTACTCCGAATACAACGGTTTCGCCCACCTGAGTGCAGGAGTGAGCTGTGGAGTTGCACAGTTCGTTAGTGGGATAACGGTAGGTGTTATTGGTGAAAGTTCAACCCAGGCAATACTTTCGCGAGGAACGTTATTTTCTTCCTCTGTGTTGATTTTAATTTTCTCGGAGGCTCTAGCGCTGTATGGTTTGATATGTGGCATGATAATGGCTCAGCAAGGACAGCGCAACTCGAGTTAAGAAATCAAACTACAGTTGGCTCAATAGCATCACGCCATCGATTTTCACGAATCAATCAGGGTGCGTTGCATTGGTGACATATACATATATTGTATCGCGCAAGGCTCATTTCATTCAAACGCAGTAGTCCTCTTGTCCCGATTTGAAAACCTTCCAACGGCAGCCCAGTCGAAGAAGCTGCGGAGTCCATCTCACGAGCAGGGGCGTGGCTACTAGACTTAGAGCAGTCGTTCCCAGCAGTAGAAGGTACAATTTTCTCTCAATTAGTCCAATATTAGATGCTCTCGATAGAAGTACGAACGAAAACTCGCCAACCTGAGCTAATGAAAGCCCAACAGCAGTACTCACCAACGAACTATACCCAAACGATCTCACAACAATACCGATGAGTCCCGTCTTGAGCGTTACCACTATTAGAAGAGAAACTAATAGTACATCAAAATGAATCCATAAAAAGAACGGATTCATGATCAGACCAATTGAGACCATGAAAAGTGCCGCAAAAATATTCCGAATCTGTTCGAGATTCTGCATGGTCTTTTCTGCATACGGTGACACAGATATCATTACTCCAGCGGCAAATGCACCAAACTCGAAAGAAAGACCCAACGTATCGCTACATACGGCCACCATGAGGCAGAAAGCCACTGTAATAGTCTGAAATAGCTCTACATCTTGTTGAGAAGCAAATCGGAAAACTTGTACCACGAGACTTCGACTGAGTAACAGGCAGCATCCAAGGAATACCGCCATCTTGAAAGATATTCCGAGCAGGATGAAACTGCCATGTCTTAAGTCATTACTGCCTGCGAGAACAGGTATGAGCGCAAATAGTAGGCCAATACAGCAGTCCTGCAGGATCAAAGTTCCGATCGTTATTTGTCCTTGCAAAGTATCAAGTGCACCAGTTTCAAGTATACACTTCCCCGCGATCGCTGTTGAACTCATAGACAGTAACGCACCAACGAACACTCCCTCCTTTATACCCGCGCCTGTCACATCGCTTGCCACCCCACACAGCATCATCATCAGTAATATCTGAATTACCCCGCCTAACACTGCAACTCCTCTGACTTGCCGAAGCTTTGAAGGGCTGAACTCTAGACCAAGACCAAATAATAAAAAAATCACACCGAATTGAGCCAGAGTTTCCACTTGCACTAGCTCCACGATCAAACCCAATCCACCCGGGCCGACGATTGAGCCAGCAAGAAGGTATCCAGTAATTAAAGGCTGCCCAAGAAAGCAGGACACAGTGGAGCCAATCGCCGCAGAACAAAAGAGAACGACGATATCACTAATCAATTGCACATCTTGCTGCAATTCCATCGTTCCGCGCTTGGGGTTAGAGATCACGAACTCGTTGTCCGAGGAGTCTATCAACCGCTCAACGTCTTCTAGCTCCCCTTTCCCAGATCTCATAGCTCTGTCTATGCCTCGTGAGACATCGCGAATTTGATGAATGATGGAATCTGGCTCGTGAGATTCGGCACCGGGATAATTAGTTCGTTGATTCGCTGGCTTTGACAGCGAACCACGTTCTATGCCTAGCGTCACATCAGCTGCGTAATCCTTGTCTTTTTCCCTTTCAAGTTCAGAGCTAATTTCATGACCTCTAGTGACTCTCGCCACAGTTTCCAATGTACCACCGCCACTTCTAACGGCACTATCAAAACTCCTCCCTGCGCCCTCTGATACGACGCCTTTGACAGTTTCGTTTTCATCAAACTCTTTTACTAGTACCTTGTGTAGCTGACCTGCGATCGTTGTTTCAAAGTGCCTGTCCGCTGTCACAAACTCATCGTTATCGGAGAACTGTCCTACTTCGTTCTGAATTTTTGATTGGGAGATTACGTCACTCGTTCTAGTTCCGTCCGCCGTCGATAGTGCAACATCTTCTTTCACAGACTGTCCAGCGACGTCTGAGAAGGTTGCCTGAGACGATCGAAACAAAGCGGCCCACAAGATTAAAGTAAAGTAAAAAGAGCGAGACATGAACATATAAGCTGATCTTCGTCCATTAACATTAAGAATGAATTTTCGCCTGTGGTTCAAGGTGTGCACAAATCTGAGGGGTGATCTGAATGTTGAGTTTAGTAGAACCCAGCGCGCGCTGGTGCTGGACTCAAGTGGACGTCAGGGGTCGCGTGTAACGCAGAGAAGCGTGGTATCGTAGAGATTCAGGGAATGAAAGTTGAGATATGAACATTAGCCTTGTTTACATGACGAGTGTATAATGAACCAATAGCTGAGTTTTAGATCGTTAGTCAAGTGACTGCACTGTAGAGACGCGACACTTCGCCGTGAGAAAAAGACAGGCACTCCTGACGAACGCCCTATGCTTCAAAAGGTGCGAAAATGACGCAAGAGTTGTGCCCCCCGAATCCGAAAGAATTACTAATCGCGGCGGTGACCTTGTGCGCTTTTTTCTCGTTCGCGCACGTGTCGATTCCTTCAACGATGGGTTCTAAATCATTTTGATTCAAGGTTGGGTGCACCATGCCAGTCTTGATCGCCATGATACAGGCGACCGCTTCCATGCCACCCGCAGCACCGAGACAGTGACCAATCATAGACTTGGTGGCATTCATTTTAATATTCGCCACATCTTTGAAAACCTTGCGTACAGCATTGACTTCTGCAACATCTCCAACCAAGGTCGACGTTGCGTGCGCGTTAATATAATTGATATCGTTCACAGTTATACCTGCATCTTTGATAGAGAGCTCAATACACGTAGAAACTCCGAGTCCATCGGCCCGTGGATCCGTCATATGGTGTGCATCACACGTAATAGCCCCACCGAGGTACTCTGCGTGAATACGGGCTCCACGTTTTTGTGCACTTTCCAGGCTCTCCATTACCAAAACTCCGGCTCCCTCACCCATGACAAAGCCATCTCTAGACTTGTCCCATGGGCGAGAAGCTCCTTGAGGGTCGTCATTATTCTGGCTGAGTGCACGGCACGCAACAAAACCACCAAGTCCGACGGGAATGATGGGAGCTTCTGAGCCACCTGCAATCATGATGTCAGCATCGCCGTTTCGGATGTGATTAGCTGCTGCGTGGAAAGCGTAATTTGCTGTCGCGCACGCCGTAGAAATCGAATAGTTAGGGCCCATGAATCCCTTTTCAATAGCAAGCATTGCCCCACCCATATTGGTAATGGCATAAGGAATAAAAAACGGGGTGATTTTCTTTGGGCCCTTTTCCACGAGGGCCTTGACACCGTCTTGGAACACAGTCAGACCTCCCATGCCACTCCCGACCAAGACTCCAACGCGCTGCTTATCAAGTTGTTCGCAATGAGCGGCATCAAGACCTGCGTCTTCGAGCGCCTTGTTGCCGGACACGAGCGCGTAGCGAAGGCAGTCATCGAGTCGGCGGTCATTTTTCTTATCGATGTAACCTTCACTGTCGAAGTTACGAATTTGAGCCGCGAATTTCGTCGGAAAGTCACTGGTGTCAAATCGATCGATCGGCGCGACGCCACTGGTACCAGCTAAGAGCTTATCATAGAATTTGTTGTAATCGTTACCGAAAACTGAGCATAACCCCATCCCAGTAACCACAATCCGTTTCTTGGGGTCAGTTTCACGCGCCATGGCAATCACAGTGCAGCGAGATTTCGCTCGTCGCACACCATGGTTTGACTTAGACGTGAAATTATCGCGGTTCGCGCACTTACTAGTCAAGGACATAATCGGATTCGTGCTCGTGATATTCATGACTGTAGTTTTTTGACTGACGTGTTGATTGAGGTTCCCTAAAACGTCGAAGGTAACATGTTAGTTCGGTTTATAGACACTTTTGCACCCTTTGAACAAACAAACACGGTGCATGTGCACACGAAGCAGCACGCAAGATGTTTGGCACGCGCAACACACAGTCTCTCTTTTTCTTTTGGTTCGAGCAGATAAGGCAACGTTGATATAAAGTCCGCGTCGAGCTTGGGGCATCTGGCTGCGCATACAAATCCATAGCGCGTCGCAGACATCGAGGAATTACCTGAATTTGATTCGGATCTCCCACGAAGATGAACGTCAAGCTTCACGCGCTGCGATTCTGCGGTTTCCCGTCACGCGAGAGGGTTCTTGGCCAATCGGGCAAACCCATTTTCCAGTTTTGTTTTGTTTCCAATCCGCTTCACCTGAAGGTAAACGGTATCATTTTCCCACGTATTTATCCAAAACATTTGTGATAAAATACTAATATGACAGACATCTAAATAATTAGCAAAAGACGAATAATGTCGGTCAATACCGACATGAGCGCTTCAGCGCGGTCGAAAGATAAAAGCGAAGGGTAAAAAAACGAATACCGCCGAAGTACGTCTACTCATTCTCGTAGGCGTCCGGATATCTTGCAAGGAATCGTTGAGCGCTTGCGCTTTTTAGGTGTGCCTAGGATATACCGAATCGACTCATATAGGACGGCTTTACTCTAACTCAGTGTAGGCAGCGACTGGCGTCAGCGAGTGTATCCCATGATCGAAGTACTTCATATTGGAGCCATAACCCACCCGCTTGGTTCAAATATGTACGGCTCGCGTCAACCGCACTCCTGCAACATCAATCACCGCGTGGCGTGTAAACGAATCATATTCAGTGCGAGACCAAGAGTTTACGGGGTGTATCGTGCACACACGCAAAATCTGGTAACAGGCGCTGACCACTACAAGTCTGACATTCTTTTGTCACAGAAAGAAGAAACTATGACAACCATGTCCCTAGAGCTCACGCCCATGATGTCACAAATGCACTGTCTATCATCTTCTCTTAGTTCCAGCGCGTTTCGTGGATCTGAATCGCGTCAGAAAACTCGAAATAACACCTTGCTTGTTGGATCAGATAATCTCAGTTGTGCTTCTCTTGCCGTACTCGTTTCTTCTGCTCTGACAGATCTCGGTGGCAACCACATATTCATGAGTGCATTTTGGAGTTGGCTTATCGCGCAAGTTGCCAAGCTTTTCACTGCTTGGTATCGCGAAGGGAAGTGGGACTACAAGGTGATGTTTGACAGCGGTGGCATGCCTAGTTCTCATACCGCATTAGTTGTCGGATTGACGACGTCAATTGCGTATCAATTCGGGTTGGGAAGTGCATACTTCCCTATTTCCCTGGCCTTCACATTAATTGTTATGTATGATGCGGCCGGTGTCCGACGTCACGCGGGAAAACAGGCTGAGGTACTAAACAGAATCGTGGAGGACATGTTTCATGGTTCTGCCATAAGCAATACCAAACTTAAAGAAGTGCTGGGGCACAGTCCTCTCCAAGTTATGTGCGGTGCCATACTAGGAGTAGCTGTTGGGACATTTTACATGCTGAGGTGTACATAGATATACTGCGAGGAAAGTTCTGGCACTATTGCAATTGTATTAAAAGGTGACACAAATATTAAGCCTATACGCTTCTATTCCGTCAGCTTCTCATTGTTTAAATTTTATTTCACAAACTACTCAATCCAGCCCGCTCATACGAAACTCTCTTACGAAAAGTCGTGATATCTTCAGCACACCTGACAGCGCAGCACCGCACACTATTTCACACACTGAGAGATACATCTAAATCCAATCAACTTAATTGATGAACACAATATGCGTGTACTGCGGCGCCTCGAAAGGTTTCTTGCAGGAGTACTCAGATGCCGCCGAGGCCCTGGGAGTAGAAATGGCCCGTAGGAACTTAGGTTTGGTATACGGAGGAGGGTCCGTGGGACTGATGGGCAAAGTTTCTTCAGCAGTCCACACCAGCGGAGGAACTGTACTGGGAATAATCCCGAAGGAACTAGAGCCTGCTGAAATAAGTGGTTTGACGCCCGGAAAGGTCATGGTAACGCTCGACATGCATGAAAGGAAGAAAAATATGTTTAGGTGTTCAGACGCCTTCATTGCACTTCCTGGAGGATTTGGCACCCTAGAGGAACTTCTAGAGATGATTACATGGCAGCAGCTCGGCTTTCACTCAAAACCCATAGGAATTTTAAATGTTAGCGGCTTTTTCGATAGCCTGCTGCAATTTTTTAGCGAAGCTGTCCAAGCTGGCTTTGTTAGTCGGCAAGCGGAACAGGCACTTCTTGTATCAACGAACCCGTCGGATCTTCTTGACAAATTGTCATCCTTCCATCTCAGTAATCAAAAACGTTAGTGCGCTAACTTTTTGTTGGCGTGGTTCGGCTTTGTACTCTTAGCGGGGTGAGACGCACGAGATGGTAGTCATAAGACGAAGAAAAAGAAATCTGTTCCGGACACAGTGTGTTTGAATACAAAGTTTACTAAATAGCACTAGATTTATAGTTCTCCTTTATCAATGGCATGTGACACTCAAGTTAAAACTATAATATTCGAGTCTTAAATTTACAAAGCCTCATCTTACCAGTTACATTTATGTGAATCCATTATTAGGATCGTCAAGCAGACTCACACGCGCTGAAGCAGCTTTCGATAAGGGTGCACATACATGTTGAAGAGCTTCTCTTCGTAAGATTTGAGAACTCGTCTCGCGCAATGAATCCATAAAACTCGATGGTGTTAATGTCTCCTTCAACAAATCCCCTTTGAGAGCAAAGCGTCGAGCGTCTCTCATAAAATATCTGGTATCATAGATGCGCTGAACTGAATTTTGTGGTACCTTAAGGTTTGAACTACTTGCTGTAGGCGAAGAACTTCGATACTCTTGCGCCCCAACCGGTACATCTTTCCATTCAGTGTGTGACGCTGGTCCAGTGAAATTCCAGGGTGCCAAAGCTAAGAGCCTGGTCGTGCTCACTAAACTTGGACCTCCTCCCACTCTCGTGGTCAACAGCTGCTTTGTGATGCTCATCTATATTTCTTCTAGCTTTCGCGAGCTTTTTCTTTCTGATGCCTTTATCTTCTGTTCGATTTGCCAATCATACAAAATCGCGGTCCGCGTTTCGCTATCGCACGCGCCAGGACGGATGCGATGTACGGGCGAAAATGGACGGCAAGCGCGCCTCGACACGTGTAGATCAGGGTCTGGGGCATTTTTATTTCGACTTCAATATTCATATTGAAGTCGAAATATGTCGATTTCAATAATATGTATCGCATTGCCACTCATCAGGTGTCTTGTTATTGTAGGAAGCACGTAAACCGAAGATAATTATCCCATCAAAACTATTTTATCAATATGGTATGATTTCTATTGCAATATCGGGACAATATCTAATTCAGCGCACATCAATAGTGGCTTTTCGACAGTGAACACATTCAGTAAAACTAGGTTCACTCATATTTATAAGATGTATTTGCCATAAGCTTGAGGCATTTGGTGATAAATATCGCGCGACGAAGTTCGATTCGGCGTATCCCGTATCCTCGTATCTCGGTGATCGCCGAAGTGTTGTGCAAGAACGTCACAGCATCAGCGAACATGCGAACGTCGCAACAAAGTATCAATATCCGCGTAAGTTTTCATGAGATCTTCGTGAATCTTAGACACAAGTTGCCACCCGTAAACTAGTCAGATGACTTACCGTACAAACGTGTGATTTTCGTATTCGTAGGCACTGCACTCGCGCAATGCGGCCAAGCGCGTCACGAGGTCAACCTCGACATCAGTGCGGTAAGTTGGCTTTTATGATTTGAATTTCGATCATTCATCCCGTTCTATCGTTACTACTCAATCTCATCTCAAATCGTCACTTTCGGGCGTACACGAGACGAGAAAATCGCGCATACATATCGAGTTGAAAATGACGCTAACTTCTTCTCTTCAGGGCTACTCGACGAGCGAACTCTATGACTGTCTATGCTACAAGTGATAAGGTCCAAATTATCAAGCCCATAAATGGCGATCCCTTCATCGGTATGCTCGAGACCCCTGTCACTTCCTCCCCGGACGTGGCCAACTTCCTCTCGAACCTTCCCGCTTACCGCACTGGTGTCGCCCCTTTGTTGCGGGGTGTTGAAGTTGGCCTTGCACACGGATTTTTCGTGACCGGACCGTTCATTAAACTCGGACCTCTTCGTTCTACTGATGCGGCTGAGCTTGCTGGCTGCTTATCTGGCGCCGGTCTTGTGCTCATTCTCACAGCTTGCCTTAGCATTTATGGTGCTACTGCCTTCCAGCGTGATGAAGTTGTTGGACTCAAGACTTTGAGTGGACGTGCAATCGCGAAGGATCCGCTTCAAAGTACCGAAGGATGGGCATCGTTTACTTCCGGCTGGCTTGTTGGAGGTCTTTCTGGTGTTGCATGGTCGTACGTCCTCACGCAAGTGTTACCGTATTACTCGTAATGAAGCTCCTCTCGTTTCTTGAGTGACGCGGATTAAGAACTGTGCATGACGATAGCTACTTCGTACATAGATCTTAATATATAAGCATCCAATGGCTTATTTACCTAATTAAAAACCGATGAGTAATCAAACTCTAACTTCAACTACATAAACTCGCACACTAAGGCAAGCACTTTTGTTGTCTCACCACCTGCTGCCTCACCCCACTAGTGACACGGAAGCAAGACATAAGATACACGCACAAAACGATATGAAGCAGCCGAGTATATATGCTACGAAAACCTGGAAAATTTTAACAAAATTGACATCGACCGAAAATGAAACTTTTGTAACTTACTGTTTTGTATTGGGTCTTAAAAGTACTTGCTGTGTAAAGTAGTAACAACTCAACGGGTCTAGCTAAAGCACACGCTCCAAAAATGCGAAGTGACTTGGTTAGTTGACTTGCAACCTATGAGTAATCACTGTCATCATATTTGATCAGTAAAGTTGTTTGAATACATACCCAGACATAAGTTGCCACTTGTGTGAAATATTGTACAAACTCCTTTAAACTCAAACCCGAAGGAACCTAAGGTGTGTAAATGAAAAGAACACAACGCCGCGTGATAGATAAAATACTTTACTGATGAATACCCATGTAATTATGATGCCGACTGTATAGTAAAAGGTATTTAAGAAACCATACGCAAGAGTTCCTGACAAACCAAGGGACCGAACAGCAGTGCGGGTGCTGCGAATCATAAGACGTTATTAATCCACTAGTGCAATACATATCATAAGGAACCTTGCTAGATCAAAATAAAACTTTGCCCCACGTTCGTGCATCTCTTGGAATAGTTTTCTAATCAAAAGTTCATGTTAAGCAAATTAGCTCGTAAGTTAGTATATAAGTTCGGCACCTCGCGATAGGCATATTTCTTGATAATTGCTCTTCATCATAGAATTGCCAGCCCGTTCTTTTCGACGGCACTGAGTAGTTTCTAGAAACGCGGTGTGCTCGAAGGCGCATACAAGACTTCAAAAACAAGGTCGTTTTCATCCCACAAGTCAACCGATGTACTTCACATCTTGTCTGCATTCTGGCGGTGTGAGGATCCTGGCCGTGTAACAGTAAAGGGGCAACGCAGGTTTCCTCGACAAGAATTCCTCTAACGCAATTTTTCTTCTCTGAGAAGTGAGTTTTGAGCACAGAAGGCCTTCCGCGCGTGCTGAAAAAGCTGCGCCGGGCGCAGTCTTTTATCAGATGATCACGTTTATATTCGAGGAACTACGCTTCACTTCAGAAGCTGGGATGCCCGAGTGGTCTAAGGGGCCAGACTCAAGTACGCCTGAGATCCAATCAAGCGTCTTCACTGAAAGACTAGTGTGCATTCTGGTAGTCACTGACTGCGTGGGTTCGAACCCCACTCTCAGCACGGTTACATTTTGTTTCTGTAACTTTACATTAACTTTACACCTATGAACCAGTGTAGAACCAGTGTAGATTTTAAGATATATTTTATGTTTTTATTTTCTAAAAAATACGGAGCTAACCTCGAGTCGTAATGACTAAATTTCGCTGTGTTCGATTGGCCCTATAATCAAACTACAATGGAGGTTTTTAGTACCGTGGCGAACATACCGACACTGAAGTGCGGTTGTGTATCGTCAACAAGAGCGATCCCACTTGTTCGGGTCCGCGCTGGCGATGTTACGTGCCCTGCGGCTAACGAAATTTCCAGCTATTGCGAGTTCTCAATGTTCATCCTCACATCACGGGTTCTTATCCACAATTTCTGGCGATGCCGTGGACCGTATCCAGGTAAGTCCACCTCACCCTGTTTTTAGTTTATATTTTTGTCGTCTCTAACCGTGTAAAACAGGTTGACATAGTGGAGCGGACACCGTCTTTATGTCAACAGGGCAGTGCAACGCTTGGTTCGTGGAAGATCCTTCCGGTGTCGAATGTAGCGAAATGGGAAAACGGTCTTTCTGGGTGGACTAGTGTAGACGAAAACTGTGGAGCGAAGTCTTTGAAAGTTGCCGACTTTAATTTTCCAAGCCGTGACTCGGTAATTTCTTATTGTCGTCGCCACAACTTAGACATTAGAATAATTGAACAGAAGCGAGCTAGGCGAACAGGTTCAACGATCATGCGTGGGTCCTTACGGCAAGAAGCCAAACCAAAGAACTACGGGGACAACTTTTCAGTGCTTCGCAACGGGACCCCTATCTGGCCCTGAATGTCCTTGTCGAATACCAAACGATATATATATATATATATACTACAAACTAAATTGCTCCCGTTCATCTAATAAGATTTGAACTATATCAAAATGCAGAAAGACAGAGCTGTGCGCTTCATTCTATCAAAATTTCGCTTCCACTGTAGAGCTGTACCGTGTAAAGCAATTATGTAGACTCTTCGTTGATATACAGTGGCCGAAATGATCCAGTGGGATTTCAACTCATAATTATAAAATACGAGTCCGCCTCGCGTATCGCTGTACATATTCAGCACATCTTCTGGCTGCACGGGGTCACCAATTAGTTCTGGGGCAAATCCTTGAATGAAGCTGGCCGGAGATAAAATGTCCTGTATTTGCGGATTCGACTATTGAAACGATCTCGGTCAGCACTTAAAGTCTAATTTGTTGAAGACTTACCCCATCGGGAAAATCAGCAAAACGTAAAATTGGCGCCAAAAGTACTTTCAGTTCTCCTTCAGCCTCACTCACGAACTTAGCATCAATTTCAGTGCCTTCAGGATCTGCTATGCTCACGGGTTTCTCTTCCCAGCCCGTGTACGTCACAAACGTATATGGTGTTATCTCGCTCCAGCCTACTCCATGGCCTCCACTCTTTTCGACGGGCCGTTTATAAAGTCTTTCACCGTTGTCGTCTGGAGCAGATAAGCCTGGAACTCGCCCTGCGGTTGACGCCTACGGAATATACTGAGATGAGTACTTGCAGTGTTTAAATTATACATACGCTCGCATTCATCGATCCTGCAAAATACAGCCCCCCTCCTACCACGGAGATCTGTCGCCGTGTAAAAGTTCTAATATTATTATTTCGGTCGGGGGGTAACTGCATCAACAAGTGTGATACTGGGAAGCTTGCGTTCGTCATCTACGCGAAGATACACTGGTAAATCCCGTTTAATTTTGAGCCGATCGATTCCCGCCTAAGCGGTAGACAAGCGAGAGAAGTGCGTACAAATCTGCAATAACAAGCTGAAGGAGACTGCTTGATACCTGCTTTCATCTCTCACTTTCTCCTGATATGACGATCGCACACGCTCGCCTGAATATGATGAAAAATGCATATACAAAATTAAAACATCTTATCAGAGACACAATGGAATGTACAAAAGCCACAATACATATGATAAGATAAAAACTACACAATATACGTTACGTTTGATTTAGCTTGTTTCGATAATAGTTTGAAGATGACTTCATTTGCAGATTTGAAGTTGAAATTTACGAAGCAACAAACGTATACGACGAGACACGACGACGAGACACTGCGCGCACCTTGATTTGATCGCCTCAAACTTTATACTGCGAAAGTTAGACTGCCTCTCGGTTGGAGAGATCACAGCATAGTCTTTCGGTATACTTCGACGACATGAACAACGACGGCGTCGACGGAGCCGAACTCAAAAAAGTCTTCATAGACTTTTTTGAAAAACAGACAAGCTACGAAGAACGCATCAAGAACTTGATGGCAACTAGAGGGCGACGTTTGGATGTGAGTTTGGATGACGTACGGTTGTATTGCAATTCATCTCCAGGCCTCAGCGAGGATTTAGCCATCAAACTCTTGGACGAGCCTGCAAAATATCTCACTAGTTTGAATGCCGCAGTCGAAGAGATTGTTCGTAATAGTGACCCAAAATACTTGTCAACAAGAGCGGAAATCAAGGTATCTCTCACTGGAAATTATGGTAATAGAAGTATTTCCCCAAGAGAACTTTTGTCCCATTTTGTGGAAAAGCTCGTCAGCGTGAAAGGAATAGTTACTAAGTGCAGTGCAGTTCGGCCCAAGCTTTCAAGCGTTACTCAGTTCTGCTCAACAACAGAGAAATTTTCTACACGAGTTTACAGGGATGCAACCGCACTGAAAGGTGCCCCGACATCATTCTCAGTTGCTACTCGAGATGAAAATGGCAACGCACTCACGACTGAATATGGTCTTAGTTCTTATTGTGACCAGCAAAGCATAACAATTCAAGAAATGCCAGAACACGCACCAAGCGGTCAACTTCCGAGATCAGTTGAGGTGATTTTAGAGGACGATCTTGTAGACATATGTAAACCTGGAGATCGCGTGAACATCGTGGGCATTTACAAAGTCTTGCCGGCAAGTAATCCAAGTGCATCGTGTAGTGGTGTTTTCCGCACGCTCCTTGTGGCAATAGGTGTCAAGCAGCTTTGCGGAGAAATAAGTGCTCCCGATTTAACAATGAATGACATAGAATTGATTGAGGAGCTAGTTAAACAATCACCAGCTTCCCTACTGAACCTTCTCGGCACTTCTCTCGCTCCATCCATATATGGACATGATACAATAAAGAAAGCTCTGATATTGTTGCTTATTGGAGGAGTAGAAAAGAATTTGAAGAATGGAACTCATATTCGAGGTGACATAAATTGTCTCATGGTTGGAGACCCATCTGTCGCAAAATCTCAACTTCTAAGATGTGTAATGGGCGTAGCACCTTTTGCCATAAGTACAACTGGTAGGGGCTCATCCGGCGTAGGCTTAACGGCAGCAGTCTCTACAGATCAAGATACAGGGGAACGGCGTTTAGAGGCAGGGGCCATGGTATTGGCAGACCGAGGAATAGTGTGCATTGACGAGTTTGACAAAATGAATGATGCAGACCGCGTTGCTATACATGAAGTTATGGAACAGCAGACTGTGACAGTTGCAAAGGCTGGTATTCATGCATCTTTAAATGCACGTTGTAGTGTGCTCGCTGCAGCAAATCCAATATATGGTACTTACGATCATAGTCAGCCAGTTCCAAGAAATATCAATCTACCTGACTCTCTCTTGTCTCGATTTGATATTTTATTTGTCGTTCTGGACCAGTCTACAGCTTCAAATGATCGATGTATATCTTCTCATGTACTTTCCATGCATTCCTCGCAGTCTGCTCAAAGTATTGAAGCAAATACCAGTACCAATAAAACTAACATGGATGGCATTAACGCTCATAAATCGGGTTTTTCACACCCGTCAGTTCTTTCGAAGTCCTTTCTAAAGAAGTTTATATTTTATGTGAAGAAACGCCCCGACAGTCCGGAACTCACCGCTGAAGCGGAACTCTGTCTTGCTGAGCGGTATTCTTTATTGCGCAGTAGAAATTCTGAGCAACAAGATATCCCGGTTACAGCACGTACCCTGGAGACCATGATAAGATTGTCGACAGCCCACGCAAAAATGCGACTATCAAAGACCGTAGAAGAACATGACGCTCTGGTCGCACTTGAAATCCTGCAATCTGTTATGGAGACAGAACAAGGATCAAGTCCAACTCTCAATGAACCATGTACTTATAGCTCATTCTGTCGTGCATTTGCTAAGTATGCTACACGGCGACAGTCACTAAGCGTCACTGAAGTGGTTGATGCTGCTCACAGTTGGGAGGAATGCAAGAGCTTGAGCACCTCTGAAATTGATGTTTTCTTACACCAATTACAAAATGCTGGAAGGATTCTACTTGATGACGAGGGTCACATCCACTGTCTCTAGAGGGTCATAGCCTTTGATTGAGGTATGATGCAGGACAATTTCTTTGTTCTTAATCAGCTTACAAATTGGTCACGGTGAAAATAATAATACAGTTTTGTAAAAGCTTACAGCACTAGATATTCAATCTTCATCAGAACTTTCGAAAGACGTCGCGTTTCGAATTGCAGAAGCGCGAGTTAATGACTGATTTGCTTCTTTTACTATGCTTTCAAGTTGTTGTTTCTGGCTTGATGATAAATTCTGCACGCGCTCTAGTGCTTGACTCACATCTGCTTCGACACGCGCAAAATAAACACTAGTATTCGACATCTGTTCTATCAAAGTACTAGGGGCAATAGATTGGTCAGACTTGAGCACTCTGTGAACCTGGTTACGTCTTGTGACTTGAGTTTCTATGCTATGTACAGACGAAGCACGATAGCCATCGACTAAAGTATGCACAGTCTGATCCTCAATGGCTTGTGGTACATCCATTGACGATTTTAGGGGTTGATAGCGCAACGTGAGCTGAACTATTTTTGCCCCAGATTTCCTTTTCAGAGTAGGAGTCTCATTTAGTAAGCTACTTTGGTCCACATTTCGTTGCTCCTTACGTTTTTCCCGAGCTCTCTTTGTACTTTGAACTCCTTTGACTGAGTTCCAAACTGTGCTCAGTACAGATTTCGTTTTACGCGTTAATGAATTTATTCTCTGAAATCTTTTGTCGACAACAGCGACTGTTGACTTCAGATCCACAGGATCCAACTCCACCGCTATTGTGACTGGACCCCAGTTGCCTTTGATGTCGTCTATCGCTGCTTCGTTGAATAGGCTCAAACGCACGAGGTCGTCCAGGACAACTGTCGCTTCGCTTTGTAATTCCAACTCTTGGTCAGCGATATCGCCCTGTACTATAGAGCTATACCACTTGAGTCGAAGCACTTGCCGCCGTGCATCATTGACTAAAAGACTGATTGGCTTCGATGTAAGCATCATGCCGTCAGGTAGCGCTTTCACACGTTCCTCCTCAATTATGTCTGTACCGGGCCAGCACACTTCTAGACCAAGTTCACCGGGATTATCTGAGAGCGCATCGTGAGAAAGAGCTTCAATTTGAAGTAAACCTGTACGAGAGTTATCTATCATAGCAGGAAGCGAGTAACCTGTTCCGGGTATTGGGACTGTGATGCACCGTGGCCAAACCAGGTAAGAACATATTAAAGCTTTAATGTAGGTTCTTAAGGGCTGAGCTAAACCTGGAAGGAGAGTAATATCGCCACCCACAACTCTTAAATCGAAATCCAGCTCTGGTTCTTCTGTAAGCGTGATCGTCAATGCTCCAAAACATGGAAACTTGCCGATTAAAGGTGCAAAAATTAGACGGAGCGTAAATTTACATTGGATTTCGGTGAGAGATACTGGAACTGCGAGCGTGTCTTGAGCTGCTCGAACACCAAGTATGACATTTGGATCTCCAGCCCAAAATACTTGAAGATCAATTTCAACGGCATCTCCTGTGTTTTCGTAAACTTTGACCCCTTCAATTGTAGCTGGTACGCTACCAAAAGAGAAGCGTTCGAATCGAAGTGTCGTCAAGAAGCTCGGACGAGTTGCTTGAAGAATCGGATCGAGGACGCCGACAATTACATTTGATGTCGCTTCGTCTAAATATGGCCAAGCAGCAGACACGACTTTATTTATCCAACCTCCACGCTCGAATTTGTCAAAGGCCAACCAGGATGGTAGTTCACCGAGGAGTTCTCGGATTTCCTCTTCATCAAGAATGCTGATTTCGGCAAGGGCTTGCCTAGTGTTCGACTGCATCGTACGCTTTGTTTGTTTTATACTCATCTGTAATCCAACGAATACTGCACCCGCTACGAATCCGACCACAAGTGCCAACACATTATTGAAGAGTGGAATCAAGTCATATGGAGTATCGACCACTGAAAGAGGGGAAGTCGGAGTCATACCTAAGAAATTCGGGAGAAAATGATACATTTTATCCACACTCGAACAACTCGCTTCTATTGTACGACTTAGGTACGCTTCATTTAATCCATCGAACCCCTGATTTTCACATAAAGCTTTGACCAAAACTTTTCGACGCACAGAACTATGTTTTTGCTTTGTTGGTATTCGTACACTTACATGACTCCGAGGTATGCGATGAAATTCTTTATTGTTTTGTGTGCGTTTAATAGATGGACGTGTTCTGTTTGAGGTAGGGCCAGCCGTTTCGTGTAGCGGAAGTTTTTGACACATCGAAGTAACGGTAATAGAACGTTGACTTGCAGTCTTTGTCTTGTTGCTCTAGCCCCTATGAGCGCGCATATAGTTCGAGCATTTCGAATGATTCGAGACGGACGCTGAAATCAGTCAGTAGTAACCAAGACAATGAATGTCGTATTCGCCAAGAGCTTAGTCGCTGAGGTGCGAGGGCAGTCGTTTGGAAATTTTTCCGCCGGGCATCCCTCGTTTGCCAGCACATTTAAGATGATAGGCGAAATCCCAGGTTTGAGTTTGCTTTTTTATCTATGTGCAATCTAGCACGCTCTGTTTTTCTCCTCGTATTATTTTCATATTATCGATATTAATATTGGCAATACTTCTAGCACACACCATAAAATATTAAGAATTGAACACGCAGACGCTCGTGATGTATTATATGTTATTGGCTTTTGCAACTTGAAAAACTTGTCCACTTCAACGAAAGGACCGGTGGCCAGTGTGGCGGCTGCGACACTTGGGCGTCAATCAAACACCTCAAGCGTGAATCTGCTTATCGTAGCGCAAAAATCGTGAGATCATCTCCTTTGAATATGCGTGACGGGTTCATTAGCGAAGACCGTTCTAACGACGGCGCTCAAGTTTCGGAAACTCAAAAAGTGCGCCGACTCGTTTGCGACGGTGCTGAGAAAAAGCTCAAGTTAGTCACTCAAAAAAGGTAAGAAGTTGAAGGCATTTTTATCAGTATCATACTTAGCAAATTCTTCAGACCAAAGTGGGCCGTGGATAATGGCCCGGTAACCCCGGCATTCGCCACTGGACTCAGCAACCGTATACTGAACCGAAGAAAGCGATTGAGTCTCACTAAACTGGTAGACGCCAATGTATCTTGCCCAAGCGCTGGAGTTGTGTCTAGTACTAAATTTGATAAAACTGGAAGAGTAAGATACAACAGGCTTATCAAGATGCGTAAAACTAAAATGGAAAAACGAAAGTTGTTGTTAACAGGCGGTAGTGATGGACATGCCCGTATCTTTGTTAGAGAGCACAGCGACCCTAGTTACAGCATGTTAGGATCATTTCATAACATGGTATAAATAGTTTGTTGTTTTCTATTTGCTTTTAACATGCGTTGCAATCAGAATGCACCAGTACAAAAGGTGGACTTTTTGCCAAGTGGCAGTAACAAGGCAAGCTTCATTGTGATTTAAGACTCCACTTAGCTTGAACATGTCAACGAAGATCTTAATGGCCAGCGCACGCGGTCTTTTTCAATTAAACATTGAAACGAATGTTATTGATCGTCTTGCAATGTTTCGCACAGCTGAAAGCTGGGATGCTGGTTCCTTTGTGGTATGGATATTCAACGTAAACAGGCCAATTTTATTAAAATCATATGATAGCTTGGTGAACGAGATAGTAGGACAATGGTGTGTGTACTTGGTCGACAAGGGCGAGTCGGAATTGCAGATCTCCAATCGCGCTGTAAAGTCGCCACCTTAAACTCAAATGGTCATGTCAAAGGGGCTGTATTTAGCTCTGATGGCAAAGACTTGGTGACTGTGAACAGTCAAGGAACCATAAACATCTGGTGAGTGTTGCAGTTGATGAACTTCTATATTAGATTTTGAGGAACTTCAAGGGATTTGCGAATGCACAGGTGCAAACAGCAGCTATTTAGTAATGAGGTGACCAACGCAGTGACGGTTGCTCTTTCAAGGAACAACGGTAAGTCTCCTCCTCTGTTGCATGCCTTTCTATTAAATGCCGAAAAAGATCTGCTTGCGGTTGGAACTACCAATGGTACTGCAGCATACTACACTAGATGGTATTAATGCATAGTTGCCTACCTTAAAGCATTGTGACCGTTAAAATAGGCAAGGAGATACTACAGAGACAAGCATTACTCCCTTTGTGAGTCTAACGTTAAATATGAAACTGCCCTCTAATGTATCTTTTATAGATAAACACGAGTCTAAATACTGGGATAGATTGCATGCACTTTAGTCACGATGGTAAAATGTTATTGATTAGTTCGAGCAAAACAAAAGGTAATTGCCACGCACTCAACGTTGCTGATGTATGATCATATTATTCCAAAGATGCTCTTCGAATTATCGACACTTCAACTGGATACACTATTTCAAATTGGCCGACTAGCACAACACCCTTGGGTTATGTGTTTAGTAGTGATTTCAATCGTGAGAGTACGGAGTTGGTTGTTGGAAATGCGCGTGGTAGGGCGCTACTCTTCGCGGTTACTTCTTGAGCGAATGCGCTGAGTGCAGTGAAATATTTTCGTGTAAAAACAAATTAGTCTTATTAGTTTTTTCCTGTCTTTACATGATGAACAAAAATATGAACTTGTTGACGTCACTTTTGCACCGGCGTGATGTGAAAACTGATTTTTTCAGTGACATAAGAGTGCGTGTTGTGATCTTCAATATTCGTGTCACTGAGTTCCAAGTTCAAAAAATCCATATGTGTGCTCTTCTGTTGAGTTGTCAAACACTATATCAGATGCAATTAAACCACTGTCTCACCTCAAAAAAAGGACCCGCATGCCACACTCCTACATTTAATTTGACGATCACATTACCTATCCTTCAGATTGAGATCAAAGGTCCTTCTATTGCACTGTACTTACTAGGAATTTGGAAAACCTCTACATCTTTAGTACTTGGGAATTCGCTTAAAGACATCGTTGCTGTAGAAACAGCCAAGTACCTATGAAAGAGCTTTAGGACTCAACGAGGACAGTCGCGTGTTTGAAATCACACCAAGGCTCGACACTTAGCCCCATAAGGCACTGCGTGACGTTTCCGTGGTATGTTATGGCGTTAAAACTCAGACCTCTATTCTCAACTCGGAATATATAAAGGCGAGGTATGTCCGAACATATTTTCAGTTGCAAGTCCTTGAGTTTTCTAGTTGGAAATTTTCATTTAAATGCGACAGTCAACTTTTGTTACCTTCTCACTGAAAATTTCACCGTCCTTTTGCCAGCTAGCGATCTATAGTAAGAAATGAAGTCGTTATTCGAAGTCAAGAACGTGGTAAAATTTACCTGTCCATATTCTGAGAAGTTTGTGCTATCAATTGCTTTGGGTTGCAGAGTGCATATTTGTTGGTTATCATGGTTATCACTGCGTTCTATTTTGCTCTTGGCGATAGTCTCTAATCTCTTGAATCTCTCAGAGCGCTTAACAGTTGCACAACCGTACGTTTTATTTGAGTATCTGGTTGTAAGGGAACTTGCCATAATATTCTCAACAGACCCGAAGTTTCACGCACTCCTTTTTCATATATACTCCTACTTTTGCTTCTCGACCTGCACGCATTTGGAGTTGCCTTAAGAACCTAGACTGCGCAGCCGCCGACCCGTGGGACCCGTCCTGCTGCTGCTGCTGCTGCTGCTGCTGCTGCTGCAGTTTTCTTTGATTTGCAATCTGGTAACTGTGTAGTCAACGAGATATTAGGGCATCGTAGCTCGCAGCTGCTACTAGGAGGTCTCGCAGGAGCTCGTAGATCATACTTTACACATATTAAGAGACTATAGTTCAATATTCGCACCACATACTCTAGAGTCAATGACTTTAGTAAACGATACGCCATTCTGGTAGGAATAAAAGACCGAACACAAAATATCCTGCGCGCGGGCGAAATACATGCTGCTGAACCGTCCAACTTCGGCGACATATCTGACTGACGCGCTAAACATACTCGTGAGTAGATAGTGCGGAGTGCAATTTTGAGCAACGATCTCGTGTTGTACAGCATAAACTTGTTGCTATGCATGTACTTTCTTTCAAGCAACCCTCCTCACCAGGTGCAGCTTGTACACTGCATTCACAACTTGAAGTACAGCACAATAGCTTCCTGATATTAGCTCGAGCGGGGCACTGTCGCCTGAATTATCGTCAATCAAAGCGGGTGACAGCATCAGGAAACGGTCGAACCAGCCGAGGGCCGTTCAAGAGAAAGACGGCAACGACAATGAAAGACTCTACACCTTCAACCAACAAAGTTAAAGTAGGTCGTGAAACTCGGTCACTCGGCAGAGTAAGTGTACTTCGCTCTGATTTCAATCTGCCTTTACAAATTTCGTCACAGATTGAATATTCGGCAACCTCGAGCTCCCACAACTTCGTGCAGTCAGCTCAAGTGAATGACTGTGTGAGAAGTTATCAAGTAAGACCGCGATTCATGTGTCCATCAGATGTTAACAGCTTGTCAAAACGTAGGTGCAAGGATTTTCGGCTTTCCTGAGTCAAATACGTCACACATCTGTTCTTTCGAAAGAGGATGAGCTAGAACTTACTCTTTTCATACAACGGGGAAATAGACTCCGTAAGCTACGAGAAGAGATGTGCTCAAGTACTAGTGCAGTGGCTGACCTGCAACATTTAACTGAAATTTCTGGACTGGTAACTCGATATGCATTCTTAGTATGTAGTAGATTTGACAAACGTATGTGTAGTCTGAGCACGACGTCTCATCGATAATAAAGCTTTCGCGAACAGCGAAAAAGGTGCTGATCGAGCATAACTTACGCTTGGTCATAAGCGTTGCAAAAAAGTATACGGGAAGGGGTATAGTTTTTGACGATCTAGTGCAAGAAGGTATTGTGGGTCTTATTAGAGCCATAGAAAAGTTTGATCCAGCGAAAGGCTTCAAACTTTCAACATACTCACATTGGTGGATACGTCAGGCGTGTTCCCGTGCCGTAACTGAACAGCAAAGGACAATCCGACTTCCAGTCCACGTGCGTGACAGCATGGTAGGATTTTGAAAATGTATTATGCTACAGAGCTGAACCGTTTCGTAGGTACGAGCGCTCAAACTAAGTGCCTCTTTGGAGATAAAATTGGGAAAGAAGCCAAATGCAGAGGTAAACATATTAAACGCATTTCTGTGTCAGCAAGACTCATCCTCGTCGTTTACGTTACGCAGCTTCTCGCAAAAGAGTTAGGAATAACTTTAGATAACCTCAAATTGTTGCAGAGCTCTTCTCAAGCGATTTTAAGTTTAGACGATCAACAGGTTGGTGATCACGAGAGTGAATTTATTGATAGAAATTCCTTCGTTGACGAACCTTTAAGCCCAGTGAAGACTGGGATTCTTAAGGATGAGCTTGACATTATCTTGTCTACTTTACCAACAAGGGAGAGGAACATACTGAGAATGCATTATGGCTTAGTGGGGCCTGATGGCAAAAGCATGTCTCTGAAAGATATTGGTGACACATATGGGCTTTCATGCGAACGTGTTCGTCAGATTGAGACGTCTGCAATAGACAAGTTGAGACATCCATTGCGTGCAGTTTCACTTGCTGAACACCTCGACGAAATATGAGGTACAATGTAATAGAAACAATTTCTGCATAAAATCAAACTAGCATGTATTCAGATTACTTCAAACGTAAGTTAGGCGAACTAGAAATTATCTAAAACTGGAAAGGAGCCGCTGATGAGACCGTCAGCTTTACTGACGACAGGTTTTTCAGCCTGGTGGCCTCGAAGAGCTCTATTTCCATCGGCGCGCAATATTGTTGATGTAGTTTTCCTGTATCGAAGAATCCATCAGCTAAAAGACGAGGGTTGAAAGTAAAAGTGCTCACACTTCTGCTAAACCTATGCCGGATTCCCTTGAAAGGGCTTCATGGCCTTGTCGCAAACCCACGAGTTGTTCTTGAAACACATGACTTGTCGAGCTTCTGGTTGTACCTTGTGTTCTAGCATGAAGCACTTCGGGGTGCAGGAAGCGAGTTTTGTCGTGCATCACAGGTAGAAAAGTCGGTACATACTTGGGACACTCCTCTCTGACTTCCGCAAGCGTGGGTCTCAACTATTATATTCCGTTAATGTGCAAAATCGTAGTATATGTTTTCTAGCGTACCTTCGGCCTTTTGCGTGCTGTCACATGGCTCAGTGCTGCACAACTTGTTTGGCTTTGCATGCCTTCGCATTCTACGTAATCCCGTAGATTTTGAAAACTACCCGTTACCTTCAATACATCTTCCGTGTTTATACAAGTTCGACCCTAACTCAGCGCTCACAACGTAACGTAACGTAATAATAGTAGTAGAAACGCCATACCTCGAGAGTTGCAATATCTTTTGCGCTGAGAGCAAGCTCGACTATATGGCTGGATTCATTTGTGTAAAACACTTGCATGATCAATCTTGGTCGTAAATACCGTACTAAAAGCTGACTTAACAGCTCAGTGCTCTGCTTTCTCACCGTGAATGTTGCGCCACAAACCTGCGGTAGATCGTTCAAGTACCTGACGAAATTATAGAACCAGCATGCTTCGTACCTGTGCCACTGTACGTAATTGAACTATGTGCAATAAATCCGACATAGAGCGCGCAGCAAGGCGACTTCGAGGTTGTGAAACCTTCCCTCGGTGTCGTTGACTGCCAGGTTTGTTGAGCCAGCAACGAGTCTGTTAAAAAGTCGAGCAAAGAAAAAGACGAGAATTTCCCGTGATCCATTATCGTCCGATATAATTTACTCATCACATATTATAGCGTTGCGATGGTCTATTCGTTGTTGTAATCGTGCATGTTATAATTTCAAAAGATTTTCAACTTCGTAATAGATGCTACTTTGATATTGAAGTAGTACACCGTTAAATCACTGGAATATGCGATGTCACGCTATCTTGGCACATACTCAGATAGTCTTGCGAGTGGTATAACACACATCACTTCTTCGATCATTAGTCATATTCAACGATATATGGCGGTAACGCTATTCGTGTATTTTGTACTCGCCTCGAGTTGGTCGCTGAAGTCGCATCGCAACGTAGGCGGCGGTCGAGGTGTGGAGGGTTGTGGCATAACTCTTCACAAATCCGCGACAATTATGACGAAGGGAATCTCAGTTGGTCTTTCGAAGGGTCACGCTGTCACCGCAAGAACCTTGGCTCCTCGCCCTGGTTCGCGCAAGGGGGTAAGCCAACGTGTTTATTCGTCGCTCTCGTACTAACTTTGTTGTTTTTCTTCTCATTCAGCGCTGTGGCAAGCGAGTTGGTATGATTCGTAGTCTAATCCGCGACGTCGCGGGCTCTGCACCGTACGAGAAACGTCTCATGGAGCTTCTCAAGACCGGTCGAGACAAGCGAGCCCTGAAGCTTGCGAAGAGAAAGGTATGCTGATCGTTTTAGGGTTTTCTCGCGCTCTCTGGGTGAATTCGACGTACTTATCGTCCCAAGACGGTGCGCTTGAACTTCAGTACAGTCGCGATTGATGTGAAAAATATTGTCTTGGATTCGCACGAATATTTTTGTATACTGACGATTCGCTTTGAACAGCTTGGTACGCACTTGAGAGGAAAGAAAAAACGTGAGGAAATGGGCAACCTTTTGCGTAAGAAAAAATAGCCGCATTCCTGCGAAAGCTACTGAAGGCAATGAGAATTTTAGTTTCATAACCTAGCCTGCCCACATGTTATTACAGAAAAGCGGTTTACATGAACTGCCCGCCAATGCTCGTGCGCTCGAAAACTACCTGAGAAGATTTCGTGAAATCTGTTCACGAGCACTTGCAAGTGCCTGTGAGAGTGGGTGTTCCATTCCAGCGAGCTCTGATGTCGAATCGTGCATGCAGACGCGTTGATAAATACCATCCGGATCGATCTCGAGAATGATACCCTCGTCTATGAGTTCGTCGATAGCTAGCATGCACACATCAAAGTGTTCGAGAAGGATCTGCTTTTCCAATAGCCCGTTGGTGAGAAGTGATAGCGCACCATACAGTCCGTGCAAAACGGTGGCGATGATAACTTCGTTCTCGGAACTTGAACTAGTCACATAGATTTGAAAATCACTAGCACATCGATAAACTACCAGGCTGTTGTCCAGAACGAGTACGTCAAGTTCGTGTTGCGTAGAGTGACTGGTTTTGCTAAAAATTAGTTTTTCAAAGCTCATTTGCTTCTGAACATTTTTCCTATGTGAGTGTGAGTTTAAGTATTTTCGAATCATTCGCTACGTTCTATAGGGTGTTCGTAAAGAATTCTTACCACGCAGGTTCATAGTATTTTGCGGCCAAACGTCTTCCCTCGTTGTCAAGAATGATCAAACTTGATATGGACGGCAAAGTTGTAGGCCACATTTCGATGTGTTGAACGCCGTCGATGCTACGGACAATATATAAAACGGGAGATTATGGCAGTATCGTCAAAGCGATGCCTACTTCAGTTGCACGGTTTGCTTCCGGGCTTTTAACACTCGCGTCTGTGAAGCAGTAAAGCCAAGTCTTTGGAAGCAGTTAACCGCCGTATAACAATTCCTATGGAATAAAAAAGACGTAAAAATGAAAATACAATATTGAGTAATTTTAAGAACCATAAGAACGGTTTTAGTAATTTTAACCCATACACAAAATCAAATATTTTCAATATTGAATATAATATAGAACTATGGCACTATGACGCATTTTAAATCCTAAATACGTCACCGTCGTCTTGGTAGTATAAAACGCTCTTAACTGAAAAGATTGGTATTGCAATACAAATATGAACATACGATGAGGAAAAGCGAACAGCACGTGCAAAAGCTAAAATATACACATCGATAAAATATGACCTCGAAGGCGGAATTTCGCCTAGGTTACGCCATCAGGATCAGAACTATAGTTCGTTCCGTTTGTCGAAAAAACACAAAAACGGACTTCAACAGCCCGCCCGCCCGCCGCGGCTTCAGCATTCCCCGTCGTGTGAGCTAGAGCCTCACTTGACACAAACAGATAAAAGAGAAGTCGTCGATTTAAAATGTCAGGCAAAGGAGCGAAAGGACTTTCTGGCAAGGGTCTATCCGGCAAGGGTGCCAAGGGGACGATGTCGTCGAAAAAGGGAGACAAGCGTAAGCCTACTTCACGTTCCGTGAAAGCTGGTTTGCAGTTTCCGGTTGGCCGTATCCACAGATTTCTGAAGGTAAATTTTTTTTTGTTTCGTTACTGTTTGCTCGTCCACCACCACCGCGGCGTATCGTTGTTATCGTTGTTATTTGTCGTTCACAGCGTCTAGGCGCGATCCGACCGTTTATTTTTAAATTTTGAATTCAAATGTCGTGCTCGCTTTGCTTAGTGAAAGCACCGCTCAAGTAAATGTCATTTCCGAGGACTGACTGAAGAATTATGTATTTGCAGAATCGTGCTGCCTCTGGCGGCCGCGTCGGCGCTACTGCTGCAGTGTACTCAGCTGCCATCCTCGGTAAGTACTGATTTTTCTTGTACTCAAGCTTGTACTCACTAAATGAACCCGACAGAATATCTTACTGCGGAAGTACTTGAGCTTGCCGGAAATGCTTCTAAGGATCTCAAGGTACGATGATTGCGTTGTGCGATATCCTGGTTTGGTCTAAACAATCTTTCAGGTCAAACGTATTACTCCCCGCCACTTGCAGCTTGCGATTCGCGGCGATGAGGAACTGGATACCCTCATCAAGGCTACGATCGCCGGTGGTGGTGTCATTCCGCACATCCACAAGTCATTGATGAACAAGTCCTCCAAGAAGGGTGAATAAAGTATCCGATATGCGTCAATCTGTCAAACAGGATTCGAGTTGTATCAGACCGTAAAGCTCTACGGGTGCATGCAGTGTTTCTTTGACTCCTTTCGATCCAAGCAAAATTTTTAGCAATGCTTAGATAAATTCTGTAATAAGTACCATAAACACTCCAAGAACTTGCACGTTGCAATTTGCAACTATGCTGCGGTTTGCTTCAATGTGCTTGCAAGTGAGGCATACGTACATCGAAACTACAATTTTTTCTTCTCAAGTATTGAAAAGGTCTCGACTTGTATCTTTGAATATTTTCATAATTTTCATAACAATAGATAATAGATTATTTACAAAATTGCAGGCAAAGATCTTTAGACGCCTTTCAACCTATCAAGGACTGCGGAACTGCGTTCGTTCACCCACGCCCAGCGAATCGTCCTCCACGACCGCGTCCTCTGCCCCTAGCACCCATGGTTGCACGACCACCAGAGTTGGAACTTCGGCCTCTTCCACCTCTTCCACCTCTTCCGCCTCTACCACCTCCTCCACGACCAGTATTACTCCTGAAATTGTTTATCAGTTTCCTTCTTACAGGTTGATAGTTGTTGCGTACCGCGCAGAGTTTGGTTGGGTAAACCTTTCCATTGGTAATAACTTGTCGCAACCAATGTAAAACTTGTCACCTATTTGTGGACGTTAGACGAATGAGACGTGCAAAAATGGATCTCGCTTGCCTGGTTTGTAAGAGTTGGCCATAACACCATCTGAAAGCTTCACAGTAAACTTCTACAGCGTGGGAACGACGTTCAGTATTGATTCATGGAAAGTAAAAGGAAGCGCACAACAGCATTAATAGGACCGAATATTTCTTCGACTTTTCCTATGATGACCTTGTTCTGTAGTAGTATTGCCCCATTGAAGTAAGGAACCTGTGTCACTTTCAGTTGCAAACACTTTCGTTTTCTAGATTCCTTTGATACCTTCTTGTGTGTCAGATTACACACTAACTCGCCTTCGCATTCGTGCAATAGCTCACCAACCTCTAAAATTAGCTTTAGCATTCATACCATCGTGCCGCAGTGTAACTATAAATACCTTCAATCACGTCTGGAGTGGCATCAGCGAATTGACCTCGTCCGCCTCGACCAAACCCACGTGCGGCAGCTTGACTTCGTCCGCGTCCAGCCGGTGCTCTCATGAACTCCGTGATTATATCCAATATCTATTACGTGCTGCCTATTGGGTGCTTGACTTGAGCGAACGCGTTTTCAGCGCCAACGTTTGCAGGTCAAGGTCTTCCGAATTTCGCTGCGCTTTCACTTTTTCATCACTAGGGGTGGGGGAAATTTTACCTGCAAGATGCAAGAGCAAAATTGCAGGGAGAATGCAGCAGTTTGGGGGGTCGTTGCGCAAGTCCCCCACCCCTAATCAGTTATCATTTTCACTTTCAATCATATTCATTTTTTTGACTACCTACCAAATAATGCCTTACGGGAGTAACCTAGGCGACGACTCTGATGGTTCTATACGTTTTTGAATACGGTAAACACGCCACAAACCCGTCTGATATCATCATCAACACCTTCTTCATGAATAACAAGGCTTGCTTGTATCCAAACTACGAGGGATGGGAAGCTCGTAACGCCGACGACTGAAGCGACGACGGCATAAGACGTCGTGTAAGGTGTTGACAAACGCGCTCTGTGGCCATAAATGCAAAACTGTTTGCGTTTCTGGACGTTTCAATCGACAGCCTTGCGCAGTTGCGCAAGGATGCGACGCGCGCTTGCGTTTGTATGGTCACACGGTGTGACCGACCTTGACACGCCCAAGGTCTAGTTCGCCAGCTAGAACTAACGGTGGGTAGTCTGTCACGGCACAGCACGTCACGGACTGGCGCCACCGTAAGCGGAGCCACGCTGAGCGCTGACGGGTCCTGTCGATAACGAACAAATGCCATAGTCGTTTATCATGACCGGAAACCACCGACGGTGTCGATTCGCACAAGTACTGGTACGCGAATAGGCCGAGGACTGCATGAAAATTATCGCGATGCGTTGAAGTCGTTGAAGTCGTTAGTGCGCAGCGAAGGCTGTAGATTTACTACAGGTGACGTTGACAAACGAGGACGAAGATATTTCTGTGGAGCACTTAAGAGCCATACGAAACATCCAGTTGAATCAGTGCGTGGAAAACGTTGCAGCGCACACTGCACATGTCAGGCGGGCGTATATTTGCAGATACGAAGGTGACGGAGTTAAACGAGGCTGGTATGTCACTAGGTATTAACTACACGTCGTCATCGATGTGGACTAGATTTACTACGCTTTTTGGAAGTTCGTCATTGAACGTAAAGACAGCAGGAAAAGACTGCAACAAGTGCTCTGCTTTGGGAAGTTCTTCGCCACGAAAGACAAGGCCTGGAGCACTTCAAAACAGGTGTGGGCGTGTGCACAATGCCGCTCGACGCGAGGTCAAAACACGTTCCTCTTTCACGTCTTAGATGTTATTATGCGCATGGACTCACGGTTCGTGAGAGGTCAGAGAGCGCCACGTTTGAAGCCGCGGACGCGCATGGGGAAATACCCGGATGATGATTCAAATGTCGATGTATATCACATTACAGTGCATAGAAAGTTGTCGTTCTTGTTTGCGCGCAACACATTCAACCAAGTTTGTATGCAACACGAGTAGCCGTCATCTGTTTTTACAGAAATGGACGCACCGCGCTGCGTTGCGTTGTTCGACGCAAAGGTGAACGCACCACAGTTACACAACACTGAAATCGGAAAACAAAGGAATTTCCTTGGAAAGGTGTAAAGTTTCATACCAATTCGCGAAATCACTGGTCAGAATTGGATTGGTACATCTTAGAAAACGAACTACTCCGGCACATCGATAGCCGTCGTGTGACTCTGGAGCAACACACGTGAACGCCGACGCACATAGGCGATTGTATCTTGACTGTATCACTGTAGCAACAACATGTGAATGACAATTGACATGTTTGTGTAACATATGTATCTTATAAGACATAAACCGCTACATCAGAAACGTCCTGACGCGTGTAACGGTGCGTGCGCGCGCGCCTTGGCTCAACAGAATCAATTGGGGGCATGAGAACTCACTTTACGGTCGACTCAGAGCACGAAAGACGCAAAACGATTCATTTCTGTGTAGAACATGACGCGTTTGAAAGGCTCAACACGTCTATACATGCTTTCGTGTACCACGACGCGTGGAAAAATCGATTACCCTTGACCAATTCGTGACTCAAAAACAGGGACTAATTAACGCGTTTTGAATTAGTCACTTGTCGTCGTCGATGCGCGACGCGCGGCGCTAGAACTTTGCACAAGGTGTTAAAAACGCATTGTTGTTGAGTGTGCGTGATCTTGGCGCGTGTGGTTGTGAGGCGGCGCCTGTCGGGCGTTTTTATAGCGAACTTTTTGATATCCGTGTCCTGGTAACCCAGCAGTAAACTGCCTAGGTTACAATTGGTACAAATATGGTACGGCCAAGTGCTTAGGATCGGCAGAATACGGACTTTCTCATCCAGCGTTGGTAGCAGTCATACCGTGTCTACCTATATAGATAGTCATACTTGTACAATACGAAAATTGCCCATAGCTGCAACTAGACAACTAGTACCGGTAATACAGCGTTCGTATTTATATTGCGTGCGCTCGATCGAACTCGTTTCGAATACTCGTTTCGAAAGACTAAAAGGGTCCAAAAGCGCTATTTTCTCAAGCGCACACCACTGTTTGGGTCGCGCGCTGACGTTCACTGACATACATGTTGTCGGGTTCCAGTAACAACGTACCACACACGTATAGCAACGACGATACAGACTGCCAGACTCATACGATAGGACTCTTGTTTTACTTTCATGCCAGACATGTGGTGTAGACGGCTCTTTCACTGGCTAGTCAATGTGGCGGGCATTCAATCGATATGCTTCCTGATAGAGTGCTGGTCTTGGCGATTGCATGGCGCTTCGTACCTAATTCACTGCACAGATATGATGTACAATTTACACATGAGAATGACAATGAGAATGAGAAATATGTATACAAGGGTATCTTATGGGAAAGACAGTTAGTCAAACAAATTGAGTTTCCAATTTCAGGTAACGAGACGCCAGCAGGCAGTACAAGACTGGGAAAATCCCCGAATAACGGGTAGAAATAAGAGGTAAAATATCGCATCTTAATATTTGCCCGCTCTGCTGAGTTTGTGTTTGCAGGGTTGGTCACGTTCCTTTGTACTCTTTTTCAACAATGAGCACGGCAAGGAGATTTTGGAAAACAGGGGGCCCGCGGTCTAGTTTGAAGAATTTAGACCGTTTACAAATCTTAAACGGTAGATGGCGATTCTACCTCGCACAATCTCCCGAAAACGTGCCCCGAGGTTTCATGGAGAGCGCATTCAACGCTGCTTGCTGGGACTACATTCCTGTACCCTCCAACTGGGAGTGCCAAGGATATGATAAACCCATATATACAAACTTTCAATATCCTTTCCCTATGACCCCTCCGGTTGCACGACGAATTGGTACGTTTCAGCGCACCTCAGATGCAACTACGCTTTTGGGTGGTTGGAAGTGGTCACCTCAAGGTACAGAGCGCGAGAACCCAACAGGTTGCTACAGGGTAAATTTCACAATTCCAGCTTCTTGGTTGATCAATGGCCAACGGATTTTTCTCACATTCGACGGCGTTGATTCTGCTTTCATTTGCTGGATTAATGGCACATACGTAGGCTACTCTCAGGACAGTAGACTGCCTGCAGAATTTGACGTTACAGAAAGTTTGCAAGAAGTGAACGTACTTGCTGTACAAGTGATGCGCTGGTCCGATGGTAGTTATATGGAAGATCAAGATCATTGGTGGATGAGCGGCATTCACCGCGATGTTTGGCTTTATGTGAAGCCTGCTATGTTCATATCAAATTATGAAGTGAACACTTCGCAGTCTAATAATGAAGGAACAGTCTCTGTGAAATTGAAAGTATCTACGAAAGTACTTGATATCTCTCAAAAATTTACTGCGAAAGTATCGATAGTCGATGCAGAGGATGATGTTCGAGTTGAGTGTATTGCCGATATTCCGAGGGAGGATTTTATTTCTGAAAGTGACCAGTATGGGAATAAAATTGGTGTTCAAACTGATTGCTATTGTTTGGTTGAACTGCGCGCTACAGTTTCTGATATAACGCAGTGGTCGGCCGAATCACCCTATCTATACTGCGTTATAGTCAGTCTTCTCTCATCAGATGCAACAGAAATTGATTGCGAAGCTTGCAGAATAGGTTTCCGCGATGTACGAGTTTGTGATGGACAACTTTTAGTGAACAGTAAGCCAGTTATCATTCAAGGTGTCAATAGACACGAGCACTGCCCTATGAATGGTAAATGCGTGAGTGAAGATTTAATGCTCCAAGATATTCTGCTCATGAAACAGAATAATTTTAATGCTGTGCGCACAGCGCACTATCCAAACCACCCTCGATTTTATGATCTTTGTGACGAGTATGGGCTTTACGTTGTCGACGAAGCGAATATTGAGACTCACGGTTTTCAGTCACTATTACACTCGACCTCTTTTTTAGCCGATGAAAGTGATTGGCGCGATGCATTTATGTCGCGTTTTACCAGAATGGTTCAACGAGATTTTAACCATACATGTGTAATTTTTTGGTCACTCGGTAACGAATCAGGCTGCGGTAAAAGTCATAGAACTATGGTTGAATGGGTCAAGAAATACGATCCATCTCGGCCTGTTATGTACGAGGGCGGTGGATCACGAACCTCATGCACAGATGTAGTCTGCCCCATGTACGCGCGTGTTGGCACATGCCGCACATTAACATCAAATGCAAAAGAAAAGCGGCCGTTGATACTATGTGAATATTCACATGCCATGGGCAATAGTAATGGTGGCTTGAGCAAATATTGGTCGGAATTCAGAAAGCAAAATAACTTGCAAGGTGGCTTTATTTGGGACCTAGTTGACCAGGGATTGAACTCAGTTGATAATGCTGGTCGTCAGTTTTGGGCTTATGGGGGTGATTTTTGTGATGCGCCAAATGACAGCCAATTTTGTATAAATGGCCTGCTTTTCCCAGATAGAAAGGTACATCCGGCCATGCACGAAGTAAAGTTTTTGCAGCAACCGGTAACGTTTGAGTGGCTTTCCGCTGGAAAGTATGAAAAAGTTCTCGTAAGAAACTGGTTTCATCTCCGATCACTTGATTCACTGAAAACCACACTGCATACTTTCTCGAGTGATGGTTCTAAATTATTTGAAATCATGGTCGAACTACCTGATATTAAACCGGGGCACAATTATATTTTGGATATATTTGCACTGTTAAATAAAGCGTCACACTTGCAGCGTGTCAAAACTTCTTCAGTTGCATTACTGAACTTTATTTCTGTGTTACGAAAAGACTGTATGTGGGCGCGCGCAAATTTCCAAGTAGCATCATCACAGTTGATTCTCCCCAAGTTTTATCAGTTGAATGAGACACCTGTACAGCGTCCTACCATGAGTACTGTATCAGTATTTGTGAAACAAACCAAAGATTTGTTGGAGGTATCAAACAGTAATGGACTTCGTGTCAAATTCACGAAACATGGTGTATTCGCTGGTTGCATTCACAGCATAGAATTTCGTGCAAAAGTGCTTATTGATGGACCAATTTATCCATGCTTCTGGCGAGCGTGTACAGACAACGATCGTGGTGGAGAAGAAATATCATATTTTCGTAGATGGTCAGAAGCAGGCTTGGACAGGCTGCAATCAATACAAAGTCCCGTATTCGAGTTTGACTTCAGTTCTGAACATTTTCTCATAAAAAACTCTTATATACTTGCTCCTGATGGACTTCAGGCACGAGCAACAATAAAAGTTGACATGGAACATGTTTTATCAGAGGGGATTCTTACCCTTCGACTTAAAGCGCAAAAACTTCGTGCTCTTCCACCCTTGCCTAGAGTTGGTGTTAGAATAAAGTGTACTACTGATTTTAAGTACGTTGAATGGCTTGGCAGAGGTCCTCATGAGTGCTATGCTGATCGAAAATCCGCTGCGATGTTTGGGAAATACTGTTCTTCGATCAAAGATCTTTACACTCCATATATTGTCCCGAGTGAGAATGGCTTGCGAGCAGATGTGAAAAGAGTCTCTTTACTAAGTGCTCAGAATTCTGTAGGCACAAAATCATCTCAACTGCTTCATTTTGTTGCAGAAAGTCCATTTCTATTCGATGGTTTCTCAGCATCTCGCTTCGACTTAGAAACGCTTCACCGCTCTCGTCATACGAATCAACTAGAGCTTGCAGACCATCTGAATCTGCATCTCGATGCCTTCCACATGGGACTCGGTGGTGATGATAGCTGGTCACCAACAGTTCACGAAGAGTTCGTCGATAATAGCTTGAAGTGGGACCTTTCATTTTCTTTAAACGTGTGCGACATGTAGTTGTAATTACAAAGTTGACTTCTGCATGATTCCTTCAACCAGTTCTATGGTTTATCAAACTCAGGTAGCGATGCACATCAGAGTCGCCTAACAAACGAAATTCACCGGCATGGACTGCACCTAGAGTACAGCCCTCTGCATCAAGTTTACCATCGGGACATGCCTCTCTCAAGGCACTTAAACCGAGCAGTACTAACTACACGAACGCTGAGCTTCATGTTCAGTTCTTGAAACAAAAATGTCGTACCTCATCCAGCGTCATTGAAGGTAAATCTTTCAAGCGCTTTTCAAGATATGTTCTTGAAGCTTGCGATCTACTTCCTAAAACAAAATGTTACGATCGCTTACATAGAGATTTTTGTTGATCCGAACCTATGCTGATCGCTTCACATTCATATGATTCGCCCGTTGGCATAATTTGGTGAAGTTGGACACCAGACTCATCAAAACCAGCAAGTATAATACCGACACCGTATGGTCGTCTTGAAGAGTGTTGCGTGCATGACTAAGCTAAGCTAAAAATATTGTGCTTCTCTAAACAGCGAACCTCTTACCTGTAGTTTTCTAGTAGTTGCAGCACACAGCTGCGATACTCTGGCCTCTTGTTTATAGACAAAACTAGAATTGATCGCCGCGTCGCGCAGAATAGTTGCAATCTGATACCCATCGGAAACTAGACCAGAAACGGCCACTCCTACCTGCTTACTTACGCAAAAGAGTTTCTCATGACGAGTCGCAAGATCTGAGGAAGACCGCTTCAAAGCAACAAGTACAGCAGCTGTAGAACTCTGTCGAAAAGGTTACCTCCACAGTTGGCGCGTGAACAAAAACTAATACCTTGCAACCAACGACTGTGCTTCCTTGAGCTACAGCTTCCACGGCATCTATTTGATCGTAAGTAATTTCGCTCGGCTACATCAATGCGTTGAAACTTACACTCTACTTGATGTAGGCGCCCGTGAGGACTCCACGTGAGGACGTCCTAGAAGATTCTCAGTTTCGAATGATGCAAACGTCGAGCAAATCTCACCTGATCGTATTGATTTCGGAACATCGCCTCCTGAGCAGTTGTGAACGACGCGTTGAAATGTGGTCTCGCCTTTGACAGTCACTGAAAGTATTTTTTTCGCCAAAAATATTTCTCAGCAAAAGACCGGAGCGCGAAATGAATGCTCGCACAACGCGCTGCTCAGATCGCCCTTTTCCGAGAAGTGAGCTCAAAGCGACGGGCCTTCAAAACGATGCCGGAGGCTGAAGTCTTTAATGTCGTTCGAGCAAATTCGTCCTCGACTTCCTCAAAGGGTGCCAGTCCTCTTGCAAATCTATCGGATTTTGTGAATTCACCCAATAAGAAAGTCGTCACGAAAAGTACGCAAAGATTAAAAGAACTTGGTCAGGCGGTAAAAAATTTAAAGGCGACCCGAGATGTCATGCTTATGCTTTATCAGTTTAAGATGGAGGAGCTTGCTATAAAACGTTCACTCGTAGAAAATGATATCGAGACGGCTTCAGTGCACGCCAAGAAGTGTTACAAAATCGTAACACGATGTAGCCTTTTGCATACAAGCCTACCGCTCTACTCGAAACTTGAGAATCTGATGGAAGATTTACGGCTTTATCTTGCTTCATATTCAAAGTCAGCCGTGGGAACCGGTAGGTCACGTGACATCACCTCTCTCATAACAACGTACCCTTCACTTGGACCAAGTGACCAAGGCATCTCTTTTATAAGCGAGCTTCTGGTCGACTGCGTGAATTTCGAGATTTCGAGTCAAAATGCATTCCTCAATAATGAGCCATTAAAAGAGATCCCATTTATATTCAGTTACGCGCTCCGGTTTCTTGACTTATACTTTCCAGATCTTAACAAATATTTTGAGCAAGGGGCGCTCCACCTGCTCGTCCAGTCCGTAAATTCTCGTGTTTCATCCATAGTTAAACCGAGACTCGTAACTTTTGCTAATAAGCACGGCACAGGGGCACTTTCAGAAGATGAAATTGAGAATACTGTTTTGATTGGCCGAGCGTGTAAAGCTTTCTGTGAGGAGCTTCAGGCTCGTACTGGGGCGAACTTACGTGGGGATAATGCACGCTCTTCAGTACGCATCGACTCATCAATGCACGACAATATTCGTGTGTTGTGTTCGGTGTATATCAGCAATGAAATTCGCCTTCTTCGCCAACAATACAGCGAAATTGTACGCCATTCTCTTTCTCAGGGGCTGATAGATGCAGCCTGTGTGCACGACATTTTCTACGTTCTGCAGAGGAGTACTCAAAGGTCGCACGCTACAAGCTGGTCCAAAGCACTTCAAACCATAGTAAGAGAGGTGAATGAAGTTCTGAAGGATCTTCATGGTCGTATATCGCAAGTATCAAGTAATCTATCCCAGAATTCAGAATCAGTTTCTTTATCAGAGCTTGGAGCATGCATAATTCGAGGTGACAAAGGAATCGAAAATTTTATCTCTCGGTCTGGGGTCTCATGCCGTGTTAAAGCAGCAATCGTAAGTGAACTCATCGTAGATTTCAGTAGAGGAATGAATCACAGTTTGGAGTCGTTTGTTGAAGAACAACGTGCAAAAAATCCAAATTGGTGCTCACTTCAGGTGGAACTTGAAGAGTTGAGACGCACAGCAGTGGCATTTGAACGTTTATCAATCGAGTTGACAAATACACTAGCACATGATTCTGTTGGCCTAGTAAAGCAAATTTTGAATCAGTTGTCGTTGACCCAGTATATTCTGTCAGAGAAGCAATTTGATTTGCTAGCTGGCAGCAAAGTTTGGGCTCAACCCTTGATATGGCTTTATGAACAACTTGCCAAAGCTTTTGGCCACGAGAGCTCTATGCAGAATTGCACTACTTGGTTACCAAAATTTCTTGAATTATTAGCGGCAAGGCTATGTATAACGTTGGAGATGACATTATTCGGCAACTTGACATTTAATCAACTTGGAATACTACTATTTGAACGTGAACTGCGCGTTTTAGTTGCGGGTTTGTCCAATCTAACTCAGACTAGTGTGCGTACCACGTTTTCTAGGTTGCTGAGTGCGTGCCGCATTCTGAGTGTGGATTCCATTACAGATGTTGTAGACTTCTGGGATGCTGCGTCTTGCCGTCTTCTGGAGTTCAACTTGGATGAGTCCCTACAAGTTTTGAAGCGACGAGTAGATTTTACAGAAATGATAGTCATAGAAACACTTGATAGTTTAGCGCAAGGTGAAAGAAAGTAGGTTTTTAATATTTCAAAATCGTGTAAGCACACAATATACAAGTCGTATGTTTAGTTTTCTAGCAAAAAATCTTCCGGAAAAGACTGGACTCCAAGCTGCTGGCGCGTTGCTCTTTCAAAAACACTGGCGATCTTCAGCAGCTCTACTTCTCTGTAACAAGAGTACTATTAGTTTGTTCCGTAGCGCGTGGGAAATTCAACCTACCCAAAAGCCTGGCCAATTAGTTGCAATCCAACTGGGAGATTGGAATTCACACCAGGTGCTTGCTTTCCTCTGAGTACGATTGCCTATAGACCATATGTGTTCAATTTCTGACTCAATGTGCAAAATACAAAAATTGTACCGGTAGTCCACTCAAATTCACATTAACAGTCATAATGTCAGCGACATACATCGCAAGCGGATCTCGAAGCTGATACAAAAACGAGGTTATGTCTCGTCGATTCCAAACATATCAACATACTTCTGTATTCAATTTTGGCGCAACATTTGCCACTGCAGGCGTGAGTAGACCATCATATTGGTTGAGTTTGGATCGTAATTCATTGCGAACGAGCGATCGAACCTTGAGAAGTTGGTCTGAGTATTATACACAACAATCGTTACGATTATTCGTACTTTCAGTGCACGCTCGTAGTATGCATCAGCATAGCCAGCAGATAATGTATATGTTCCCTGACGGTCACGTATTTGAAAGTCACATGAAATGGAACGAATGAACTCACCATCAAAATTCTTCGTTTCACTTCATCACCTAACAGTTTTGATCTATTACCCTTCGAATTCAACGTCAGCAAGATGTACACAAGGCGGAGTGATGACGCTCACAGAATAGAAATTTGTAAGCTCTTCTGAACTGATACTTAAACCTTCACGAATTCCATCGTATCTTGCTAAATTACTGAAATCGAATGTGAAGGTACTTCAAAGCTGTATAATTATTTCGTACCTACTCGCTTCAGATAATGCGAGTATATAGTACGCTGGAAGTCCGTGCGCAAAAGATTCACACGAAACACTCTCAACATGCGCCTTCGTAAAGAAAAGATGAAAACGAAGGAATATTTTCAGCTTGAAAAAAAGTAATTACCCCAAGCTCACGGATTAAATTAACCGAATCCCAAAAACTATCTAGCACTGCGTCGGATACACCGCTTTCTGTTAAAAGTTTATGAAAAGTGCAATCAAGAGTTCACATGTCGTGCCTGTAGCCTGCCTTATGACTCCGAATCTACATCCGTCAAGTGGCTTTATTTTTGAAGCATAATCTATATGATCCATAGCAGACGAATTTTGTGCATCATGGGTAATTTGAGTAAGATCACTGCAAATGCGCTGCCTCGATAGAGCCTGAAGCATCACAGCACAGTCCTTTTAAAAGAACCTTTGTCAGGTATTGGATCAAATCATAGGAATCAAAGAAACCTCTACGGACGATGTGAGTGTTCCAACACAATCAAATGATGATGCATATGCCTAAGTCATGCGCACAGTAACGCCAAATGTCGCAGTTCATTAAATTAATTTCAATTAGCAGCATATATATATCGTACCAATAACCCTCCACGAGTTAACTTTCCATACGTTGGCTTCAGACCAACCAAACCACAGTGAGAAGCCGGCTGTCGGACGGAGCCTATGTACTCAAATCAATATGATGACATTTAATTCATCGCACATAAACCTCCTGTGTCGGTCCCCACAGCTGCGACACACTGTTGCGCAGCAACAGCAGCAGCTGAGCCCCCAGAAGACCCCCCTGGGACGCGGCTTACGTCCCATGGATTCCGAGTTGCACCCAGTTGCGAGCTTTCTGATGTGCTTCCCATACCAAACTCATCCATGTTTGCTTTGCCAATGAGTACAGCGCCAGCATTCTGCAAACAAACGAAATAAAACTGCCATCAAGTTTGGTAAAGAGTTGCATAGAGCACACCTTGAGTGCACGAACGACATCGGCATCGTACGGAGGCTTATGTTCCTAGAATGAAAATTTTCTCTGAATTACTTTTCTTTTTGATGTGCCACGAGGCTACCTTTAAACAATTAGAGCCTATGGTCATCTGAGTGTTTTTGTCTCGTGCTCTGAGTTTGGACTTACCAGCCGTTGTTGGAAAATCTACTGTGCAAATGTTATCCTGGGGTACAATTATCGATAAATAAACGGAAAAAGTTCAAGGTCAACACTGTTTACTTTAATCGCTATCGGTATCCCAGCAAGTGGGCCTCTATCAATGCCATTGAATAACTCTCTATCGATGGCACGTGCCTGAAGACAGCTGTGAAAGTGTGTGTTTGTGATGTGAGCGCACCCATACCTGCCGAATTGCAAAGTCTGGGTCGATAGCTACCAAACTATTTATGACAGTATTCGTTTTTTCTATCTGTACAAAGTAAATATAGCATCTGTCGAGATAAGTTTGGCACCTATGTACCTGTTTCAGGTAAACTTTGGTCACATCTTCTGCACTCAAGTCGCCTTGACGAAGTCGCTGAGCAATATGACGGATCACAGAGCCACTCGATTCGTAGTTTGAATACGCCCTTATCGTACCGCGACTCTTCGTACCCTGTAACATTCAAAGTCAAACCTAAAGAACATATATAAAACGAAAGCATTACCGAACGGTTACAGTTGCCTTTCTCACTCGTTCTAACGTGGACTCCGGGGCGCCTTATAACATGTAATTCAATACCTCCCATGGTGGTATGTAGGCAGCTCCACAGTGAGTATCCTGTGCAATCGTATACAATGCGGTGGCTCAGCAGACAGACTCCCCTCCCCCCACCGGTACCTGGACCGCTGAGGCAGATTTCTGGTCCGCTTAACCCTGTGAGCATACCCATACCTCCATAAAACACCGAATCATACCACGTTCACGGCTAAAATACACAAGTATTGGGGTATGTATCCTTTTATGCTGTCCGAAAAAAAGCCCTTATTGGACACATATGTCCAATAGCAGCATAAAAGGATAGTCAACCCGACAATTCGAAAATAAGTCCGATTATCTAGATCTCTTAGCAGCAGACTACGTCCAGAACGTAATAGTTAGCATTATGGTTGCCTACGTCATCATTCCAAGCAGAACACGTAGTGACACGTAGTCAGAGTGAACGCGTAGAAGGCTCGTGAGAGTGGGAATTGCAACTATAGAAACAGTGTCATTGCCTTGGTCATCCCCATAAAGGTTTTATCAAGACAGCTACAAGTAATTTCTAGGTTGCTACCTGTCACACTGGTTGTGGGTGACGGCAATCCATGTGTCTACGTGCGCACCTAGGTAGATGTCACGGATAAGCGCAGGGTAACGTGGTCAATTCAGCAAAAAATACTTTTGGAAATGTCACTAGCACGAGTTGCTTTTTGTGAACTACGTAAAATAACTCGCCCACGCACGCTTTGTAATCAGGCTGGCAGAAATCCGAAGTTGGATTCGCAGTATCAGCGGAAGCTTGAAGTGAGTCAACTCAGTTCTTCTCAACTAGTAGCGTGCTTTTGCCTTGCATGTGTAGAAACACTTAGAGATCCAGCGCGGGCCGATCTTGTAGCTGCTGTAGGAGAGATTTCATCAGATAGAGCTCAAAGACGTCTTTACAACCGAATGTGTGGTAATGAGGGAGGTAAACTTCTACTCCTCGAACGGAGGAGAGTGACAAACACGACGCTCGAAGTGGCGAGAAGTCACAAATTTGGTACTTTCGGTCACGCATACGCACAATTCATGGACACTCGCGGCTTTCAACCTGATTATAGACCGATCGTAAGATTTTCTAACCAAGATCCGTGGAATTACACGTTAGTACGTCTAAGAGAAATACATGATTATCTACACGTCCTTTTTGAGTGCCCTACAAGCGTTGAAGGAGAAATTATTCTAAAAGCCATTGAGTTTACGAACTGCAAATTACCGATCAGTGGTCTTGGGGCTCTGATAGGCAGCATTCAATTGCCAGTAAAAAACCAACAACGACTGCGTCATATTCTTTTTCCATGGGCTGTGCAAGCTGGTCTAAAATGCAGGCCTCTAGAAAGTATTGACTACGAGTCCCATTTCCATTTGTCTTTGCAACAGGTGCGCCAATTATATGGGATCAACAAAGTGCCTCGGTAAAATTCAAGTTGTTTAAGTCTTTTCTATTACTTTGAACGTCTGTGTGTGATGAATTTTAAGTCAAAGTCTTCAGCCATTTGTAAACGAGCTGTTCGCTTCGCCGCTAGTGAGCGAGTCAGCTCTGCCGCAATAGACTCTTCCTCAACTTCGTAACATTCCATACGAGTTGAAAGCGCATTTTCTATTGTCAAAAACCGTTCGACTTCGTGCTGAGTTACAAAGGTCACAGCTTCACCACTGCGCATGGCACGCGCAGTTCGGCCAATGCGGTGCACGTAGTCCTGCACATTTGATGGCGTGTCATAGTTGATGACGAAGTTGACAGACGGTATGTCAATTCCTCTCGAAGCAACATCAGTAGCAAAAAGAATGCTAACTCGTTGAGATTTAAATTTGAATAAGCACTCTTTACGTTCTCTCTGCTTTTTCATGGAGTGCAAGGCAACAGATGAGAAGTCAAGTTGTACTGAGATTCTGTGTAATAGTTCACTCGTTTTAATAGAGTTTGTGAACACGACTATGGATTTGGTGTTAGCAGCTATTAGCCTTTTGATGATATGAAATAGATATGTGTCCTTGATCCTGTTAGGAACAAAACAGTAACGCTGCCGACACATTTCAACCGGTGAGCAGTTATTTAGTTCCACATGTAAAACGTTATTCAATTGCATACCCTTGATCGCGGAAATACTACGCGTAATCGTTGCCGAGAACAGCAAAGTCTGGCGCTTTTGTGGTATGTTTGAAACAAGTATCCGAATTTCCGAGTCAAAACTCGGCTCAAGCAACCGGTCTGCTTCATCAAACACGACGACTGAAACTTTTGAAAAACTATCTCTGGAAACGGTGCTGTGTAAAAAGTGTTCCATCAATCGACCTGGCGTGGCAACTACTACGTGAGGTTTTGAATGTATTATCTTTGCCTGTAATTTCATATCCATTCCACCAATAATCGCCTCGCACTGTAAAGAAGTTCCGTTACAAAAAACTTTGAATTGTTCAACTATTTGTAGAGCAAGTTCTCTAGTGGGGGTCAAACAAAGCGCAAAGACTCCGTAAGGATCTTCTTGTAATAGCTGAATGATTGGTAGAGCAAACGCTGCCGTTTTCCCGCTTCCCGTCTGTGAAGCAGCTAGTACATCTCTCCCACAAAGTATTGCTGGGATGCACTTTTGTTGAACAGCGCTTGGTTTGGATATGCCAAGTTTCAGGAGGTTTCTATGTAACCACGGACAAATCCCTAAATCTGCGAATGAATTCACATTCGTAACCATCTTATACTATCGCCTTTCGAGATACTTTACAGCGTGCCGTCGAGGAAGTGGAGTGACGGCTGCGACGAAGTTTGTGTGTGGAATTGTTGGAGAGGTAAAAATTGTTTAGAGAAATGGCGAAATAAATATAATAGGCACCAGTATGTAACCAGTCACTACGATGCATAGCCTGCGAACATTCGTTCTAACCTATCCAATCATACCATGCTAAGTTTAAGTTTACTTGCGTTTCACAAATTTATCATTTTATGCTTTATCGTAAAATAGAACATATTGTAACACATTGAAGTCCTATATGTACATATATACATATATATGCATATCTCGACATAAAAAGGTTTCATGCAAAGTTTGCATTGCAAACTGGAAAAGTCTGGAAATAGAAAATTCTATTTCCAGCTGACGAGACTTGTTCTGTGGAGAGCACGTAAAGTAGTTAAGAAGTAGTTCAAGAATTGCTTCGTGGGTGTAGCTTGTGGCGCGAGCGCCAATCCTTAGAACACATAAACAATACATCTGTTCGGCTTCCAGTAAATCGATGACTACCGGTAGAGTAGAGGAACAACTTATGTTTCTAAATAACGTTTTACAGCAAGCTGAGAACCAACTTTGTTCGCTTCGCAGTTCTCGCGTGTCATCCAGTACGCTGAAAAGAACACGTATGCTAGAGCAACAGGCAAAAGAAGTAATGAGATCTTTCATAAGATTCGATTCAGAGTTCGCAGAGATATCCAGCGAAGTCTTGAGGCACCTAAGTGCAGTCGATCTCGCAAAGGAAGCAAGTTCTAAGTTAGAGTCAACTAGTATACCAAGGAGTGTGCACGGGTACCGAATGTGCGGGTCAACGATACCATCCGTTCTCCCCTCTTCATTGTTTCAACAGTTTTTTGTCAGCATGGACGCACTTTGCACATGGCAAGAGCGCCAAGTTTGCACAAACATCTCTGACTTTTTGCCAACGACAGTTCAGGGCGTTGAAGGGGAGGTGGGGACTTTGGTGGAAGCTTTTCAAGCGTATTTGAAAAAGCTCGCTTACAGTGTCAACTAACTCACCATGATTGCTAGTTAGCAGGTCACTTTAGAGAATCATAGAACTTGCAGCCCGTATCGCAGACAAACCTTGTTGTGCGCGATCATAAAACGTTTTCGTGACGGTGGCGTATGATGCAGAACTTGGATTGAAATATTACAGAACCTGTAATAAAAAGATAAAAGTATCATATAACGATTCTTTGCCCATTTGCAAATGCACTAAGTGCCGTACAAGTGTACAGTAATGTCCTTCACTTGACTACATTCGTTACTGCATAGTGCCGTGATGTTTAACTCCGAGACTCGCAGAACTCTGGGGTAACGCATTGTTGGTTCTACTTTGACCTGGCAAGGCAAATGCGTTCGCTAAGTCAAGTGTCGTACTTTTTGAAGTGACTCCTGTGCTCCGTGGCAACTCAGTAACTTCTTCAACATGCACTGCCGGGCCAGCGTGTCGGGCAGAGCGGGTGTCTACAGCGTGCTCGTGTTCAAGTTCTGCGTCGTGTGCAATAGTGATCAGTTCAGTTTGCTCCACCGCTGTATTTCCCATTTCAGAAGACTCAAGCCCCACATGTGTAGTGGGAACGTCATGGAACGATACGCCTGAAGTAGGCTGAAGCTGACTAAGATGTTCTAAAATGCGAGATCTTACACCTTGCAAATATTCTGAGGTATTCTGGTTTTCCATATTACTTGTTTGAATGTGAAGTTGATGGTTTGGACCAAAATACTCGGAGTAATCATTAATTGGTAACTTATCATCCATATCTATACCCAATAAGCAACCTGTCTCATAAGCCCAGCAGCGTGCCACATTACGTATTGTGTACCCTCCTCCTCCCAACACTATCATAGGAATGTTGAAACTGCGCATAAACTTCAGACACTCAGCGTGTCCACGAATTGACAAATTGAAACAACCGAGACGATCACCCGACAAAGAATCGGCACCTGACTGAAAAACTATTGCCTCTGGGCGGAAAACTTCCATCACTTTGGACATAATTGGCTTGTACAACTGTTCATAACTACTATCATCGATGCCATCTTTCAACGGTACATTGACGCTGTGGTACTTGCCTGCGTGTTGACCAACATCTTGTAAGTGTCCAGTTCCAGGAAAATACTCGCCAAATTTATGAAAAGATACTGTCATTACTCGGTCCGTGGTATAGAAGGCTTCTTCTACACCATCACCGTGGTGAATATCAATATCGATATATAGAACTCGTTGATGAACCTTCAGGAGCTCGAGGATGCACAGCACGATGTCATTTATGTAGCAAAATCCACTCGCTTCAGCCTTTTTCGCATGATGGAGACCACCAGACCAGTTGACGACAGTGTCAGACTGCTTATGATTCAGCCGAACTGCCCCGCCAACTGAACCACCTGTGTACACCTGACAAAAGTTGAAAAGTCCGTCGAAAACAGGACAATCCTCTGCGACATTGAAACGTTTCAGCTGCCTTAAATGCTCATGCTGATTCTCCGGCGTAACTAAGCGAAGAAACTCGACGTAGTCATCACTGTGAAACAGTGTCATATCTTCAGCGCTTGCAAGTGTTGGCTTGAACACCTATGACTCTTGTGTGAAAGTATATCAGATAAGAGGTCAGGGTAAGTACCTCCATGTGTGAATGTAAACCATAGTGTAACAGAAGATTATGTGTCATTCGCATTCGGTGCGGCTTCATCGGATGACCCTGTGAAAGAAGTGTGAGTTTGATCAGAGAGAAACAAAAACTTAGCACGTCAACGATTGGAGCACAAACTAACAAGAGACGTGCATGTATTACCTGTCCATAATAAAAATTACCAACCTCCGCATCGTAGAAATATGCTATCTTTGACTTTGTCATTTCGCTCAGTCAAACACGAACGTTCCCCGTTCAGAATTTTCGAAACAAAAAAGTGTGCACGTTGAGTGCAACTCACTTAAATGTTCAAATTTTGAGTGTGATCAACTAAGTTGAATGTGCCAAACAGCGAATGTACGAAGTTCTTCCCCGATAACCTCCGAAGGCTCGGAGTGTCCCGCGTAAGGGCGCCGTTTAGTGACCTTGAGCGGTGTTCGGACGACGGAAACTCAAGTTTTCAGTTTCCGTGAGATAAAGCGAAATGTTTCAGGTTTCAGTACTGTACACGTAATACATCATATGTTGATTTTCATCAATATTAGGTTATAAAATTCGAAAGCCAGCTTTGGTTTTGGAATTATATGGGTTCTCTATCAGTATTTTTCTTCGTTTTTCAACAGTCAGCGCACCTACAGGTGCACCTGACGACAGGTGCAAACAAAACATACTTTTTCAAAAGTAGTTGTTGAAAACGTTATACACGGCATTCTCTGCTCGAAACGATTCAGCCGCACCTGAACGGCGTAGTTTTTAACTCTTCATGTTTATGCAGCAGTCTTTTAACTCCCAGAGTAGAAAGAGCGTGGCGCACGAGCGGGTTTATGGCGCTACGCCCGAGATATTAAATGCGAAATCTGTCAAGTGACTTATACCAACACACAACTAATAAATAGCTACTAATGAGTGTGTGTACCAATGGTCGTGCAAGTTTTTTCTCGAGTTGTTTGAAGGATGCACTTGAGACACTTACGAACTTGAAAAAGGATGGCCACGAAGCGTTCTGCGGCAGGGAGATAAATAACTTGATTGAACTTTTATCTCCGAAGCCTGATTCTGCCCTCAAATACGAGCCAATTTACGAGGCGCGCGATTGGCTGATTTCCATATCACGTTCACTGGAAGCATCAGACAAGCTTCTTCTCCGCAAACTAGATGTTTTACTGTCGCTGTTGGACTTGATGTACACAAACCAGCAGTATTTTTCGAAACGGCTCTTTATTGAATCTGCTCACTTAAAAGTCATTCAAAAGTTTTTATCCTTAGGATTGCATAAAATGGCTTACGAACATGTCTCCTACATCTTGGATGGGCTTGAGATCATTTCTACCGTACCCCCTTGTACAAAGGAGTTGAACCCAGCACTACCTGAGAGTCAAGAGTTTCAGTGTTACAGATCACTTGTAGTTTCATGCTGGTTGTGCTTACTGCTTGCAGTGACTGAACTCGACGATGAGTCTGGACTTTTTCTTTCGTCTATTACGGTTGTAAGCTCATGCGTAAAAAGTATGCAATTGTGGATTGACGCAGGTATAGTGTCTGAAAAGCACATTTCTTTAGTTTGTCGATACGTCATTCGGATTATCGATCGGTTTGTGCAGCCTCGTTATACTGCACACATGCTAGATGCAGATGTCATAGCCATCTCAGGATTCGTGTTTTCTGCATGCAGTAGGTCAAACTCTGGGCAACAACTTCCATACTTAGTCCGGCGACTTGCACAGAACTTAAACTTCACGGAATTCACACAAAGCTTTGCACGTGCTAGTCCTTCAACGATCCGTTCGATTGAAACAGAGAAATGGCTTGTAGAATTGGAACATCTAGGAATGCGTGCTTCTAAACAAGGATTACAGTCAAAAGATGTCCGCATCATGTATCTGATTGGTGAAGCTACTGGTATAAATTTAGAAAGTGTCAGTTTTGTGCAAATTATTTTTCTTGGCTTAAGTTTGACAGGTTTATGTATCCCTGACGATGGAGAACAATTGGAGAAGTGGATTCGTAATTCGAGAAAGAATTTTGAACATATACTATCACAAGGGTGTGATGCGAGTGATGTACCCCGAATAACTCGCGCATTGGATATTTTTTCTTGCGGCTGCATGAAATACTTGCAAGAAGTCGTGTTTCGCGCAGCATCAATTCATAGTCCTCATCTCATCGGCTTGCTTGTGGAAAATATGGTCTTGTTTGTCGATGCCATTTACAACATGATGAGTGTCACAGGAGGCAATTTCAGTGATTCACTGTTTCGGAAATGTATGCTAAACCTGAGTCTTACCCAGGTGACACTTTTGCGTGCATATTGTACCCTTACATGTGGAGAATCAGAGATTGATAAAGAATATATGGTTTCCAAAATGTTTTCGAAAGCAGTCAAAGTTTTGGAAAGCGATCATTCAAAAATAGTCAAGATGGCCTTGAAGCAAACAACTGTTCAACTCTTGAAAAAATTCTCTACAAAATCAGCGTCGTTTACAATGCGCTTGTATTGCGCTTTTTGTTCCATGATAACTCAAGACATGTACAGTGACCCAGAGTTAGACGAAATTTCAGAATGTTTAATTACTTTCAATGATACTTGTATCACCAAAGGAATGCCACATATGGCATTTCAGACATCTGTCACGCAATTACTCCAATTCAGAGGACAACCACAACTACGTTACCTATACAATTTTGAACTTGCAAGATGCTTATGCAAAGTTCCAGAATCTCTCATACAGCCATTGTGTCTAGAAGTATTCGAACGGAATCATGACCATGAGCTCTCTGTCTCAGCATTTCAGGATTTATTGATAGAACACCTCAGCGTTTGGAATGAAATCCTTCGATTGAAAGCGCCCCACAGTGCCGATCTAGTGGCTTTAGAGTCCAAGTTAGCCATCACACTTTGCACCGCTTTATGCATCCTTGAAGCGAATGAAACTGTGGATTACAAAATTTTGAACGAGATTTTGGAGTCTCTCCTTTTCCTGCTGCGTCGTCAATGTAAACGCCAGCAGTGCGATTGCCTGAAACCTTCTCTATTGCGTCAGGTACTCGCCATGACCAATGAAAACTGGAATATTAATGAGTTTGTCAAACAACATCTATGCCTCACCACAAAATGCATAGAAATCAAAGCTTGTGTACTTTCAATTCTGACTGGACAAGAAATTGGTGACACAGAATACATGGATATGAAAATTAGGATTGATGAATTATCAAAAGAATCAAATGATGCATACGCGCAGTTTGCACGTCAAGTGACTGCGAAGCAATCACATGAAATCTTCGCATGTGTAAAAGAAAGCTGGATAAATCTCATCGTTACCCTGGTTTCCATCTTCCACAAACTGAACTTATTTGACGAGTTTGAGCAAGCTGCCTGCATTTCATCTAGTATTCTTAAAATGACTGGCATGAGGCTCGAAACACGGTCATATGCTAGCAATATCATTACTTTTCCAATAAGTGCATCGAATGAGTCATTATTGAAGCAAGATTCTGTCCCTGTTTGGTGCATACAATTTAGTGATTTCGAAGTTAGAGTTCGCATGAAAATCATTGAAGTATGTGTATACGTTACAAATGGCGATTTGTCAAGTGCTTTCGAATACAATACACAGGTGCTCAATCTAGTTGAACTTGTGCTCAAAAGTTACAGCTTACCATACATCCATACGGGCGACATGGAAGCGTGGAATAACGAAGAAATCCACTCGCAACTTCAAAATTCCATTCATTATGATGGGCTCACAGTATCTTTTGCGATAAGCTTGTGGCAAATAATTGGACTTTACTTGGAAATTAAAACGTTCCACGCGATCATAATGTATTGGCTAGGGATCTACAAACCTTCAAATAACTCTTTTGGTGAAGCTTTGTGTATTTCCCAACGTATGAATTTGCCTTATTTGACGGCTGCCATCAACATCAGACAAGCACGGCACTTGATTGAACGCTCACTTATGAATGATGCGGAGCGATTAATGCACAGTGTCGAAACACTGTTGCGAAAGGCCCGCTTGCGAGTTACGCTCACTCAGCTTCTCCACGAAGCGTTGGATGTTTCACTTCTTGCCCTGAATTGCTCAATACATCACGCGCGTGGCGATGCTTCGAGCGGTAAAATCGCTTATGATGCGTTGGTTACGAATCTCACACAAATGATGGATTCTCGCGATATTGAAAACTTTACAAAGCGTCGCTCTACTTGGTACATTTGGTGTTCTTTTATGTTGAGTAGATCAGCGATAGATGTCTCCATGTATATGGATGTTAATTCGGCAGAGCTACTTCTCACGAAAAGCGAAGACTGGATGAGTTCAGCGAGCTTGACTTCTACTGTCGACTCAGCTTGCTCCCTTTTGGCTCGAAGCGCGCTTAATGTTCGTAAGCTGCGTAAAATGTTACAAACGGTAGATTGCTGCGCTTCCGAGTCACACAAGATATATCATGAAACTGTAGAGATGTTATTGTCGGCACTCGAATTATGGGACTGCTCGCCGTACTTCGTGAAAAAGTCGGCAATTTTGTATGGAGCTTTGGTTTCGAGTACCAGTGTAAACACTGAGGGGCTTACACACGCGGCCCATGAGTCATATAGTGCTAGTTTTAGACAGCGAGCAGCCATTGATATTCCCGAGAGTGCACTTAGTGTTGCGAGTGCATCTCTGCGCAGTAAAATATTGGATCCTGAAGTCCAGGCACACGCTGAATTTCCAATTGTCACACTAGGTGAATCTTGCTTGAGTGCAGCTTTCTTTGGATATGACCAAGGAGTCGCAAAGACTCTCATGCTCACTCGTTGCTCCTGCTTGGCCAGCGAAACACCGATCACCATTGAATTACCTTGGCCAGAAGTGAAATATAGTGACTCGGTGCAAAACGACATGTTTGAACATTTTAAAGAGATTTTAAATCACGCCAGAAGTTGTTCATGTAGTGAAAAGCTTACTCGAGCGGAAAGAGTTGCTTGGTGGGAGGAACGACTACTGCGAGATCATCAGTTGCATCAACTTCTCATATCGTTGCAGCGGGATGTTTTCGGACCTTTCGTTTTTCTTATGTTCGGCGAACCTGAAGCTCATGAGGTGAAAGAATCATCAACCACATTGGCACAGATATTGAGTGAGTTACAGCATGTGTCAGAGCGACGTGGTATTGAGCTGCAGAAATTTTCTCGACATTTGCTTCGCTTGATGCTTCAGTATATTGACGAACTACGTGTAGAAGAGATTTCCTCTGTTCTGAGACGAACGTTCATAGTATCTGATTCCACGTCGAAGCAACTGGGTTTATTATCAAATTACGCGCAGCTCGAACGTGAAATATTTGCTTTGGCCGAATATTGCAAAAGTCTCAATTGTGGTAAGAAACGTTCAAAATCGAAAGATACAAACATACATCATTCGACTTTTGGACCCATTTATCTTCTTCTAGATGACAAAGTTGCTTCATTACCATGGGAGTCGATGCCAAAGTTGGTTCAGCATCAATTCTTTCGTATCCCTTGCGTTACGTATTCTGACTCTCGTGTGATAAACCAAGAAAAGTACCGCAATTCGCATTCGTGCTTTGATCTTGCCAAGACATCAATTCTTTTGAACCCATCCGGAGACCTCTTGAGCACTGAACAAGCTTTGACCCGCTTCGTTGTGACTAACGAGGAGTGGAAGTCCATAACACCCCATGATTTACAACCCCAGCACGTATCTGATATACTTGCGACGAGTGACTTATTCCTGTACTTTGGCCATGGTTCTGGAAAGCAGTACGTGTTCAATTCAGTAGTATCTAATAAGGTGTTGTATGCAGTCGTGGTTCTCATGGGTTGCTCAAGTGGTGCTGTAGTGCGTTTGGAAGGTGACTTGGAACCTGATGGAGACATACTAACATACCTACTTTCCGGTGTTCCATCGATTCTTGCGAATCTATGGGACGTTACTGATAGAGATATTGATAGGTTTTCGGTCAATCTTTTAGACACGTGGATGGATGGATGTTCAAAGGATGGAACTTATAGCTTTGCAGCGGCTTCACACGCTCGGGATTCGTGCCGTTTACGATGGCTCACTGGTGCTGCACCTATATTTTTTGGTTCTCCAGTGTTTCTCAAAGATTCCAGGGTACATCGATCTGTGGCTACCAAAAAGTAATAATAACATGTATGGTCCTGTGTTGCAGTGTACTGAGAAATGTTTTTATGACAAGGGCTCTAAAAATGAGTGTGCGCTGGTGGGGAAACTTGTGGGAAGCATAGGCGCAACTCAAGCTAAGCACATGAATCGATGCGTTGAAGCGATTTTCACAGCGCAGAAAGACTAAATATCGGTTCAGAAGTTATAGGTTTCTAATTCTGTAAAAATAATCAGTATTTTATTATTTTCTCCCTCAGACTAGTGTTTAGTGTTCAATTTCAACGTCCCCCATGGTTTCATCCTCGCTGTCAGATTCAGTCTGTTCCGAGGTCAACTTCTCAATTCTTTCCGCCAAAAGTCTATCATCTCTTTCACTGACAGCTCTAGCAGCCTCCTTAACGCAAATCGTGCCATCTTCAGTTGTGATGCAAGCCTAGTAAAAAGTGAAAACGATGAGACAAAATCACTTGTTTTTACTCACTGTGGCAGCAGAGATTGCTCTGGTGATGGCGTCCACGCCTACGTTCTTCTCAGCAGTCTGAGTAGTGAAAACAAATAATGGTGAAGCCACGAGAGACACTTTAACTGCGCAATCCTCAGTAGAAACTGCTTCTGCCGCGCGCAGTGCTGTTCGAATGTGTTCTATACCGTCGTAGCCGAAGCACGTGATCTCAACATCTGCTCTGATTTTAAGAGGCTGCGGAGTCATGCGACGGCGTATATCCTTGATGAGAGCTTTCTTTACGTGGTCTTCAAGGATCACACGATCGGATGCGACCGAAGCAACTTTATTCAGAACATTTTCTGCATCCGTGACCATAAGTCTGAACGCCTCAAAAGCATGTCCATAAAGATCGTAAAGCGGCCATCCGAGGTTCTGCAGACGTGTCAAAAGTTTTAAGGGATAACAGCACTTGATTACCTTATAGAGTGATTCTAGATCGTAGGATACGGTAGTTTCCGCCACATGTCTGAGTATGGAGTGAACCATTTTGCTTTTATTATACTTTTCCTCGCAAGCCTGGACATCTTCCGGACTGACTCTCCTGTAAGAAGAAGGATGAAAATAAATCGTTCTCACGATTCATAAATGACGTACCTTTTCGAAAGATCGATATAACCTTTGTCTTTATCTACCCTCAGCACCATAACTGGTTCAATGCGGCCAACCTGCATTTTTGATAGTAAAACCAGGACTTTCGAAGTTTACACGCAAGGATACCTTGATAAGCTTTGACACCGAGCGAATACGCCTGCGGGTGAGTTCAGATAGTAGAATCATCCCTTCGATGTTATTGTATTCCAGTAATTGGACATACGCGCCCATCTCAGCGATGCTCTTCACCTGAGCAGGAAGGTGAGTGCGAAGAATCTCTAACCAGAATATCAACCCACTTGAACCATGACCACCTCATCTACTTCAGGAAAGCATCGCTGATACATACGACACTCCATGGCCTACGATTGTACGCGTCTTAGTAGAAACGATTAAGACGGCGCCTTAGGCGACCCTCGGCATGTAGCGCCGCTAGGGCTTGTTTTCGTCACTGGCATGGATTCGCACAGCGTACGCCCATGTCGCATATTTGGGAACTGTATATGGTATATGCTGCTATTGCACATGTGTCCAATACGGACTATTTTTCAGTCAGCATAAAAGGATACTTCTCATATTATAAACGGCCGAGGCCATTGTCCTTTCGTCATCTATCTAATCATGATTAAATTGTTATTGTTGATCAATATTGAATATTAAATATGCAATATAAATCGGATCTAAATTTGTTTGAAAAATCGCGCCTCACATAAAATACTCCCATGGCCTCCCATGATTCGCATTTATGCATTCTTCATCATCATGTCGATGATTGATTAGCACTATTGCATATGAGTGGGGGGACTACGAATAGTACTAACGTGACGTCGTTGATGCATTCTGGAAAGTAAACTTTACTCGACACTCGCAAAAGCACACCTACAAGCACAGAAACTCTCGCACCCGCTACGGGTTTCAGCAGATAGCACGCGTCAGGGAAGTTGAGTGATTCAAATAGATTCCACTGTTTCGCTGTGAATTTCCCAGAACGTCTGCGATATAGTACGCGATGACCACAAACACAAACACACACGCCCGCGTCCACATATCCCCCACCTGTACATCGCGCATCACGCGACGGAACAAAGGTACTGACTTCGTGCGCACAGTTGGCAAGAAAAAAACACTACCCAGGGCAAATTCCTCGAACTCCGATCGATTTTACGTCAATATTTCACATCGTTGAAGCACTAACGCGATAGAAACGTGATTCGCTTTAGGGCTTCTGTCATACGTTCAGAGGACAAGGGGTTCCGGGAGGGTGAGTATGAACTCAAATTCGCCTGCCAGTGCAACGCCTGGTACATCATACAATGAACATAAGCCGAAAACACCGCCGCCAGATCTACCGTCACTATTATTAGACAGCCGAATCATATACATAGGGATGCCGGTAAAGTGATACCTTTTCTTGTGAATGTCTCACTGAGACCTTTTGCAGCTCGTACCAGCTGTAACAGAGTTAATAGTCTCTGAATTGCTTTACTTACAGTACACCGACTCATCCAAACCGTGCTACATATATATCAACTCAACAGGTTGCACACGCGCTGATGGTGAAGTAGTTGGGTTTGATACAGAGGCCACGGCTATCTATGATACGATGAAGTATATTGGAAATGAGGTAAATCTGACCTTCATAAAATTCGAAATAAAACCTGAAATCTCGAAACGAAGATTTATACTGTCGGTACTGGAGTAGCCATCGGTCAAGCATGCATGCTTTTATCGGCAGGGCAAAAGGGAAAGAGGTTCATGACGCCGCACGCAACAGCAATGCTGCACCAGCCCAAGGTCCCCAGCACTGGTGAGAGGCAGGCAACGGAAGTGCAGATTAAGTGGAAGGAGGTTAAAGCTCAAAAAGAAGTTTTAGTTAAAATTCTTTCCGAGACGACTGGTCGCAGTGCTAGCAAAGTTGAGCAGGTATGAGTTACTAACAAAAAGGTCGAGATTTATGGACTCACTTTCTCTGTAGGACATTCAGCGACCATTGTATATGACTGCTAGAGACGCGATTGCATACGGCATAGCTGATAAAATCATTGACAAGCCGTCAGAAACAATAGACAAAGTTTTGAGTACTGGGGATTGGGATACAGCGGCCGGTCTCGTGCAGAAGTCCATCGCCTAGTTCCGCCACGCTTACGTTATTTTAGCTTGAGGAGGATAACTTTTCTTTTGTGGTACAGTAGTACATTTCAATAAGACAAAGCAGTATTTTTACATCTCACGTACGCGAACCGAATACAAGCTATTTTTTATCATGGATGAATGTTCGTGAAGAAAATAAGCTGCAGACGTACCCATGATCCTATACAAGCCAGAATATCAGCACTGACGCGCACAAACAAACGACTATGGAGTGATCCGCTAGCCATCAAAACCATGTGAAAGAATAGCAGTCGTCCGGAAAATGAAGCGAATGCCGCAGCTATCTAAAAAGTTATGTCACTCACTTTAGAATTTCAGCGTCTCACCACTAAGAAAAGTTTGATTCCATCCATTCTCTATTGCACCAGAGCTAGCTGCAATAGGTGTACGCGACAAAATCACTGAACTAAGAACAAAAGACGAAGCAATCTCTCCTGCGAAAAAGGCTATTCATTCATGAATCAATTTTATGTCAAGCACACAGCAGATATGTTGGAGTACCGGCAATATTCCTGTTTAACTTGCTGTCACAGTTTTCTGAACTAGCAAAGCACTGCACCGCTTCTGAAAGCAAAATACGCAGGCACGTGAAAGACAGCGCGCCTACGAGTCGTGCTTGGACGCAGCAGGCACGTTGTACAACTAAACCGAGTTATACTTATTTGATGTATATTGTTGTTAAGAGTTCACCTGAATAAAAGGCCGAAAACGTCGTCAAAAGGAGAAACCAGGCTGCAAAACTTTGAGATTGTGGAAGTTACACAGTTAAGAACTGAGAATTTCGAACGGGTGTACCTGATAAAGAATGTTAACGCCTTGCAAGAACTTGAGCTTTTGCAACCGTCGGCAGTTCCACTGAGAAGTAAAACATTTAAGCAGATTGCGCCGATGTGCGCATACGGTTGCATGCGGCACCGTGACCTCTATCTGCTTTGAGACCAGAGTGCGCGAATGGAGTGCGTGCGCACTAGGGGCCGTACTTCGAGAACTCACGGTTTCATAAGAGAGCAACAAACGGAGTTTCGGAATACGCTTAAACACACGTGCCTATAGCCATTTCGTCCCATATTAAGTACCGACTTGGTACTTATGAACATGTTATTGGTTGAAATCACTCTTTTGTACATTTTATATGACACGAGTAGAATGCGCGACACAGATCATATATACTTATGATCTGACAGCCTCACATAAAGTACAATTTTTAGAGAGATATTAGACAAATATTCGGGCTTTTATCTGCTTTACATGTCATCGTCCAAGCCCCGAACAAATGGCACATCCCGAACCGGCCTTTCACAATTCACACTCAATCGTGTTGTCCTCAATACTTGACTCGCGCCGCGAAAGCGGGTAAGAGATTTGATCAAAGCAAGACCACTATGCTGCTTGTTGTCAGTGAGGCAGTTATGTTTTATAACGTGCATGAATTGAATTGAATTAAATTGAATTAAATTAGTAGAATGAGAAGAATGGTGCGACAGTGCCTCTTGTGAATAATTTTTATTTGTCACTGCTGAACTCGGCATCGATGACATCGTCTGGAGTGGCAGACGAGGAGGTGTTTCCAGCATTTTCTCCTTGATACATGGCCTGACCGAGGGCCATAACTTCTTGTTGAAGCGCTTCTTGTGCCGATTTCATGCTCTGAACATCGTTAGAGGAAATAGCCTCCTTCAGTTCGGCAAGTTTAGCATTCACTTTATCTGCTATGTCACTTGGAACCTTGTCTGCAAGCTCTTTCAGTTGCTTCTCGGTCTGATATACCATAGAATCTGCGCTGTTCCGTACCTCAACTTCTTCGCGGCGTTTAGAGTCTTCAGCCGCGAATGTTTCGGCCTCAGCGACCATTCTTTCGACCTCATCAGATGATAATGTAGAGGCGCCCGTAATCTTGATGTCCTGCTTCTTACCAGTACCTTTATCGCACGCTTCCACAGACAAAATTCCATTTGCATCTATATCAAATTTGACTTCGATCTGTGGTACGCCTCTTGGTGC
>JACLAB010005176.1_pt1 | contig 57189 bp, 50 predicted proteins | sample 8027921 | NCBI WGS metagenome assembly JACLAB01 (sample SAMN15725117, study PRJNA655200) | protist metagenome | isolation source: fluorescence activated cell sorting (FACS) single amplified genomes of... | place: USA: West Boothbay Harbor, Gulf of Maine | collected 2000-07-19 | reverse complement strand
CTCAAAGATTTGCTCCTTTAAATAGTTGGCCGGACAATGGAAACCTTGATAAAGCTAGAAGGTTGTTATGGCCAATTAAACAAAAATATGGAAAACAAATTAGTTGGGCTGATTTATTAATTCTTGCTGGTAATGTTGCTATTGAATCCATGGGCGGAAAAACTTTTGGTTTCAGTGGCGGGCGTCCAGATATATGGGCTCCTGAAGAAGATATTCATTGGGGCTTAGAAAAAGAATGGCTTGAAAACCAACGTTATGAAAATAATGATGTACGAGAATCTTTGGATATGCCACTTGGTGCAGTTCAAATGGGTTTAATTTATGTAAATCCTCAGGGACCAGACGGAAATCCTGATCCTTTAGCTAGTGCGCATGATATTCGTACTACTTTTGGAAGAATGGCAATGAATGATTATGAGACTGTAGCTTTGGTTGCAGGTGGACATACTTTCGGTAAAGGGCACGGCGCTGGACCAGACACCAATGTTGGAGTCGAGCCTGAAGGCGCTGCTTTAGAAGAAATGGGCTTAGGGTGGATGAGTTCATATGCTTCAGGAAAAGGAAGAGATACTATTACTAGTGGATTTGAGGGAGCATGGACTGCAAATCCTACTCAATGGGATAATGGATATTTTGATTTATTATTTGGGTATGAATGGGAGCTTGTTGACACTCCAGCAGGAGCAAAGGTTTGGCATGCAATTAACCCCAAAGATGAAGATTTAGCACCTGATGCAGAAGATTCATCTATCAAAGTGCCAACAATGATGACTACTGCAGATATAGCTCTTCGTGAAGACCCCGAATACAAAAAGATATCAAAACATTTTCATGAGAATCCTGAAGAATTTGCAGATGCCTTTGCTGAAGCATGGTTTAAACTTCTTCACAGAGATATGGGTCCTAAAACAAGATATGTTGGACCTGAAGTTCCTAGTGAAGAAAGAATATGGATGGATCCAGTTCCAGCCGGCAGTTCTGATTATGATGTCGATTCTGTATCAGAAGCGATTAAAAATAGCGGCTTAACTATTCAAGAAATGGTTGAAACAGCCTGGGCTAGCGCTTCAACATATAGACACTCAGATATGAGAGGTGGGGCTAATGGTTCTAGAATTAGATTGGCACCACAGAAAGACTGGGAAGCTAATAAACCAGAACAACTAAATAAAGTATTGGGTATCTATGAAGCTATTTCATCAGATACTGGGGCTTCAGTTGCAGATGTTATTGTATTGGGTGGTAATGTGGGTATCGAAATTGCTACAGGAAAAAAAGTTCCATTTATTCCAGGTAGAGGTGATGCATCTGAAGAACAAACAGATGCAGAATCTTTTGCAGTACTTGAACCTCATTCCGATGGTTTCAGGAATTTTCACAAATCAGGTATTAATGTTTCGCCAGAAGAAATGATGTTAGACAAGGCTCAGCTTTTAAATTTAACAGCACCTGAAATGACAGTTTTGGTTGGTGGTATGAGATCTTTGGGAATAAGTGCATCTGGATACGGCGTCTTTACTGAAAACACAGACACAATGACTAATGATTACTTTGATACTTTATTAGACATGTCTGTAGAATGGAAGCCTAATGGGTCTGGAAATTCATATGAAGCATTTAATAGGTCGTCAGGTGAAAAGATCAGAACCGCCACAAGAGCAGATCTCGTTTTTGGATCTAATTCTCAATTGAGATCACTTGCAGAAGTTTACGCATCAAGTGATTCAGGCGATAAGTTTGTTCATGATTTTATTACCGCATGGAATAAAGTTATGAATGCTGATAGATTCGACGTTCAATAAAGAGTATTCAGGTGCTTATATAGCACCTGAGCTTTAATATTATCTTAATAAGCTTATAATCTCCGGCATATGGATAAAGATTTATGGACTAAAATTCAAGATGAAATCAAGCTAAGAGTTGAAGCAGAACCAAGTCTTGGATCTTTCTTATATTCACTTGTTATATCTCAAAAAGATTTAATTGGAGCAGTTGCATCAATCTTAGCTTCAAAATTACATAGTGATGCTCTGTCAGCAATGGATATTAAGAAATTTATTTTAGAGGTTTACAGAGATTGTAAAGATATAGAAAAAAATCTTGAAGAAGATATAAAGTTTTTTAAAGATCATGATCCTGCTTGTAGTTACTTTTCTACGCCATTACTTTTTTATAAGGGTTTTTTAGGGTTAGCTACCTATAGAGCGGCACACTGTTTATGGAATAACGAACGCCACACCATGGCACTATTCTTTCAAAATAGGGCATCTGAAGTATTTGGTGTCGATATTCATCCTGCTGCAAAAATTGCTGGAGCGGTGATGATTGATCATGCAACAGGCGTAGTAATTGGAGAGACTTCTGAAATTGAATCTGAGGTATCAATTTTTCAAGGCGTAACATTAGGTGGTAAGGGTTTTGAATCAGGTAAAAGACACCCCAATATTAAAAAAGGAGCATCAATATTTGCTGCTAGCACTGTTCTCGGTGATATTACAATAGGAGAGGGTGCAATTGTGGCAGCTGGCAGTCTTGTTCTAAAAGACGTACCAAGTAACACTACCGTTGCTGGAGTGCCTGCCAAAATAAGATCTTAAATGTTCCTATCTAGCCCTCACTGTTAAGAAGCCTTGATAGCTTTGATATATATAAATTAGACATACTATAAAAATATTTACATATAGCTGACTACTTAAGAGAGTTGTTGAAAGAATATTAGTATTTAGAATGCCAAAGAATTCAATCGATGAAATGCCCAACACAGAAAACATTAATATTACAAAATACATGTATCTTTTACCCTCTAAAAGAAGGCCAGTCATTGAGCTTAATACTGTTATAGCAACTGCGAGTATAAAAATTTCGTTGTAAGTTAACTGAGATAGAAAAAATAAGACAGAAGTAGAGACTATACCGGTGAACATAAGTTGTAAAAAGCTAAAAACTTTTATATCTGTTGTTACTTCAGGATCATACTTGATATAAAAATCTTTAGTATCCTTTTCCTCTATGCAGTCATCAGGCCTCCAGTAGGTTTTAGAGAACCATACCTTTACTTTATCGCTCAACTTTTTAGTTTTAATGGAATCTTTAAACATATTTATAAAAATTTGAAAATTTGCCCATATAGGATTCCAGCTCTGAAGCGCACTTACAGTTCCATATACAGGCTGAATCTCAGGATCTCTAGCGATATATGTTCCAAACATGCGATCCCATATTATAAAAACTCCACCATAGTTAGCATCTATATACTCTTTATTTTTAGCATGATGAATCCCATGATTCATTGGAGTGATAAATATTTTTTCAAAGAAACCAAGATGACCTATATGTTCTGTATGAACCCAAAATTGATACACCAAATTAATACCGGCTACAGTGACAAAAACTTCTCCAGGAACTCCAAGAAATACCATAGGGAGATAAAAAATCCATTTCCACAACCACCCAGTGCTAGTCTGTCTTAAAGCTGTAGATAGGTTGAACTCTTCACCGTGGTGATGGACACTGTGAGTAGCCCATAAAATTTTTATTTCATGATGCATTCTATGCATCCAGTAATAGGAAAGATCATAGAGAAGAAAGGCCACAATCCAAGTAAGTGGATTCTTAACTGATAAAAGACCAACATTAAAGTATTTACTTATGTATACAAAAATTAGACTTTGCAAACCAAGATTTAACATAGTTGGATATCTACTAATCATCCCTATGGATAGACTAGTAAATGTATCATTAAGTCTATAGTTACTTTTGCCTTTGTAGATACCATAACAGTACTCGATGAGAATTAGCAGCATGAAAACTGGTATTGCAAAGGTAATAATCGATGACTTATCTGTAACTATCATTGGTAAAAGTTGTTAATTATTTACATTTTAGGTACTGGCATTCAAATATGCAATAGCGCCTATTGCATTTCCAAATTCTCTATTTTTTTTATATTCTCCTGAAATATTAACAAGCTCTAATCTTTTATCTATTCCGTTCTTAACTATGTCTAGTAGAGAAGTTCTCCCGATAAAGTAAATTTTTGACACATCTATCATTAGAGCATTCAAATATGAAATTGTTCCAATAACTTCCCCAACCATGTTTGATAGAGATGAGCTAATATCTTGCTCTAAAAAATTATTCTCATATCTTGCTTTTGCAAAATTAGAAGCTGTAATTTCTGGGTACAATGTTCCAATTTCGTTTACAACATCACCAATTAATGAATCTAAGTTATCTTTATTTCCTTTTAGAGCTAAATTATTAATTTCTTCAGCATTTTCTTTACCAATAATTAGATTGCTAAGTCCTTGAAGAGTGCCACCTCCAACTGATATACCACCCATATGACTATATTCACCATTAATAAATGCTACACATGCAGTTCCAGTTCCGCAGCTTACGGCAAGGTATTTAGAATCATGGATACTATACAAATGTTTTGCGCCATAGCCTATTGCCTCAATTTCATTTACTTTAACTATAGGGATTCCCCTAAACACGTTTTTTATGTCACTAGACTTACCCCCAGTAACCGCAATAACTTCTACATCACTAATTTTAATTTTTATATGTACTAGTAATTTCTCAATAAACTCTTCACTAATTTCTTCTGACGGGAATGTAAAAAAATTCATTTCTCCATCTTTATAGGAGACTATGTCTGTATTAGTAATACCAAAATCAAAGGCTAATTTCACAATATAAACTTGTTATGACTATCTCCCAGAATTTGATTCTGGCCAAATCATTGGAATTTGTTGTTGAGGATTGAAAACCATAGGACCCAAAAGAGGATATGCATTAGATGCTTGATCGATTTCTTGTTTGGTTAAAAATTTACTAGGAGTTAATTTGAATACATCTAAGCCTCTAGTAATCTCAGTGCCATAAATATATCCATCATAATAGTATGCAGACCAATAACCACCTGTAATTAGGACATCTTTATCTATTGGGCCTCGATCAAAATATGCTATTTCTATAGGATTTAAAGAGTCTGTAAAGTCCATGACAGAAATGCCCCCTTGGTACCATGCCTGGACGAAAATATCTTTTTCAGGTATCGGTATTATAGAACCATTATGCGCAACACAATTTTCTGTTTCAAGTTGAGGCGCAGGCATTTTATAGTGACTTCTAAATTCAAGTTTATTATCTACTATGTCGTAAATAGCATTAGCACCCCAATCCAAAGGATCCCATGCTCTACATCTAGCTCTTCCACCACCACCCCATTCATCAGTAAAAACTACTTTAGTTCCTTCATTATTAAATGTAGCAGAGTGCCAATATGCAAAACCAGTATCTGTAACTACATCCAGCCTTGAAGGGTTATATGGGTCACTTATATCAAAAAGTATACCGTTTCCAGAGCAGGCTCCAGCAGCAATATTTAAAGATGGGAATACTGTAATATCATGACATTGGTCAGTTCTTTTTGTTTCTTGGGTATCATCACCATGATCCCCGCCTATCCATAAACCACCAAGGGCTCCTGTTTCTGAGTCTGCAAAAACAGCTGGACTGCTTACTATTTTAGATTTTGATGGATCAGATATTGGAATTTCAATTACATCAATTCTAAATAATGCTGTTCTTTGATCTCCAGGGACATTACCAATACACTCTTTCATCTCCTCTTCATCTCTCACGCTCGCTGTACCTGAGTTATAGACTATTATTTTTCCATCTTTTGTCGGACCAGATACAACTGAATGAGTATGAGATCCTCTACAGGTTTGAACAGCGCCAACCTGTTTTGGGTTTGTTAGATCAGAAATATCAAAAATTCTTATACCTCTAAATCTGTCAGAATTTGCATCACTACCAACACCATTTAAGCCGCAATCAATCCTACTTCTAATTTGCTCAACCGACATAATTAATAAATTATCTACAATTGATACATCACCTTGTCCTCCAGGGCAGACTATTGATGAAACTAAATCGGGAACACCATCCCTATTAATTTTATACATATTAAAGCCGTGATAATTACCAGCAACCAAAAGATTATCCCTAAAGGCCATATCAGTATTAGCAAAATCAAGAATAGGAGATTTAAGTGCTCTTGATTTTTCTAATATTGTTAGCTCTTTTTCTTCATCAAGATCTTTTGCTGGATCTTTTATACCTTTTGATCCTGGGTTATCTGGATCAAAAAATCCTGTTGGTTTTCTTAAAGAAGCAATTAATTCAAGATTTAATATTGCTTCATCTGCAATAAAAAGACCTGCAGTTAAACCAGATCTAGGGTCGTCAGATAAATTAACAGCAATTGAATTCATTCTTTCAATTTCCACACTTTGATCATTAACCAAATCAGAAACAAACTCACTTAAAAGTGGGTCATTTGCTGATCCAGGATATTTTTTTAAATCTTCAACCATTTCAAGAGCTCCATCATGATGAGCTATCATTAACTGAAGAAATAACCTGTCAAAATCAGTACTTTCTGAATTTTCAAGACTTTTAAGTTGCTGAGGTGTTGCCATGCCGACCATATCCATATCCATATCCATATCCATATCCATATCCATATCCATATCCATATCCATATGCATGTCATGATCATGAGATATTTTAGGCATTATTTCTTTACGAGACTTTAGCCAACTTTCCATGAAATTAATTTCATCATCTTGAGAAACATCAATCCTATTTGCTAAATCAATAATTGTTTTATTATTAGTCCTCTTGTTAGCAAGCCTAGACATGACTATAGCTTGTTGATGATGAATGATCATTCCTTTTAAAAAATTCACATCTGCATCTACATAACTAGTTCCAGCTATATTTGAAGCCACGCTTGGATCAAGAACTTTTGAGTTTTCCCCTGGAGCTCCAGGTTGAATAATCGGAGCTTCATAAAAAGTGCTTTCAGACAACAATAAAGAGTTAGATAAAAGCAAGCAAGCAATTAGCACATAATTATATTTAAATTTATTATTCATTCTTATCATCCTTGATCTCCTTAGACTCACCGTCAATAATTTTAGTTTGTTTCCCAGTGTTTTTACTTATATTAAATAACCATGACCAATTAATTTTATTACTTCTTTCTCTTTGTTTTTTTGAGGCTCTTGTACCCAACAAGAGAAAGAACACTACAAAAGATAATATACCAATAAGCAGAATAAACGGATTACCAGATAACACTATCGAGAACGCATTTTGGCTAGTAATCTTAATATTTCAATATAAAGCCAAATTAATGTAGCCATTAAAGCCATTGATCCAAAGTATTCCATATACTTTGGAGCACCTTGTTCGGCTGATTGTTCAATGATATCAAAGTCCAGAACTAAATTTAATGCAGCAATAGCAACAACAAATAAAGAAATTCCAATAGAAAAATTTCCACTTCCAGAAAATATCTCTGGCGTAGAGCCTGAGAAGAGAGAATAAATAAGAATGAATAAGTAAAAGAGAAAGATACCCATAGTTGCTGCAAAAACCATTAACAAAAAATTTTGATCTGGTTTAATAATTCCTGATTTATATGCAAACAACAATGATCCAGCTACAAAGAATGTTAAAGATACAGCTTCTAGTACAATTCCAGGAAACATGGTCTCAAAACTTAATGAAATAAAGCCAATTAAGAAACCCTGACCTGCAGAATATATTAACCATGTCTTGGGAGCGTTATATGGCTTTGGTTTAATAATCCAGCCAATAAACGGAAAATAAAAACCAAATGTCATAACTCCTGATATCACCCCAGCAATAAAGCTGACCAAACCAAGTGTCATAACCAAGGGGTTTGTTGAAAAATTCCATGCTATAGATGCTGTTGTAACAAGTACAGCTAACATAATAGCTGTTTTATTAACCGCTCCATCCAAAGTCATTCTGTCTGAAAAGTCAGATGATCTTTCATTAAAGGCAGATGATCTTATTAAAGGATTGCCAGACTTACCAAAAGTATTAAGGGCCGAGTGATTAGACATAAAATTTCTCCTTAAAAGATATACATTAATTATGTATGGTCTTTATAACAAATTTAAACATATTTTAAAGGTTTTTAATCCATTTGCTTACTAGTTGTATTGCTTCAGAATGTTCCAGAGCTCTTCCAGACTCTGGCATCATAATTCCTGGATCAAGTGATTGCATTCTATAGAGTAAAATAGATTCTTCTGGGTTGCCAGGAACTATTGAGTATTTTAGGTTATTACTTGCTCTTCCAGTTGCTATAGGTTTTTTATAGAAACCAAGATTTATTTTTCTACTTTCATTAAAGTCCAGGTAGAGACCACTAGTGTCTGCCGATCCACCTTCTATATGACAATGACCACAATTAATATCTAGATAAGATCTAGCTCTATCATCTAAATTAGCATTTTGATCTGCCCAATCAACCATCGATTTAATTGGATATTCACTATCAATCCAACCAAGTTTGTGCCATTTTCCTAACTGATTCATCGTTTCATCACCATAGGCATAATCTACATTTAGATTTCTAGCTTTAGGCCCTATTGGGGTTATTGTTTTATTGATTTGATGACATTCCTTGCATTGGTTGATATTGGGAACTCTATACCTAACATCTTTAAGCTCTCCATTATTGTTGATAAATTTTGTTGGAATGGTTTTACCGGCAATACTTAAAAATGCTTCATCTTGATCTTTATTCCAGATATAGCTGACATTAGACCATTCACCATTTTTTTTGATAAGAAGTCTTGTTTCCAATAACTGAGAGGGTAAATTAGAGCTAGAATGTTGATTAAGATATGCAAATGTTTTAATTAAGGCTGTTCCATCTGGAAAATCAAATACTCTATCAGGTACATTTTTAGCAAATTTGTTCTCAGGTATATAAATAAATCTAAGTTTATCTGCGTAATCTGAAAATAATTGACTTTTAAGAGTGTATGGAAGAACTCCTTTAGAAGGTAATTGAGAGTTCATATTTTTAAAAAATCCATATTCTGAAAGTTTTAAAGGCGGCTTCTTAGAAAAAATAATTTCATTTCTAACACCCTCATATGACTGTATGTTTAATGAGAGAATAAAACAAAATAAAAATATATTTTTATAAATTTTCATTTAATATAACAGGCGGCAGAGGGTTTATTGCTCCCTTGTAGTCTATGTCATCTCTCTCCACTGGATCAAAAAAAGGAAGCATAAATTTGATAGGGTTAATTGTTAAAAAAGTAGCATCACCATTTTGACTCAAAACCATTTTTTCTTTACCCGGCTGACCAAAAATTATTTGTTTTAAAGGAACAATTCCATCCCAAAAAATGTCTGGCATATTACCACCTGATAATTCATATAATATTTTTGCCAACTCTCCCGTTTTAAGATCAGGATTTAGACCTGATTTAGTAAAGCGATTATTATGTATTTGAATATTTCTGGGATGAGGGTAATAGTTTTTATCGTCAGTATCATAACCGTAAGTAACAATAGCAATATTAATAGTATCGTTCCCACCAATATCATTATCAAAAATCTCTACATGAGAATTAGCTTGAATAATTATCCCTGTACCTCTTGGAACTTCACCGACAATATTGCCTTCAGGTGCAAAATTATCTGTATTATTATTAATGGATTTATTTCTAAAGACTCTTACATGATGTCCGCCTTGTTGAGGGATGTCCGGCAAGTCAAATACTAAAATACCTCCAGTATTATTTTCAGCATGATTATTATAAACATCAGCATAATAAGAATTCTCTATTTCAATTCCAGCCACATTGAATTCAGCCCTTGAATTCTTAACTATTATATTTTCAGATTGACCAACATATATACCAGCATCGGAAGCGCCAATGGCAACGCAAGAATCTATAAGAACATTTTTTGATTCAACTGGATACAAGCCATAGGCACCATTTAATTCATCTGGTCCATTTGTCCACTCTGTTCTAATCCTGATGAAGTTAATGTTATCGACCCCCTTAACTTTAATAGCATCACCCTTTGCATCTTCAATAGCAAAATCACGAAGCGTAACCCCGTTTGATGTTACTGAAAGCCCTTGTGCTCCAGAGAGTTGGTTTTTAAAAGATAAGATAGTTTTATTCATCCCTTCACCCTCAAGGATTAATCCATCAATATCAATCGATAAGCTATCTTCAAGCTGATATAAACCCTCGCTAATTCTGATAATATCTCCCGGACTTGCAAGAATTAAAGCTTCTTGAATTTCAGTGTAAGGGTCTTCAGATGGAGTAATAATTATAGTTTCAGAAAAACTATAAAAGCTTGTAAAGAGAAGAGCAAAAAATCTAGATTGCTTCTGGAATCTTGTCAAAGGTCTCTAAAGGTTTTTTTAATTCAGTCCAATCACACTCAAAATCATCGGGAGCATGCTCATACTCAAGCAATCCTAAAGCTTCAAATTTTGGTCTAACACTGTCAGTTAAAAGACCTATTCTTGAGAGATTTGGAATAACTCTAGAAAATAAGAAATTTCTAAACATATCAAAAGTTTTTGTGTTTAACTGAAATTCTCTTGCTTCTTCTTCAGACATTCCTAAAAATCTTTGTTCAGACTTTGTATTTATTAACCTCTCTCTAGATATAACACAAGCCTCATATGCAAATTCAGCTCTATCCTCAATTTCTTCAGGAGAAAGTGTTTTTATAAAATCTTCAAGATAATTTATACCAAAAGTAACATGCCTAGCTTCATCTCTAACAACATAATGAAGGAGCTGTTTTAATAATGGATCCTTAGTAATGGACTTAAGCATTTGAAAGGCAGCAAGCGCAAGACCCTCTATAATGATTTGCATACCAATAAACTTTAGATCCCATCTTTCATCGGTCAGAATTTTATCTAATAAAGTTTTTAATGCTGGGTTAATTGGATAATGGATACCAATTTTCTCTTGAAGATACCTATTAAAAACTTCTACATGCCTAGCTTCATCAAATGTTTGCGATGCAGCATAAAGTTTTGCATTATAAGTAGGGGCACATGATGCTAACTGTGAAGCAACAAGAAGAGCGCCTTGTTCGCCATGCAAGAATTGACTCATTAATTCAGCAGTAGAGTGTCGATCAAATAGAATCTTTTCTTCTTCAGATAAGTTTTGATATGCTTCTAGAGTTTCATGAGGAAGCTCTTCATCAGGCTCAATAATTTTTTCATTAGATGGGTGTGTATAATCCCATTGTAAATCTATAGAGCCATTCCAATTTAATTCTTTACCAAGCTCATATAATTTTTTGATTCTATTATCAGCTATTGTGTAGTCCCAGTTATAGGAACCAGTAAGGGGGGTGTTAAATATTTCAACCACATCTTCAATTTGAAGTGGTGTTAGGTTTACTTCATCGTCAAAATATAATAATTCTTTTGGTGGACCTGCCTGCTTAGTTATTTTCATTCTTTATTCTATCTCCCTGTATAATGTTTACGGTGTAAACATTAAAGAGTCATTGTAATATAGATATTAGTTCTTGAAAAGTTTTGTTAACTCTTCAAGCAGAACCTCTCCAAGCTCTTCCGCTCTATTGATAGTAATTGCATTGTTATAGTATTTGCTAACATCATGACCAATCCCAATTGCCTGTAATTCTACAGGGCTTTCAGTTTCTATTTGAGCAATGATTTTTTTTAAATGGTTGTCCAGATAATCTTCTCTATTAGCAGATAAAGTGCTGTCATCAACCGGAGCTCCATCTGATATAGCTATCAAAATTTTTCTCTCCTCATTTCTTTTAATCAAACGGTCATGCGACCACATCAAAGCTTCACCATCAATATTTTCCTTAAGAAGACCTTCTTTTAACATGGCACCAAAATATTTTCTTGCTCTTCTCCAGCTATTATCAGCACTTTTAAAAATAATATGTCTTATATCATTAAGCCTTCCTGGATTCATAAAACTTCCCTCAGAAATCCATTTTTGCTTTGATTCTCCTCCTTTCCAGTGTTTTGTTGTGAAGCCAAGCACCTCTGTTTTAATTTGACATCTTTCAAGAGTGCTTCCAATAATATCTCCACATATCGCAGCTAAGCTAATAGATCTTCCCCGCATAGACCCGGAATTATCAATCAATAATGTAACAACAGTGTCTTTAAAATTAGTTTCCGTCTCTTGTTTATAACTTAAAGGATGTCCTGGCTCTGCTATCACCCTATGCAATCTTGCAGTGTCTAAAATTCCCTCTTCAAGATTAAAGCTCCAATTAGTGTTTTGTTTTGCAAGCAAGACTCTTTGAAGCCTATTTGCTAATTTACCAATTGTGGCTAGATGCGGTTTTATTAAATTGTCTAATTGTGCTCTTAGACGGATAGCTTCATCAGGAGTTGTTAAATCTTTTGCTTCAATAATCTCATCAAAATCAGTTGTAAAGATTGAATAATCAATTTTATTAAATCCTATATAATCATTTTCAGGGTAGGATAAAGCATCAATCTCTTCTTCAATAGACGCGCCATCGCTTACAGCAGCAGCTTCTTCAACCAACTCTTCAGAGTCTATATTTATATCCTCAAGTGATATATCTGAATTTGTAGTTTCACTTTCTTCTGAAGTATCAATCTCTTCTTCAATATCATCATTACTTCCAGGAGGCTCAATGAGATCCTCTTCTTGATAATCATCATTGTCTTTAACAGACTTTATAAGCTTAATAGCTTTTAAAAAATCTAAAGATACTTTTGAAAATTTATCTTGATCATCAATATTTGCAATCAATTTATCTTTTACATGATCTAGATCTGTAGCTTCAAATCTTTTATTAAATTCAGCTACCAGCTCTTTTGATGACGGCTTTAAATCAAAACCAGCTAGATCTTTTAACCACAAATTACTACACAAAGCCAAAAAATTTGAAGATCTCTTATCCTCTATATTTAAACTTCTGTCATCTAGATAATTAATAATATTTGTCTTTGAGCCCATATAAAGATTTGATCCTAGTATTTCTGTTCGCGATATCTCTAGTTCATTAAAGACAATTCTTGCGTCTAAGGTTAGCGGAAGATCATTTTTCTCATCATGAAATAAATACCAAAAGGATTGATAATCAGTTTCACCCCTCCATGATGGTAAATCTTTGGTTGATCTTGGTGTTGATGAAATGCTAGCTTGATTTAATAATGGAGGTCTTTGAGCAATTCCATTTTTAGATGAGATCTCTTTTTTCTTTGAGATTGATTTTATTGATGAAAGGGCTGCTTCATGAAGCCTGTCTCTATTTTTAACCCATCCCATAAAATTTATTAATTAGTTATTTCGATATCAAAGCATCTTTGAAAATATTCAGCAATAATTGGTTTTTCCAAATCATCACATTTATTCAGAAAGGTTAATTTAAAAGAATCGACGACGTCTTTAAATATTTTATAGTTCTGCGCCCATGAAATCACTGTTCTGGGCGACATAAGAATTGATATATCACCATTTTCAAATCCACTCCTTGTAAGATTCGCTAGCTTAATCATGTTTATTAATATCTCTTGATTCTTATTTGTATTAAATTCACTAACTTTTGATAGAACAACTTTTAATTCTTGATTTGCATCTAAATAATTTAACGTTGAAAGGATATGCCATCTATCCATTTGTCCCTGATTTATTTGTTGAGTTCCATGATAGAGACCAGTAACGTCTCCGAGTCCTACAGTGTTTGTTGTGGCAAATAGCCTGAATGATGGATGAGGTTTTATAACTTTATTTTGATCAAGGAGTGTAAGTTTACCTTCAACTTCTAAAATTCTCTGGATCACAAACATTACATCAGGCCTCCCAGCATCATACTCATCAAAGACCAATGCCACAGGATTCTGAATAGACCATGGAAGCATGCCTTCTTGAAATTCGGTTATTTGCTTACCATCTTTTAATTTAATTGCATCCTTACCAAGAAGATCTATTCTGCTAATATGACTATCTAGATTAATTCTTACGCAAGGCCAATTCAATCTAGCAGCAATTTGCTCTATATGTGTTGACTTTCCTGTCCCATGAAAACCTTGAACCATAACTCTTCTATTATGGTTAAAGCCAGCAAGAATTGAGAGTGTTGTCTCTTTATCAAAAATATAACCGTCATCTATTTCAGGAACCCACTCAGTTTTTTCTTCAAACCCTTTAACTGACATCTTAGAATCAATATTAAATATTTTTGATACTTCAACTTTATGACTTGGTTTATTTGGTAATTCTATATTTTTATTAATTGTCATTGCTTAATCATTATAAACTTAGATGGCCATCATACTTTTTGAAATATGAAAGTTCTAGTTTTTTTATAAAACATGTAAGATGAGCAAATATATTTTAATCAGCTATATAACAATTCTTCACCTGGAGCTTTAAACAAAAATGGATGAAAAAAGAAATCTTTTAGAAAAATCTTTAAATTTATTCACCTTAAATAAAGTGGATAGAGATATTTATAGCTGGAATGGAAAAAACGTTGGCTGGGGCAGAGTTTTTGGCGGTCAGGTTATGGCTCAAACTTTGATAGCTGCATATAAAACTATCGATGTAGAACATTATGCCCATTCCTTCCACTCTTATTTTTTAAGACCTGGTGATATGGAAAAACCAATAATCTTTACTGTTGATAGGATAAGAAATGGAAAAAGTTTTTCTACAAGAAATGTAAAAGCACTTCAAGATGGGGAGGCTATATTTAGTTGCTCTATTTCATTTCAGAAAGACGAGAAGGGTCTCGAGCATGAAATTACTATTCCTGATGTTCCGGCTCCAGATGAGCTTAAGGATGAGATAGAAAATAGAGAGGTTCTTTTAAAAAAACTTAATATTGATAGCAAAGATATGCCTATGTTTTTAAGACAAAGAGAGATAGAAATGAGGCCTGTTGAAATTCAAGATTATTTTGAGCCTAAAAGGATGCCTCCTTTTAAAAACACATGGATAAGACCAAAAGGAAAATTACCATCTGACCAAACAATACAACAAGCATTCCTGCTTTATATATCTGATATGGGTCTATTAGCTGCTGCAAACAACTCAGTTGGGGTAAATTTCTTAACTAAGAATCTTCAAAACGCTAGCCTTGATCATGCAATCTGGTTTCATAAAAAACTTGATTTAAATGATTGGTTTTTATATTCAATTGACAGTCCAATAACACGTAATGCAAGAGGTTTCTCTAGAGGGTCAATATTTGCTAAGAATGGTGAGCTGGTTGCATCTTGTGCTCAGGAAGGCTTAATCAGACTTTGGCCCGAAAAAAAATAAAGTAACTATCTAGATCTTATATGGTCTGTTAAGAGCTTAATTTTGCCTGGATCAATATTGGGAGTAATCCCATGCCCTAAATTAAATACATATCCATCATAATTTTTAAATTGTTTTAATATTCTATCTGCTTCATTTTTAATGACATTGTCTTCTTGAAGAAGTATTTCCGGATTAAGATTGCCTTGAAGTGCTACTTTTCCATTCAGAAAAGCTAAATCAATATCTTTAGTTTTCCAATACAAGCTTAAGCAGTCTGCTTGCACTTTAACCATGTGATTACAGCTAATTTCTGGTTCTCTAGCAAATAAAATTATAGGAATACTTGCAGTCACCTGATCCTCTTTAAGCTTTGATATTAAGGATCTAATGTAGTTTAGTGAGTATGTTTCGTAATCTTTTTTGCTCAAAAGATTAGCCCATGAATCAAATATTTGTATTACATCAGCACCAGCTTCAACTTGTTTTTTTAAATAAATAAAACATGCATCTGTTAATTTTTGTAAAAAGATATGCGCCTCTTCTTCATTATGTCTTATGAAACTTTTTGTGTATTCAAAATTTTTTGATGATCTTCCTTCAATAGAATAAGCTGCTAAAGTCCAAGGACTTCCAGAAAAACCTATTAATGGAATATTTTTTGGTAAAGCATTTTTTATGCTTGATACGGCTTTGTAAACGTAAGAGAGATTATCTGGTTCAAAATCGGGAAGATTTATAACATCTTTTGATATTTTAATTGGGTTATCAAATACAGGGCCTTCACCTTCTAAGAATTTAACTTCCAAACCTAATGCATCAGGTATTGTTAAAATATCAGAGAAGAGTATCGCAGCATCCAAATTAAAAGCATTAATTGGTTGCAATGCTAGCTCACAACATACCTCAGGATTTTTACACATGTCTAAAAAATTTTTAAAGTTTTTTCTCACAGCTCTATACTCTGGCATATAACGTCCAGCCTGCCTCATATACCAAATTGGAGGAGTGCTTAATTTTTCTTTATTAAGAGCTTGGAGAAATATTGAATTTTCTATATTCATGAAACATATTTTATTATACTTTTTGCTGCTTCACGTCCTTCCCATATTGCAGTGACTACAAGATCGGATCCTCTAACCATATCGCCACCTGAAAAAATCTTATTATTTGATGTTTGAAATTTATATTCTTGATGCTCTTCTGCTAAGACCAATCCGTTTTTTTGAGTTTCAATATTGAAATCTTTAAACCAATCAGATGGACTAGCTCTAAAACCAAAAGCAATAATTACCGCATCCGCCTCATATATTTTTTCAGAGCCAGGTATAGGAATTGGGACTCTTCTTCCGTTTTGATCGGGTTCTCCCAGTTGAGTTTTAACAATCTTGACTCCCTCAACTTTTTTATCACCAATAATATCTATAGGCTGAATATTAAACTCAAACTCTACGCCTTCTTCTTTTGCATTTTGAACCTCTCTCTTAGATCCAGGCATATTTTGCTCATCTCTTCTGTACAAACATTTCACAGATTTGGCGCCTTGTCTAATTGCAGTTCTATTACAATCCATTGCTGTATCGCCACCACCTAAGACAATGACATTCTTGCTTTTGAGATTTATATACTCATTTTTACCTTGCTTTAATTTAAGTAATTTTTTTGTATTTGAAATCAGATAATCAATTGCTTTAAATACTTGAGGGAGTTTTTCACCAGCAAAACCTCCTTCTAGCGAGGTGTATGTACCCATAGCTAAGAATACAGCATCATAATCAGAATAAAGTTTTTTAAAAGGAATATCTTTACCAATTTCTTTACCAAGATTAAATTCCACACCCATGCCTTCTAAAATTTTTCTTCTTCTTTTTACAACTGATTTTTCTAACTTAAACTCTGGTATCCCAAAAGTTAGTAAGCCTCCAATTTCTTCATTTTTATCAAAGACATGACTATGGACCCCAGACCTGGTTAAGACATCAGCACATGCAATTCCAGCCGGACCTGCGCCAACAATAGCTACTTTTTTATCTGTCCATTTTCTTTGTGACATATCGGGCTTCCATCCCATTTCAAATGCTTTTTCTGTTATATATTTTTCGGTCGAGCCAATTGTTACAGCTCCAAAACCATCATTTAGTGTGCAAGCACCTTCACAAAGCCTATCTTGTGGACAGACCCTGCCACAAACTTCTGGCAAACTATTTGTTGAGTGACATAGTTCAGCTGCCTCAATAATATTTCCTTCATTAACAAGCTTTAACCAGTCTGGTATAAAATTATGAACTGGACATTTCCATTCACAGTAGGGGTTTCCGCAATCTAGACATCTGTGAGCCTGGTTAGATGCTTGAACTTGATTATATTCACCATAAATTTCTACAAAACTAATTTTTCTCTCTTCAGCAGTCTTTTTTTCAGGATCATATCTTCCAACCTCAAGAAATTGAAAGTCATTCTCAAGTTTTTCATGTGATAAGTATTCATCCCTATAATTTAAAGTTTTTGTATTGAGACCAATGGAAAAGTTATTTTTTTCTGCACCAAAAATATCTTCACGCCATTTAAATAGCATATCGAGCGCCGCCTCATAATCTTCAATTGGTGCGAAAGATTTTGTAATATATTTTCCATTCACTCTCAATTTCCCATAAAAATAGGGTGACCTAGGTTGAGTGAACAACAAAACACCTTTCTCAATCTGATATTGCTTATTTTTCTTATTCATATTAAATTGTGTGAAACGTATGACGAAGTATGACACTTTTTAAATATAATTGAAATATCAATGTGTTATAATTGCTAAAAAACATTCTATTTATGCCTGGATTATTTAAAAAAAACGAATTCAAAGACAACTGTGGTTTTGGTCTAGTTGCAAATATTAATGGAGTTAAATCGCATAAAATTATTACTACCTCAATAAACGCGCTTGTTAGCATGACACACAGGGGCGGTGTTGGCTCTGATGGCAAAACAGGTGATGGTTGCGGGTTATTATTTGATATTGATCATCAGTACTTCATAGATATTATTAGCAAAGAACAAGGGATTGAGATTGAAGAAAATTTTGCAATAGCACAAGTTTTTTACAAAGAAGATCTTATTAAGACCCTTCCAAAAATAAAGAAAATTCTTAAGAATGAAAATCTTCAACTTATTACACACCGTCTTGTTCCTACTCAAGAAAAAATCTTAGGAAAGATAGCATCTGAATGTATGCCTCAAATATATCAATTATTTATAAAGCCTATGAATAAGGATTTTAGTCAAGATATTTTTGAAACAAGTTTAATACAGGCTAGAAAATTTATTGAAGAAATATATATGGATGATGAAGTTCTATACGTATGTAGCATGTCTTCAAAGACAATAGTTTATAAAGGTCTTATGTTGCCTAATGCAATCAAAGAGTTTTATATTGATTTAGATCAAGAAAATTTTAAAGCATCCACATGTGTCTTTCATCAGAGGTTTTCTACAAATACAAGTCCAAGATGGCATTTAGCCCAACCTTTTAGACTCCTTGCACATAATGGAGAAATAAATGCAATTAGAGGAAATAGAAATTGGGTTAAAGCTAGATCATCTAAGTTTTTAACTCCATTTATTCCAAAAATTCAAAAGTTCAAACAACTTGTTAATGAAACAGGCTCAGACTCATCATCCCTTGATAACATGATCGAACTTCTTGTTAAAGGAGGAGTAGATATTTTTAGAGCTATCAGAATGGTTCTTCCACCTGCTTGGCAAAATATTCAAACACTTGATCCAGATGTAAGAGGATTTCATGAATACAATTCAATGCATATGGAACCGTGGGATGGTCCTGCTGGAATTGTTATGGCAGATGGAAAATGGGCTATATGCGTCCTAGACCGAAATGGCTTGAGGCCTGCTAGATTTCAATTAAGTAAAGATAACATTATAACTATTGCTTCTGAAACTGGAGTAAATCCAATTGATGAAAAGGATATTGTGAAGAAAGGAAGAGTAAAGCCTGGTGGTATGTTAGCAATAGATACATCAAAAGGTATGATTTTTGATGAGACCTCTATCGACAACAACCTTAAGCAAAAATTTCCTTACAGGAAGTGGTTAAAAGAAAACGCAATATATATTGAATCAAGGCTAGACTCATATGAAGGTCCAGGACTTAAAAAATTTGAACCATCTAAATTTTTAAAATCATCAAAACTCTTCCTCTTATTTAAAGAAGAGAGAACATCAGTTATAAAGCCTCTGGCTATAGATTCTCAAGAAGGTACAGGGTCTATGGGTGACGATACGGCTCTAGCAGTCATGAGTAAAATGCATAGACAAATATATGATTTTTTTAGGCAGCAATTTGCTCAAGTAACAAACCCTCCTATTGATTCTTTGAGAGAAGCAGCGGTAATGACCCTTGAGACCTGTTATGGTCCTGAGCTTAATATATATGAAGAAACACCAGATCATGCTAAAAGACTTGTAACAACTTCACCTGTATTGTCTTATAGAAAGCTAAATTCAATTTTAAATAATCCTTACTTTAAATCTATTGAAATTAATTTATCTTTTAGTGAAAATTCTAACCTTAATACCGCAATCAAAAAACTCCAAGATGAAGTTGTTGCTAAAGTTAAAAAAGGAGCTTCAATAATACATTTAATTGAAGATTTACCGCAAGAGGGTAACTTACCAATTAATGCATTATTAGCAGTCGGATCTGTTCATCAGCGTCTTGTAAAACTTGGTTTAAGATCTGATGCAAACATAATAGTTACATCATCTTCTGCTAGAGACACACATCAGATCGCGTGCTTAATAGGTTTTGGTGCAACGGCCGTATATCCAACTTTGGCATATCAAACAATACTCGATCTTACTCATAGGAACGAATTAAAGGGTGATGCTCATGAAAATTGCTCACGCTACAGAAAAGGAGTTAATAAAGGCCTTTTAAAAATTATTTCAAAAATGGGTATCTCAACTATTTCAAGCTATAGAGGTTCTCAACTTTTTGAAATAGTTGGACTTGATAAAGATGTGGTTGATTTATGTTTTACTAATACAGAAAGCAGAGTCAGAGGTAAAAAGCTAAAAGATTTAGATTTAGAATTAAGATCTCTAAATGAGTACGCACGTTCAAATATTGCTGATATGAGTGTTGGAGGATTGCTTAAGTACATTCATGGTGGTGAGTATCATACTTATAACCCCGAAATAGTTAAAAAACTTCAAGAGGCGGTTAATTCAGGTTCAAATAATATTTATCAAGAATATGCTTCACTGGTAGATAATAGACCACCAGCAATGTTGCGAGATTTATTAGAAGTTAATACTGGTAAAGAAAAAATTGACATAAACAAAGTTGAATCGCAAAAAAAGATATTAAATAGATTTGATTCAGCTGGAATGAGTTTAGGCGCTTTATCACCTAAAGCTCATGAAACATTGGCCGAGGCAATGAATTCACTTGGCGGGCGCTCTAATTCTGGTGAAGGTGGAGAGGCTGTAGAGAGGTATGGAACTCTCAAAATGTCTAAAATTAAACAAATAGCCTCCGGAAGATTTGGTGTAACTCCTCACTATCTAGTTAATGCAGAAGTACTTCAAATTAAAATTGCTCAAGGTGCAAAACCTGGCGAGGGTGGTCAATTACCTGGTGGTAAAGTTAATAAGCTTATCGCAAAACTCAGATACTCTACACCAGGAGTGACTCTTATATCACCACCACCACATCATGATATTTATTCTATTGAAGATTTAGCCCAATTAATTTATGACTTAAAAGAGGTAAATCCTAAGGCTTTAGTGTCAGTAAAGCTCGTTTCAGAGCCTGGCGTAGGAACAATAGCATCTGGTGTTGCTAAAGCATACGCTGATTTGATAACAATCTCAGGCCATGATGGAGGAACAGGTGCAAGTCCGTTAACCTCAATAAGATATGCTGGGTCACCATGGGAGCTGGGACTTGCTGAGGCACATCAAAGTCTTAGAGATAGTGGCTTAAGGCATAAAGTTCGTCTTCAAGCCGATGGTGGAATGAAAACAGGTCTCGATGTTATTAAGGCTGCGATATTAGGTGCAGAATCATTTGGTTTTGGTACTGGTCCAATGATAGCAATGGGGTGTAAATATTTACGAATATGCCATCTAAATAATTGCGCCACTGGAGTAGCAACACAAAGAGATGATTTGATTAATCATCATTTTGTAGGTGAGAAAGAGCGTGTTATGAATTATTTTAAATTTATTGCTGACGATGTTAGAGAGCATTTAAGTAAAATGGGGGTTAATAAGCTTGAGAATATTATTGGACAAACTCAGTATTTAGAAAAAATAAAAGATTTAGATCAACAACATAAATCAATTGACTTAACTGATCTTCTTTTTAAAGATGAAGAACTGAATGAGTCATTTTATTGCACCTCAAATAAGAATAAGCCTTGGGATAAAGGGCTATTAGCAAGAAAAGTTTTAAAACAAATAAAATCTTCAGTTGATAAAAATGAATCAATGGATATAAACACACGAATATCAAATACAGACAGATCATTTGGAGCATTAATATCAGGATATATAGCAGATAAACATGGCGAGGCGGGATTAAAAAAACCAATAACAATAAATTTAAAGGGTTCTGCAGGTCAAAGCTTTGGTTGTTGGAATGCCAATGGATTAATTTTAAATATAGATGGTGATGCTAATGATTATGTTGGAAAAGGAATGAATGGCGGAAGAATTGTAGTTAAAAATAGTCATGAGTATGCATCTTCTGAACATAATCCTTCTTTGGTAGGTAACACCTGTTTATATGGAGCTACCGGTGGAGAGCTTTTCATCTCTGGAAGGGCTGGTGAAAGGTTTGCTGTAAGAAATTCAGGCGCAAGTGCTGTAATAGAAGGAGCAGGTGATCATTGTTGTGAATATATGACAGGTGGTCATGTAACAGTCCTTGGTTCAGTTGGTGCAAACTTTGGAGCTGGTATGACAGGAGGTTTTGCATATGTTTTAGATGAGGATAGAACTTTTTTTGATAACTGTAATAGAGGACTTGTTAATCTTGAACGGATTACAACTGAGGATATGCAATCCCATAGAAAGCACTTAAAAGAGATTATTAACAAACATTACAAGTATACGAACAGCCAGAAGGCTAAAGATTTAGTTGACGATTTTGATAAATATGAGCCTTATTTTTGGCTTGTGATTCCTGCAGCATCTAATATTCAAGATTTGCTTAAGGCAACAACTGCAAATGCTGCTTAATTAAAAGCTTTTCTTAGACTATTTAGATTGTATTTATTGGTTTTGAAAGCTTGTCCTTTCTCATTAATCAAAATTAAATTTAACTTACCCTGTGATACTTTTTTATCATTGAGAATATAGCCACTAAGATCATTGAATGAATATTTTGAGTAATCTATCTTCAAGTCTAATGACTCTAGGAGATTGATCATGTCATCAAGTTGATATGATTTAATGTGGCCTTCAAAAAAAGATATTTTTGCAGCTATAACCATACCCAAAGTTACAGCTGCTCCATGTGAAAGTCCTTTATATTTATTATGAGCCTCTATAGCATGACCAAAAGTATGACCAAAATTAAGAATTGCCCTAATACCATTTTCTTTTTCATCATTTGTCACTATTTTTGATTTGGTTTTAATGGATTCTTCAATTATCTCTTCAAGTACATTTAATTTTTTTAATTTAATTTTTTCTGCATTTTTCTGTATAAATTTATATAACTTACTATTTCCAATAAATGCATATTTTGTAACTTCACCTAGACCAGATTTATATTCTTCATCAGAAAGAGTCTCTAAGAACTGAGTACTTATAAGAACAAGCGTTGGGTTATAAAAGGAACCAATAAGATTTTTACCTTGTTTAATATTAATTGCAGTTTTTCCACCCACGGAAGAATCAACTTGGGCTAGAAGAGTTGTTGGTATTTGAATAAAATCAATACCTCTAAGATATGTTGCTGCACAAAACCCTGTCATATCGCCAACCACCCCTCCGCCTAGAGCAATCAAACAATCAGATCTATCAAATTTTAGATCAGCTAACTTTTCTAAAATATTTTTATAGGTATTAAAAGATTTAGATTTTTCACCTTCGTCTATTATGTGTAGGTAGATATTTTTTTTACTCTTTAGAACTAATTTGAGTTCTTTAACATACTTTTTTGGGATACCTGAATCAGTAATAATAAGTACTTTATTTTTATCTTTTAGATGAGCTAAAAGATTTTTCTTGTTCACTGCATTTTTAGCAATGATTACATCATATTTTGAAGGGCCTTTACCAGTTGAGACAATTTTAGCCATAGTTTTTAACTAATTTTATGATCTCTGCAGAAACTTCTTGGCTAGACTTACCTTCAGTATTAACAACATAATCAGAAACCTCTTCATAAAGACTTTCTCTAGCTACGTGCAGCTCTTTGAGAATCTTTCCCGGATTTCCATTTTTTAAAAGAGGCCTGTCTTTATCTTTGGATGTTCTTTCAAGCTGAACTTCTATAGGTGTTGCCAAATAAAAAACAGTTCCTCTTGAAGAAAGAAGCTCTCTATTTAGTTCTGAAAGAATTATTCCGCCGCCTGTAGATAATACAATAGAATTTTGTTGAACCATCTCTTCAAGAATTTGACTTTCTCTTTTTCTAAAACCTTCTTCGCCCTCAAGATCAAATATCCAATCAATCGAAGCCCCGGTTCTAGATTCTATTTCCTCATCCGTATCAAAGAAATTTAAAAATAGTTCACTAGAAATAATTTTTCCAACTGTTGATTTTCCTGATCCCATAGGACCAACTATAAAAATATTCATATATGATTTATCTTTTGATTATAATTATTTTACCACCGAACTATAAAAAATAGTTTTTTTGATAATAAAAGATGTAATCTAGAGTAACAATATTCTTAAAAACTTATGTTAAAAATAACTAAATTTCTTTTTTGGATAAGCATTTCAGGTTGTGTGCTAGCAATAATGATTGTGTTGGGTTCATTTTTAACATTAAGGCCGTCTCTTCCAGAAATTTCACTTGTTGATGAGGCTCAGTTACAAATGCCATTGAAAGTATATACAGAGGATGGTGTCTTAATAGGTGAATATGGAGAAATTAAAAGAAGACCAATTAGTTTTGAGGACATACCCCCATATATTAAGAATGCATTTTTAGCTGCAGAAGATGATCAATTTTTTTATCATCAAGGTATTAGTTATACAGGTTTGATTAGATCATTCATTAGATGTTTGAGTTCCAGTGGGTGCTATGGTGGTGGCGGCACCATTTCAATGCAGGTAGTTAGGGGCTATCTTCTAACTAGAGATCAAACAATTATAAGAAAGGTTAAAGAAATATTCCTAGCATTAGAGCTCGAAGGAGAGCTAAGCAAAGAAGAGATTTTTGAGCTATACGTTAATAGAAATTTTTTTGGTAATAGATCTTATGGTATTGAAGCTGCTGCAAACACTTATTTTAATAAAAGCAGTTTAGATCTTACTTTATCTGAATCTGCTGCAATTGCAGCAATGGCTCAATCTCCATCAAGAATAAATGCTATCAAGGCACCTGAAAGAACAAAACAAAGAAGAAATTGGATTCTGTCCAGAATGCTTAAACTTAGAATGATTGATGAAAATGAATTCTATGATGCTATAAATTCATCACTAGCTATTTCAAGAAATATCGATTTATATGATATTGATGGAAGATTTTTAGCTGAACTTGCTAGACAAGATATTATTTCAAGATACGGATTAGCGGCATACAAGAATGGCTGGTCCGTATTCACTACAATTAATTCAAAATCTCAAGATAATGCAAATTTAAATGTTATTACTCAACTTGCAGAATACGATAAGAGGCATGGCTGGAAAGAGGCACAAAATTTCATAGATTTATTCTCCAATGAACAGCTTCAAAATTTATCTGAATTAAATATTGATTTTCTTTCAAACGAAGCAATGGATTTTAATTTTTTTGATGATGAAACAAGCCTCTCAAATAGTATTAATGTGATATTTGAAGATTTCCCTTTTTATAAAACACATTCAAAAGGCATGGTAATTAGTTTTAAAGACAATAATCTTTTTTTTATAAATGAAGAATTAGAAATAGACTCAATTTCTTGGTCATCTGAATATGAATGGGCAAGAAAAAGAATTTCAATCAATCAAAAAGGACCTAAACCAAACTCATTTAAGGATTTTTTAAACGTTGGGGATTTTGTTTATTTTAAAAAAGAGAGAGATTTTTTATTATTAGATCAAATACCAGAGGCTGAATCAGCACTTGTTTCTATTAATCCAAGCACTGGAGCAGTTAAAGCCTATATAGGCGGTACAAGTTTTAATAGAAGTAACTTTGATAGGGCTCGCCTTTCTTATCCTCAATCGGGTTCAAGCTTTAAACCATTTATCTACGCTACTGCTCTTGCAGGACAATATAATGCATCATCATTAATAAATGATGCTCCAATTGCTTTTGAGGATAAAAATCTTGAAAGTGTATGGAGGCCGCAAAACTATACTGGAAAATTTTATGGCCCAACCTCTATTAGAGATGCACTGATTCGATCAATTAATATAGTTTCTATAAAACTACTTAGAGAAATTGGAATAAGTAAATCTCATGATTTTATTCAAAACTTTGGATTTGAGAAATCAAGACTGCCATCTGATCTTTCCTTGGCACTGGGCTCTGGAAATTTTTCACCGGTTGAAATGGCTCGTGCATTTGGTGTGATTGCAAATGGTGGCTACTTAGTTGATCCATACTATATTTCAAAAATTGAAGACAGAGAAGGCAATATTATTTATTCGCATAATGATTATATTAATCTTAAAGAAAATACAGAAATTAAAGCCTTCCCTTGGCTAAATACCCTTGAGATGAATATTAAAAAGCCATATTTTTTAATAGAACCAAAACATCAAACAGAACCAGTTATAGATGAAAGAGTTGCCTTTCTTATTAAGGATATATTACAAGAATTTATGCAAAGCGGAACTGCTGGTAGAAAGTCATCTTTTCTAAATAGAAAAGATATTGCAGGTAAGACTGGGACTACTAATGATGCAGTTAGCACTTGGTTTTCAGGATTCCATGAAGATTTAGTAACAACTATATGGGTTGGTACGGATGATTTCTCTTCGCTAGGAGAAAATGAGTTTGGATCAACTATAGCTCTACCTATATGGTTAAATTATATGAGTGGAGAACTAAATAACTTACCAAAAAAAGAAAAAAATATACCAGAAGGTTTATCCTTTGCAAGAGTGAATAAAAAGACTGGCAAGATTGATAACTCAGAAAATGTTAATACTTATTTTGAGCTCATTCTGGATGAAAACTTAGAGAATTAATTTTTAAATATATTGACGCTAAGCAAATTCCATATATTTTCAATATAACTACTTGGTGAATCCTTAAATTTAGATCTGATATATCTTCCAACATTACCTTCAAGACAAGTTACTATCAGTTGAGCAGAAACCCCTGGAGTAGTTAGTAAATTTTCAGAGTCTTCTGCAAGCATCTGTTTGATTGATAATTCCAATCTTTCAAAAAATTGATTCACTGAATCAGATACATTTTGTTCATCTGAAGAAAGAGCTTCTCTTGATATAAGTCTGGCAAAACCTTTATTTTTTTCAATAAAAATCATGAAAAACAAAAAAGTATTTTTTACTTTTTCTTTAGGTTCTAAGTCAGATTTTTTAAGTTCAGAGCACTTGCTAAAAATGGCACCATCACAAAAAGAAAAAAGTTCTGCATAAATAGCTCTTTTACTTGGAAAATGTCTATACAAAGCTGCTTCAGTGATTTCTGATTTTTCTGCAAGAAGTGCGGTTGTTACCTTGGATAAATTTCTTCCCTCAAGAAGGCTAGCTAAAGACTGTAAAATAATATTTTTTCTATCATTTTTCATTTGTTAATCTAAATTTATATCAATCTCTGGACAAATGCGAGATAGTTCTGAAATAAATTCATCCTGAATTCGATTCATTGCTTCAAATGAATCGCCTTCAAATCTCAATACAAGTTTGGGTGTTGTATTGGATGCTCTTAAAAGACCCCAGCCATCATCAAAATTAACTCTTAATCCATCTATGGTTATTTTCTCTCCATTTAATCGTGATTCACTTATAAACTTTTTAACTATCTCAAATTTATTTTCATCTGTTACATTAATATTTAACTCTGGTGTTGAGAAAGAGTTAGGAAATCTTGAAAATATATCTGAGATTGAATCATCCGATTTGACTAAAATTTCAGCTGCTCTTACTGCAGAATAGGGACCGTCATCGAAGCCATACCACTTGTCATTAAAAAATATATGACCGCTCATTTCCCCGCCTAGTAGTGCATTATTTTTTTTGATTGCATTTTTAATGTGAAAGTGACCTGTTGGAGACATAATAGGATCTCCTCCATTCTTAGATATTATATTTTCTAGATGATTAGAGCACTTAACATCAAAGACTATCCCGCCTTTTTTTTCTTTTAATATATCTTCAGAAAACAACATCATTTGCTTATCTGGAAATATCATCTCACCTTTGTTAGTAATAAGTCCGACTCTATCCCCATCTCCATCAAATGCAAAACCAATATCTGCATTTTGTTTTTTAACCTCTGAAATAATATCTTGGAGATTTTCTAGCTTCCCAGGATCAGGGTGATGATTTGGAAAATTTCCATCAACATCACTATAAAGCTCAATCACTTCACATCCCAGCTTCTTGAATAAGTCTGGAGCGACATGTCCTGCAACTCCATTTCCACTATCTAGAACAACTTTTAAATCACTTAAATCCTCTTCAACACTGTCAATAACTTCCTTTATGTATGTATCTTTTATGTCACTGTATGTTATTTGTCCACGCATGGTGGTAGTTAATTCTTTCCCATTTTTAATAAGCGTTAAAATTTCATTTCCAGAAACTGAACTATTATTGATAACCATCTTTATGCCGTTGTAATTTTTAGGATTATGGCTTCCAGTAATCATTATTCCGCTTTTTGATTTTTCTTTCTTTGCAGCAAAATACAACATTGGGCTGGTGGCTAGTCCGATGCAATTCACGTTTATACCGCAATTTAATATAGCTTCACAGAAGTTGGTAAGCAGAGGTTCCCCAGATAGCCTTCCATCTCTAGCAACAGCAATTGAATCAACTCCTTCTGATTTACATTTTTTTGCTATGCCAATAGCTATATTTTTCATAACTAACTCGTTTATTTCTTCAGGATAAGTGCCTCTAATATCATTTTCTCTAAATATTGTTTCTTGCATCATTATTCTATCCTTTTGTTATTTTGTTTAGTTTGTCATAATAGCGACTCGTTATTATATCTTGTAAAAATGTTTGTAAACACTGATTTAAAATATATATGGAAGAATGGTTCTTATGAAAAATGGGAAGATAGTTCTGTTCATATTCTCTCTCATACAGTGCATTATGGAACAGGTGTTTTCGAGGGAGTTAGAGCATATGAAACCGATGCTGGAGCAGCAATATTTAGGTTAAACGATCATACAGAAAGGTTATTTGATGCTGCTAGCAAGATTGGAATAAAAATTCCTTATTCCATAGAAGAGCTAAATCAAGTTCAGAAAGATATATTTTTAAAAAATAATCTATTAGAAGGGTATCTTAGGCCTATAGTTTTTCTCGGAAGTGAATCTCTGGGCCTTAGAGCAAAAGATTTATCTGTCAATGTTGCTGTTGCTGCATGGGAATGGCCATCCTATATGAGTCCAGAGTCGAAGAAAAATGGCATTGCAATTATAAAGTCATCCTATGAGCAATACAGCAATCCACTTCATTCGGGATATAAAATTATAGGAACTTATATCAATTCCACTATGGCTCTTCATGAGGCTATTGAAAAAGGCGCAGATGAAGCTTTGCTATTGGATAAAAATGGATTTATTTCAGAAGGCAGTGGTGAAAATATATTTTTAGTTAATGAAAAGACCATAAGCACACCAAAAACAGACCATTGTTTGAATGGAATTACAAGACAGTCAGTTATTCAGATAGCTAAAGATTTTGGTTTTGATGTAATTGAAAGAGATATCTCTTATGATGAATTAATCGCTAGTGATGAGGTGTTTTTTTCCGGCACTGCAGTAGAAATAACACCAATATCAAAGATTGATGAAACTATAATTGGCTCTGGATCAATTGGGCCCGTTACTGAGAAACTTCAAACCGCTTATGCTGATATTGTATCTGGTCGTAAGGATCAATATAGAAACTGGTTAAGCATAGTTTCTGAATAAATATTTTGCAAAAGCTTAAAATAGCAATTCTAAGTTATAGAAGTGCTCCTTTTGGAGGAGGCCAGGGTATTTATATTCGTGATATCTCAAGAGCACTTTCAATTATGGGACACACAGTAGATGTAATTTCTGGTCCTCCATATCCAAATCTAGTTGGTGAAATCAACCTTATAAAACTACCAGGACTGGACTTATTTCAGACATTTTCTTTCAAAGAAAGACTGAAAATTTTTTACAACAAAAAAAACAAAAAATTAATAGATTTTTATGAGTTTATCTCTGTTTTTTTTGGTGGCTTCCCTGAGATGAGAACGTTTGGTTACAGGACTAATAAATTTTTAAAATTATCTCCTGATTATGATGTCGTCATAGATAATCAATCATTGAGTTATGGAATATTAGAAATCCAAAAAAGACTTCCATTCATTGAAATTATTCACCATCCTATATCAAAGGACTATAAGTTTGAATTAGAAACAGCTAGCGGTTTTTTATATAAACTTTCAAGGCATAGATGGTATTCATTTTTAAAAATGCAAAAGAAAGTTGCAAAAGACATTAATAATATTGTTACACCATCTAAAAATTCCTCAAAGGACATAAGTGTTGATTTTAATGTCAATCAAAAGAATATTACTGTTATAAATAATGGACTAGATATAGATACATTTATTCCCTATAAAAACATTAAAAGAGACCCTTTTAGGCTAATAACTACAGCAAGTGCTGATGTTGCATTAAAAGGCTTAGATTACTCTTTAAAATCTTTAGCTATTCTTTCAAAAACTTTTCCTGAAATATCTCTTTTAGTTATTGGGCAATTGAAAAAAGATGGTCATACTTCAAGGTTAATCGAAGAGCTTGGTATAGGGGGTAGGATTATATTTAAAACAGGGCTTACTAAAGAGGAAATTGCCAAAGAATATGCATCAAGTTCTGTTGCAATAGTCAGCTCATTATATGAAGGTTTTGGCTATCCTGTTATTGAGGCAATGAGCTGTGAAGTTCCTCTTATTGCTACTAATACCTCCTCAATACCAGAATTAGTAGGTGATTTTGCAACCTTAATTCCTCCTATGAATGAAAATGACCTGTCAGAAGCCATCAAAAATATTCTAACCAATTTTAAAAAATATAAAAAAATTGCAGAAAGTGGGAGACACCATATAATTGAGAACTTTAATTGGTTAAAAATAACTCAAGAGTATGAAGATATGATCTACAAGACAATTCAGGATTTTAATAATGCTAACCTTTAATTTTTCAAAAATTAAATTAGATAATCCGGATGGTATTATGCTTGATTTGGGGTGTGGTGAGGGCAGGCATATATTTGGCACAATGGAGTTATTTCCCAATATCCAATGTGTTGGTCTAGACCCTCATTTAGAATCATTAGACAAATCATTAGAAGGTCTTGAATTTTTTGAGTCAATATCAAATAAAAAGACAACTTTTTTAAGTGGATCAGCATACAAACTACCTTTTCATAATAATACCTTTGACCTAGTTATTTGCTCTGAAGTTTTGGAACACCTTCATAATTATAAAGAAGCCATTGATGAAATTAGCAGAGTACTTAAACCAGGCGGTAAATTTTTAGCAAGTGTTCCAGCTGAGTTTCCAGAAAAAATTTGCTGGGCCTTGTCTAAAGATTATCAAAATCAGCCAGGGGGGCATTTAAGAATTTTTAAAAAGAAAGCATTATTGAAAGATATATCTTCAAGAGGTTTTGTTTATCTTGATTCTGAAAGATTCCATTCAATTCATTCGGCATACTGGTGGCTAAGATGTATGTTTTGGAAAAATCAAGATACCAATCTACTAGTTAGTTGGTATAAAAAATTGCTTGAAACTCATATTTTAAAAAAACCAGCCTGGATAGATTTCATTGATAGATTATTTAATCCAGTCTTGGGTAAAAGCATTGCCTTTTATTTTGAAAAAAAATGAATTGGCTTCATGAAAAAGATAAGTTTGAAGAATCCAAAAACTGGATCATTACAAACCAATCATTAGATGGTTATATTTCCTGGGATGAAAAGGGTAAATGTGATCCATGGGATCATTGTGAGTGTTTAATTGCTTTAAGCATATACAAAGAGTGGGATGCATTTTGGCTAGGAGTCCAGTGGTTTTTTGATAATATTAATGATGAGGGTCTGATTTATGCAGAATTCCAAAAAGGAAAACCTTCAAAAAAACACTTTGAAAGCCACCATGCTCCCTATATCATCTTGCCATTGATTCAGGCATCACTTATAGATAAAAAGCAGGACTATCATAAAGTCCTTAACCAAACACAGCTTGATAAATTAAACAAAATTTTTAAAGTGCTTAAGAATTTTCAAGATAAGGATGGTTTTTATTATTGGGCAAAAAATGATGATGGATACTCTGATAATTCGCTTATTACAGCCACAATGTCCATTTATTTATCAATTACGGCAAAAGAATCATTGGCCCCTAATTTAATAACAAACTTATGGGATAAAAAATTTGATCGAGATGGTGTTGATAGATCAAGATTTTCAATGGATTTTTACTATCCATATTTGGCGGGCGTTAAAAATAACAAGTCTGAATTTCTAAAATCGTTAGAAAGTTTTTACGTTAAAGGACTTGGCATAAAGTGTGTTAAAGAGGAGCCATGGGTTACGGTAGCTGAAAGTTGTGAGTGTGTAATAGCAGCACTGGTACATGAAAATATACAAATAGCAGAAGATATATTTAATGATATTCAGCAATTTCAAGATTCAGAAGGAATTTTTCCGACTGGTTATCAGTATGATTTAAAAATATTTTGGCCAGAAGAGAAATCAACATGGACAAATGCAGCAGTAATTATTGCTGCGCATGCTCTGACTTGCAAAATAAATACTGATTCAGTTGAAAAAAATGTATTTTTAGAATTATGTAATTTTTTTAAGAGCAACTAAACTATTAACTCTTTTTACTAATTTAAATCCTTCTGTCATAGCTTTTTCATATATTTCTCTTGGTGCCTGACCACCCTCTAATTCAGAATCATAAATATCGTGAATTGAAAGAATTCCACCTGTTCGTATTTTATTTTTCCATGATTCGTAATCATTTCTAGCAGATTCAAAGGTATGACTTCCATCTATAAATAGAAAATCTATTTCACTTTGAATTTTTTTTGAGGCTGACTTTGAATTATCTACAATTGCCTTTATATGCGTATTTAGTTCATATTTTGCAATATTTTTAATTAATGTTGGAAGTGTATCAACTCTATTATTTTCGTAATCATACTCTTCAGGGTCAAAATATTCTTCCCCAAACTGTTGCTCTTCTGAACCCCTATGATGATCGATGGTTACAAGATAAGTTCCATTTTCTTTGCATGCTTGGCCAATGTAGCAAGCAGATTTGCCACAATATGATCCAATTTCAACAGCGAAACTTTTTGTGCAGTATTGTTTTGCCATTTCATATAAAAGAACTCCCTCTTCATGAGCTAAGAAACCTTTAATCGTATCAAATTCTTTTAAAAAATTAGACATAAAAACTTTCTTTTCCAAGAGTTGATTTAAATCTCCTATGCTGCCATAAATATTCTTCTGGATTTAGTTTTATTTTATTTTCCATATATAGGTTTAAATCTTTTGAAAAGTTAATTTGACTAGATTGATCTAAATAAATCTGTTCAACTTCAAGAATATATTTATCATTCTCCATAAAACTATTAACAAAGAAAGTTTTGCATTTAGTACTTTTAATAATTTTTTGAGGAGCAGAGATTGTTGCAGCAGGATGATTAAAAAAATTAACAATATCAGACTGGCTTAGTCCATAATCTTGATCTGTTGCATAAAGAACAGTTTTTCCATTCTTAAGCCATCTTATAAATTTTAAAGGATTATTTCTATCACAAGTATCTTTAACACTTTTTAATCGCCCCTTATTTTGTATTGAATCAAATGAATCAGAGTTATGAACTCTTTCAACGCCATATATTTCTGCATTCATGCCTAGCAGTCTTGCATCAAGCTCAAGGTGAAGGGAGTGTTTAAAAAATAACAATATCCCGTTGTTACTTTTTTGTTCTTCTAAAAGATTCTCCAACCCCCTAATTTCATAACTAATTAGCTTAGTAATTCTTTTATCAGACCAAAACCATGAAATGCCTGAATCAAAAATAATTTTTGCTGATGCTATAACATTTAATTTGTGCAATTTTTTTCTTTCTTTTCGGGAGAGTTTTGGAAAACATAACTCAATATTCTTTTGACTAATTTTGTTTCTTTTAATTGGCATCAGATATATTAAATTTCCAAAAAAATAGACCAATCCTTTATGCATAGGTCTAGGAAAAAGCAAAAGAAGCTTCCAGAGAATTACAAGAAGTGATAATAAGATTCTATTCATATACTATTAAGCTGTATTATTACATTAATCATTAGAATGAATGACATATGAACCTATTTTTATATAACTTTATGATGCTCTTATTGCTACCTTTTATAGCAATAAGAGTTTTATTTAAAAGTTTTAAAGATAAAGACTACCGAAGTAATTTTTCTAATAGATTTGGCATTTATAAAAACCAATCCAAAGTAAATAATGCAGTATGGTTTCATGCAGTCAGTCTTGGAGAGGTAATTGCTTCAAAAAAAATTGTTAAGACTATTTCAGAAGAATATGATGTCATTTTATCTGTTTCTACTGCTACAGGTTTGAGAGAAGCGCGAAAAATATTTAACACTGATATTGAAATTGTATATGCCCCTTGGGATTTTTGGTTTTTAGTTTCAAATTTTTATAGAACTTATAAACCCATCTCTTTGATATTATTTGAAACAGAAATTTGGCCTAACATGATCAGTCAGGCATATAAAAAGAAAGTGCCCATAATTCTATGTAATGGAAGAATGTCAGACTCCTCTTATAAGAGCTACAAAAAATTTAAATCATTTTCTAAACAGATTTTAAATAAAATATCTTTTGTATTTGTTCAAAGTAATTCTCATTTAGAGAGATTCAAGGCGCTTGGCTTGAATAAAAATAAAATACAAAATGTAGGATCTGTAAAGTTTGACATTGAGATGCGAGATATTAAAAATAATAGAACTCATTTAAACCATCAAATAATCTTAGCAGCAAGTACTCATAAGAAGGAAGATGAGCTAATTGCTGAAGCATTTCAAGAACTTAAAAATGAAATGCCAGATTTAAAGCTAATCATTGCGCCAAGACATCCCGAGAGAGCTCAATCAATAAAAACACTTCTAACTAAGATGAATATGGATTCAAGAATTCATACCTCATTTACAGAAGATTTAAATAATAATGAAATTGCAATCATAAGTGCAACAGGCTTGATGCAAGAATTATATTCATTATCAACCTCGGCGTTCATTGGAGGAAGTCTTTTTAAAGACTATGGCGGACACAATATTATTGAATCAGCAGCTCAAGGCTGCCCATTTATTGTCGGACCTTATATGAAAAATTTTGAAGACATACTTAAAAAATTTTTACAAAAAGATGCTTGCATCCAAATAAAAACAAAAAAAGACCTTGTTAATGCCTTTAAGACCTTGCTAAATGATGATCAATTAAGAGATGATATGTCATATAGGGCTGCAGAAGTTTGCATGAAGAATAAAGGTTCTTCTTCAGAACAATGTAATACTATTTTAAAAATTATTAGAGGAGATAAAGTTGAAATTAGTAACAGCAATAATTAAACCATTTAAAGTTGAAGAGGTAAGAACATCTTTAGATAAAATCGGGATATCTGGTATGACTATGACTGAGGTAAAAGGTTTTGGAAGGCAGAAAGGTCATACAGAGTTGTATAGAGGAGCTGAATACACAATTGATTTTCTTCCAAAAATTAAAATAGAGATAGCCATTTCTGATGATATGGTTGAGCTGGTTAAGAAAGCCATTATAGAGGCAGCTGGGTCAGGTAAAATTGGTGATGGAAAGATATTTATATCACCTATTGAAGAGGTCGTTAGGATTAGAACTGGAGAGACAAACGAAGAAGCTCTATAAATTTGAATAAAAAAAATAAAAAGCCAATTGCTTTTATTCTTGGGCCAACAGCTTCTGGTAAAACAGATCTAGCAATTAATATTTGTAATTCTATTCCTGCTGAAATCATAAGTGTTGATTCTGTAATGGTTTATAAAGATTGTGATATAGGCTCTGCCAAACCCTCAAAAGATGTATTGTTCAAACATAAACATCATTTAGTCGATTGTATTAACCCAGAGTCAATATATTCAGTAGCAGATTTTTATAAAAGTTCGCTAGAGCTAATCACAGAAATTCATAATAAAAATAAGCTGCCACTTTTTGTTGGAGGTTCAATGATGTACTTTAAATCATTAATAAATGGCCTAGATAATCTTCCCGAGCGAGATGAGGAATATAGATCTGAATTACAGAATATAATTAATCAAAATGGGGTAGAGAAGCTTTATAAGATGCTCAAAGAATTAGATCCTATCCACGCAAAAAAAATTAATATTTTTGATGAAAAAAGAATTATTAGAGCATTAGAAATTCATAAAGCATCGGGTAATCAGTTAAGCACAATTGTTGGATATAAAAATAAAGACTACTTATCAAACACTTATTCTGTTTATCAATTTGGAATCTATGATGAGGATAGATCATTACTTCATTCAAGAATAGAAGAACGCCTTAAGATAATTATTCAAAATGGTTTGATTGATGAAGTTAAAAATTTATTAAATAAGTACAAGATTCCTGAAAATCATCCTATTAGAAAGTCTGTAAATTATAAACAAGCAATTTCTTATTTAAAGAAGGAGTATGATTCAGATGAATTATTTAAGAGAGCACTTTACGCAACTAGACAATTAGCAAAAAGACAAATGACATGGTTGCGTTCTTGGGATCATTTAGAAGCTTTTGAGATAAAAACTAGTCATAAAATTGAAGAATCTATTAAAAGATTGATAACTTCTCTTTAAATATAACTATAAGTCCATAGATACAGTCTATAATGTTTAAAACAACGAGGTAATTATTGTGAATTGGGATAACCAAAACAAAGATCCATGGGGTGGAAAAAGTGATGCTCCTGACTTTGATGAGCTTGTAAAGAAATTTTCTACAATACTTGGAGGAAAAAAATCATCCTCAGGTGGCTCTGGAGGAAGTTCTGGAGGAAGTTCTGGAGGAAGTTCGGGCGGTAGTTTTAAACTACCAACTACAAGAATATTGTTATACGCACTTTTTGGATTCTTAATTGTTTATACATCTCAATCAATATATCAGCTTGATGCATCCGAACGAGCAGTGATTTTACGATTTGGTAAGTTCTATGAAGAGCAACAAGAAGGACTAAATTTCAGATTGGCTGGAATCGATGAAAGATATATAGAAAATGTATCTCTAACAAGAAGATACAGTCAAACAAATAGCATGTTGACTAAAGATGAAAACATAGTAGATGTAACTGTTTCGGCCCAATACAGAATAGCAAACTTAAAAGATTTTGTTTTAAATGTAAAAGATCCAGAGTTAAGTCTTAGGCAGGCTATTGAAAGTGCTTTAAGGCATGTTGTTGGTGATAATTCTCTTGAACAGACCCTAACTGTAGGAAGAGAAAAGATTGCTCAAGAAGTTCAAACTCGACTCCAGCAAATTTTAGATATATATGCTACTGGCCTACTAGTTCAGCAGGTAAACATTGAAAAAACTGATCCACCAGCGGCAGTTAAAGATGCTTTTGATGATGTTGTTGCTGCGAGAGAAGATAAAGAAAAATTGCAAAATGAAGCTGAAAGGTATGCATTAACTATAGTCCCTGAAGCAAGAGGTCAAGCACAGGCAAGAATCAGAAATGCTGAAGGTTATTTGTTAGAGGTTATTGCTAATGCAGAGGGTGAGGTTGGAAGATTTACTCAACTTCTTGAAGAGTATCAAAAGGCACCTGAGGTCACCAGAGATAGAATGTATATAGATGCAATGCAAAAAGTTCTATCTAGCACCACAAAAATAATGATTGATATTGATAGTGGTAATAATTTAATGTTGCTTCCTTTAGATAAGATGATGGATCAAGGAAACAAAATAGATCTCAATCAGTTTAGATTAAGACAAGGAGACCAAGATGAATAGGAATACTTTTTTATTAGTTTTTGCAGCATTAATTTTTGGAATTGGTTTTAATAGCTTCTTCATAGTTAATGAAAAAGAAAATGCGATAGTCTTTCAGTTTGGTGAGGCTGTAAGAACAGATATATCTGTTGGTTTTCATTTCAAACTTCCAATCATTCAGGAAGTAAAAAAATACGATGCTAGGATTCAAACCCTTGATGAAGAGCCAGATAGAATCCTTACCGTTGAGAGTAAATACCTATTAGTTGACTCATTTATTAAGTATAGAGTTATAGATGTCTTGACATTCTATAAAGCAAACAATGGAAGTTTTAACAGTTTAAATAGTCTCCTTGGTCAACGTTCTGAGTTCGTCTTAAAGAATAATTTTGGTAAACGAACTGTAAAAGAAGTTGTTTCTGGTGAAAGAGATGAGCTTATGAATATAATGCTTAATTCACTTAATGATTCAGTTGCAGACTTAGGTATTGAAATTATAGACTTTAGAGTTAAAAGGATAGATTTACCATCCAATTTAAGTAATTCGGTATATGAAAGAATGAGAACTGAAAGGAATAGACTTGCTGAAGAGCTTAGATCTGAAGGTAAAGAGATCTCAAGGGAGATTCGAGCTGTTGCAGACAAAGATAAAGTGGTTATTTTAGCTGAAGCCTATAAAAAAGCAGAATTGCTAAGAGGTGAGGGTGATGCTGAGGCAGCAAGAATCTATGCAGAAGGTTTTTCTCAAGATCCTGAGTTCTATGAGTTCACTAGAAGTCTGAGGGCTTATGTTGAAACATTTCAAAATAAATCTGACATGATGCTTATTGATGCAAACTCAGATTTCTTGAAATATTTAAATCAGAAAAAAATATCTGACTAGGAAAAAAGTGGCATCAAACACTCTAATACTTGGTCTTCAATGGGGAGATGAGGGTAAAGGTAAAATTGTTGATGCTTTAAGTCAAGAAGTTCATGCTGTATGTCGCTTCCAAGGAGGACATAATGCAGGCCATACAATTAAAGTAAATGGAAATCAAACTGTTCTCCATTTGACACCATCTGGCATTCTACATCCTAATGTTAATTGTGTAATTGGAAATGGCGTTGTTTTATCATTAGAAGCTCTTGATCATGAGATTAAAGGCCTTAAGGATGCTGGAGTAAGCTTTAAAGATAGATTTTTTGTTAGTTCAGGCTGCGCATTAATTCTTCCAAGTCATATTAGTATTGATAAAGTTAGGGATAAGAAAGAATCTATTGGAACTACTGGAAGAGGGATAGGCCCATCATACGAAGACAAGATAGCAAGAAGAGCTGTAAGGTTTGGAGATATTGGTGATGAAAAACTTTTAAGAGACAAGATTACATTACTTGTTTCATACCATAATAGGTTATTGGTTGAGTTATATAATGAAAAACCTCATGATATTGAAGATGTTATCTCTGAGGTAATGTCTTATAAACATTTATATGAAAGTTATTGTTTTGACACTCAGGGTCTAATATATGATTGGGTCAAGGCAGATAAATCACTTTTGTTTGAAGGTGCTCAAGGCACTCTTTTGGATATTGATCATGGCACATACCCATACGTTACATCTTCAAACACCACAGCTGGAGGTGTTTCAACCGGTCTTGGATTAGGACCAAAATATATTGATAAAATTATTGGGATTTCAAAAGCTTATTGCACAAGAGTTGGAGAAGGACCATTTATAACTGAGTTATTTGATGATAACGCTAAAATGCTTGCTGAAAAAGGACATGAATTTGGTGCTACGACTGGAAGGCCTAGAAGGTGTGGTTGGCTTGATTTATTTGCATTAAAAAAAGCAGTTTTCACTAATTCTGTGACTGATATTTGTTTGACAAAGTTAGACGTTATGGATGAATTTTCTTCTATTGATGTTTGTGTAGATTATAAAGACGGACAACCTATTTATAAAACCTTTAAAGGTTGGCAATCAATAACTGTAGGGACAACTCAATTCGACGATCTTCCTCTTAGTGCTCAAGAGTATATTAATTTTATTGAAGAATTTGTTGGTTGTTCTATATCCTATGTATCAACAGGACCCTCAAGAGATCAGACCATTCTTAGATAATTTATGTTGATTTTAGATATTTATCTAAATTAGCATTTATAAATTTGTATGAATCTGGGCTAGAAAATTTCTTTGAAAGTCTTAAAGATTCGTCAATCACAATAGGCTTATCTAGATTACCAAATATCATTTCATTTAATGCAAAGTATAAAATTGATTTATCTATAAGGTCCATATTTGAGTCCTTAACACCAAGTGATTCAAGAATTTTCTTTAAATGTTCTTCATTATCCTTTATAGACTCTAATGAAGATGAAAAGACATCAAAATTTACTTTTTTATTTTTATGCTCGTCTTTAAATTGATCAATAATATCTGAAGTATCCTGCTTGCTAAAAAAAAATTGATAAATAGCTTGAACCAGATACTCTCTAGTTCTTACTTCTACTTTAAAGTTAGCTAGATTTTTCATGTATTAATTTAATAAGTGATTTTGTATTATTTTCAGTATTAAAAAGCCTTTCTTTCAATTGATTTTCATTTTCAACACAAATAACGTTATTAATTACTGATATTTGAGGATAGTCCATAGCTAAATTTCCAATGGATCTGAATGTTTCAGTTGTAATTAGCTCATAGTGAGTAGTATCACCCCTTACGACTATTCCTAGAAAAAGAATGCCTACATAATTCCCTTTATTTTTTATTAATTTATGTTTTGCTAATGCAGGTAGCTCAATACTGCCTGGTGCAAGAGAAATATCCCATGAAAATTTATTTTCTGATAAAACCTTACAGGATAGTTTTATCATTTCATTTATATAATCGGTATACCATGAGGTATGAACTATTAGAACTTTATTCATTTACAAATCCTGTTATCTCTATATTAAAACCAGATACAGCATTGTATTTAGTAGGAGTACCTAAGACACTTATTTTTCTTAAATCTAGAGCTCTTAGAATTTGAGATCCAACGCCAATGACTCGTCTATTTCTTTTTGGTTCAATTTCTTTATCTTCTAATTTATTGAGCCAGTAACTTTTTGCATCTCGGTGATTTATAAGAACAAAAAGCCCAGCATCTTCTTTTGAGATTCTTTCTATAGATTTCCTTATTGACCAATTTTTTCCTAATTCTTCTATGCCTAATGTGTCTTGAAGAATGCTTTGTGTTTGCACTCGAACCAAAGGGGACTCAACTGATAATAAATCACCTTTACTTAAAGAAAAATGATATTCATCTTTTATTATATCTCTCCATACTATTAGGTTAAATTCACCAAACTCATTTGTGACTTGTCTTTCATTTACTGCTTCAACCGTACTATCTGAGGACAATCTATAATCTATTAAATCCGCAATAGTGCCAACCTTAATATCATATTTTTCACCAAATTTTATTAGATCATCTCTTCTTGCCATAGTTCCATCGTCATTCATAATTTCACAAATAACCCCTGCAGACTGAAAGCCTGCAAGTTTAGCTAAATCACATGCAGCCTCTGTATGTCCTGCTCTGCTCAGAACCCCACCTTCCATGGCTTTAAGTGGAAATACATGTCCAGGCTGAACAATGTCCGAAGCTTTAGAATCTTTACTAACCGCAGTCCTGATTGTGTGTGCTCTATCAGCTGCTGATATTCCAGTTGTAATACCTTCTGCAGCCTCAATCGAAACAGTAAAAGCTGTTCTATTTGCTGCTTTATTATTAGAAGTCATCATTTGAAGATTGTATTTATCTATAAGGCTTTCACTCATAGGTAGGCATATTAATCCCTTGCCCTTTGAGGCCATAAAATTAATTATTTCTGGAGTAACTTGATCAGCAGCACAAACAAGGTCACCTTCATTTTCCCTAGATTCATCATCAAGAATGATTACCATCTTTCCTTGTTTAATATCTTCAATAATCTCTGTAATACTATCTTTTAACATTTTATATATATTTTTTTGGTATCTGCTTTAATCTTGTATGAGGATTCTAGTTTAAAATTTAGTTTTTCAACAGCATTATCTTCTTTAAACCAATTCACACCATCTAAACCAAGATTATTTTGAGACTGATAAATAATAACCTCATCTACTTTGCCAGAATCTAAAAATGCGTTAACAAGTTTTGGACCTGCCTCAACTAAAATTGATGTGATGTCTGTGTATCTATATCTTTCTAATATCTTGGCTATATTTGTTTCATTGAGTATTTCATATTCGCAATTCACAAAGAAATCAGCAGTTAAATCAAAATTAGATTTATTGCTTAGAAGAATTTTTTTTGGCTGATTAACTGGAAAACTTACCCTAGCATTCATCCTGGGCGAGTCATTAATAACTGTATTACCTCCTGTCAAAATAGCATCATAATTTGCTCTAACTTTTTGAACGTCATCTCTTGATTCTTTGCAGGTAATATATGTCCTTTTTTCATTTGGCAGATGAGATTTGCCATCTTTCGAAGATGCAATTTTTACAGTTATGTATGGTCTATTATTCTTATTCTTAAAAAAAAAGAATTTGTTTTGCTCTTCAACCAGTTGTGCACATACTCCTGATTGAACATTCACTCCATGATTAATTAAATTTCTAATTCCACTTCCTGAAACAAGAGGGTTTGGATCTTCGGCGCCAACTACTACGTTTCTTATTCCTGAGCTAATTATTGCCTCTGAACATGGCCCAGTTTTACCTATATGGTTGCATGGCTCTAGAGAACAAATTAAGGTTAATTCACCGAAGGAATTAAAAGTAATTCCTTGGTTTTTTTTTGCTTCTTCAATTGCATTTACTTCTGCATGATTGGATCCAAATTCTTTATGCGCACCTTCTGAGATTATAGTTTCGCCTTTTACAATAATACATCCAACTACAGGGTTTGGTTTAGCCGTATATTTATATTGATCAGCAAGAGAAATAGCTCTCTTCATCAACTTTTTATAATTCATTTCTTTGTTTTTTTCTTAGATTCTTTTTTGGGTTTTTCTTTGCTTAAAGAATTAATTTCAGTTGAGAAATCTTTTATATCTTGAAAATCTCTATAGACTGATGCAAATCTTACATAAGCAACAGTATCAACCTCTTTTAGAGCATTCATCATTATTTCTCCTATCTTCAGAGAAGGGATCTCACGAAGACCGCTGGTACGAATTTCATTTAAAATTTTCCCAAAAACAGTATCTATTTCTTCAGATGACAAAGGTCTTTTTTCAAGGGCTCTGAGCATACCTTTCTTAAGTTTTGAGCCATTAAAAGGCTGACGCTCTCCATCGTTTTTGACAACTCTTGGTAGTGCTAAATCCGCTGTTTCAAAGGTAGTAAATCTAGAGTGACATATTTCACACTCTCTTCTTCTTCTTGTTTGGGAGCCGTCTGCAACTAATCTAGAGTCTATAACTTTAGTATCTTCAGCTTGGCAAAAGGGACAATGCATTTATAAATTATAGACTGGATATTGTTTCGTCAGATTAATTACTTTATTTTTTATTTCTAATATTGCATCTTCATCATTAATATTTTCAATTACATCGCATATCCAATTACTTAGAAGTGTAATTTCTCCTGCTTTGAAACCTCTTGTAGTTACAGCGGGAGTACCCAGTCTAACACCTGATGTTACAAAGGGTGATCTTGGATCATCTGGTACAGTATTTTTATTAACAGTAATGTTTACATCGCCTAAAGCTTTTTCTAAATCTTTACCTGTAATGTCTTTATTTCTAAGATCTACAAGAACAATATGATTGTGTGTATTGCCAGTAACAACATCAACACCTCGAGACATAATCACATCGCACATAGTTTTTGCATTATCAACAACTTGTTGCATATATTCTTGAAAACTAGGCTCCATTGCTTCTTTAAAGCAAATAGCTTTTGCTGCAATCACATGCATCAGAGGTCCGCCTTGAGATCCAGGAAAAACAGCAGAGTTAAGTTTCTTTTGCAGAGCTTCATTTCCTTTTGCCAATATTATTCCTGACCTTGGTCCTCTTAGGGTTTTATGAGTTGTTGAAGTAACTACATCTGCGAAGGGAATAGGTGAGGGATAATGTCCTGTAGCAACAAGACCAGAGATATGAGCCATATCAACTAGAAAATATGCTCCCACCTCATCTGCAATTTCTCTAAATTTTTTCCAATCTATAATTCCTGAATAAGCAGAAAAACCTGCAATAATTAATTTAGGTTTATGCTCTTTAGCTAAATTTCTGACTTCTTCGTAGTCTATTTCATGAGTATCAGGATGTAAGCCGTATTGAATACTTTTATAGTTCTTACCAGAAAAATTTACTTTTGCTCCGTGAGTTAAATGACCCCCATGATCCAAACTCATACCAAGAATAGTATCATTAGGCTCAAGCAAAGCCAGAAATGCAGCAGCGTTTGCTGAAGATCCTGAATGCGGCTGAACATTTGCATAATCAGCTTTAAATAATTCTTTTGCTCTTTCAATGGCAAGTTGTTCTGCAATATCCACAAATTCACAGCCCCCATAATATCTTTTAGATGGATATCCTTCTGCATATTTATTTGTTAATAAAGAGCCTTGAGCTTCTAATATTCTATTGCTAGCATAATTTTCTGATGCAATAAGTTCTATATGGTCTTCTTGTCTATTCGCTTCTTTTTCAAAGGAATCCCATAAATCTTTATCATAATCTTTAATGGATTGAGGGTTGCTGAATACAGAATCACTTTGTGAAAGATTTTTATCTTTTGAATTAAATGTCATTTGAAAATATCCTAAGTATTAAGTTGCATAAAACCGAGAAGTTGAATATTTTAAATCATCTAGGGCTTCTTGTGTGCAAAAGGCTTTATTCTTTTTGGATAGCATGAAGCACAAATATTACATTCAAGTCCGTAACAAGCTTTTGCCTGACAAAATTCACGACCCCAAAAAATTATTTGTAAATGAAGTTTATTCCAAGTTGATGCATCAAATAATTTTTTTAAGTCAGCCTCAGTTTTTTTCACATTTTTGCCATTTGTTAAGCCCCACCTTTGAGCAAGTCTGTGTATATGGGTATCAACTGCAAATGCAGGCACTCTAAAACCTTGACTCATAACAACTGAAGCAGTTTTGTGTCCAACACCAGGCAGTTTCTCAAGATCCTCAAAGTTATCAGGGACTATGCTGTTATATTTCTTCACTAAAATTAATGAAAGAGATTTGATAGCTTTAGATTTCTTTGGCCCCAATCCGCATGGCTTTATTATTTTGTATATTTTTTCTTGAGATAGTTTGCTCATTTTCTCAGGAGTTGAAGCTAATTTGAATAACTTTGGAGTAACCTGATTTACTCGTTCATCAGTGCATTGAGCAGATAGCAGAACAGCAATAAGTAATGTAAAGATATCTTTATGATTTAGGGGTATTGGAGTTTCTGGATAAGTTTTATCTAGTATCGTCCTAACTATTTCAGCTCTTTCAGATTTCTTCATGATGATAAATGTAGCATAATAATCTTTATCAAATGAATACAAACAAAATACAAAAATATTTACTTAAGCTAAAAGATAGTTTTTTAGAAGAGTCTGAAGAAAACAAAAAGATGTTAGATGTATATATAAAATTTATTGAAGGGGAGGCTACCGAAGAAGAAATTGAATATGCAAACAATCAATTAAATGAAATTTTTAAAAGCTTAGGCCTAGGCGTGTTAACCATACTTCCATTTAGTCCAATAACGATTCCTTATGTGATTAAGAAAGCACAAGAGTTGGGCATAGACATAATACCAAATTGGTATAAGAAGCTTTAAGTCAGCATTAGTATAGATTAGAATGAGAGTGTAAATTTTTTACCCAATGGAGAAATTATGAAAAACGTAGTAATTGTTGATAGCGTAAGGACTGGTTTGGCAAAATCACACAGAGGTGGATTTAACATGACAAGACCTGATGAAATGCTCTCTCATATTATCAATGCAATGTTAGATAGAAACCCAAACCTTCCTCCAGAAGCAGTTGAAGATATTATAATGGGTTGTGGAAATCCTGAAGGAGCTCAAGGTCATAATATAGCAAGAAATGCTGCAGTACTCTCTAACTTACCAATCACAGTAGGTGGCACAACTATAAACAGATATTGTTCATCAGGCTTACAGTCGGTATCTATGGCTGCAGGACAAATTATGGCAGGTTGTTATGACACTGTTATAGCTGGTGGAGCGGAGACAATATCAATGATGAATATGAATATGGATAATTTTGTTAATGAAAGATTAGCAGAACAATCTCCTGGAATATATTTTCCTATGGGTATGACTGCAGAAGTAGTTGCCAAAAGATATAACGTTTCAAGAGAGACACAAGATGAACTAGCTTTTGAAAGCCAAAAGAGGACTGCTGCAGCACAAGAAGCGGGATTATTTACTGATGAGATAGTTCCAATGAATGCAAAGATGTTACTAACAAATAAAGAAACTGGAGAATCAAAAGAGGTTGAGGTAACTGTAGATAAAGATGAATGCAACAGACCAGGAACAACATTAGAAGGTTTGGCTGGGTTAAAGCCCGTTTTTGATCCAGAAAACGGTTCTGTGACAGCTGGTAATTCTTCGCAATTATCAGATGGAGCTTCAGTTAATTTAGTTATGTCGGAAGATAAAGCACTTGAGCTTGGATTAAAGCCAGTAGCATATTTTAGAGGTTTTACAACTATGGGTTGTGAGCCAGATGAAATGGGCATAGGGCCAGTTTATTCAGTACCTAAGTTACTAAAAAATTATAATATGTCTGTTGAGGACATTGATTTATGGGAACTAAATGAGGCATTTGCAGTTCAAGTTGCTCATTGCAGAGATACTTTAGGCATACCAATGGATAAATTAAATGTTAATGGTGGTTCCATTTCTATTGGCCATCCCTTTGGTATGACAGGATCAAGATGTGTAGGGCATTTAACAAGAGAGTTAGTTAGAAGTGACAAACAATTTGGTGTTGTAACTATGTGTGTTGGTGGCGGCATGGGCGCATCAGGGCTGTTTGAAAGATACCCTAGCTAGAATTTTAATTGAATTCAGAATTTGAGCTAATTGATTTATTTAATCAAATTGGTTCTAAATATTACAAAGAAAATGGCGTAATCATCCCTCCGGGAGATGATTGCGCTGTTTTTAAGTCCAAAAAAAAGATTGTTACCTCTGTTGACGCTTCTGTTGAAGGCATACATTTCTTAAAAAATACAAACCCTCAAGACATTGCATATCGATCAATAGCTGTAGCAATTAGCGATATTGCAGCAATGGGGTGTAAGCCTTTAGCTTTTAGCCTATCAGTCACATCTCCATCTCAAAATAGAGCCTGGTTTGAAGATTTTGCGCTTGGAACTAATGAAATAGCAAACCAATTTGAAATTCCTTTAATCGGCGGAGATTTAACTAGAGGACCGTTAAACATTGGTGTAATAGTCTATGGATCACCTTTTAATAAAAATATCTTAAGACGAGATGGAGCCAAGCCCGGAGACTTTATATGTATAAGCACAGAAGTTGGCAAAGGCGCAAAAGGATTAAAAGATTTGAAGAACAAAATATCGGACTCACCTTTTATTAAATACTATCTAAGGCCAACACCAAAGATTGAGTTAGGTAAAAAAATATCTGAATTAGCTAACGCATGTATTGATACATCCGATGGGTTGCTAGTTGATATGCAAAAAATGCTTAAAGCTTCAAATTGTGGTGGCAAAATATACTTAGACAAAATACCAGTTATATCTAATATCGAAGATCTAAATCTTGGAGATGACTATGACCTATGTTTTACAATTCCAAAAGATAAATTTACTGATGATTTCATTAAGATAGGTGAAGTTTCAAAATCAAAGGAAATTAAACTTATTTCTAATAAAGGTTATGATGTAAAGATTGCAGGATATGAGCATTTTTAATAATGAATAATTTTCCAAATTTAAAAAATCCAATACACTTCATAGCAACCTTGGGTGGAATTGGCAAAATTCCTTTTGCTCCTGGAACATGGGGTTCCTTATTCTCTTTTTTATTATTTATTCTTCTTTCCCATTACATCAATATGCACTTTGTTGTTTTCTTAATCATTTTATTTTCTATTTGGATATGTGAAAAAGCATCAGCAGACCTAATTGAAAAAGATCATAGTTCAATAGTTATTGATGAGTTGGCTGGCATGTGGGTAGCATTATTACCAGCACTTTACATGACCACTCAATCATCTAGAACCACCTATGCAGTTTTAGCATTTATATTTTTTAGAATATTTGATATTTTGAAACCATTTCCAATTTCATATTTTGATAAAAATTATAAAAATGGATTAGGTATTGTATTAGATGACCTAATAGCAGGGTTTCTAGCAATTATTCCTGCAATGTTTTTAATTTATCTAGGATTTTTGTAGCACTCAGCCCAGCTTGGTCAAGCATTTCTTCTCTAGACGCATGATCAATAAATTCATCAGGGATTCCAAATAAGAGTGATTTAATTATTATATTATTTCTTCCACAATATTCTTGGACCGCACTTCCTGCTCCCCCTGATATTGAACCATCTTCAAGAGAAACAAACATATCAGCATTATTAAGATATTTATGAAGCATGTCCTCATCTAATGGCTTCACAAATCGCATATCAATCAAAGTCATATCCATTTCTTTTGAGACTATTTCTGCTTCATCAAGAAGAGCGCCAAAATTTAGAAAAATGATATTTGACTTACCTTCTCTGACTAGTTTAGCTTTTCCAATTTCTAAGGGCTCTAAGGCAAATTTAACTGTAGAATTTGGTCCAGTACCTCTTGGATATCTTACTGCAGCTGGTCCCTTATATTTATATGCAGTTGTTAATAATAATCTAGTTTCATTTTCATCAGAAGGCGTCATTAAAATTATATTTGGGATACATCTTAAATAGGCAATATCATAATTTCCAGAATGAGTAGGACCATCTTCACCAACTAGACCAGCTCTATCTAAAGCGAAAGTAACATCAAGGTTTTGAACAGCAACGTCATGAATAAGTTGGTCATAGGCTCTTTGCAAGAATGTAGAATAAATTGCAACAACAGGTTTTTTATTTTCTTTTGCCAGTCCAGCGGCAAAGGTTACCGAATGCTGTTCTGCTATAGCCACATCAAAGTATCTCTCAGGAAATTTTTTACTAAATTCTACAAGTCCTGAACCTTCTCTCATGGCAGGTGTTATGGCGAATAAGTTTGCATCAACCTCTGCCATATCAACAATCCAGTCACTAAAAATATCTTGATATTTAGGTTTTGGGGTAGAGTCTGATTTAATACTATTTATTTTTCCAATTGCATGAAATCCAATTCTATCTGCTTCAGCAGCATCCAGCCCAGCACCCTTTTTTGTAATAACATGTAAGAATTGAGGCCCATCAAAATCTTTCAAATTACCAATCACTTCAAGCATTTCTTTTATGTTATGACCGTCTATGGGACCAATATAATTAAATCCCAACTCTTCAAAAATAGAACCAGGAGCAACCATAGCCTTCATTTGAGTTTCTACCTTTCTTGCTAAATGATATGCCTGAGGTAGAGGTTTTAGAGCGCTTGCACCACTTTTTTTAATTCCTTTATATATTTTTGAAGCCCAAATTCTGGAGAAATAGTTTGAAAGACCTCCAATATTCTCTGATATTGACATGTCATTATCATTAAGAATAACAAGCATATTGGGCTTAAGATGACCTCCATGACTTAAGGCTTCAAAAGCCATGCCCGCTGTCATAGCGCCATCACCAATTATAGCAATATGTTTTTTATCAGGCATGGTTTCTTTTGATGCCATTGCCATTCCCAATATAGCACTTATGGAAGTACTTGAATGCCCGACACCAAATGCATCATATTTACTTTCATTTATAGCCGGGAAGGGCGCAAGACCATCTTTATGCCTAATAGATTGAATTTGATTTTTTCTGCCAGTAAGTATTTTATGGGGGTAAGCTTGATGGCCAACATCCCAAACCAAATTATCATAAGGAGTATTAAATAAATAATGCAAAGCTATTGTAAGCTCAACTACTCCCAAACCTCCACCAAGATGACCTCCACTTTGACCAACTGAATATAATAAGAACTCTCTTAACTCATTTGAAAGATTTTCTAATTCAGAAACTGAAAAAGATCTTATATCAGCAGGATAATTAACTCTGTCTAGAACTGGTGTTAATGGTTTTTCTTTAGGAATTTTCTTAAAAATTTTCATTAGTTTTGCCTACTAATTAAATATTTAGCTATGTTTTTTAGTTTATCTTTTCCTGAAATATCAATTCTATCTAATGTATCAAGGGATAGCTCTGTTAACTCTTTAGCTTTTTCTTTAGCGCCATCCAGCCCTAGGACATCAACATAAGTAATTTTATTATTCTTAATATCAGAATTTTTATTTTTTCCTAAAACTTCTTCTGTTTGCGTTACATCTAAAATGTCATCAGTGATCTGAAAAGCTAAGCCTATATGACTTGCAAATTCTTTAAATAAATCGATTTTTATATCACTTCCAATTTGACCAAGCATCACAGAGCACTCAATTAACTTGCCAGTCTTAAGATTATGAATTTGATCAAGCATATCTTTATCAACATCTTTATTATTTTCATTCCGAATATCAAGATATTGACCATAAACCATTCCATTTTTACCACATGCTTTAGATAAAATTTTAATAGTTTTAACTTTCTCACCAGGATTCATACGTAGATCATTAACAATGATTTCATATGCTAAAGCCTGAAGGGCATCCCCAGATAAAACCGCATTAGCTTGCCCATATTTAATATGACTTGATGGTTGATTTCTTCTAAGATTATCATCATCCATACATGGGAGATCGTCATGTATTAGAGAATATGTATGCATTAACTCCACAGCTGAAGCTAAAGTAATAACACTATCTTCATGAAGATTTTTGTTGGTGCGAGAAGAAGCAAAAACTAAACCCGCCCGTATCATTTTGCTTTCAGCTAATGCTGAATAAGACATTACTTCTTCAATTAAGTTAGATTTTCCAATAGAAACCCTAATCTTATTTATTACAAGTTCTTTGACTTGTGATAAGAATTCAGGATGCATGGAGAGTTTATGAGTTATCTAATTCTTGAGATGATCCATCATCAAGCAACTCTTTGACTTTAAGTTCAGCTTTTTCGAGTTGTTTTTGACACTCTTTAACAAGATTTATTCCCGTCTCAAAGGACTTTACTGAATCTTCTAAATTAATATTCTCATCCTCTAGTTTTGCAACAATCGATTCAAGCTCTTTTAAAGAAGACTCAAAATCAATTTTTTTATTTGAATTAGACATAGTTTATTGTAATTTATTAATCAGTTGTTTTTAAAAACTTTTTAAAATCTTTTCTTAATGCATATGGTAATGCCAATATTGCAGGAGTTAAAATCAAAGTTATAAAAGTGCTGAAGGCTAAACCAAAAACAATAGATACAGCTAGATTAGACCACCAATCAACAATAGGACTTCCAATAGCTATATCTCTAGAAATAATGTCGAGACTTACTCCCATAGCCAGAGGCAATAAACCAAAAATAGTTGTTAATGATGTTAGCAATATGGGTCTAAGTCTTTGTTTGCAAGCATTGATAATATGAGTGGATTGATCTAAGTGAGGCGATTCTAACCTTAATTTATTAAATGTATCAATGAGAACAATATTATTATTAACTACAATGCCAGCCAATGTGACTATAGATAAACCTGTCATAGTTGTACTAAATGGTTTTCCAGTTATTAATAAACCCAACAGAACACCAACAAAAGAAATTGTTACTGATGTAAGAATTATAAATGACTGATAAAAGCTGTTAAATTGAGTTAAAAGCATTAGCAGCATAATAAATACGGCCATAATGCCTGCAGCTATCATAAAATTATTTACATCTTCTGTTTCTTCTGCCATTCCAGTAAATTTATATGTGACCCCTTTCTCAAGGGCGGCAGACTCCAACCAAGTATTAATCTCTTTTACTTTATCTGAAACTTGAGACTCATCTATGGTTGCAGCACCAATTGATTGTGTAAATTTACCATCTTTTCTATTTACAGATTGTCTGTTTTCTTTAGGTATCACTGATATAAAAGAACTCACAGGAACCAAACCTTTGAGAGTTGTTACATTTAAGTTTTGTATTCCGGTTATTGTTCTATCAGATTCAGGAAATCTAGCTCTAATTTCTACCTCATCTCTTGAATCGTCCGGTCTATATTCTCCAACCTTAAATCCATTTGTGAGCATTTGAACTAATGCGCCAACATCAGCAACACTTACACCTAGCTGAGCTGCTTTTTGTTTATCTACTTCAACACTCCATTCCACGGATGGATATGACTTAGATGAGGTGATATTTTTGAGACCATTTATATTATTTCTTATATAAGTTTCAATGATATCTGCAGCAGCATTAACATCATTTTCACTGTCGCCATAAAGATCTAACTCAATCGGATTGTCAAAAGAAGGACCGCCTAGATCAGGAGCAATTTCAACAAATATACCTGGTAAATCATTTACTGATTTATTTAAGAGTTCCATTATTTGCAATCCAGATATTTCTCTCTGAGCCGCTGGCGCAACCTCTACAAAGCCACCACCAATTTTATCTGCTTCTGTATTCCACCATTCGCTACCAGCTCTCAGGTAAACACTATTAAGTCCAGGCACTTCCAAGAACCTTTCCTCAACCTGTTCAACAAGCTTTTTAGTCTCTAATGCAGAATAATTACCTCGAGCTTTAATAGTTACATTAGCTTCCACTGGATCAACTAAGGCAAAATAAATTGTCCCTTTCCCAAAATATGAGTAACTCATAATTATTATTAACAATACTGAGACCACTGCTAAACAAGTTTCAATCGGATTTTTAACAAATTTTGCAATTCTTTTTCCATACAGTTCAGTTAATTTCTTAAATATAGATTCTCTTCCTTCTTCCTTATTGAGAGCTGAATCTTGTTGACCAAGATAGGATCCTAATACAGGAATCATAATTAACGAATATATTAGAGATCCCAATAAGACTGTAAAAACTGTTATAGGAAGATATCGCATAAATTGGCCTGTAAACCCCGGCCATAACATTACAGGAATAAAGGCAGCCATAGTTGTTCCAGTAGATGCTAAAATGGGATAAAACATTCTCTTCGATGCCATTTTATAACCTTCTGATCTTGAAAGGCCTTCTCCAATTTTTTTATCAGCGTATTCAGTAATTACTATTGCGCCATCAATCAACATACCCATACCAAGAAGCAATCCCATCATTACAAGAAAATTTATCTCCATTCCAAGAGAAAAGAAAATTAGATAAGTAAATAAGAAACAAAAGGGGATTGATAGCCCTACAAGCATTGAAACCCTAAAACCCATACTTGCTATTACGAGAACCATAATGAGAACCACTGCAGCTATAATATTTCCATTTAGTTCTTTTACCATATCAATGGAATAAAGAGTGTCGTCTTGAGAGACTAATATTTCTAAATTTTCTGGAAGATTTTTTTCATATTCACTTAGAATATTCTTAATTGCATATGAGGCGTCTATTGAATTTGCTCCAACTCTAAGTTGGACTTCTAGAGTTACAGCATCTTGCCCATTAATTCTTGCATATGATGTAAAGTCTTTAAATGTTCTTTTGATATCTGCAATATCACCCAAAGTTACAATTGCATCTTGAGTAACTTTTATCGGTATGGAGTATACATCTTGAGCTGATTCAATGATGCTTGGCACCTCAATATTAAAGCTACCTTTTCCTGTATCCTGTGTGCCACCAGGGATAATAAGATTATTATTAGAAACAGAATAATATATATCACTAAGAGTGACTTCATATGATTCCATCCTTGATTTATTAATAACTCCTTCAAGAACTTCTTCAGGTGCTCCAGATAGATTAGCTTGCAAAATCTCCTCTAAGCTCTCAACCTTATCTTTTAACTCTTTCGCATAAAATATTTTTTGCCTAATAGACCCATTACCAACAATGCTGATATTCATTACTGGAAAACTTGCTTCTGAATACTCAGATATTTGAGGGTCTTCAGCCTCCCTTGGCAATTCGTATTTTGTTTCTTCAACGGTTTGCTTGATATCTACAAGGGCTTGATCCATATCATAACCAACTTCAAATTCAAGAAATATTCTTGCAAAACTTAGTGTACTCCTGGAGCTTATGCTTTTAATTCCAGGAACTGTCATTAGTCTATTTTCAAGAGGTTTAGCTATTAGTCTTGATGTGTCGCTTGGAGATGCTCCATCTAAATAAACTGAGACACTTATGAAGGGCAGTTGAACATTTGGTGATGCTGCAATGGATATTTCTTGTCTTGCATAAGAGCCTGCAATAATTACCATGAAGGCAATCAACAATGTTGTTTTTGCTTTAGATAAAGCAAAATCTACAATACTTGTCATAGTTTATTAATTAAAACTTTTTGGCCATCTTCAACAAAACCTTGCCCTTGAACAATTAATTCAAGTTCTTTTGGAATACCAGTGATCCAAAGACCAGATTCGGAATCTTCTAGAATAGTTATGTTATGGAACTTAACTATATCGTTTTCAACGGACCTAATTCCAATTTTACCCTCATCATTCAAAAGTAATATCGATGGTGAAATTTTATGAGCCATAACTAGTTTTGTTTTAATTGTCATTTCAGCAGTTATACCATCACGAACTAAGCCATTTTTATTTTCTATTTGCGATTCTACTTTAAATGTTCTGGTTGAAGGAGAAGCACTTTTAGAAACAAAAGTTAATTTACCATTTATAAATTCACCAGTAACAAGCCTTATATCTACATCTTGACCAGTCTCAACTTTATTTATATTAAATTCAGGAACTTCAGCAACAAAAATTATTGGATTTAGTTGGATAATTGTTGCACAAACTTGACCTCTTTCTAAAAAATTACCTGGTTTTACAATTTGCTCTATAAAACCTGAAAAAGGTGCTTTCACCTCTGTTCTGTTTAATTCTACAACCCCTAAGCTACATAATATTGAATCTTTTTCAACAAAATTTCCCTGAGTTGAACCTATTTTAACAACCTCTCCTGAGGTTTTAGCTCTTACATCCACTCTAGCTTCTGATCTTGAGGTTGCTTTTAATTTTATTGTTGGCTGATACGAAACAGCTTCACTTAAAAGTGTTCCAACTCTAAAAAGATCATTTTTTGGAACTTCATTTTTAACTGCATCTTTTACGAATAATCCAGAAATCATCCACAATAAAATTGGAATGAATATGTATAAAGAAATTCTAATATTTTTAGTCATATATATATTTTAGCACCTACAGTACGACAAAACTTATTCCTTAGAAGTTCAATTTTGAATTATACGTTGTGCTTTTTACGCAAAGTTTCAAAAAGCTTCCTATTCATAGGGGTTGATGGCGATTTACTATCTGCAAGAAGTTCAATTTTAAACTCAGTTCCATTTAAGGCCTTAACCTTAAACTTGTTGAATATTTTTTTAAATGAAAAAAATAATTCTTTGCTATCTCTTTCATCTAAAAAATTCCAACCAATTTTCTTGCCTGCAAAGTAAACAATTGGATGGCTCCACGGATATTCAGCTCTTGGAGAAAAAGACTTCCTTGCTTCAATATAGGCCTCTTCAACTGATGGAAAGCCATCATGACTATTAATTTCTGAACAAGCCTTAACTAGGTCTGTTAAAGTTGGTAAGTATGACTGTGAGCCAATAACACTTTCGATAGCTTTTAATATTGTTTCAGCTGAGAAAGATTTTAAACTCATAGCCCATAGCTTCTTACCCTCATTTAACCTGTCATCAGTACCAAAGACTTTGTAAAACTGATAATGATAAGCTAATTCAAGCTTTAAAAATAAACCATCTATAGATTCAATAAATTCTTCTTTATTCGAATTTAATTTCTGATGCCCAAGAGGAGTCACTCTTTCTTGATGAGAAATCTTTTGAATATTTTCCTGGTTCAATATGTTTTTTATTTTCTTCATGATCTATTCTTTGGTTTCCTATATGCCTTCTTTTTACATGCTCTATAAATTTAGAGTTCCATGTAGAAAAGGCTGAACCATTTTCTTTCCAATATAGTATAAACTCACTTAAATACTTTAATGATGATTCTTTTGAAATATCAGACAATTCAAGAATATCATAGACGTCTTCGCTTGGAACCCAGTCTGAATTAATTGAAAAGGGTAATCCTTTATTAGAGCTTTGATCTTTAGCCCACTCTCTTCTTATGTAGTCAATAAAAGATGTATTCCAATTATTCCTTTCTTGACCTCGTTCTTGCCAATATAACTTAAATTCTCTAAGTTTATTTTTATGAAACTCCTCTGAGACTTGACTCATTTTTAATATTTCTAATGCTTCTTTTGAGGGCATCCAGCTTGGATCAATTTTTGTTTTATAAGTATTATTTTGAGCTGGAGATTGAATGCGGTAATTTGAAGTTTTTTTTACATTATCGGAATTAGTAATGAGTTTATAGCCGACTAATTTATTAATACTTAATTCAGCAATATTAGAATCTATAAAAGGGAATTCTTTTTTAATTAAGAAAACAAGATCATTAATGTTGTTAGAGAAATTGATTCTTTTTGATTTACAGAACTCAAGAATAATTGCTGACTCGATTCCAAGTGTTTCTGCAACCTCTTTAGAAAATGAGATATTATCATTATCTTTCAATCTACTATGAACCTCTCCTTTTCTCAACAGCATTGTTAAGGTTTTGTAGGCATGAGACTGTATCTTCCCAGCCAATACAGGCATCAGTAATGCTTTGACCATATGTAAGATTGTCAGAAATTTTTTGATTACCTTCAACTAAGTGACTTTCTATCATAACTCCCTTAATACTTTTGTTACCATTGGATATCTGTTCGGATATTTCTTCTATAACAGGAAGCTGTCTTTTGTATTGTTTTTGACTATTACCGTGGCTAGCATCAATCATAATAGATTCATTAACTTCAGCCTCTCGCAAAGCAGTCAATGTTTCATTTATTGAATCTTTATCATAATTCGGCTCTTTACCACCCCTAAGAATTATATGCGTATCATTATTTCCAGCAGTCTTTAGCATGGCAATATCAGATTCTTTTGTTGCTCCAAGAAATACATGAGAATGATTTGCTGCTTGGATACCATCAATAGCTGCTTTCAATCCTCCATTTGTAGCATTTTTAATTCCAATAGGGCATGATAATCCTGATGCTAATTCTCTATGGATTTGACTTTCTGCTGTTCTAGCACCAATTGCACCCCATGAAATAATATCCGTAATATATTGAGGAGAAATGGGATCTAAAAATTCAGTACCAGCAGGTAGATTTAAGTTTGCTAAATCTATCAATAGTTTTCTAGCCATCTCGACACCTTTTCCAATCTGATAGCTTTCATTTAAATCAGGATCATTAATTAATCCTTTCCAACCAACAGTAGTTCTAGGTTTTTCAAAGTAAACTCTCATTACAATCAATAGGTTTTCTTTAAAGCGAGTGTTTTGTTCTATTAGTTTTTTTCCATATTCAATAGCGCTTTCA
>JACLAB010016569.1_pt1 | contig 57253 bp, 57 predicted proteins | sample 8027921 | NCBI WGS metagenome assembly JACLAB01 (sample SAMN15725117, study PRJNA655200) | protist metagenome | isolation source: fluorescence activated cell sorting (FACS) single amplified genomes of... | place: USA: West Boothbay Harbor, Gulf of Maine | collected 2000-07-19 | reverse complement strand
GATGCTGAAGGCTGGATGATTTCAGGAGCATTTTCATTGCTAGATACTGAAATCACAAAAACTCTTACTACTTCTGGTGATGTAATAGCTGGTAAAGAGTTAGCTTTTGCTCCTGGCATGCAAGGTAATATTGCAGCCAGAAAAGAGTGGTCTATGGCTTCTGGCAATATGGGTCATTTCCAGGGACAATTTACATTCTCGGATGACAGTTTCTCAGACATTATTGAGCCAAATAAAGAACAGCAAGATAGCTATAGCTTTATTAATGTTAGAGCTGGGGTAAGTAACGATATGTGGCTTGCAGAAGTCTACATAGACAATCTTACTGATGAAAGAGGTGAAATTAGTAATAATTACGTCTTTGATAGATCTCGCGTAACATACATAAGGCCAACAACTCTTGGCTTGAGATTTAAGCGAAACTTTAATTAACTGATATTGGTAAAACAAAAAGGGAGCCTTAGCTCCCTTTTTATTTTTTAGGTAATATTTTTGCCATTTTTGCTAAAATAATAATTAAATGAACAACAACGAATTTAATGCAGATGCGGCCTCTCTATCAGTTGATTTGAGTGAAGCAAGGCAGGCTGTAAAAGAAAATAGGTTTCAAGATGCACTGGATCTATTTGAAATCATTCTAGAGACTGACCCTGACCATATTGATAGTTTATATTTAGCTTCTGTTTCGTCTAGATACTTAAAAAAATTCGATGAATCTAAAAAATATATTGAGCGATTGTTGTTTATTGCTCCTGACATGGGACGAGCATATCAAGAATTAGGGCACATTCATCGTGATATGGGCAATCTAGCCAAAGCGGCTATTCATTACAGACAAGCTTGTGAGCTTAATCCTGCACTTTTGGCGTCATGGAATTATTTATATAAGTATTTTGTAGAAAGTAAAAACACGCCAGCGGCCGATCATGCTCGCGGACAAATTGAAAAACTACAATCTCTTCCTCCTGCCTTGTTGTATGTAGATCAAATTATGAACGAGGGGAGGTTGGGCATAGCTGAGACACAATGCAGAGCTTTCTTGAAAAAGAACCCTACGCATACTTATGCCATGTCTCTTTTGTCTGAAATTGCCAATCGACTTGGATATTTTGATGATGCGGAGTTTTTGCTTGAGAAGGCAGTAGAGTTTGAGCCCAATGATGGCGAGCTAAGGATGAAATATGCACAAATTTTAAGAAAAAAACAAAAATTTGCCAAAACAATGGAGCAAGTGAATATTTTATGCGATCAATATCCCGATAATCATACTTATCAGGCCCAAAAGGCAAGTGAGGTTATGCAAAATGGAGGTCATGAGGAGGCGATAAAATTACTAGATAATATCCTTGAAAAGAATCCATATAATTTCAGCACATTTACATCAAAAGGCCATGCTCAAAAAACTCTTGGTCAGACTGACCAAGCAATTCATAGTTATCAATCAGCATACAAAATAAAACCAGACCATGGAGAGGCTTTCTTCTCGCTGGCAAATTTAAAGACCTATTCCTTCTCAGCTAATGAGCTGAATGGAATGAGAGATCAGGTTAAGAGAGTAGATTTATCCCTAAGAGATAAAGCGTACTTTCATTTTGCTCTTGCTCAAGCTTGCGAATCAATCGGAGAATTTGAAGAGGCTTTTACCCATCTTAAGCAAGGCAATAAAATTAAAAATGATCAGAGTAAATACTCTATTGAGCGCATGGACGCCGAGCTTAATGGTCAGATTGATGTTTGTGATGAGGTCTTTTTTAGCGACCTTGGAAATGGAGGCAGCGATACTAAAGACCCGATATTTATACTAGGTTTACCTAGAGCTGGCTCAACACTTATCGAGCAAATCCTAGCATCTCACTCTATGATTGATGGCACTCTAGAGCTTCCAAATATCCTTTCAATAGCTCAGAGTCTCAGAGGTGATGATATATATGGAAAGGAAGGAAACTACCCAAAAAGCATGAAGTCATTAACTCTTGAACAAAGAGAATCTCTAGGCAAGAAATACATGGATGAAACTAAGATGCACAGAAAAGATGCACCCATGTTTACTGACAAGATGCCCAATAACTTCAGACACATTGGATTAATTCATTTAATAATGCCAAACGCAAAAATAATTGATGCAAGAAGGTATCCACTAGACTGCTGCTTTAGTATGTTCAAGCAATTATTTGCTCAAGGGCAAGAATTCTCATATGGTCTTGAGGAAGCTGGTAGCTATTACAACAGCTATATTAAGTTAATGGATCACTGGGACAAGGTGTTGCCAAATAAGATTTTAAGGGTTAACAATGAAGATGTTATTGACGATCTAGAAGGGCAGGTTAAGAGAATGTTGGACTATCTAGAATTACCTTTTGAAGAAGAATGCATTTCATTTTATGAAACCACTCGTTCAGTAAGAACGGCTAGTTCTGAGCAGGTCAGAAAGCCTGTTAATAAAGAAGGGATGGCTCGATGGAAGCCTTATGCTAAAAATTTAAAACCTTTGGTAGAGAGTTTGAATCAGGATTTATTGTTGCCTGAAGATATCTCCATGATTAATTAATTCAATCATTGTCTTTTACAATTTAGTATAATGAATACCTAAATTCATATCACAGAGCTACCTCATTAACATTATTTCAGTTGTCCGTCTCCTCAAGACTTATCCTGATCCTGAGAACCCTAAGGTATTTTTTAATGCTGTTGATAGCATTAGTTTTAATATTAAAGTTGGTGAAGTGTATGGTCTATTAGGTCCCAATGGAGCAGGCAAAACCTCAACTCTTGAAATGCTTGAGGGAATGAACGACATAGATGGTGGATCAGCAATAATTGATGGCTTAGATGTAGGTCAAAATAGCTACGAAGTAAAAAAAATAATAGGTGTGCAGCTTCAAGCCAATGAATATTTTGATCGGTTAAATTTAATAGAACTACTTACTTTATTTGGTAAATTATATTCTCAGGAGATTGATCCGATAAAACTTTTACAAGCAGTTAACCTTGCAGATAAGGCAAATGCTAAACCTGAAGAATTATCTGGTGGACAGAAACAAAGATTCTCAATTGCTTGCGCTTTAGTTAATAATCCTAAAGTCCTCTTCTTAGATGAGCCAACAACTGGTCTCGACCCTCAAGCCAAGCGAAACCTCTGGAAATTAATCAAAGATTTAAATACAGATGGCATGACCGTAGTTCTGACTACGCATAACATGGAAGAAGCAGAATATTTATGCGATCGAATTGCAATAATGGATCAAGGCAAAATTGTAGCCGAGGATACTCCACAAAATCTTATTTTAAAATATGCGCCTGAACCGCCTCAGGCAGCATTGCATGGAAATATAGAAGATGTATTTCTTGCTCTAACTGGCCATGAGCTAAGAGATTAAATGCTCACATCAGCTCAGTTACATCTAGCCAAGGTTTTTCTAAAGATATTTTTTCGCAATAGGCAGTCTATATTTTTCTCTATGCTCTTTCCTCTTATTTTTACGGGTGTATTTTTCTTCTCTAGCGGTCCATCGGATCCTATAAAGCTTGGGCTAGTTAATCTGTCACAAAGCAGCATTGCAGAGAAATTTTCTGATTTAGTTAAGGCTGAACCTGCCTTTGAGGTAAGCACTGGAAACCTAGATAGTTTAAAAGAAGAGCTAATCATTGGCGATCAAACCGCTATTATCCTTATCCCTGAAAACTTTACATTTTTTGAGGACACAGGAGAGCTCAGTTTAATATTGGATGCCTCTCAAGTTAGACAAGCGAATGTAATTCAGGAAACCTTAGACAATTCTTTACTTGCAATTGAGAGGGAAGTTCGCGGAATAAAGCCTATGTTTAATTTGGTTGTTGAGGACGTTCAAGCACGACCTCAACGATACATAGATTTTTTACTCCCAGGCATACTTGCATACATGTTAATGAACCTTTGTATTGCCGGTAGTGGATTTAATATTGTTGAATATAGAAGGAGAGGTATTTTAAAGCGACTCTTTGTGACCCCAATTCAACCGAAAGACTTTATTGTTGCAATTATTATTTCCCGTATGATCATTGTTCTAACTCAAATCTCCATAATGCTGGGCCTAGCAGTTATGCTCTTAGACATTAATGTCGTGGGAGGACTGCCTTCACTATATGGGATGGTAATTCTAGGAACTTTTATTTTCCTTTGCATAGGTTTTTTTCTAGGAAGCCTTGCTAAAACACAAGAAGCAATTCAACCAATTGTAGCCTTAACTTCTTTTCCTCAGCTCATTCTCTCTGGGGTATTCTTTCCAATAAGCGCAATGCATGAATTCATCCAGCCAATTGCTCATGTTCTTCCTCTTAGTGTCGTTGTATCCGGCCTACGCAGTATTACAAATGATGGAATGCCCTTATTAACACTTAATGCAACAACCATTGGTATTGGTATCTGGATGGGCATAAGTTTTTTTGTGGCGATCAAATACTTTGTTTGGAAAGAGGTTGCTAACTAAAGAAGTGATAAAATATCTTGATGAGCTTTAGCAGTAAAGATAAGTTCTTAGATGAAAATGAAATTGCAAAAACTTTGCTTTTTAAATCATCCTTTCTTCAAAATCCAACGATCACTCAAAATACTGAATTACTTATTCAGTTATGCCGAGATAATACAAAGCAACGCACAAAGCTCGATGTCTTTATGAAGGAATATGGGCTATCGAATGCTGAAGGAATTGCTTTAATGTGTCTTGCAGAATCCTTGATGCGCATTCCCGATAATGCAACAAGAGATAGCCTAATCAACGAAAAACTTACCTCGGCCAGTTGGTCAGAACACCTAGGAAGAGCTGAAAGTTTTCTTGTGAATTCAGCAACATGGGGCTTAGATTTTTCTAAGAAGTTTTTACAGGCATCTTCTACACCAAGCAACTTTTGGCTTGTCTCTCTCAGCAAAAAACTAGGAGATGCATCCATTAGAGAGGCTGTAAACATAGCAATGCAAATTTTGAGCAAAGAATTTGTTTGTGCGCAAGACATTGAAGAATTAAAAGATTCCTCATGGTTGCAGTCGCATAGATGTTCTTTTGACATGCTGGGTGAGGCCTCTAGAAATCAATTGCAATCAGATGCTTATTTTGAATCTTATCTTAGAGCTATAAACTCGATTGGCGAAATTAATAGTGCTCATGGCCTTTCTAATGGAATCTCTATTAAATTATCTGCTCTCTATTCTAAATACGATGCTTTGCACGAAAGAGAGGTTAAAAACTTCTTGCTACCAAAGTTAAGAGATTTAGTGATTGAGGCTTCTGTAAAAGATGTTCCAGTAACAATTGATGCTGAAGAGCAAGACAGGCTCTCCTTAAGTTTATCGCTTATTGAAGATTTGGCTCTAGATCCTGTAATTAAGAATTGGCCTAAACTTGGTCTAGCAGTTCAGGCTTATGGCAAAAGATCACTTCAAGTCATTGAATACTTAGGTCAGTTAGCTCAACAAAGAAATACAATACATGTTCGTCTTGTTAAAGGCGCTTACTGGGACTATGAAATTAAAAATGCTCAAGTAAAAGGTTTGAAAGGTTACCCAGTTTTTACCAATAAAAAACTCACCGATATTAATTATTTAGTTACTGCAAAGCAGTTAATTGAAACTCAGAATATTGAAGCAGGTTTTGCTACTCACAATGCACATACAATTTCTGCAATTGCTAGCCTAGCTGAAGATAAGATGCAGCACATAGAATTTCAAAGGCTGTATGGCATGGGGGAAGTTATTTATTCAGCATGCGAAGAGGTCTTTACAAACTTTAGTCAAAGCAGCATCTATTGCCCAATAGGAAAACACAAAGAGCTATTGCCTTATTTGGTTAGAAGATTATTAGAAAATGGGGCTAACAGCTCTTTTATCAATCAGTACCTTAGCAATGAGATTCCAGTAAGTGATCTATCATTTAATCCAGCAGCTAAAATACAAGAGCAGCTAGATCAGAAGAATCTTTCAAATCTGCCATTGCCATGTGAGATATATTTACCGAGACAGAATTCGAATGGATTAGATTTTAGTGAGCCGGAATTTATTAATAGTATCGCTAAACATTTAGAAGTACTTGAAAAAAATAGAATCACCGCATTAGCAATAACTTCATTAGAGTTAGGCTCAACCGACAAGTCAGATATTTTATCATTATGCGACGAATCAAATATTGGGGTGGTTCATTGGTCTGATCCTGATTCAATTCATCATTCATCTTTTCAGATATCTACAGAGTGGATGAATGCCTCATTCGACCAGCGAGCAGCCGTGTTGAATGATGTGGCTAATTCTCTTGAAAGTCAGTCTTGGCAGTTTATCTATTTATTAATGCATGAGGCAGGAAAGACCATTCAAGATGCGCATGATGAGATTAGAGAGGCAGTTGATTTTTTGCGATATTATGCAAATCGATCAACTTTATTCAATTCTCAATCAACACAATCAGGCCCCACAGGTGAGGATAATATTCTGGAATACTGCCCCAAGGGTTTAGTTGCGTGTATTAGCCCATGGAATTTTCCACTTGCAATAACCCTCGGTCAAATTGCTGCAGCCCTTGTTACTGGAAACACAGTTATTGCCAAAGCATCAGAAGAGACTTCTTTAATAGCTTTTAAAGCCGCAGGTTTATTTTTTAATCATGGATTGCCAAAAGATGCTCTTCATCTTTTATTAGGTGACGGAAGGGTAGGACAAGCAATTATCACCTCTCAAGCATTAGATTTGGTTGTTTTTACGGGGTCATTGAAGACTGCCAAAAGCATTCATAACAGTCTCTCTAATAAGCCAGGAAAGATTGTTCCTTTAATTGCAGAGACTGGTGGCTTGAATTCAATGGTCGTAGACTCTAGTGCTCTTATAGAGAGAGCATGCGATGATATTATGAGATCCGCTTTCAACTCCGCAGGTCAAAGGTGCTCAGCATTAAGACTGCTATTGGTGCATGAAACAATTTATGAAGAGCTGATCTTAATGTTAAAAGGCATAATGAGTGAATTGATAATTGGAAATCCCTCAAATTCAAGTGTAGACATGGGCCCCATTATCTCGGTTGAAGCGGCTCAAGAGTTATATGATTATATTAATAGATCTGACCCAGAAAGACTTGCAATTTTTCAACCCCAAGCTCCTGATGAACATAGAAAACAGTGGTTTCTCCCTACACTTATTGAACTTAAATCTATCAACACCCTAAATGAAGAAAAATTTGGCCCTATTTTACATGTGCTGAAATTTTCAGAAAAAACTCTAGACAGCCAATTAGAGCAAATTACAGCCAAAGGCTTTGGCTTAACTTTTGGCATCCACACAAGAATAGATGCAAAAGCTATTCATGCATCAAAGCTTGTATCCGCAGGCAATACCTATATTAATAGAGATATTATTGGTGCAGTTGTTGAAAGTCAGCCTTTTGGTGGAAAAAATTTATCTGGGACCGGTTTTAAAGCTGGCGGCCCAAATTACCTGATGCAATTTACCGATGAGAGAACTATTTCTATTAACACTGTTGCTATTGGCGGCAATGCAGAATTGCTAAATCAAGCCAGTGAAGATGCTCCTTAGCGTAATTGATAGTCTTGTTTTAGCATGCTGTAACATCTGGTGAAAAAAACCATATTCCAAAAGGGTTTGAGTAATATTTTTTTTAAAATAATTAGGATAAAAGCACAAAATAAGGTATAAAACACAAGCGTTTAGTAAATTGTTGCGATTCGTACTTATCACTTAGGAGATAAACATGTTTAATAAAATTTTTGGGACAGCCGCTAAGCTTACCCTAACTACCCTAATTGCTGTTGGTTCAATGCTTTCAGTTAACTCATTTGCTCAAGATAACGAATATGTTGAAGAAGTTGTCAGCATTGGTACTCGTGGAAAACCAAGGTCTGTCTCTAGCTCTCCGGTTCCAGTAGATGTTTTGAGTGCTGAAGATATTAGCAAAACAGGTACAGATGACCTATTAATGCAGTTGCAAGGAAGTATCCCTTCTTTGAATGTACATTTACAACCTATTAGTGATGCAGCAAGTATGATTCGCCCTGCAAACTTAAGAGGTCTATCCGCTGACAGTACATTGATTACAGTTAACGGAAAAAGACGTCACCATGCTTCAGTTATTGCCTTTCAAGGCGGCGGAGTTAACGATGGTTCTCAGGGTGCAGATATATCTGTCATTCCTGCTATTGCACTCAAAAGAGTAGAAGTCCTAAGAGATGGTGCTTCAGCACAGTATGGTTCTGATGCCATTGCTGGTGTTATTAACTTTGTCCTAGATGATATTTCTGAAGGCGGAAGTCTTTCATATAAAATGGGTGAATTTTCTGAAGGTGATGGTGCTACTACTACTGTTGCTGGTAAATACGGTATGCCTTTAGGACAAGATGGCTTCGTAACTACAAGTTTTCAAATTAGACAGGCTGACGATACTTCAAGAAGTGCTCAGAGACCGGATGCTGCTGCTTTAATTGCTGCTGGAAACACTGCAGTTCCCTCGCCAGCGCAAGTTTGGGGGGCTCCAAAGATTGATGATGATGTTACTTTCTTCATGAATGCTGGTGTTAATAACAGCGATGGCTCAGAGTCATATATGTTTGGTAACTACTCAGAAAGAGACGTTGACGGTGGTTTTTATTATAGAAATCCAGATGGTCGTGATGGGGTATTTACTAACCCAGTTGATGGAGTAAACAAAAGACTCGTTGGTAACATAGACGGAACTTGCCAGTATGGTACAGGCACCTCTCAGGCTATTGATACTGCTGATTACGCAGCTAGAGATGCAATTATGGCTGACCCAAGTTGCTTCTTAATGAACCAAGTTGCTCCAGGTGGTTATACACCAAGATTCTTGGGTAATATTACTGATACCTCTCTAACTATAGGAAGAAGAGGCGACATATCAAATGGAATCCTTAATGGTTATTCATATGATGTTAGTGGGTCTGTCGGAAGAAATGAAGCTGACTTTGGACTCAATAACACAGTAAACCCTTCAATGGGCCCTGATACTCCTCGTAACTTTAGAACGGGTTCATACATCGAACTTGAGAAAACATTTAATTTTGATCTAACGAAACAAGTAGATTCTATGACTATTGCATACGGAGCTGAATGGAGAGAAGAGACTTTTGAAGTCATCTCAGGTGAAGAGGCTTCTTGGAAAGCTGGTAAATATGCGCTTCAAGGGTTCAATGTAGGGTCTCATGGATTCGCAGGGTTTTCTCCTGATTCTCAAGGTGCATTTACAAGAAGAAGTTATGGTTTATATGTTGATCTAGAAAACCAAGTTAGCGATGAACTTCTTGTTGGTGGCGCATTTAGGTATGAGGATTATTCATCATTTGGCGATACAAATGACTTTAAACTTAAAGCTATGTATGAGGTGAATGAAAATGTTTCTTTGCGTGCTTCTACAAGCACTGGTTTCAGAGCTCCTACTCAAGGGCAGGTTAACGTTGTTAATACTCAAACAACCCTTGTTCAGGGTCAGTTAACTCAGGCGCAAACACTGCCTGGATTCAAGCTTGGTGCAGGACAATTGAAACCAGAAGAAGCGACGAATACTTCATTCGGAGTTGTGTATAACAGAGATGGCCTATCTCTTACAGCTGATTTCTTTAATATTGAGCTAGAAGATAGGGTTGCTCTGACAAGTAATGCTGCTCCAACCGCTGCTCAGGTTACAGCAATGGGCGCAGCTGGGATTCCTAACCCAGAATTAATTGGTCAAGTAAATTACTTTACCAATGACTTTGATACTGAAACTTCTGGGTACGATTTAGTTGCTGTTTACAGCATGGAATTAATGGGAGCAGATTCAGATATTAGCGCAGCATGGAATCATACTGAAACAGAAGTTACTAACTCTGGAGCAGTAACCGGTGCTTCTAAAATTAAGCGTTTAGAAGAAGGTCTTCCTGAAGATAGAATGACGATCACCCTTGACCAGACTTGGAACGATAAAGTGAGTACATTTGTTCGTGCAAATATGTATGGCGAATACTATGCAGTTCATGCTGACTACTTTGGTACAACTTCAGATTCTGAATGGACTGTTGATGTTTCAGTTAACTATCAGGTAAATGATAACTTCAACGTTTCAGCTGGAGTTCAAAACTTATTTGATACTGAGGCCCTTAAAATTGCAGGCTCTACTGGAGCTGCAAACGCGGATGGACCAGGTCTAGGAGTTCCCGGTAATCTTCTTGGTGGAATCTATTATGAGACCTCGCCATATGGCATAGAAGGTGCTTTCTGGTACGTAAGTGCTGGTTATAACTTCTAAGTTAAGTTTTAAAATAAAAAAGGGTGCTTCTTAGTACCCTTTTTTATGCCTACAATTATTTTTTAGCCATCGCTGAAATACAAAAGAGTCCAACGGAGACAGCTGGTCCTATTCCAAATGCGAAAAGAATTGTTGCCAGCCCAATGCTTCCATCCAATGTCCAACCTATCGCAACAACCACTATTTCAATAGAGGCCCGAACCCAAGCTATAGGAAAGCCAGTAACTCTTTGAAAACCAGTCATCAGTCCATCTCTAGGGCCTGGTCCAAGATTGGCAATTAGGTATATACCGCTAGCAAAACCTACCAATAATGTTCCGATACTTGCCTGAAGGATTCTAAGTCCGTATTGTTCGGGATGAGGGAGGAAGGGAAGAGACCATTCAATCACAGCTGCAATAATAATTACATTTAGCATTGTGCCGGCACCAGGCATCTGTTTTAAAGGTATCCAGAGGATAAGTACTGCCAGGCTGATCAAAAATGTAAGGCTACCAATACTTAGGCCTGTTGAAATAGATAAGCCTTCTGCAAGAACAGTCCATGGGCTCATTCCGGCACCTGCAGTAATAATTAATGATTCGCCTAGGCCAAATAAAGTTAATCCAACACAAAGGATTAATACTGTTAAAGGCGGTGGGGAAAAGTTTAGGGGTTTATCAGAGCTCCAGCTCATCCTAGGAACAGACTTAACAGAAAAAATTTTCATGGGCATATCAAATAATGTTTCGCGCTAGTGTAAATTAAGAGAGTTTCAATTGCTCTTTTATAGGTAAAATAATTTAAACAATTTAAGGTTTAATTAAAATATAATTAATCCATGAATGAGTCTGATATTTCTAGGGTAATTGAGATGGCATGGGAGGATAGAACTCCTTTTGATGCTATTGAAGCTCAATTTAGTCTAAATGAGCAAGCTGTTAAGGAGTTAATGAGAAGCAATCTAAAAAGATCTTCATATCAGCTTTGGCGCAAAAGAGTCACGGGCAGAGGCACCAAACATCTTGCTAAAAGAAACTTCTCTGTTGGGCGGCATCAGTCTTATGATCAAAATAAGCATTAGTTAGCGCTGGTTATTTAGACTCTGTAAGTACCTTGCAACAGCTTTAGGGGCGCTAATGCCGGCTAGCTCTTCTGCTAAAGGGTTGTAATTTGTATTAGTGTTAACGTCATAGGTCCAAACCTTCCCAGTCGCATCTTTGATAATTTCAATTCCAGCTATCCCAATGTCATTAACTGCTAAAAATTCTTCGTAGCTAGACAGGTTGGGAATTTTAAAATCTTTTAGAATTCTAAATTTTTGAATATCACCAGTAGGACAATTTGATTCCACCTGGCAGGAATCTGATGGGCATAGCTCAAAACCTTCCGAGGTATCCACTTCTACTGCGTATAAGAATTTCCCGTTAACAAACTCCATTCTAATGATAGTTTCAGTGGGAGACTGTATAAACTTTTGGAGCAAGTTAATGCCATCTGGAGAACTTTCAAACCCAGCACTGTTAATGTAATTCTCTAAGGATGTTTTGTCAGAAAACTTGTACACACCCAAGCCTTTTCCAGCTCTATTATGCTTTGAGATCAACGGAAAGCTAATATCATCGGATCCCTCCAATAGTGTTTGTTTTCTCACACTGGCAAAAGTCGGCGGCGCCTGAATATTAAATTTTTCTAATGCTTGGTATTGTCTAATTTTGCTTATCTCTAAATCTAATGCGCGAGACCCATTCACAACCTTGCGCTGGTGGCGTTTGAGCCACTCTAATATTCCTAGGGCTAGTTCAGGTTCATAGCGATGATTCCTAGAATGGGATGAGGCACTCATTCTGTTATAAAAAATACCCTCTGGCGGAACATCCATCAAATTAAAATTCATTTCTGGAACATACCAGAGGGTGAAGGGAGCACCTAGTGCAGTCAGCGCCTCTTCAAAAGGAGATAACCATTCTTTATTTTCATGAATAATAAAAATCATAATTATTCCAAGCCAGCTTTTAAACCGTCAATTAGATCATCAAGGTCCTCTAGTCCGGCTGAGATCCTGATCAGCCCCTCAGAAATTCCAGCAATCTTTTTTTCCTTTGCTGTCAAGGGCGCATGCGTCATGGTGTAAGGATGGCAAACAAGACTTTCAAATCCGCCTAATGATTCTGCGAGAGTAAAATTTTTAACTCTTTTAAAAAATTTTCTGACTTCAGGTAGCCCACCTTTCAGCTCAAAACTTAACATTCCACCAAATCCCTTTTGTTGGTTTTTTGCTATTAAATGTGAAGGGTGGTTTTTTAGGCCTGGATAATACACGGCCCCAACTTTTTTATTATTTGATAAAACTTCAGCGAGCCCCATCGCATTTCTTTCATGCGTGTTCATACGAAGATTTAAGGTTCTTAATCCTCTAAGTGTTAAGTAGCTATCAAATGGAGCGCCAGCCACGCCAGTAGCATTGGCCCACTCCTGTATTTGATCATGCAGTTTTTTAGTTTTAACTATCACAGCTCCACCAATCACATCTGAATGCCCATTGATATATTTAGTGGTTGAATGCATGACTATATCTGCCCCAAGCGAGAGAGGGTTTTGAAGGGCAGGCGATAAAAAAGTATTATCAGCTGCCACTAGAGCCTTTGATATTTTTGCTAATTTAACTATTTCTTTTATATTGACGCTTTGAAGCAAGGGGTTCGAAGGAGTCTCAATCCAGATTAATTTTGGTTTAATTCTCTTTATTGATTTTTCAAGATCTGCAAGCAAGCTTTGATTAACAAAATGAGCTGTTAAGGCCTTTTTTTCATGCAGCATAGTAAATAATCTAAAGGTTCCACCATAACAATCATGAGGCAAAATTACATGATCATTGGCGCTTAGTAAGTTGGCCACCAAGCCAATAGCCGATAAACCAGAGCTGGTAATTGTTCCACCAAAGCCTTCTTCAAGCTCAGCGAGGGTTTCAGCAAGAACATCTCTGGTAGGATTTCCGCATCTGGTGTAGTCATATTTTTGCTCTTTTTCAAATTGCTTGAAAGCAAAGTTTGATGATAGATATAGGGGCGGAATCACCGCGCCATGCTGAGAGTCAGTTTCCAAACCAGTCCTCGTTACTATAGTGTCTTTATTTACTTTTTTAGTCATATTAGAAACCTCAACAGCCATTTTAATATTGGGCAGGCAAAAAAAAACCCATCTGCTTCACTAGATAGGTTTCCAAAACGTCTATTTAGCTGAATTTATAAAGCACCCGCAAGCTGAATTCAAATCGGTGCTGGGTTAAGTTTATTGTAAATTCTATATTTTAGGAACCCTTGACCTTAAAAATATTATGATAAAGCAATCTCATGCCACTTATAGACCCGTTAATCTAGATCGCCGGTCTTAAGATCAAATAATCAATATTAATTTTAACCTGTTTTTACATTACTAAGATTTCAAGTTAGTATTAGGGTAAATATAAATTGGAGACAGTAATGAAAAATATCATTTTATCATTGATGCTTATGGCAGCAATTAATGTTCAATCCGGCCATCACGAAAGCCACGAAAGCATGGACGATGCCAAATCAATAGTTACCAAAGCCTATGCAACTTTTGCATCTGGTGATACCGATGCTTGGGCTGCATTGCATGCAGACGATCTTGTGTTCACTGTCTTTGGAGACATAGCAACCTCCGGTCGTCATGTAGGCCCTCAGGCAGTAATTGAAAATGTTTTTGGCCCAATTGCGGTTCACTGGCCAACATTTACTATCACAAACAAAACGATGTATTCCGATGGCAATATGGTCTTTGTTCACTCCGACATGACTGGTGACAATCTAGATACAGAAACATTGCACATGTTTAGAGTTGAGAATGGACTCATTCAAAGCTTTACTGCATTTGATGATACTGACTCCATGGCTGCAGCTGACGTAACAAATAACTAAGGAAAAATACATGAAAAAAATATTTTTATTAGGTTTTTTGGTTGTTGGTATCGGAGTATTTTCAGCTCATCACGAAGAAGAGAAGGTAGCAGCTCAAGGAATGATTTCATCAGATGTCTTTGATCTTGCTGGAGAAATGGATTTATATGTTGAAAAATATGAATCTTGTGGCCCAGCAGATGGAAAAGAACATTTTCACCCATATGGAACAGTTGTTTATGTCTTAGATGGCGAGACTACAACTAATTCGTCCGGTTCATTTGAGCCAGTAAAGAAAGACGAATATTGGTTTGAAAGATCAAACTGGGTTCATGGTGGTGCAGATCCAGACTCTCCAGCAGTAGACGACACTCAATGCAGGAAGATGTTAGTTATTCGAGTTGCAAAAAAAGGTGAGTCTCCCACAGTCTTTGTAGAATAACTAGTGGAAGGAGATATTAAAAAAAGAAACTAGCAATAAATAAAGCAAAGAATATATTTACTATGTTTTTTTCCAGCGTGTTTTTGCCTTAGATCCTACTTTTTTGTTACCACCAGGCTTTGCATGACTACTTTTACTTGGTCTTCCGGCGTTATTGCCCCCCGGTTTTCCAGGACTACTATTGCTTGGTCTGCCACCGGACCTTCCGCCACCACCTGGTTTTGAAAAATTACCGCCAGGCTTGCCGTCTGAGCTTCGCTTGTTTCTTGAAAAGGATGGTTTTCTACCCCTTGGATTTCTTGACCTAGAATCACCACCACCACTTGAAGGTTTATCAGTTGGCTTAAAAGCTTCATGGCTTGTTTGATCTATTTTAATTTTGAGGAGCCCTTCAATACCTCTTAAAAACTTGTGCTCATCAACGCTCATTAAAGATATGGCAGTTCCTTCTTGTCCAGCTCGACCTGTTCTACCAATTCTATGAATATAATCATTTGGATAAGTTGGCATATCAAAATTAACAACAAAGGGCAGGTTGCTGATATCTATGCCTCGAGCAGCAACATCAGTTGCAACTAAGATTCGAACATCTTTTTCCTTAAACTCTCTTAATGCTCTGGTTCTCGCTCCTTGAGTCTTGTCACCATGAATAGTTCCTGTTTGGATACCAGCTGCATTAAGGTGCTTAGAAATTTTTTCACAGCCATGCTTGGTTCTTGAAAAAACCAGGGCTTGCTCCCATTGCTCATCCTCAATCATGTGCGCTAGCAGATCATTCTTCTTACCTTTGTCAACGTGGTAAATGACCTGTTTAATTTTGGTAACTGCAGTGTTTGGCGATTGAGCACTAATCTCTACCAACTCATCGCCCAAGGATTGAGCTAGTTTTTTAATTTCTGGAGAAAAAGTTGCTGAGAAGAGTAAATTTTGTCTCTCAGGAGGAGTCATGCCAATAATCTTTTTAATGTCATGAATAAAACCCATATCTAGCATATGATCAGCCTCATCCAATACTAGTATTTGCACTTGATCCAGCTTGACAGCTTTCTGATTAACTAAATCTAGCAATCTTCCTGGAGTTGCAACCAATACATCTACACCTTTTTTTAGCTTAGATTTTTGCGGGAAGATTTTTGCTCCACCAAATACAGCGGTTGAGGTGGTTGAGGTGAACTTACCGTAGATGTATACGCTTTCTCTTACCTGAGCTGCAAGCTCACGAGTTGGAGTCAACACAAGAGCATGAACGTTCTTGCTATAAGGTTTTGCTCTCTCTTGAAGCATTTCGATGATCGGCAGTACAAAGCTTCCTGTCTTACCTGTGCCTGTTTGGGCAGCAGCCATGAGATTCTTGCCTGCCAGGATCACAGGGATAGCTTGTTGTTGAATTTCAGAAGGTTCTGTGTGCTTCAGTTCTTCTAGCGATCTTAATATTGGTTCGGATAAACCGAGTTCTTTAAATGACATTTTTTCTTAATAAAATTGGGAATGAGAGAGTTCAGATGACTGCAGAGTATAGACTTAGACGCCTTGGGTCAATTAAAGATTAGATATAAATATACATTAACTTTCATCTTAGGCTATGCCTTTGCTATTTTTCTCGTATAATCCCCATCAATTTAAGGTCACCATGAATAAAAACTCACTAAGAAATATAGCCATTATCGCCCATGTGGATCATGGAAAAACAACATTGGTTGATAAGTTGCTTCAGCAATCTGGCACCCTTGATCGTAAGAACATGGCCACGGATCGGATCATGGATTCCAATGATCAGGAGAAAGAAAGAGGCATTACTATTCTTGCAAAGAATACTGCCATAAACTGGAAGGATCACAGAATTAATATTATTGATACACCGGGCCATGCTGATTTTGGAGGCGAGGTTGAGCGAGTCTTATCAATGGTGGACTCTGTATTATTACTGGTAGATGCTGTAGATGGGCCTATGCCTCAAACACGCTTTGTTACCCAAAAGGCATTTGAGCTAGGACTGAAACCTATTCTTGTGATTAACAAAGTTGATAGACCTGAGGCAAGACCTCATTGGGTTTTAGATCAAGTCTTTGAATTATTTGATAATCTCGGCGCAACTGATGACCAATTAGATTTCAATGTTATATACGCATCCGCACTCAATGGACTTGCTGGGCTAGAAGCTGATGAGTTGGCAGAGGACATGACGCCGTTGCTCGATATGATTGTAGCGAAAGTTTCTGCGCCTGATGTTGATGAGGAGGCTCCGTTCAGAATGCAAATTAGTGCGCTAGATAGCAACAGCTATGTTGGTGTTATAGGAATCGGCAGGATTACCGGTGGGTCTGTTAAACCCAATGCAAGAGTGATTGTTGTTGACAAAGATCTTAAACAGCGAAAAGCAAAAATCTTACAAGTATTGGGCCATCATGGGTTAGAGCGCGTGGAGATTGAGGAAGCTAAAGCAGGCGATATTATTTGCATTACAGGAGTAGAAGCTTTAAATATTTCAGATACTCTGTGCGACCCTGAGCATATCAATCCTATGCCCCCATTAACAGTCGATGAGCCAACGGTGAGCATGGTCTTTCAGGTAAATGATTCTCCATTTTGTGGTCAAGAGGGAAAGTACGTCACTTCAAGAAATATCAAGGATCGTTTAGAGCAAGAGCTCCTTCACAATGTAGCTTTGAGAGTTGAAGACGGCGAAAGTGCAGATAAGTTTAAAGTTTCCGGGAGAGGCGAGCTTCATCTTTCTGTTCTTATTGAAACCATGAGACGAGAAAATTATGAGCTAGCTGTATCAAAGCCTCAAGTGATTCAGCGAGAAGTTGATGGTGTGATTCATGAGCCTTTTGAGATCGTGGTTATTGATATTGAAGAGCAACATCAAGGCTCCATTATGGAAGAGATGGGTAACAGGAAGGCTGACCTTCAATCTATCACAGTGACCGAGAATGGCAGAATGAAACTAGACTTCATGGCTCCCTCTAGAGGTATGATTGGTTTTCGCTCAAGTTTCTTAACGTTGACTAGTGGCAGTGGAATTCTTACCAGCATCTTTGATCATTATGGGCCAGCTAAAAAGGGAGAAATTGCAAAGCGTCAAAACGGAGTTATGTACTCAATGACAGCTGGTAAAACTTTAGCCTATGGCTTATTTAATTTACAAAATAGAGGCAGAATGTTTGTAGGCCATGGTTTGGATGTCTACAAGGGTCAAATTGTTGGATTGCATGCTCGTGATAATGATTTACCGGTTAATCCAACAAAAGCAAAGCAATTAAATAATATCCGCGCCGCCGGAACCGATGAAAACCTTATTCTGACTCCTCATATTGTTCACACCCTTGAGCAAGCATTGGAATTTATTGAAGATGACGAGCTAGTGGAGGTTACCCCGCAAAGCATCAGACTCAGAAAAAAAGTTATCAGATAATACAATTTTATAGCCTGTTAGAAAGCAAGCAAACCTTTTGCAATGTATTGAAAGAATATAAGATTAAGGCGTTCTAATTTTTTAAGGTAGTTATTAATGATATATATTATTTTTTCATTATTTTTTGCCCTTGTTTTATTTATCGGAAATGCAGCAGCATCTATCTTTCTTGGAATTATTTTTGCTTTAGTTATTAAGCCTGATAAGTCTTTTGCATCTCTCACAATTGGTACGACACCATTGCAAATTGGAATTGTCATTCTGGGAGCAACTATTAGCCTGCCTTATGCCTGGAGCATTAGCGCTAATTATCTTCCATGGATTTCTCTTTTTGTTCTCGGTTCTTTTTTTACCGGCTTAGCGCTTGGAAAAATTCTTGGTATTCATCATCGCATTGCATTTTTGCTATCTGCAGGAGCAGCTATTTGCGGTGGAACAGCGATGGCAGCAGTTGCCCCAATTATCAAGGCAAAGCCTCAAGAGCTCTTAATTGCCATGACAATTGTATTTCTTCTAAATGCGTTAGCCATAATCTTTTTTCCAATTATCGGAGGCTACTTAGAGATGACCAATTTTCAATTTGGAGCTTGGTCTGCTTTGGCAATTCATGACACGAGTTCTGTTATTGGATCAGCTCTTTCATATAGCAATGAGTCAGTACAAGTTGCAGCCACTTTAAAGCTTGGAAGAACTATTTGGATTATCCCTCTTATTTTAATTACAAATTGGGTTATCAATCGCCAAGCAGAAACCACAAAATTTCCACGATTCATTGTATTTTTTATTCTAGCTATTATTTTAAATACGGCGCTCAATTTCAATGATCAGATTTTAGGCGCATTAAAAATTGCTAGCCAAGTTTTTCTGATGCTTGGATTATTTTGTATCGGCACTCAGTTTAAGGTGCAAGAGCTCAAATCTATAAGTGGCAAGCCATTAATCCTAGCGTTAATTCTTTGGATAATGGTTATACCATCAGCTTACTGGCTTGTTACGTACTTTTAACTCATTCTTAATGGTGAATATAAAATTTTAATCAGCAGTAAAGAAAAAATAAGCATCATCAGCTATGATCTATGTGAGTAGGGGAAAAATATGAAAGATTTAAATAATAAAGTTGCTGTTGTAACTGGTGCTGGCAGTGGAATTGGAAGAGGGATCGCAGAGCATGCTGCTAACGCAGGCATGCGCTTAGTGCTAGCAGATATTAATGAAGAAGGTCTTAATGAAACTCTTGCCATGGTCAAATCATGTGGAGTTGAAGCGATCTCAAGGGTGACAGATGTCAGCAGTCTTGATGAGGTGGAAAATCTTGCAAGCCAAACCTATGAGACCTTTCAAAACTGCCATCTTCTTTTTAATAATGCTGGCGTCCTGGGGCCTGCCTCACTCAGCGAGGTAAACAGAGAGATGTATGATTGGCTGATCAATATTAATCTTGGAGGATGCTTCAATGGTATTCATGCATTTCTTCCAAGAATGAAAGCATCTGGCGAGGAATCTCATATTATTGCAACTTGCTCTACTTCAGGCTTCATTGCTTATCCTATGCTGGGTCTTTATTCCGCATCAAAATTTGGAATTCGAGGTTTAATGACATCTTTAAGATCAGAGCTTGCTATGAGCAATTCAAATGTCGGAGTTAGTATTGTTTGCCCCGGTGAAGTAACTACAAATATAGTAAATAGCACCTTTCAATCTAATGAGCCCGCTGAAAATAAACCAGTAGCCGATATCGATCCTACGGCAATGCTAGAGGTTGCAGCAGAGGATGCTCAAAATACTTACCCAATATCTCCATTAGAAGCAGCTCAAGGTATTTTTGCAGGAATTGAAAATAAAGAGTTTTATATTTTTACCCACAAAGGCTACAAGCGACAATTAGAAGATATTTCAAGCGAGTACCTTGAAGCTTTTAATAGAGCAATGTTCCAGTAACTTTTAAAATATGCTGTATAAGATATTGTTTGGAATTTTTATTGTCGTTATATTAGCGGCCTTAATCTTTGGCCCTAAGGCACTTAGAGTTTACAACTTTATTCATTTATTTGATGAGGATAAAATTTCGAATAACTTTATTAATATAAATAAAGTTTTCCCAACTACCCCTATTGCCAAATCAAAGAGTCCCCATGTCTTTGTGAAACGAGCTTTTGAGCTTCCTGAATTTTATGAACTTGATGGTAAAACATACAATCTTGAAGAGTCTTTGGATTATTTTAAATCAGATGGATTGATCGTTTTACATAAAGGTGACTTGCTTTATGAGAGTTATTGGCAAGGTAACTCTAAAGACACTAATCATATTTCTTGGTCAGTAGCGAAATCTTTTCTGTCAGCTCTTATTGGCATTGCATATCATGATGGCTTGATTGCAGATTTAAATGATCCTATTACCAAATACCTTAAAGATTTTATTGGAACCGGATATGAGAATGTTCCCATTAGAGATATTTTACAAATGTCATCTGGAGTTGTTTTCAATGAAGACTATGCCGACCCTAATTCTGATATTAATAAGTTTGCTCGAGCTGTTGCAGAGGGCACATCAATGAGAGATTTTGCGAAGACTCTCAGAAATGGAAAAGTTCCAGGAACCTTTAATCACTATGTGAGTATTGATACTCAGATGCTGGGTATGCTGCTTGAAGAGGTAACTGGCAAGCGACTTGCTCAAAGTTTACATGAAAAAATTTGGACTAAAATAGGAATGGAAAATGATGCCTATTACATGGTAGATGACACTGGCATGGAGTGGGCTCTTGGTGGGCTAAACGCAACCCTCAGAGATTATGCAAAATTTGGCTTACTCTACTTAAATAAAGGTAATTGGGAAGGGCAGCAGGTTGTTCCTGAAGAGTGGGTAAACGCCTCTCATGTTGCTGAGCAGCCGCATCTTCAACCTGGTAAAAATGATTTATCTTCTAATGATTGGGGGTACGGTTATCAATGGTGGATTCCTGGTTTCCCTGATACAGATTATTTAGCCGCAGGAATTTACAATCAATATATTTACATAGATCCTGTTACAAATGTTGTGATAGCTAAAACTTCATCTAATTTCAGATTCAATGAAGAGCGAGAATATTCTAAAGCTGCTCACGTGGCTATATTTCGCGCCATCGCTAACTCTACCAAAGGAGAACTTTCACCATGATTAAAAATAGTTTATTGGCTTTAGTATTGATGATGTCTTTTAACGCAAATGCTTGGTGGGACACAGGTCATGAAATGGTTTGTTCCGAGGCTTATAATTTACTTTCTCCGGCAGCTCAAAAGGCTGTTGACCCTTTAACTGAAGCAGAAGGTTCATTTGGGCGTTCGTGTTTGTGGGCTGATTGGGTTAAAAGAGAGAGAAGGGAAACAGGAAATTGGCACTATATTAATCTACCTGATGATCAACAAGATGTCTTTGAAGCACGCTGCCCAGAAAATGGATGCCTTATTCAAGCTTTTCATGATCAGGTAAAAGTCTTAAAAAATTCACAAACTTCTTTTCTTCAAAAACAAGAAGCCCTATGGTTCATTGGGCATTTTGTTGGAGATATTCATCAGCCAATGCATGTTGGTTACCCAGAGGATTTAGGTGGCAATCGCCACCAATTAGAGTTAGCAGATGGCACTAAAACAAATATGCATAAGGTTTGGGATGGCCAAATTATTGAGTATGTTGAATCTAAGATTGGTAAAAAGAATTTTCATTCAACGGTAAAGAACAAAATTAAGAATTTTCTTGATCAAGAGCATTCACCTAAAATAGAAGACTGGGCTCAGGAAAGCAGGGACATTGCTGTGTCTGATTCGGTTGGTTATAGAGGAGCAGTATTGAAAATAGCCTCAAATAACTATATGGATACACATGGCCCAATTGTTCAAGATCGCATAGCTTTAGGAGCTATTAGACTAAGCAATACATTAAACAGTATCTTTGATAATGAGGATTAAGTAACACTTAATGCGTAGACTTTTTCAATATTTTAATCGACGCAAACCAACAACAAAATATGTTCTATCTCTAGATGGCGGCGGCGTCAGAGCGATAGCGGCATTAGTTTTCCTAAAACGCCTTGAAGCAGCATCAGGCAAAAAGGCCTTCGATATCTTTGATTTTTTTATCGGCACAAGCGCAGGAGGGATTAATGCTTTAAATATAGGTGGCGTGGGTATGGGATCTAATGAACTAGAAGAATTCTGGTCTCAAGAAAATTTAAATAAAACAATGTCTAAATCTTTTTGGGGTACTGGATCGTTTCTTCAGACTAAACCTAAGTATGATGGAGCAGGCAAAAGAGAGGTTTTTCACAATACCTTCAGAGATTTATCACTTGGCGAGTCCAAAAAACCAGTGGCAGTTCTTGCTTACGATGTTGAAAAGAGAAAGCCACGCTTGCTTAGCTCCTATAATTCACCAGGAATAAAGATGCTTAGTGCTGCCAGCGCAACTAGCGCGGCACCAATCTACTACTCAACTCAAGAAATTGACGATGGCAGTTGGCTGATCGATGGCGGGATCGTAGCAAATAATCCATCTCTGCTTGGGTATGCAGAAGCCAAAAAACTTTTCCCCAATGAAGATATAAAAATTTTAAGCATAGGCACTGGAATTAACCGTCGAAAGATTAATGGTAAGAATTCTTCTAAATGGGGGGCCCTCAATTGGTTTAACCACGATATTTTAGGAATCATGCTTGAATCAAGTATTGTTGATGAGATAGCCGAAGACTTAGTGGGAGAAAATTACTTGAGAATTAATTCCCCCACAGGTCTGGTCAATAGAAGAATGGATGACAATTCAGAAGTAAATTTAGAGAGGATACATCTGATGGGTATGGAGTGGTGGTCTGAGTTTGGAGAGGAAACCAGCGAGTTTTTAAATCTCTAATTTATAGGGTTTTATTGCATAAAATGCTGTACACTTCCTTTTTTGTTTTTATTAGAAAGGAATTGTATGAATATTTATGTTGGAAATCTCCCTTGGAGTATAGATGACTCAGGTCTTGAGCAAGTATTTGCTGAACACGGCACAGTAACCTCAGCTCGAGTAATTACTGATCGTCAAACTAACCGCTCACGTGGTTTTGGTTTTGTTGAAATGTCTGATGGTGGTGAAAATGCCATTCAAGCATTAAACGATGCTGAAGTAGATGGTAGAAAATTAACTGTTAACGAATCTCGTCCAAGAGACGAATAAAAAGGGAATAATATGAATATTTATGTAGGAAATCTTCCATGGAGTATAGATAACTCCGGACTAGAGCAAGTATTTGCTGAGCACGGCACTGTAACTTCAGCTAAAGTTGTTACTGACCGTGAAACTAACCGCTCACGCGGTTTTGGTTTTGTTGAAATGTCTGATGGTGGCGAAAATGCCATTCAAGCATTAAACGATGCTGAAGTAGACGGTAGAAAATTGGTAGTTAACGAGTCTCGTCCAAGAGACTAGTTTTTGTGAGTTACCTAGGGCTGGTTGGATTATTTGGTCTTATCGGCTTAACAGGCTTACTCAATAAAGTACATCCAAGTCAATCAGGAAGCTCAATAAGATTATTGGGCTTACTTGGTCTATTAGGTTTGGTTGGATTATATATTCCCACTCTCGGTGCCTGTGGTGCCTTTGGCGCTCTAGGCGTGTGGAATCATCAAAATACTTCAATAGCTCGGCTCTCTTACTTTGGCTGCTTAGGAGTAATTGGTGTTGTCCAAACTATTAGTTTTTATCTTTAGTTGCTAATACCAGCAAGCCTGCTGCTATTGCTAAATTTTTAACAAAATTCTGCATTTCGTGTGCATACGATGGGTCACCTGCTAATGTCCAAAAATCATGTATGTAAATATTGATAAGAATAGTTAATCCAAATAGCATGATGGATGTTAGTCTAAGATTATGTCCAAGTATCAAAAAAAGTCCGCCTAATAACTGAATTGCTATTGTTAGAGGCAGCAGCACTGAGCTAAAAGGTACCCCTTTAACTCTCATTAAAGTTAAAGTTGCCATAAAATCAAAAATCTTTCCTAGGCCTGGAACAATAAAATATATACCTAGCAAAGATCTTCCAACCATGAAATATAAATTATCAAATTTTCTTAACCATTCCATTTTATGTCCTATTATTAATTGCAATACTAGACTAACATTAAAATATATAAAGGAGACAGCCATGAAAAATATTTTTAACTCAGCAGGATGTATTAGCCTCTTATTAGCTTTTTCATCTATGACCCAGGCAGCCCATCATCCTGATCCATTACTAGATGCTATTAAAGATCCGGCTAGAAACAGCGCCTATGCAGCAAGAGATGATTCTCGCAATCCATATAAGACTTTATCTTTTTTTAAGATCACCCCATCAATGCAGGTTTTAGAGCTAGCAGCCGGAGGAGGATGGTACACAGAGATTCTTTCACCATACTTAAGAGACTCTGGATCATTAACTGTAACTCACTACAACCCTGAATCAGGCGCTTATGCTAAAAGATCCAGAGAAGGTTTTGATAAAAAAGTTGCTTCAAACCCATTATTTGAAGGGGTCAAAATTGTGTCCATGGGAGATCCTATCAATCCTCAATCAAAGGATTTAGTTTTGACTTTTAGAAATCTCCATAACTGGTTAGCCCGCGACACTATGACAGCAACTATGTTAGAAGCATACAACGCTTTAAAGCCTGGAGGATATTTTGGTGTAGTAGAACACAGAGCGCCTGAAAGCTCTTCAATGGAATATATGACCACCAGTGGTTATGTTACTCAATCTCTTGCAATTGAAGTCGCGGAGAGCGTTGGATTTACCTTGATTGAAACCTCAGAGATTAATGCCAATGCAAAAGATACCAAAGACCACCCTAAGGGAGTCTGGACATTGCCTCCTTCTTATAGATTGAAGGATGAAAATCGTTCCAAATATCAAGAGATAGGTGAGTCCGACAGAATGACCTTGTTGTTTATGAGGTAGAGCGTCTAGGGGTGATAAAAAATAAAATCACTCCAGATAATGAGCTAATAAGCGCTAGGATTGAGAAGGCTTTCAACAGGATGTTGTTGATATTGTCTCTGTCCACGTAATCCATAATATGGAGCCCCCACATCAAGTCCCATAGTCTCCAGCTAGATGACCTAATGGCCACAATATCTCCTGTCCATGCATCAACATACACATTAATGCTGTCTTTATGATTGGTTTGAACTTGATAGAGGGGCAGTGATCGCCCACGATACTCAGCCCCTGCTGGCACTTCAAATATCTCGCTTGCAGTTAAGGCTTGCAATGAAGTTTTGGTATCAACAATTTCCATGGCTTGATTTAAATCTATCTGTGATGCCTCAGTGCCATCCTGCTTGAGGTAAAGCGTTTGATTGGCCGTTTCAATTTGAATTAACAGCTCTCCCAATCTGATAAATGGCTTCATCGACCTAGCTTTGATTGACGGCAGCTCTTGTAAATTAAAGTCAATCTCATCATAAGACTGGTTTCTTAAATGCTCACCTCTCACCAACTCAATTTGATTGTATGCAAAGTAAATTCCAGAAATAGTCCACAACAATAGCTGAACGGAGATGAATAAACTTAAGTATTTATGTATTTTTCTGATGACGATCTTCATCTTTTTAATAACTTAACAATTTCTTCAATTTTGTTATCAACCAAAGTTTCGTCACCCAAGGAGCCTCTAATACAAGCTCTTAAATGAACCTTCAAAATCTTGCCTTCAACAGAGATTAAGGCATTTTTCACTGCTTTTAACTGATTTAAAATATCTACGCAGTATTTCTCTTCCTCAATCATGGCTTGCAATCCCCTTACTTGCCCTTCAATCTTCTTCAGATTGACTAAGTTACCTTTGTGAGTCGCATGTTTCATTTTATAAAAAACGTGGGACTAGATAGGTGAAGAGAGTTGCAAAAATAAAAATACCAGCTGAAACATAGTAAATCACCCTAGATCTTCTCCTTGTCTTCATGCACAAGCGACCCAGCCTGGGATCAGCAGGACAGGGAAGATTATAATTTATGTAATTGGCATACCCTGCAATTAGCAGCATCACCAAGGCAAAGAAGGTTATGTAGACCTTGTACTGCGAAAGAGTTATTAGGAAAGGAAAAGTGCTCACGAGACTCGCAAAACTTGCTCCCGCTCCCAAAGCAACAAAAACAGCAGGCAAAGCACAGCACACCAGAGTAGAGGATGAGGCAAACAGCGAAAAAAAATTAGCTGTTTTCTCATCAATGTTGCCCTCTATCTCCATCTTTAAATTTTAATGATCTGAAGATCTGTGGCGTTTTGGCCATTTGAAAGAATTTTCTTTTTAATATCTTCAAAATCAATAATTTGATCCTTATCAAAGGCAATTAAAACTTTGCCGCCACTTAAATCTACATCTAGCTTTAAGACGGACTTATCTTTAGAGAATGTTTTTTCAATGCCTCTGGCACAAAAATCACAAACCATGCCACTCACACTAACCACGGCAACCTGTTTTCCCTCTAACTCTGCGACGAAGTCATCAAATCGTTTTGGATCAACTTCAAGCAGTTTTCCATCAACCATGGTGTCATGAAGATGCCCTTCATGATTGTGGCTATCCATGTCATGCATAGTATGATTGTGAGCGCTGGTGTAAACAGCAGCCATCATTACAAACACCAAGTATAAATATTTCATATTTTCTCTTTATAAATTTATAAATTAATAAATTAAAACCTATACATTAAATGAATGTCCCAGTTGGAGGTATCGCTATACCCAAACTCAACAAGAGCATTCCCCTTAAAAAATTTTAGAACTGGGTATGTATTCCAACCACCCATTAGTTCATTGTGCCTAGATTTAACCATGAGCCATGTATGCATGTCACCATATTCACCAATGTAAGGTGCAACTCCAAGCTGCAGATACTGCTCAGCGTAATCCAGTGTTTGAGAGTGAGTTTCCTTGTAGCCAAATCCAGAGAAAAGCCTCCTAGTCTCCCAGTCACCATGAACTCCATAAAAATAGTGGTCCAGTCCCTTGGATGATAGCCCTGATTGCAAGTATAAATTTCGTTGAGAATGCTTGGTGTTTTTTCTGTTCAATAGATAAGTTAGCCTAAAGTAAGAATAATCAATGTCAAAATATTTGTCTTTTACTTGTTCAACACCAAGAGAAAACTTGTAAGTAGGGGAGTAGTGATAGTAGGTAGAATTCTGCATTTCGTTAGACTGCAGCATCACAGTGGACCCACCTGAGTAGGAGATAGGTCTTGCTTCAATAACAAGAACGCATGCTAACAACACATAGCAACACATATATTTTATACCCATGGGGGGTATATTATCACAAACTAGTTTATTGTTCAACGCCTGCTTGCTATCATGAGGTCTTACTTAAATCATCTAACGGAGAAGAATTATGATTAAAAGACTATCATTTTGCCTACTGGCAATGAGTTTTACCATAACTGCAGCGCATCATGAGGGTGGAGAGGATCATGCTGATATGCCTAAAAATAGCTTGGTTTACATATCAACATATACCATGCCTGCTGGCGGCAACATGGAGGCTCTAAAAAAATCTCTTAAAACAAATATCGCTACTCTTGAAAAAGATGGTTACAACTCATGTGGGATGCTGCAGCATCAATTTGGTGGCGATAGAGCCTTTATGACCTACTGTAATTTTGATAGCTGGGAGCAATTTGCTGAGATAAATGATCAAGAATCGACCCCAATAGTAGGATCTAAGCAATTGTTTGGTGATCATACGGATAAGTTAGCAGCAGTAGTAGAAAGGAATCTTACAAAGCTTTCAGCTTATGTCTTAGAGGCTAAATATAGTTTTGGTCCCTACCTCACAGACAATGAAAAACGTGCCAATGCCAGGTTATTATTTGAAGCGTATGACAGCTCTTTTGGTGGCTGTAATTTAACTGAGCATTTTTGGGGCCCAGAAATGACTTGGAATATTTACTGTGGATATGAAAGTTATGCTGAGTTTGCAGTTAAGGCAAAGGCCCTTTCAGTTATTCATGAAGATGAACTTGCCGATATGAAGCTTGATGTCCTGACCCATTCAGATCATTTGTGGACAAGAGTGAGCCAATAATTTAACGCTGTTACTTCAAAACTAAAAGAGGGGCTTAGCCCCCTTTTTTTTAGTTTTGAGGCTACAAAGCACCAATACTTGGATTTTTATCCAGATGCTCTGAAGCATAATTAGGCTATGCGTTTTTAGCCTTCTCCATAAAACTTGACAACCTTGTCAATTAAGGTAAATTCGTAGTTACTTATTTATATTTTAGGGGGAAATTAAATGAATTATTCTAAATTAAGCTTGTTCTTACTGGTCATGCCTTTTGTGGTCATGGCTGATAATCCACTTGTACCAGTCGATAGTGATGCGTCTTCTAGCAGTGATGCGTCTTCTAGCGCTGCCTCAACAGAATCAGCTCAGGTGTCAGCAAGGTCTGAGTCAGTTGATACATACGAAACTTCTAGCTCATATTCAGACTCACAAGGAATTGAAGACGTTATCGTTACTGCTACTCGAAGAGAAACAAGCCTAATGGAAACCCCGATTGCTATTTCTGCAGTGACTCAGGAGCAGCTCACACAGTATGGCATTTCTAACATTAAAGACTTAAGTTATTCTCTCCCGGGACTATCCATTCAAAACATGACAGATACCTCTGCTCCAATTATTACCCTGCGTGGAGTTCGATCTAACAATGTTACTGAGGTTGGAGATCCAGCTGTCGGTATTCATGTTGATGGTCTGTATGTTGCTAGACCTCAAGGTGCCGCAGCCTTAATGTTTGACTTAGAAAGAGCAGAGCTTTCTAGAGGGCCTCAGGGCACTCTATACGGAAGGAACTCTATTGTTGGGTCTTTAAATATTATTACAGCTAAACCTAATTTTGACACACAAGGTGGCTCCATAACTATCAATGCAGGAAGATTTAATGAGCAGGGCATACAAGGCCACTACAACCTACCCATTAACGATAAACTAGCAATTCGATTGGCGTTTAGCGATCAGTCAAAAGACTCTTATTTAAATGGCTACTATGATGGTTCTCAACCTGATTGGAGATTTTTACCGCAATCAGTTCAAGATCAATTCACCCCAATTACAGATCAAAGCCAAAAAGTTACAGGTACTGACTATGCATGGTACCTAGGTTGTCAGTCATGGCAGGAAGGATGCTGGACTGATCCAGGTTGGCAGTTTGGCAACCCACAATCCAAAGTAAAAGCAGATCCATCAACTTTTTATAACAATGTGGATAATCATGCTTACCGTTTAAGCGCTTTATACATGATTGATGAAACCAGTGATATTAATATTCAGTATGAAGTTTTTCAAGATGATGGAGCTGGTTGGCAGAATACTTACTCTTGTGAAATGATGGCCAAAAGAACAGGCAGACTGCAGGGAGATCCAGCTGTTTATCCAGCGAACACTTGTACAGATTTACAGGGTACAGAAGATAGATATACATCATATGTAAATGTTCCAGGCGTCTTAGATATTAACATTGAATCATTTCGCGTAATTTATAATAAAGATCTAGGCGATTACGATTTAACAGCAAAATTAGGAACCCAAGAGCTCACTCAATACTCTCAATGGGATACTGATGGCGGAGCCAATGCTGCATACGATATGGCATTTGTCATTGAAGATTACAAAGCAAAATCTACAGTCATAGATATAGAGCTCAAGAATAAGTCTGATGACCTTGCATGGGTTTTAGGAGCTTTCTATATGAAAGAGGATAATGACATGCTTGCATATTTCCATGCAACCTTGAATGGAGATAATATCTTCGACCAACCAAATAGAATTGTTGAGGCAACCGCTATCTTTGGTCAAGCAACTTATAAGCTAAGAGATGATCTATTCTTAACAGTTGGCGGAAGATACACTGAAGAAGAAAAATCAGATGAGGGCGGCAAGAACTGGGAATGCTCAATGTGGAATAGTTGCTATACAAGCGGAGAAATTTGGGGCAACAGAACACAATGGTTACCTCAACTCAATGCTTTAGCGCCTAACTTCCATGTCGCTGGCGGGCAATATGCTGGCGTAAACTGTACAGCAGGTGGTGGACCATACGGTGGTGGGCCTTACTATGGCGGAACAGGATGCATGGTTCAAACAACTTCTAATGATGTTGCCAAAACTTACCATAACTTCGATTGGAGACTTGGTCTAGATTGGGACATCTCAGACACTGGGTTTGTTTACGGTTACCTTGCAACTGGCTACAAGGCTGGAAGCATTACTGATGTATATGTTCGCGGATCTGACAGTCTTCACCCAGAAGGCCCAGGCTCAGTAGTTAATACTTCATATGGCCCAGAAGATGCTTTGACATTTGAAATGGGTTATAAGGGTCGATATCTTGAAAATAGACTAAATATCGCATTGAACTACTACAACACTTCATATGATGGTAAGCAATTCACTGGAAACGTTCCTGTTGATTCTAGAAATGCACAAGAGTATGACTATGTGACTGAGCAGTTAGTTGATGTAGTTCAAGTGATCACTATTTGGGGAACCCAAAATTTTGGCAAGCAAGAAATGAGCGGTATTGAATTTGAGTTTGACTTTATTCCTTATGAAGGTGGTAAGTTAAGTGGATGGATCACTCAAATGGATACTGAAGTTACCTCAGACTTTATCACTCAATGGTACTACGCTCAGGATGCTCAATTTGGAAGAGCGGACTATGGCGCTTCAATTGCAAACACTCCAGAGAATGCAGTTAACTTAAAAGGCAACGAAACTCCCTACTCACCAAACCTAGCTTTAACAGTTAGATACGAACACACTTTCAATTTAGGCAGCATGGGAACCCTAGCCCCGTCAATCAATTATCATTGGCAAGCTGAAGACTACCTAACTATTTGGAATGCAGACAAACATGTTAATGATGCTGGTGGTTATGGAACAGGTTCGGGAGCTACTTTTGTAGATCTTCCGGGATATTTCCAAGATCCTGTCGACCAGTTTGGTGATCAAAGACCTAGCTGGGATATGCTTGATCTAGTTGTGACATACAAGCCTGCAGGAGATGCTTCATGGTACGCTCAGGCATACGCTTACAATGTAACTGATGAAGAGATCGCTTGGTTTAGAGGTGTAGAAGCCGGTCAACCTAGAGGATCTTACTCAGCGCCTTCACAATATGGGCTGAGACTAGGCTACTACTGGTAAGAGCTATAGAACTTTTAAAAAAGAGGGCTTTTGCCCTCTTTTTTTTGTTAAGATCTTAGAATGAGAATTCTACTTACCTTATTCTTTGCTGTTTTGTTTGTTGGGTGCTCAGAAAGCAATACATCTAATGCTGCATATAACAAACAAAAAGTTACTTTTCCTTCTAAAAATATTCTTGGATTTGAAAATCTTTTTGATGCTGGGCTAAATACTCAAGAAGACCAAGAGGTTTTTGGTGTTCTACATTTTCCTGACAACTATGACGTCACCAAACCTTACCCTACTATTGTTGCTGTCCATGGTTCGTCTAATTGGAGAGAGCATCATTTAAAATACATTGAACAAATGCGCCAAGCAGATTTTATTGTTTTTGCCATACATCCTTTTGATTCTAGGGGTGTAAATAGCACAGTGGGCAACCAAATCAATGTAACCAGCGAAACCATCATCTATGAGATGGCCATGTCACTCAATCTTTTGTGGGATGATCCAAGGGTTGATAACACTAAAATATATGCTGCAGGTTGGAGCTTGGGAGGCACTGCAACAATTTTTAATGCATGGATGCCGCTACAGATGGCATTAAATAAGCCTGGCGCTTCATATGCTGGCTATCTTATGTGGTATCCAGGGTGCTTGGCTTTACCTGATAATAACGATTGGGACAGTGATGTCTTACAAATTTACATGGGAGAGGAGGATAACTACACCTCACCAAAGCCTTGTGTGCAGATGGTCTCAGAAATCAATGAGGGAGGAGGAGATGCAACTATTACACTTTATCCTCGATCATTCCATTCATTTGATGGTCCGAACCCACTTCATCTTATGCCCGAGGCTTATAGCTGGAGTGGCTGTAATTTTCGACTTAATGCTGTTACTAAAAAAGTCTACGATCCAGCAAATACTGAGCTAGAGAGTGGCCTAGAATTTTCAGATCCCCAAGCAAGGCTCGATGCCTATAGAAGTTGCGCAGTGAAAGGCGAGGTTATGGCTGGATTTAGTCCTGAATACAGGAATGCTGCATTCGATGATCTTGGTAAACTTTTACCCAGCCTTCGTTAAAAAGAGTGGAAATCTTTCCATTCTCGAAATCCCCCTTCTAAATTTTTAACATTAGTAAAGCCAAGTTCCTGAAGTGTTTTGCCTGCAAGTGACGCACGACTCCCACCGCCACAGTAAACAAGGATAGGAGTATCTTCTGCCATCACCTGTGGATCAGGCTGCAATTTAAACTCCAGCAATCCTCGAGGGATATTTGTGGCTCCTTCTATGATTCCAGTTTCAATGATCTCAGAGCCTTCTCTAACATCAATAATTAAAAATTTCTTTTGATCCAAAGCGAATTCTGCGCAAGTAATTCTTGGCACGACTGCATGGGCCGATTCAATTAAGTGTTTTAAGTTGCTCATAGATTTATTATCAGCATATTAATGTTTTCAATCAAATATTTTCATTATAAAAGTCCTTTTAGTATCTATTTTATGGTTCTAATGTTACATTAATGTGTTCACCGAACACATATATAAATAATTAATATATGTCAATAAATTAAACATAAAGGATCTATATAATGAAAAAAATCATAATGACAGCAATTTTACTATCTTTGCCATTTCAGGCTGCTGCATCAATGGATGTGCAAGAAGGAGTTGCTCTTAAAGGCTCAATTTTTGCAGTTAAAACTGCGAAGAAATACTCTTCGGTTGAAGGTTGCACAGCAGCTGCAAATGCTAAAAGCAGAGTAAAAGGATTCACTTTTAATGCGACTACGCAAAAATGTACTTTGTATAAGTCTATACGTGGTGAAAGAAAAACTACTTCATCAGTTTCTGGCAAGAAATCCTAAGATAGCCAATCTTTTAAAGAGGGGTTTTTTGCCCCTCTTTTTTTGTATTCGATAAATCCTCTTTTATCTTGATTGCAGGTGTGTCTTTATCCTACTCACCACTAGATTAATTCCTTCCATTTAACCTTGGTTTTGCAATGAATTTCTTGCATACTTATTTTTCTATGAAAAAAGTAATGCTACATTTTTGTCTTTCTCAAAACCATGTAGCTCAGGTTGAACTGAAGCATGAGAACTTTTGCGCCCTAAAATTCAGTATCAGCACTTCTTCCCCAAAACTTAGATCAATTTAATCTACCCCTATAATGGCGTACCTTCATAATTAATGATGAAAAATTTTATATCCACCCAATCTTGGACCAGGTCTCAGCTTCAGGACATTCTAGACTTCGCGACTTCTCTTAAAGCGAATCCTTATCAGCCGCTGCTGAAAAATAAATCTGTGGCCATGCTCTTTTTCAACCCATCCTTAAGAACAAAAACCAGTTTTGAGATTGGTATTAGCGAACTTGCGGGTACGGCTGTAATTTTACAACCAGGCAAGGATGCTTGGCCGATTGAGTTTCAGGATCATATTGAGATGAATGGAGGCGCAGAAGAGCATGTTAAAGAAGTCGCTCAAGTTCTATCTTCATACTGTGATTGCATAGCTATTAGAGCCTTTCCAGCTTTTAAAGATTGGAGTTTTGATCGAACAGATCAGGTGATTAATAGTTTTGCACAATACGCAACTGTGCCAGTGGTTAACATGGAAACCATTGAGCATCCTTGCCAAGAACTCGCACATATTCTTACTTTGCAGGAGCATTATGGTGATTTGCAAGGCAAAGATTACCTACTAACTTGGACTTATCACCCTAAGCCTTTGAATACAGCCGTGGCTAATTCTAGCCTTCTTATTGCAAGTAAATTTGGGATGAATGTTAAGTTGCTATGTCCGTCGGAAGATTATTTGCTAGATGAAAGATACATCAATGCAGCCTCTGAAAATTGTTTAAGCGAAGGAACATCATTCAGCGTCACTCATGACATTGAATCGGCTTATTCTGGCGCTGAAATTGTATATGCAAAAAGTTGGGGCTCGCTTGTGCATTACGGTGATTTATCAGCAGAATTGAATTGTCGAAAGGATTTCAAGCACTTTATTGTTGATGAGCAGAAGATGAGCATGACCAACAACGCAGTTTTTAGTCATTGCTTGCCATTACGCCGGAATGTTAAAGCAACAGATGCGGTGATGGATGCAGATTATTGTTTAGCAGTTCAGGAAGCAGCGAATAGAAAGCATGTTCAAAAATCCATGCTTACAAAAATTTTATAGGAAATAAATATATGAATAAAAAAATAGTCTTAGCATTTTCAGGCGGCCTTGATACTAGCTTCTGTATTCCATATCTGCTGGAGCAGAACTATGAAGTTCATACACTCTTTGTAAATACAGGTGGAATATCAGCAAAAGAGGAGAGAGCCATCACAAAAAGAGCGATGGAGCTTGGTGCAAAAAAACATCTAAATATTAATGTGGAAAAAAGTCTATGGTCTGAGATCTTAGCGCCATTGATCTATTCAGGTGCTTTGTATCAAAATAAGTATCCTGTGCTTTGTTCTGATAGATATTTGATCGTAAAAGAGTCGATCAAACTATGTCAAAAACTTAAAACAAAAAATATAGCTCACGGTTGCACTGGCATGGGCAATGATCAGGTGAGATTTGATCTTTCAATTAGAGCTCATGGAAGTTTCAATATTATTACCCCAATCCGTGAAATTCAAAACATCACAAAAAATGTTCGAGCCTATGAAGAAGATTATCTTAAAGCTAAGGGCTTTAAGGTGCCATCACTGCATAAAAAATATAGCGTGAATGAAAATCTTATGGGAGCAACCATCTCTGGCTCTGAGATTGATGTTTGGGATGAGCCATCGAAGGAGAGCTTTGTGTTATGCAAGCAACCCCATCAGTACCCAAAAAAACCTAAGTCAATGAAGATTAAATTCTCTAAAGGAAAAGTTGTCGCCTTAAACGGCAATAAAATTTATGGCCCTGATCTTTTGCGTGATCTAAATAATATTGGCGGGTCGTTTGGCATAGGTCGCTCGGTCTTTGCAAGTGACACCATCATTGGCTTGAAAGGAAGATTTGTTTTTGAGGCTCCTGGCATATCAATCTTAATGTCTGCACATAGAGCTTTAGAAGAATCTGTTTTAACGGACAAGCAAAATACTTTTAAAAGAGCTGTTGGGCAAGAATGGGTTAATCTTGTTTATCGTGGGTTTTTCTTTGAGCCCTTGAGAGAAAATCTAGAATCATTCTTAGTGGACTCTCAAAAAAATGTTACAGGTGAAGTTTTGATTAATCTAAGCCCGGGCAAAGTTGAAGCATTAGCAGTTCAATCCAAAAATATTTTAAAAAGTCCAGAGGGAGCTTATGCGCAGTCAGCCACTTGGAGCGAAGCAGAGTCCAAGGGTTTTATTAAGCTGATAGGGCAAAGTACTTCTACCTGGGCATCGATCCATTATAAAAAATGAATACTGATCTAGAGCTATGCTTAAAACATCTTCAAGCTCTAGTTAGTTTCGATACTTCCAATCCTCCTAAAAAGATTCAATCTTCTGGTTTATTAGACTATTTGAATTCATTAAGTTATTTAAATCCTCGGGTTACTGATTTGGGAGATGGTTCGTTCAATATATTGCTTATCAAAGGTGACCCTAAGTACATATTTAATGTTCACTTAGATACAGTGCCACCAGGAGAGGGTTGGAGCACAGATCCTCACACTCTGTCTATTACTGATGAAAAAGCTATTGGTCTTGGGGCGTGTGACATCAAAGGTGCAGCATCTTGCTTATTGACCCTGATCGAACTTGGCCTTCACGATTATGCGGTTTTATTTTCAACGGATGAAGAGGCAGGTCAAAGCACTTGCATTAAAGAATTCATTAAAACGAAACCAAATTTTAAGGGAGTCATAGTTTCAGAGCCAACAAATAACTTAGGGGTAACATGTCACCGAGGAATTTACACCGGAACCCAGGAATTTTATGGCATTGCTGGGCATAGCTCAGACCAAAGAGCCATGGAAGATAATGCAATTCATAAACTGACCAATTGGTGCCATCATGCGTTGAATGCAGCACGTTCATTTGATAATGAAGCCATAGGACCCTTAAAAGGGTTAGCTTTTAATTTAGGTCTGATTGCGGGGGGCATTAAACCCAATATCATCGCTGATTCTGCAAGCATTAAATTTGGTTTTAGACCTCTGCCAGGCCAAAATATCGATTTCATTTTAAGCTCATTGCAAACAGAATCAAACTTGAATGAATCTTCCTTTACTCCAGGTTTTATTGCACCTGCTTTGCCAGCAAACGGGGATCTCAAGCCCTCAGAACTTATGTTGCAAGATCTCAGCCTGCCGCCATCAGAGCCAGTAAATTTCTGGACGGAAGCATCTTTATTCAGTGAGGCTGGATTACCTGCAATTGTTTTTGGTCCCGGAGATATTTCTAATGCGCATCAACCCAATGAATACGTTGAGCTAAGACAGCTATCCCAAGCATTAAATATTTACAGAGAAATAGTGAAATGAATTCACAATCCCCACTATTTATTAAGGACACAATTCTAAAGTTGTTAGGTGCGATTGGCTCCGAGAAAGAAATTAAGAAATATATTGAAAAATATTCTTCACCTGAGCAGAGGTTTGCCATTATTAAGGTTGGCGGCTCAGTTATTCAAAATGATTTAGATAATTTAGTTACATCTTTAGTGTTTCTAGATCAGGTAGGATTAAAGCCAGTGATCTTGCATGGAGCAGGCCCCATGCTTTCTGCTGAATTAGATAATTTGGGTATTGATTTCTCATTTATTGATGGTCAACGCGTTACATCTCCCCAGGTTCGTGATGTTGCCCAACGCATTTTCAAACAAACCAATAATCAAATTGTTGAAGCTCTTAACCTGCTGGGTGCCAATGCTGTAGGGCTAACATCAGATATATTTGAGTGCAAAATAAGCAAGCCTGCGCTGGGGCTGGTAGGTGAGATTGCTCAGGTAAATTTAGAGTCAATCAATCATGCTTTAGAAGCTGGGGCAATACCTGTGATAGCGCCCATTGGAGCAGAGGGTACCGAGATCTTAAATATCAATGCCGATATAGCTTCAGTGGAGTTAGTGAAGGCAATGAATCCCTACAAAGTGATATTTTTATCTGAAACAGGGGGCATCTTCAATCAATCAAATAAGCTTATAGAAACCATTAACTTAGTGCTTGAGTATGATGATTTGATGCAACAAGATTGGTTGCATTCAGGCATGAAATTAAAATTAGAGCAGGTTAAAACAGTGCTAGATCATTTGCCGAAAACTTCTTCAGTTTCTATTACACAGCCAATTAATTTACCAAAAGAATTATTTACAGACTCAGGCTCTGGAACCCTGGTCAAGCATGGTTACAAGGTAGATCAGTTCAAGCAACCAGATCATCAAACTCAAGCCCACTTTAAAGCTATTATCGAATCTTCCTTTGATGGCAAGCTTGTTGATAATTTTTTTGATAATTCGAATGATTTACAAATTTTTATGACTGCTTGTAAGAGGGCGACCATAGCCATCTCCAATGAATTTAATATTCCTTACATGGATAAGTTCGGAGTGATTCCTGAGGCAAAAGGAGAGGGCTTGGGTGCAGGCATATGGCATGAGATGCGCAAGACATATCCTCAAGTTTTTTGGCGCTCAAGATCAAGCAACCCAATCAATAAGTTCTATTCTTCAATTTGCGAAGGCTGTCAAAAAAATTCAGATTGGCATGTATTTTGGATTGGTATTTCCGACTACACATTGCTTAAAGATTGCATTGAATATGCTTTGAATAAACCGAAGAGTGTTATTTAAATGGATGTTAAAAAAATTGGATTATTAGGCGGCAGAGGTTATGTAGGCCAAGAAATATTTGAGCTTGCAAATAATCATCCTAAGCTCTCTATTACCTCTGCCTATTCCTCATCTCAAGCAGGTCTTTCAGTGCCAGGTGCCGCCCAAAATAATCCTCTAAGTTACCTATCAATGGATTTAACTAATTTAGAGTTAAGTGATGAAGATGCATATGTGTTGGCACTTCCGAATGGCCAATCAAACAGTTATGTCGATAAAATCCTGGAGCATAATCCAGAGGCTATTTTGCTAGACATAAGCTCTGACCATCGATTCAATGCTGATTGGGAATATCGACTTCCCGAGCTCTCAGAGCCCGTCTCTGCAACTAAAATAAGTAATCCAGGATGTTATGCTACTGCCATGCAGCTTATGCTGGCGCCCCTTGTAGATAAAATTAGCGGCCCCGTTAATTTTTTTGGTATTTCTGGTTATAGCGGGGCAGGGGCATCACCAAACCCTCGAAACGATAAAGAGCTCCTTTCTAATAACATACTGGCCTACTCCATGATTAACCACCTGCATGAGCAAGAGGTTAAGCATCAAATGTACAAGGAGATTTTTTTCACACCACATGTTGCTGAATTTTTCAGAGGCATTCATATGACAGGCAATATTATTATGAAAGATTCAATGTCCGCAGATGATGCTAAGAGAGTTTTTCAAGATTTTTATACTGATATGTCCTTGATAAAAGTGCAACATCCTGCTCCAGATCTCCAGCAGGTAAGAGGAACTTCTTTTGCTTTGATAGGTGGCTTTGAAGCTGACATAAACTCTAAAAGACTGACTTTTTGCTGCACTATTGATAACCTGCTAAAAGGCGCTGCAACCCAAGCAGTGCAAAATCTTAATAGTGCATTTGGCTGGGATGATAATTTAGGGATTATTGAATAATGAAAATTTGGAATAAAAATATTAAAACCTCTAACTCATCGATTGACGCTTTCTTATCTGGTGAAGATATCGTGCTAGATCAAGAGTTATTTCTTTATGACATTGAAGCTTCCATTGCCCATGCTGAAGAGCTTAAAGCAATTAAAATTTTGAATGCCTCCGAGTTTAAAAAAATGGTTTCTGCGCTAAAAAAACTTGCGAAATTATTTTCAATGAATAAATTTAAACTCACCAAAAAATATGAAGATTGCCATTCAGCAATAGAAGATTTTCTCATTAAAGAGTTGGGTGACTTGGGAAAAAAAATTCACACCGGCAGAAGCCGAAATGATCAGGTATTAGTTGCTATGCGGCTTTATGCCAGAGATCATCTTCAGGAAATTCAAGCATTGAACCTAAAAATCGCTCAAGCCTTTTTAGATAAAGCATCCAAGCATTCAACAGACATCATGCCTGGTTACACTCATATGCAAAGAGCCATGCCATCTACATGGGGTCTTTGGTTTGGAGCTTTTGCAGAGTCTTTTATCGATAACGCAGAATTACTACAAAGCACTCAGTCCTGGATGAATGTTAATCCTTTGGGCACGGCAGCTGGTTATGGAGTTAATCTCCCGATTAAAAGAGAAATCAGCACAAAAAAATTAGAATTTAAAAGAAAGCAACTCAATAGCCTCTATGTGCAAAATAGCAGAGGAAAGTTTGAATTAGAGCTTTTGGGTTCTCTGAAACAGCCTATGCTGGATGTACGTAAATTCTCTTGGGACATAAGCTTATTCGTCACTCAAGAATTTAACCTTTTAAGTTTAGATTCTAAATACTCAACTGGCTCATCCATCATGCCAAATAAATCCAACCCCGATGTCATTGAAGTTATGCGCGCTAACTACTCTATTTTAGCTGGACATTATTCTGAGTTAGAGAATTTAATTTCACTTCCAAGTGGCTATCACCGCGATTTGCAATTGACCAAAAGATCTCTTATTCATTCATTGCGTGCTGTGCATGGATCCTTGTCGTTGTTACCTGACCTCATTAAATCAATCAAGATTAATAAAGTCAGATCTCTTGATTTTGTTGACGATGATATGAAGATGACTGACCAGGCCTATGACTTAGTTCAGTCTGGAGTGCCCTTTAGGGATGCATATATGATCGTGAAGGACAATCTGAGTGGGAATACAACAACGCCCCCTAAATCTGCCAAACAATTTTCTTCTGGCTCTCCGATGAATTTAGAACTGCAAGTATTAAGCACAAGGCTTAAGAAATTATCTAAGAGTTAGATCTTTTTGCTTTTCATTTTTTAATATGAGAGTATTAACTTAGAATGAATAAGGCTATAAGAATTCAAAAATCTGAAGCTGCTAGAAATAAACGTCACACAAGACGCGATATTGCTAACCAAAAACTTCTTAATGAGTACGCAAAATTAAGAAAGCTAAAAAAAAGTAAGTAATTAGAAGCAGCTCCATAAATTTTCGTGCATATCTATTGCAAGGATATTTCTTAATATAAATACTCTTGCAAATTGAGTGCTTGAGACCTTTAATATCTCTATGAGTGAAACTAAAAAATTCTTAGACAGATGGTATCAAGGCTATCGATCTGATGATCCACAATTCTTAGAAGAGATACTAGATGAGTCTGTGGTTTTCTCTTCGCCAGTGGTCTTTAAGCCCATTGAGGGCAAAGAGATGACAAAACTCTATTTAATGGGCGCAGGCATTACTTTTAATATGGATAAGTTCTCTTATGTGCGCGAGGTCATTGATGGCCTAGATGTTATTTTAGAATTTGAGACTTTTATAGATGATATTTCAGTTAATGGCGTTGATATGATCCGTTGGAATGCTGAGGGAAAAATTATTGATTTCAAAGTGATGGTCAGACCTTTGCAGGCAATTCATAAGCTTCAGCAAAAAATGTCTGAGGCTTTAGATTCATTTAAACCCTAGATGCACTTGAATCCATATTCCAAGCTTCTGCTCGATATTTCAAGCAAAAAAAAGGAGCTCTATTGAGCTCCTTTAAATAATTACTTATCTAGCGTTACATAAACTAGAACGAATAATTAAGGGTTAAGCCATAAGACTTAAATGGATTAGGGTAACCAAAAAATGATGTTGAAGTTGGATCTGCCACAGCCGGAAAGACCGATATCAGATATTCATCGTCAGTAATATTTTTACCCCACAAAGTAAGTGAAAGGTTGCCTTTGTTAATTCCAGCAGAGAAATTTAACGTATCCTGCTCTTTTCGTCCATTGCCAGTGGCATCTACTATGGCTTGCCAAGCAGCATTTTCAATTAATTTAACTTCACTCGAATACAAATGGCTCAGTCTCACATAACCATCGTACTGACCTCTATTCCAATTCCAAGTTGCTGTTGTGGATAGAGTTTCTTCCGGGATATTCGAAGGCATAGTTCCTGATAAATCTCCAGAAGCTGAGGAAGGGAAAGAGTCATAGATCGGATCCATTATTAGCCCGCTGATTGCTAGGTCAATACTTTCAATAGGTGAAAAGAACAGATCAAACTCTACGCCGTCTGCTGACTGTGAGCCTGCGTTTGCTAAAACAAACCCTGTACCAACGAAAGTGTTTGACTGAAAACCTTTAATTGTTTGATCAAACATAGCAATATTCAAATAACCATTTGGTAAATAAATTTTAGCTCCTAATTCAAAGACTTCAGCCTCTTCAGGATTTGCATACCTTGTTCCAACGCCAGTGTTTGGGCCTGCAGGAGTTCCAGCTGCGATCAAAGCAGCTTGCTCTGTTGCATCTGGTCTAGAATCTCGAGAGATATTCCAAGCAGTGGCTTTAAATCCAGTAGAAACACCACCATAGATGTTTACAGCATCGTTTAATGCATAGGAAAGTTTAGCTGTGTAATCAACGTTATCGTCTTTGCTTTTTCCATCCTGAGCAGCATTTGGGAAATTAACAAATTGAGGTATAAATTGAAGTGCTTGCAGTGGAAGCAATGCATTGTAGGCAGGATCATTGGCAAGGACAGCTGCTTGTGCTGGGGGAAAACCTGCTGCAATTAGACCTAGTGTTCCTGCGCCAACAAAATCAAGATTTGAAAAAACTGCTGAATTGATTTGATTGTAGGAAACTTCTTTCTCGTCTTCAATATAGCTGACTCCCAAAAGGGCGTTTAATTTTTCAGATACTTGGATGTCTACTTGAGCAAACAAAGACATAGTTGAGTTATCTTGAGCTGAAGTCTCTATGTTACCTTGACCAGCTGCAAAAAGTGAAGAATTGGGTAAGCCAAAAGCTGCAGCTACACCGGCTAGGGCGCCTGGTAAAAACGCATCAATGTAGGGTCTCCACATAGGACCAAAGAAGATTGATTCGTTAAAATCCATGTCTTCTTGGTAATAGAAACTACCTACAAGCCAATTCACTCTTTCATTGTCCTCAGAGTACCATCTAATCTCTTGAGTCATTCCTGACAATTCTTTTGAAATTGGGCTAGGAGCAATAACGTTGGCTGCATCGAAATCAATATCTTGAACCTCATAGTTGTCAGAGGTTCTGTAGGAAGTAATGCTTTCTAGAGTAGTATTGCTAAAGTTTTTTTCTATGTGCATTGAAAGCCCAGCATTTTCTCCCTTTGAAGTAGGATCAAAGTCATAAAAGGCTTTTTTTGTATAAGGATCGTTAGGTATTACTTTTCCACCCATAAGCGCAACAACTTGATTAGCTGCTCCATAGGCTGTGCTGCCGACAATACAACATATTTCATCAAATTCATCATAATCAGCAGTTATCCTTACAGATAAATCATCGGATGGAGCATATAAAAGTTCAGATCTAAAGCCAAACCTATCTCTGTCACCAACTGGATTTCCCGTAGTAGGATTATCTGCTTGACCGTCTCTTGTATTTACGTTTGCACTAAAGCTATAGGCTAGAGCTTCACTCATTGGGCCGGTAGTGTAGATGCTAGCTTTTTTCGAGTTGTAATTACCCAATTCTGTTTTCAGTGAAGTAAATTTCTCAAATGATGGTTTTTTCGTAACAATATTTACAACACCAGCCGATGCATTCTTTCCAAACAATGTGCTTTGGGGACCTCTTAATACTTCAATACGCTCAAGCATTGGGAGATCTGATATCTGACCTTGGATTTTTGAACGATAAACACCATCCACAAATACAGCAACTGATGGCTCAACACCTGGGTTATTAGAACCGTTACCAAAACCTCTAATAAAAAAGGTAGCGTTGGTTGTTGACTGATACTGCCTTGAATCTAAAGAGGGGACTACCGCCTTAAGATCTAGCAGATCAACAATATTAGCTTTCTCAATTGTATCCGCAGTAACAACCGAGACTGCCACTGGAACTTCTTGAAGCGTTCGCTCTGTTTTCGTTGCAGTAACGACTATTTCTTCAACAGCATTAGATTGTGCGATCACGCCTTGTCCAATAATCGTGACAAGAGATAATGCAAGTATATTTTTATTCATTTAACTTCCTATATTGACTCAGGTATTTGCAGCTTTTTTTTAAGCATTAAACTTGAGTGTTTAATTTTGATAACGCGCACTTTAACTCATCTAAAGAGCATTTTAAAGCTAATAGATAGATTGCATAATGGATCGATTAAGTTATACAAAAAACTTATAAGGAAGTAAAAAAACATAACTCTTTTAGTTCTATATTTTTTGATGATCATTGAGATTATTTGTTAGTATTAATACATGCAAAAACTAATCGCACTAATTTGTAAGAAGCCCTCAATCTCTGCTGAAGACTTTAAAACTTACTATGAAGCTAACCATGCTCCATTGATTGAAAGTCTCTTCCCAACCTTGACAGGCTACAAAAGAACCTATCTGCTTGAGTCTAATATGCTCAATGATGCATTGCCGCTGGAATCTGAAGGTGGTCAAACTCCATTTGATGTAATTACAGAACTTTCGTTCGATGACGAAGAAGGTTTGAACCAATTCTATGCCAAAGGAGCAGATGAAGAGGTGGTAGAAGCTATCAGAAAAGATGAATCTAATTTTCTAGATGGTGAGAAAACTATTATGTATCGTGTTGATTAAAATAGAATTATGAAGAGACTACTAACCCCATTACTTCTATCGCCTTTGGCATTTGCTGACGACCATAATGAATTTACTATAGGTTGTTCTGATAACAGTAAAAAGAAGTATCAAATTACTTTAGACATGGACGCAAAAAAATTTAGTATCGAAGAAGAAGCAATGGTTATTAGTGAGGGTTTAATTGCCAACATCAATACTTCAAACAATGAAATCAATTTTCAGCTGCTAGAGATAAATACCAAAGATAATAAAATAATATTCACAAATAAAAATATACTTGGGCAGCTAGTTTGCGAGGTTCAAAAAGCTTAAACAGTTCCCCGCCAAAGACTAGCAAAAGGAGTTGATTGTCATATATGACAGTCGCATTGATGAATATATTGAGAAGGGTGGCAAGAAATACTTTTAATGGCTATCTAGGTAATCTTTTATAGCAAGCTTATCAGCCTTCATGTCTACTCTTAATGCATTAAAAAGCTTCTGCTTATAGTTTGGCATTAATCCCTTAGACATATGCTTAATCTGCTGATAGAACCATGCCATTGCCCCAAACGCATTGATGACCTGAACAAGAGTAAAAGGGCTTGATGGAGAAAGAATCGAAGGTCCTAGCGATAGAGTTTTCTCAAAACTAGGTAAGACGTCTAGCTGACCCTCCATCATCTTTTTAATGCAGTAGGGATCAGCGCATAAAGGTCTTGCAACTCCAACCATTTGACAGATATTACTTTGCAAAGCTCTCTCAATGCCATCTCTTGTTCGAAACCCTCCAGTTACCATTAATGGCAAGGATACTGCCTTCCTTATATTGCTTGCATATTCAAGAAAATATGCCTCTCTAGCAATAGTGCTCTCTTTTCTTGCTTCGCTTCTATCAGGATTGATGCTCAGATCATCAGCTCCTATCTGTTTGGGTTGCTCGTATGAACCGCCAGAAATTTCTATTATGTCTACACTTGCAGTTTCTAACATCTTTGCAACCTCGATGCTTTCATCGGCAGTAAAGCCACCTTTTTGGAAATCTGCAGAATTTAATTTAACTGAGATCGGGAAATCCGTGCCCACCTCTGCCCTGCATCTTTTTATAATTTCTAGATGAATCCTGGTTCTGTTTTCTAGACTTCCACCCCATGCATCATTGCGAGTATTAATATCTGGTGATAAAAATTCAGATAAAAGGTAGCCATGTGCTGAATGAAATTGGACGCCAGTAAATCCAGTCTCTCTAGCAATTTTTGCTGTGAAAACAAATCTATCTATTACATCTAGAATGTCTTCTTCGGTCATGGGCTGGGGGGTTCCATAATTACGGCCAGGAATTTTCAATCCAATATTGGAAGGCGCCAAGGGCGAAGAATTTATTTCTCCTGGGGTTTGTCTGCCAGCATGAGAAATTTGCATCCAAAGCTGGGTATTATCTTTTGTGCCTGCGGCAGACCATGCTTTTAAAATATCAAATTGTTTTTTGTAGTTATATTTATCGACCACCACATTTGCTGGGCCTTCTAGGTTGCGATAATCAATCTGAACATTTCCGGTTAATAGAATGCCAATATCACCTTCCGCCCATTTCTGATATAAATTTACATGTCCTTGATGGGCTAGATTATCGCCCTTTGCTATGCGCTCAGTCATTGCAGCCTTGCAGATACGGTTTTTGATCACTTGGCCACAAGGCAAAGTGAGTGATTTATTCATAAGATTAGACATTGATTCGTTCTCCAAAACAATAACTATACAACTTAAAGGCAGCTCGAGGTCAAGCTTTAAATCTATATATTTACCCTATACCAAACCATTTACTCCTGCGTAGCCGGAGTCATAGAAAGAAGGGCATAAAAGAATAAGACTCTTTACCTCGTTGCGAAAATCAGTATCATAAGCAGTCTCTACTGACTAAGAATACCAGTGTTAGTAGATAGGTCGTAGTTGAGGAGTAGTTGAGGTGGCACTTAACAAGTTAAATATCCAAGACACGAATGTTGTAGTAATGCACATTAGCGGGAATAGCTCAGCTGGTAGAGCGCAACCTTGCCAAGGTTGAGGTCGCCAGTTCGAACCTGGTTTCCCGCTCCACTTTTAAGCTTTTCTTGCATCCCAAACGTAGCACTTTCGTAGCACTTTTTTAATAACCAAATTCTTTTAGTATCTCGATGTTATTAATATTAATGTGAGAATAGGTCTTAAGCATCCTTGTTGATGTCCAGCCCCCAAGATGAGCCACAATAGCCTCTGGCATACCTTCCTCAAGCCTCCTAGTAGCCCATGTGTGCCTTAATTCATGGAAAGTGATATCAACTCTCGCTCGCTTCTTAGCCTTCTGCCACGCAGCTCCTGCTGGGTTCTTAAATTCCCTACTTTTGTATGTAAAGATTGGTCTGCTCAGGTTTAATGGTCGCAGCCCCATTCTACCTTCTGTAAAGCCTTCCTCATTTAAAACAAGGTATCGTGCCTCTCTATTGAGCTTAATAACTAGAGGTTTTCTTGTTTTAAGCAATAATTCTGGCGGAATAGTAAGAATTCCGTTATCTGCATTAAACATGTCCATTGTTAATGATGTGATGGTTGATTTTCGGAGCCCTGTCTCTAGTGCAAACCTGACTACTCTTTTGAGGTGAGGGGGGAGCTCCATTAGCAATCTTTTTTCATCCACGAGACTTAAAACTCCTCGACTGGGCTGCAGTTCCTTCTCCTTTGCCCATTGAGGAACTCTCTCTAGCCAGTCAAGATCTCTAACTGCTTTACCCAAGATAGATCGAATGGTATTGAACTGACGGTTAACCGTTGCACCCTTGACCCTCATGGCTCTTTGTTCTTGCAACTGTTTAATATCAGACCCTCTAAGATCCTCAAGCTTTGTGTCTGCCCAGAACTGTAAAGCCCATCTCAGAGTAGCTTGTTCATTGGGGTGATAGCTGTCTATGTAATGAGCAACAAGCTCACCAAAGGTCTTATTCGTATATTTAAATCTACCCCCCTTGATAAGTCTTTTTTGCTCAAGGAAGTAGGCATGAGCCTCTGATCTATTGGTTGTGCCAGTCGAGCCACGATAAGATTTCTTTTTATGTTGCAGATTCCACCAAAAATAAGGTGAATCCTTGCGCTCATATATAGCCATTACTTCACCTCCACTTTTCTAAAATATGTGATGCAGCCAATTTGCTCTTCTACATATTTAAATTGAGGTGGATTAATAAACCTCCATCGAGCTAACCTTAGGAGCCATGCTGGTAAATTTTCTTTCTTATTGAATTTAGATACGCACTTTTGAAAACTTTGCCAATTAGCTTCAGGACCTTTTTTAGATACATTGCCAAAACTCATATCGCATTTTGGTCGATACAATTTTAATTGATGGTCTTTGGTGAATTCAAAGCCCTGACCGTACTTTCCTTTCCCAAGAAAATTAATGCCATATTCGCCTGTCACATATTCAAATAAATGCACTCTGTCTGTAACAACAGTGTGTTTAGTTTTGTAGTCTCTCATTTGTTCCTCCTTTGGTTGCTGAAAGCCACATCATTTTTTCCACCTTGCCGGAGTTGGCAGGTTGGAGAGGAATTAAATCCTTCTCTAGATGTTTAGACTATTTTATCAAATTTATGAAATAAATAAAGGGGAGGGAAGGAACGTCAGGGGTAGGTAGATATAATCTAATGCTTCTGCATTTCAAGAAGTTTTAAAGCCTTAACCAGTTTGAGAAGTCTTCAAAACAAACTACTCACTAATTGAAATTTGATAACGATAAAAACCATCCTGTTCATTAGCAACCCCATCTCTAGATACCCAATCTTTAGCGACTCCATCATTATTGTGCCAAATTAAATCAATTCTAAAGGAGTTGCCAACATCATCTCTGGTAAAAGTATAAGCATGACTTTCTGTTTCTGAAATCCAGCCTGATTCCCCTCTGGGTGATAAATTATTTAAAAATGACCAATACACTTCATTTTGCAAACCATTTGGATCAGAAAGCTGCGCTTGAAGATTGATAGTATCACCAACCTCTATAACATTTGAGTTTAAGTAAGCTCCTATTTCGATATCATTAATAAATAATTTATCCAATGCAGCAGGTTTCTCTGGGATGTTAGGTGCGTAATTAATCAGTAGATTATAATATGGGACATAGATACACAGTCCATCATCTCTTACTTCGTCCTCATCAAGCATGCAAAAGTTTCCAGCGACGCCATAACTGTATTGTTTGATCGAATTACCAAAGTCGAAATTTACATCTAGCCCTATTTGGGACTCATCGAGAGAAGAATTGAAAGTGTTATAAATAACATTTACCTGCTTGGAATTATCTATAACAGTAAGCTCTGTTTTAATGTTCAAAGATAATGCATCCGTTTCAGATTGTATATTTAAAGATTTCCTAACCATGCTGTTGGTATTACCCCTATCACCCAGTTCATCCCAATTATATTTCACCTCATTTATTGTAATTGATTCAATTTCAAGTCCGTATGTATAACTAGGATTGTAATTTGCATTTGTAAAATTTAGCCTGGTATAAAGATCTGTTCCAGGGCTAGAATCCCAATCATATGCGCTGGCAAAACCATCTGAGTTGTTTATGTAATGCATGTCTCTGAAAGATTCAACAGAGTCAAAAGAGTCCCCCTTTTCAAATTCTTTTCCATTCATTGTGCAAAATTTAGGATTTACTCCTTGATCTTGCCAAAGACCAGTATATGAATTCAGAGTAACGTGAAAACATCCGTTCTCACGCAGCTCATACTCATAGGTCATTTCATAAAAACCCGATTGGCTTTCATTGGGTTTAATGAACATTAATTTTTCATACGAATAAACTCCGCTTTCATCTCTAAAACTTATAGATCTATAAACATCGGAATTGTTAATATCTTCTATAAAAAATTTATAGTACCAAGTCTTGCCAATTTCAAAATCGATTTCAATGGTATCGTTGTAATCATGCTTGCCATACAAAGGCACTCCAACTATATTTTTATTTTCTTTCAGAGACGTTTCAATACCAACCACAATTGGAGCAGAGGTTAAAGCATATGCGCCTAAGTCATATTCAAGGGTTGCACTGTTTGGGACTGTAATCACTAGTTTATTCCAAACAATTTTTTCTCCTCTATCCTTGGTGATGGTTAAAATATAAGATTTGCCAGTAACTATATTTTCAAAAACAAAGTCTCCATTAGAATCAGAGATGACAGAGATAATGTCATCAGAAATAGTATCAAAACCTCCATCACCATCTTGATCGGATACTTCCCGCAATTCAATGTTGGCTCCGGAAACACTGGCTCCTGTTGCATCTACAATGCTGTAGTCGAATACGCAATCGCCATCTGCATCTATTTGAGTTTCTGCTATGTTATCTAAATCTAGGTCTAGGTTTATATCAGGCTGTCCATCAAAATTTACATCGTAATTGATTAACGAAATATCTTCATATTGCTCGTAGAGAGGATCGACTAATTGATTAATTATCAAGTCACTGTCAGGCGATTTAATATTATAAAATATTTGAGGTTCGTCTTTTACAGTAATCTCATCAAGAACGAAATCAACAGCAATATTTTGATCTGCGGTTCCATCACCATCAGTGTCTATATTTGCTTCCAAGTTATTATGTATATCAAACAAGAAATGATCTGCTATAAACATCTCCGCAAGAGAATTGAATCCTTGGGCGGTAATTTCTTCAGATGTTGGCAACAAATCAAACTTAAAAGAGTTAACAGAGATATTTTTAAAAGCTTTAGTTTGCTCATTTTTGGCAAAAGAAATATTAATATCTGGAATCCCATCATCGTCAACATCAATGTCTTGCAGAATAGTATTTAAATCTTTGCCAGCAGAATTTAATTCAAGATCTAATATGCTGTAGCAAAGATACTGATCTAAATTATTGGTAAGTGAATTACTAAGAGGTGTTGGAGAGCCCAATGAACGCGTTTGAAGCGTTCCAAAAGAAGCAACAGGCGAGATCATATGCGGAGCCATGCTCAAACTTGTGCCTGATGCCGATACACCATCATCATATAGTACCTTGCCAATAACTTTTATGCCTGCTGGAGCAGCTGGAGTAGTTGGCTGACTTAAAGCTGGAATAACAGGAGCTGATCCACCACCACCGCCACCTCCACCACAGGACGTTATAAAAACTAATGACGTAACAAGTAAAAGTAATTTTTTCATACTTTAAATATAAACACATTTTATAAACATTGAAAACTTCTGAAGCCTTAACCAGTTTGAGAAGTCTTCAAAACAAACTCAAGAACCTTCAAGCTAAATAAGATTGCCACTGCTAAACCAAAAGCTTTGCCAAGTTTCATATCTCTGCAAACGTTAAAGGTGATAGGAGCATGAATGTGAGGAGGAGGTTCTTACTCAAAACTCTCATACTCCTTGACTAGCGATTCTTTGTAGCCGGGTCTGAGTATCTCAACAAGATGCAATGGAACATTCCCAGCATTATGGATTCTAACTTTGATATTTTTAGGAATCACAAACCCTTCATTGACATTAAACTTTGCTGTTTCTTCTTTAAATTCAAGACCAAGAACTCCAGCGATTACAACACCCCTAAGCTCAAACTCAAGTGACACAATAGGTTCAGTCCAACCTACCGGAGCTAACATCTGATTCATGCCCAATTCATCACTGGTTGAGTAATCTAGAATTGTTCTCTCAAGATTGTCCTGAATCTTTAGTTCCTTTGGAGTTATTCTTTGATACTCAGATATATCTTCAGCAAATGCCAAAGGCGATAGAAGTAATAGGGTTAGTAGTTTTTTCATAATCCTCTTTTAATCAACTCTATACATAATAGTTTTCTTACCATCTAGGAAATTAGATTCATCTTGCCTGATAGCTTCTACCACCTCTTCATCTGCTCCTTTGGCAAAGAATTGATTTAAACCTTCTTCATCATCGAAAGTCAGTTCTGTGATTACATCAAATGGAGTTTGACCACCTTCTGACTCTAAGGGCAATGCATCATTGAGCATATTAGACTCAAGTAGATAGGTTCTTTTGTAGCCTGTTAAGGTTGGGAAGAGACTCTCAATCAGAGGAACATGGTTAGCTTCATAGTAAGTTTTAAAGTCTTCGGCAGAGATTGAAGGCTTCTTACAGATTAGTGCGATTAGTTTTGGCATATATTAATACTAACAAATAATTCCAAAGACCAACAAAACTAAGGCAAAGGTGTGTTTTATCTAAACTCCTTCTGCTAGTGTAGGAAACTCAGTCCTTATCAAACTATGACTAATCTAAAGGTAATAGTTCGTTTCTATAAAGACGTGTTGCAACCAATAGATCGCTATTAAACTCCTCAACAGTATGAATCAATCCGTCTTTCATCTTGAAAGTAAAAACATACTGATTATCATATTCCCCATTAATTCCTTCTGAGTCTCCAGTTTGCATTAGAGCAACACCATTTTCATCAGCGATCACATCTGTCGTGGTGAGAGCTATACCGTTAGGGAGAAGTTCGCCAACTATCGGAAGATAATCATTAATAAATACATCTTTTGTATAAGGGATGCCACCTGTTTCAGTGATTCCCATATAAGTAAAAGTGAATTCCGAATGCATTTGGGATCTAGCAGATTCGAAATCAGAATGAATGAAAAGATTATCCATCCAGTCTTGCGCTAAATCTATGTTGTATTGTCTATTGTTATCTACTGTATTGGTTGAGCAAGAGGTTATTAGAATTGCAAGTAAAATTGGCAGTAATTTATTCATTATTTATCTCCTTCTGAAGAGGTTATCTTTAAATAAAAGAAATGAGATGTCAAAGAATTTTCAGTAGAGATTTCTAAATATACACAGACTTTGAAAACTTTTGAAGTTCTCCTCGTGCATGTCTTTGGTGAGGAACTGTTTAAGCTTTTTGAAGTTTATTGAGAAGTCTTCAAAACAAACTCAAGAATCTTCAAGCCCAGCAAATCTGCAACTCAGGTCACATGATAAGAGCTTCTAATAAGCAGGTTAAGATTTAGGGATAAGGACGATAATTTAGATTACAAGCAGAGCCTTTTCCTACATGACAAGTTTTATATTCACTTATGCATGAATCACCGCAAGCCTTTCCAATATCACATTCTCTAGAAGCATAAGTTAATGCACTACACATTTCAGGCTCTTCATAAGAATGAGTTGAAGGACAGCTGCCCCATCCTGCATTAGGGTTATCGACAGAGATTTGCTTGTAATTAACAGTGTATGCACATGTCGAAGGTGAAGATGAGCTTGAACCTCCTCCTCCAGAAGAATCTCCTGCAGCATCAGCAACAGCATATACTGCAGCAGCTACGACAACAGCACCAGCAACCAAGCCCCAGTCAACACCCTCTTCACCTGATGAATAAATACCATCTTTAAATAGATAATATGTGCTTCCATTTTTTTCTATTCCACACCATTTCGCATGGTCCTTGTAAACTCCCCGGAAACTACTTCCATCATTCCAAGTAAACGAACCCTTTCCATGAAAAGAGCCATCTTTAATTTGTCCAAAATATTTTCCATTGTAATAGGTGCAGCTGTAATTTTTTTTGACATCATCACAAGAACAATCTGTATAGTTTTGGCAGCTTGAGGGATTGAAGTAAACGGAACTACAATTTGCATTCATCCAACTTGAATCAACGTTAGGAGCTACATTACAACCAACAATTCCAAAGACCATCAAAACTAAAGCAAGGGTGTGTTTCATTGCTCTTTCTCCTTCAACCAATCATCTCCAAGCTTGTCTTGTATCTGCTGATTCTTTTCCTCAATGGAATGAAGATGTTTATGTAAATCCTCATGCTGCTTCTCAATCATATTGAATACCTCATTGAAATCCCCAGTTGGTAACTCTGATTCAGGACTTCTTAAACTTTTTTCAATCCACTGAAGTCTCTGATACTCACAGGCTTCAATCAATTCTCTGACATGAGCCATCTCATGGTTGTTCATTAGCCACAGTCTTGACTCTTCATGCTCAAGGTTCTTAGACCATTCTGGAATGGGAAAGGTTCTTCTTGGTTTTTTGTTAATAAATTCCATCCAATCATCCTAAACAATTCTTTAAAATCTGACAAACACAAAAAGAGGTTCGACTAGAGCTTTTTATTGCGCGTACCACTTAATTGAACTCTTCATATTCGAAGGGTATCTTCCAAATTTAAACCCACTCATTCAACAATGGAGACCATAATGAATAACGAAAGAACCTATAACGTTAAAACCGAAATCAAGCCCGGAATATTTGAGGAGTACGTAGAGGATGAGATTGAAATCAATCAAGAATACCTAGCAATACCAAGAGACATTCTTATTGACCAGGAACTTAAAGCGAACGAGAAAATGATTATGGGTTTTGTTATAACGTTTACTAACAATGATAGAGAAGCCTTTGCTTCAAATAGGTTGTTAGGTGCAATACTCAGTCTCTCACCCTCAAGGGTAAGCTCAATTATTAGTGGACTTGTTAAAAAAAAGTACCTAATGATTAACTTACAAAGGAATTTTGAAGGTCATGTTATCAGACGTTCTCTATTTCCAAATGAAAGATATATTGAAGCCTATTTCGATAATGATGAGTAGCATAGTTAAGCTATTACTTTATTTTTTTAATATCTCTTTAGTATATATTCACTGTCCCCACAATCATGGGTGCTCAACTTAAAAGAAACTATTCACATTCAGGATAGGGTGATTCCAATATGAAAGGGGGGGGGTGGCAATGGGGGGTCGTCAGGTGACTATGGGCATCAGATGGCTATGGAGTGGGATGAGGTATATATATCTAATGGTCAAATATTTTTTAAATGATTACACATGTCACAAACGTTGACAAACCCTAAAAGTTATTCTATGCTGATATACTCGTAGAGTTAGTTCAGGGTCTTATAATTCTTTATCTTACCTAACACTCGAACCTATATATAAGCGTTCAATACAGATACTCTCAGAGCCTCCTGAGGCTATATTTGCAAGGCATTGTTGGTGTATTATTTGGAGACATCAAATATATCCTTTCATATATGAAATTTAAAACTCCATTCCAATCTGCAACTGAAAGGCTATTAAATGCTGGAGCAGAAAATTCATTGTATGAGAAAGCTGCCTCAGATATTGAGGCTAATAATATTGACAAAGGTCTCTGGACTAAAGCCTTTGCTGAAGCGGATGGAAATGAAATCAGGCAGAAGGCTTTGTATATTAAAATGATTGTTAAGCAATACAAGGATGAACTACTAGCTGGTGAAGAACTGGCTGCAGTTATGGCATCAGAGGAAGAGAAGAGGCAAAGACAAGCAGCATGGGCTGCAGAAGACGCAAAAAGAAATAAGCAGTCACCGGATGATATTGCAAAGAAGAAGGAAGCAGAAAAGTCCGCAAACAAGGCAAGAGAAGACTTTCAGCGAGAGCAGCGTGAAAAAGAAGCAGAGTTAAAAAGATAAACATGAAATTTAGAAACCCATTCCAATCTGCAACCGATAGACTCATCTCAAAAGAGGTTGAGCATAAGCTGTATGAAAAAGCTTCAATAGATATTAAAAATAATCATATAGATGATGGAGTCTGGACAAAGGCATTTAGCAAAGCAGAAGGAGATGAGGTCAAGCAAAAAGCTATATACATTGAGCTAATGGTTGAGCATTACAAGGATGAGATAAGAGCTGGTGAAGAGATAGCAAAAGTTCTTGCAACTCAAGCTGATAAAGAAAAGGAAAGGCAGAGACAAGAAGAGATTCTAAGACAGGAAAGAGCTGAAGAGGAGAGAGAGGCTAGAGAGGAGGCTGAAAGAGTAAGAATAAGAGATGAGCAATGGGCACGTGATGCTCCTCAAAGAGAAATACAATATGTGAAAGATGAAAAAATGGCTTGGCTTGGGCTTTCAATCTTCTTTATTACTTTCGTAGCACTCGCTTTTTTTATTAACTTTCAGTAATTTTAATGAAGCACCTACTAACCCTATTACTCCTATCGCCTTTGGCATTTGCTGATATTACAGAATTAGCTTGTACCTATACCTCCACATTTGACCCCGCCAAAGGTACCAGTGAAACATACATGGATGAATCAATATCTATATCGATTGATAGTGATAATAAAAAAGCAAGAGAAGGTAGCAATTGGATTACTTATACAGAAAGTGGCAATGATGTTAGATGGTCTAGTTTATTCTCTTACAAGGCTATAGATAAAATCACAATGGGATACCGCTATAGATTAAATAGAGTTACCGGACAATTAGAGAAAGACTTTCTGACCAAAGAGTTTCCAAATGGAATTACGCCTGAAGATTATGCAGTAATTAGAGATTTCGGCAATTATGATTTGAGGTTAGTCCACACATTAAACTGTAAGAAAGTTGAGGCAATCTTTTAGAAATGAAAAAACTACTTATCTTATTGCTTCTATCGCCTTTGGCATTTGCTGAAACAAAGGAAACAATTCTTGAATGTAAATGGGAACGCACATATTCATATGATAATCCTGATATGAAGATGAAAAGAGACAAAGATGAGTCAGTTGTTGTGAATGAGTATTCTGCTCATCCTGACTGGGCAACTATTGAAATATATGGCTACAGATACGAAGCTGATAAAAAAATTAATAGATTCATTTGGGAAGTGCCTGATGCAAGATTTAAAACTTGGGAATACCGACATGTTCTAGATACAGTGACTGGAAATTTGAATGTCACACTTCATCAACCATTGTCTGATTATGCAAGTTGGGAAATGGAATCAAGGCGAGAGTCTGATAACACCATCAAGAGTTTCACCACTTTCTATAAATGCTCTAAGGTCACACCTCTTTTTGATTGATGAGTAGCTATGTAGTTGAAGGCAGAGCCATGTGGTCTCACTTAGTGACACCTTTCGATATCTTCGGTAATGACTCCTATCAACTCTATCTCAATGCAGACGATAAGACTTTACTTCGCTTTGCTGGTAAAGGTGTTGAGGTTAAGACGGTTAAGTACACCAATGACTTTGAAGTCTTTACGGTCAAGATTGGTACTAGAGCAAGTTATGGTGATAAAGATATACCGGCACCACCTGTTTATGACAAAGACAAGAATCCAATAACTCTGACTCAAGAGATACCCAACTTCCACCCAGTGAAGGTGAAGTTTGAAATAGAGAAAGGCAAGGGCTTTAACATCAGCAAGAACTATCTAATTTTGAAAGCTGTGATGCTTTTAGAAGATATCCCTAATGAGTTTGAAAACCTGGAGAGTTTTTAATAATTTAATTTTTCTTCTATCTCTGTTCTAGATGTTTCTTTTAAAACTCTGTGACCCAAGAACTCAGAAATTGCTTTAGCGATATCTAAAATCTGATTATCTTTTTCTCTTAGGTGCTGCTCAATGGATTTCATTTCTTCCGGAGCTACATGCTCAATTTTTCTAGCTTCATCAGCCGGGAAGCGTGCCTCAAGATAGTTTTCTGGGTCTAAATTTGCCGGCCAATAAAATGCAACGTCACTGTATGTCGTTTTCTTTGTATCAATTTTTATTGTTGAAGCAATCGTGCTTCTTATTTCTGTTCCTGCTTTAGCAAAACCATGTGCTTTCCTAATTCTTTCCACCAATAAAGAAAATGCGATAGGTCCTTCCAGCTCAATCACCGCATTTACCGCATTGGCAAGTCTTGATTTGTACGATTGATTTGAAAATTTCTGCGGTTCTACATCTAAATAATCAGCAATATCTGTAATAGGGTATGCAAAGGCTTGGATATGATTAGTATCTTCAGGAATCTCATCAAAAATGACCTCATCAGATACCTCAATTTCTCTTTCTGCTGCCATTGCTTTTCTTGCTGCAACTTCTTCCAGGCACTCTTTTAGTCGAGCCTTCATTGCAATATGAAGTTTTTCTTTTGTTGCCACAGGATTCGCAATCCAATCTGAGGACCAAATTCTATGAAATTTCCAACCGTATCCTTCAAGTATTTTTTGTCTCAATAAATCTCTATCTCTCGCAGATTTTGTTGAATGATAAGTTGCACCATCAGTTTCAACAGCCAGCACATAACCATAAGGATAATCTTCATGTTTCACACCAATATCAATTCGATAGCCGCTTGCTCCTATTTCCCATTCTGCAGAGAATCCTGGAAGGGCATTTACTTGGTTGATAGCCCAATGCTGAAAAGGACTTTCAATTTCGTTATCAGTAGATTTTGCTTCTTGCAGTATCTTTGTTTCAGCAAATCCTATGTACTTTTTAAGAACCTCAACACCTCGTTTTTTCCCTTCGTG
>JACLAB010009918.1_pt1 | contig 57497 bp, 48 predicted proteins | sample 8027921 | NCBI WGS metagenome assembly JACLAB01 (sample SAMN15725117, study PRJNA655200) | protist metagenome | isolation source: fluorescence activated cell sorting (FACS) single amplified genomes of... | place: USA: West Boothbay Harbor, Gulf of Maine | collected 2000-07-19 | reverse complement strand
ATCTGACTCAATGAATTCTCAGTATCAGTATGGTCATCGATATTTATAACTGAAATTGGATGATAAACAGTTGGAATAAACAAACCTCTAGCGACACACAATTATATCACCTTACTTCGCTACATTTGCACATAATATGGAATTTATATATCCTTCATTTTTGTGGGCACTTGGAGTTCTCGTCTTACCGATTATCATCCACTTATTCTACTTCCGTAGATTTAAGAAAGTGGAGTTTACCAATGTGAGATTTCTCAAGGAAATCAAGGAGGAGACAGCATCTCGGAGTAAGCTTAAGAATCTTTTGGTATTATTCTCAAGACTCTTAGCCATCGCATTTTTAGTATTTGCATTCTGTCAGCCATTTCTAAGTGATGGTGAAAATGTTAAAAAAGGAGATAGTCTTATATCAATATTTGTAGATAATAGTTTCAGTATGAATGCTTTGAGTAGCGATACGCCATTACTCTCTATTGCTAAAGAGAAAGCTAGGCAGGTTGTCAATGCATATACAGAATCAGATCAATATCAGATTCTTACCCATGACTTCGAAGGGAGACACCAAAGATTGGTGAGTAAAGAGGACGCTCTTGGTCTTATTGATGAAATACAGACAACTCCAGAAGTGAAGACTTTAGATAAAGTGATCAATCGCCAATTGCAGGTTATTGATTTGGGTGAAGAGAACAAAGTGTCATATGTACTATCTGACTTTCAGAAGTCTATTAGTGAGGCGACGATGATGCCAGATACTTCATATGAGCTAAATCTAGTACCTATCCAATCGGTGCAAGAGGCTAATATATCTATAGATAGTGCATGGTTTGACTCTCCTGTAGCGATGCCTAATAAGATTAATAAGCTAATTGTAGAGATTACTAACCATAGCGATGAAGCATCAGAAGGCGTAAGGTTGAGTATGACTCAAAATGGTGAAGAAAGACCTGTAGGATCATTCAATATAGCAGCACGTAGCACTACATTAGATACAGTTAACGTCAGTTTTATCAAGACTGGATATCAAGATGCCGTACTCAAAGTATCCGACTATCCAGTACAGTTTGATGACGAGTATTATCTCACTTTTTATGCAAAGGAAAATATCGAAGTATTATCTATCAATAATGGTGGACAAAATAGATACTTGAACGCAGTTTTCAACGGGCTCAATAATTTTGAGCTCACTAACAAAGCGATCAATCAATTACAATTTGACAGATTACCTGAGTACGACCTAATAGTGTTGAATGATCTTTCGTTTATTAGTTCAGGGCTATCATCTGAGCTACAAAGATACGTAACGGAAGGCGGTAATGCACTTGTGTTCCCAGCTGCTAATGGCAATAAAGAAAGCTATAATAGTTTCCTAGGTGCTTTGGCAGTGGATAGGCTAGAAGAATGGACTAAAGACCAAAAAGAAGTAAGCAGAGTCAATACTGATGAATTTGTATTCAACGAAGTATTCCTTTCTAAAAATAAGAACAATCTAAAATTGCCAATTACTCAGGGAAATTATAACTTGACGAACTATCAGTCTAGAGGTCAAGAAAAACTATTAAGCTACAGAGATGCTAAAGTGTATCTGGCTAAATATGCCAAAGGCAGAGGAAATGTATACCTATCGGCAGCTCCATTAGCGATCGACTATAACGATATCGCTATCAATGCTGAAGTATTTGTGCCAATGCTATATAAGATGGCGTTGGCGAGTGGGCTGAGACAAGAGATCGCATATACTATCGGACGAGATGAAGTGATTTCTGTAGATTATAGTGGAAGATCAGATGATATCGTATATAAAATCGATGGGCCAAGTGAATTTATACCTGCACAGACTAATACTGGAAATACTACTTACCTTAGTTTGAATGATCAGATTAAGCAAGCAGGATTTTATAGTGTGAAGCTAGCAGACACAGAGAAAAGCAGATTAGCCTTTAACTATGACCGCATAGAATCAGATTTGGGATATCTCAATTCTGATCAATTAGAGGCTCAATTTGAAGGGTTGGATATCAATATATTAGATGCTCAAATAGATGCAGATATAGGAGCAACGGTAAGCGAAAAAGATAAAGGAATACCCCTCTGGAGATGGTGTATCATATTGACATTGATCTTCTTGGCAATAGAGCAATTATTACTTAGATTTTGAATTTATAAATAGTTATTTAATTCTCATGGATATACTACTAAAGCGAGCTACGATCATTGCACCTGGAGATAAGAATCATTTACAGACTAAAGACATTCTCGTCAGTAAAGGAAAGATCGAAAAGATAGCCAATAATATATCTGCACCCAAGGTAAAAGTCATAGAAAGTGATAACCTACACGTATCTATAGGATGGATGGATATAGGTACGCATATAGGTGAGCCTGGTTTAGAACATCGAGAGACAATAGATTCGGCAGCTAGAGCAGCGGCTGCTGGGGGATATACTGATATAGCCATAATGCCTATAGTCTACCCAGTGACACACTCTAAATCTGAGGTGAGCTATATCGTTAATAATCAACCTAATAACGGTGTTCGTATTCACTCTATTGGAGCGGTAAGCAAAGATGCAAAAGGAGAAGATCTCACAGAGATGATAGATATGTCTAGAGCTGGTGCAATAGCATTTGGTGATGGCTTGAAGTCAATCAAGGATAGTGGCATGATGATGCGTGCATTACAATATGCCAAAGCAGTCAACAAGCCTATTATAAATTATTCCATAGACAAGTCGCTCGTTCATGATGGTCAGATGCATGAAGGCGATGTAAGTGTTAGTCTTGGGATGCAAGGTATACCATCTTTAGCTGAGCATGTAGCCATACAGAGAGACATCTCATTGGCAGAGTATACAGAATCTGAATTAGTATTGCATTGTGTCTCTACAGAGGAAGGTTGTGATTTGATCAAGAAAGCCATTAAGGATGATATCAATATAAGTGCTACTGTATCTTATGTCAATCTGATTCACATCGATCAAGATCTGAAGTCATTTAATTCTAATCTAAAAGTAAAACCACCGATAAGGTCTAATAGGGATAGAAAGGCACTTGTCAATTCAGTCAAAAAAGGAAGCATACAAACTATAGTAAGTAATCACGTACCTCTAGAAGAGGAGCAGAAGAAGCTTGAGTTTAGTTATGCGGGATTTGGTGCCACTGGCTTAGAGACATGTTTTGCAGCAGTAAATACACATCTCTCAGAGGACATACCCTTGGAGCAAATTATATCAGCGCTTACCCTTGGACCTCGTATTCAAATGAAAACTTATCTTCCTGCTATCAAATCTGGTGAGGTGGCATGTTTGACAGTTTTCGACCCAAGTATTAGTTGGACATATGAGAGCAAAAAGAAAAAGTCTATTTCGGCTAACAATAAATATCTATCAACTTCTCTGACTGGGAAAGTCCTAGCTACGATCATTGGTTCTAAGGTGAATTTGTAATATTTATATCTAGATAAGAGCTGGTTGTGCCTTTGAAAAATGTTAAATTCGAACTATAACTATCTATAGCTTTGAGTAGTTTGTCTAAAAATGTCTTTTGCTTAATTGATTTTCTATATATTGTATAATGGTATATATGTGCGAACAGTATTTGATTCGCTTATTAATACTAATTAGCACTATTGATGCCGCATATATTACGACCTCTAAATTTCTGGTCTTCATTGAAAATACTCACCATAGCTAAGACTTTGTCTTTGTTGCCTTGATCAAGAGCTTATAACTCAAAATATTTATACGACATTAATAATACTAAATAGTATAAGTCAATTTTATAATAATCAAAACCAAACTAATTATGACTAATATGATGGATGAAGAGCATATAACTCCAATACAAACCGCGATGAAATGGGGTGTCTACGGGGGTGTAGCCTCAATAATATTTGATCTTGTTCTATATGTGCTTGGAATGAAGACTGTTGACGGGAGTAACCCAGTTCAGTATCTAAGCTTTATTGTTTTCATAGCTTTTGTAGTGATGGGAATAAAGGCTTATGCTGATACGAATGGATATATGTCTTATGGGCAGGGATTAGCTACGGGTTTACTCACTTCGTTGATTGCTGGAGTAATTATTGCGATATATAGTTATCTATTTATGACTGTGATTGCGCCAGATTTCATGGATGGAGCTATGGACGCAGTAAAAGATCAATGGGAAGCGCAGGGAATGAGTGATGAGCAGATGGAGCAAGCGGAAGGGTTTACGGAAATGTTTATGAGTCCAGGAATTATAGCAATTATGTCTATTTTCTCTAATGGTTTAATAGGGCTAATCATTTCTCTTATTGCATCAGCAGTATTAAAAAGAGTGTAATAATAAATTTCGTATTTTGATATTGTGATAATAATTTTAATACTAATTATAATCCAAATGAACAGCCTGCATCTTCTTAAAGGTGCAGGTTTTTTTTACATCTTTTTTTAGTCTAAAGTTTTATTTTGAAAGTTATTTTAATGGAATATTATGAATAACATAAGTATCAGAAACGGATTACATTCAGGAATACTGATAATGGTGCTTGGCAGTATATTGCATGCTATAAGCTCTAGATATTTTCTAAACTGGTATGGGTTTGTAGGTTATGTAGTATTTCTGATTTTTATGGTTAGATCGGTACTACAAGTGAGAGAAAATGAGGGCGGTATACTCTCATTTGGTCCTGCATTTGTGGCTGCTTTTATCCCCCATGACTATTGGTGTTTACATATCTTCGATATTTACATACGCTTTGCACAATTGGATAAACCCTGACTTGATCTTCTTAATGAAAGAAATTGTCATTGAAACTACTATCGTGACAATGGAAAAAATGTCAGAGATGTTTGATATAGACATGGATGAAGATGAAGTCCTTAAGGAATTGGAAAAAGTAAATTATGGCTTCAGTTTTGGTAGTTTGGTTTTGTCTTGGATTACTACTTCTATAACGGGATGTCTTCCTGCGTTAATTATTGCGGCCTTTTTCAAGAGGGGAGAAGATTATTATAAATTGTTATTCATAAAATTCACCCAAGTCTAACGAATACAAATATCCACCTTCGTTAGTCTCTGATTCGGCTCCTAAAAGATACTTGTGTTCTTCAATATGTACGATGGCTTCGATCTGTGTATTCTCAGAGATAGGTATACTTTCTTTGAGCTTGTATACGCCATCAGATACTTCGAGGATACTTATTTTATTAGTAAAAGAATTGCCGTTGAAAGTTAGGTAACTGAGTAGGATTACATTTCCAGACGGATCTTTTACAGCATCGGTAGCTAGTCCCACGATACTTATACTTTCACCTTTTGTGATTAGCTCTGTCGTGAGGTCTAATCTATATACATTCGTTTTTAGGTCGCTTCTGTTTTTAGAAAAGAAGGTCGCTACGTTGCCTTCTACTAACATAGATTCGCAGTCGTATGGATGAGAGTTGCTGGCTATAAATTCTGTCTGATCCGGCCATATAAAATTGATTGTATCTATGCAAATTATTTCTGGTCCAGCTTGATATGGTATTGTATATAAACTTAAATTTTCCCTATCTCCTTCATTGTTTCCTATGTCAGCGATATAGATATTTTCGTTATTATATTGAAGTGCTTCCCAATCTATATTAGATGTTTTAGCTACGTTGATAGTATTGATTATTTCAGCTGTACTAGGATTGATCTCTTGTAGTAAAGTATGTGTACTACCGTCATTCATAGATATGATTCTATTATCTATATTGATCATGCCAGAGCATTCATTGACCACACTAGGAAAACGTCCAATTTCCTCGATATACGCTACGGGATGATTCTCCATGGTGTCTATCTCCATGTCTTGATTCATGGTAGTGTCCATAGGCTTTTTTTTGTCGCAGTTGATAAATAAAATTGTACTGCAAAGAAGAAATAAAATTGACTTCATCATTGAACTATTGTTATTGGGTATGATTGATCGAAATTGTCGTTTGCGATATTGAATATATAGTAGCCAGCGGCTAGCTCTGGAAGGTAGAGTACATTTTGTCCAGGAGATAGGGTGCTATTCTTTTGTTGATATACTTTAGATCCATTGCTGCTGTATATATTGACTGTAGCTTTGGCGTCATTGATAAGGTCAACTGTATATAATAAATCATTTCCGTGGATGATTACTTTCTGTATTAGGCTATTTTCTTTTTTGGTTACAAATATCGCTTTGATTTTATCACCATCATTGACAGATAATTCGTCTTGATTGCGGTAAGAATAGCTCGTGATGCCGCCGCCTTCAATTTCCCAATGATCAAATATCAAATCTGAATTATTCGATGTTGCTGATAGTTCGATAGGTATATCTTGAAAATAATATCCTTGGAAGGGTAGGGTGATTTCGTCTAGAGAATTAAGAGAAATATTAGTATCATCCGGGTGGCTACTAGTGATAGTAATACCCGCTTCTCCTCCGAGTTGAAAGTACTCATCCATAAATAACCTAGCATAATATGGTCGTTCTTGTATATAAATATGCATACGATCGATATAGTAATTGATCCAATCATAGTAAGTGCCAGGATACGTTTCAAATTGTCTAGGCATCTCAGGATCTAAGATATTTACCATCTTATCTAATTCTTTGGCAAATTGTATTTCTCCAAGTAATGTATTAAACAAATCTTGATGACGATTAGAGTACTGTTGTCTAAAGGATTTATTATCCATTAAGCTTTTTAGAATATTTACATGCTTGTTGGTATCTACGTATTCTACCATTTTAAGCCCAAGCAGATCTTGGTTATATTTGGTCCATGGCCATCTGTACATTGCGATATCCATATCGTACATAATATATCTCCATTTTCCGCCTTCTGTATCAGATTTCCAAAATCTGATATTATGTTGGGGCCAAGCTTTATTATTAAGTCCCAGTTCCATGATAAAGTAGTCTATGAAGCTATTGATGTCAAGAAGTGTTTCTGCCTTTTCAAAATTACTGTTGTCAGTCATGTCACTACCCCAAATGAAATCATGCATCTCTACAAAATCACTAGATGATCCATGGACAACTGCGGTATCGACATCTACCACACTGAATGTATTGAGGTCTAATCCATAGTTCTGATTGATGAAATATTCATCCGCTTTTTCTCTGAGTCCCATGACTCCAAAATAAAATCCGTTGAGATAACAAATAACAGGTTCGTACCCTAAAGCATCTATGTCTAATCCATGAGTCGTAGATAGCTTAGAGAGAAAACCATCTCTCAGGTGTGCAGCATTGAAGTCGCCACTTGCATTACGGACTACTATTTTCTTTACGGCTTGTAGATCAGGCTTACTACCATAGAATGGATATTCGAATCTCTGGTCGGCATATTGATTAGCAACCATTCGAAATGATCGCATTGGACTTGTTCTAGATTCACGACCGCCATGTATTTGTAATGCGGCATCTTCTTCGTAGACGATCTTACCTTCCACGTAATATTGGAAATGAACTGGTTTTTCATCATCATTCCAGAAGTTAGCACCCCAGTGTGGCCATTCTTCTTCGGCATTGGGGCCAAATTCGAATAAACCTTCTTCAAAACTAAATAAGTCGATGCTGTCACCTACTACAGAAAGTAATGGTAGACTATGATCAACATCTATAAAGTACGTCTCACACTGAATCGGTGAATCTAAGTATCCATCAGCATCTGCCCAGTAGCAGATAACCGTTGTCTCAGTTAGAGTAATCGATTCACCAGAGTAGATGTATTCATCTTTCTTAGACCGATTATTGAATTTGTAATGTACTTCTCCAAAAGATGTGAAATCTAGGGTAATATTATCTTGATAAATTCCACCAGCTATAGTTGGGGTAGGAATATCTAATCTAATTTGAATGTCAGCCACATTATTGATAGCCAAAGGTGAAGGTGTTAGGTATTCTAAATTTCCATTGACTAATCCATAGCTTATATCAGATTTAAGTTGTGGAATGATCATATGATCCACGAGTTCTTTGTCCGGAGATTTCAATGTCACCTCTTCTCCCAGTTTAGCGAGTTTGAATGAGGTTCTTAGTTCATCAGCATTGTCTTGACCATCGGCGATGATGATAAGAAACTCCCCTGCACCTATTATAACATTAGGCATTCTCCATTTGTAGGAGTAATCTAAATTGTCAGAGATATAGTATCCGTCCAGAGGAATAGCAGTATCAGTATTGTTATGTAATTCTATCCAATCTGGTGAATCACCATTATTGTCGATATAAGATTCATCATTACTAGAGCACACTTCGTTAATAACTAGTTGAGTATTAGCAGTATAACTTCCAATAATCAATATTAGAAGAGGTATGCAACATCTTATTATCAATCTAATACTCATAACGGTAAAGATATGATATTATGCTGTAGCGATTGGTGTGTAGGCCGACAAAGAGCATAAGCGATTTGGATTATGGGTTTAAAAATTCATTTTGGATTTGTTTCATGTCTCTCTAATTTTCAACTAAGGATTGTATACTTAGAAGCCGTAATTTCGAGGATTTCTTGTTTTATCTCGAATTTACTGATTATCAAAGGTAGTCTCTTGACTCATACACATATCATTATCAGCCTTTTTGCCTACTTTTACATATTAAATTATTGTCATCATATGAGCTTACAGATATCAGTAGCGATACCATTACTTAACGAGGAAGAGTCACTCCTGGAGCTTACGCAATGGATCGATAAAGTGATGAAGGCTAATAATTTTAGCTATGAGATCATATTTGTAGATGATGGAAGCACTGATGGGTCATGGAATCTGATCCAAGGACTGAGTAAGAATTATGACACAGTCAAAGCCATCAAGTTTCGCAGAAACTACGGAAAGTCGCCTGGCCTCCAGAAGGCATTCGAAGCAGCAAGGGGAGATGTGGTCATTACAATGGATGCTGATCTACAAGATAGCCCAGAAGAGATACCTGAGCTCTATTGCATGATCAAAGAAGATGGCTATGACCTAGTGTCTGGGTGGAAAAAGAAGCGATACGACCCTATAACTAAGACCATACCTACCAAACTATATAATGGAGTTACAAGGATGATGTCAGGCATTAAGTTAAATGATATGAACTGTGGCCTCAAGGCTTATAAGAGTGAAGTAATCAAGAATATAGAAGTATATGGAGATATGCATAGGTATATACCTGTGATCGCCAAGTCTGCTGGATATGGTAAAATTGGAGAGAAAGTGGTTCAGCATCAGGCAAGAAAGTATGGAACCTCTAAGTTTGGAATTAGTAGATTTATCAGAGGGCCATTAGATCTTGCTTCAATCATGTTTGTCAGCAAGTATGGTAAGCGTCCGATGCACTTTTTTGGTATGATCGGTATAGTATTGCTTAGTATAGGATTTCTACTTCTCGCATATCTGAGCATTAAAAAACTTTTCTTCGATCAAGCAGGGATCGCTAGTTTACCATCTTTTTATCTAGGAATGCTTTCTATCATTGTAGGAGTACAGCTGTTCATAGCTGGATTTCTTGCAGAATTGATATCAAGAAATGCTCCAGAGCGTAATAAATACGTGATCGAAGAGATAATTTAAAGAATAACAATGTTGGTATCTGTCTAGTACGTATGAGAGAAATATAGGTGTGATTCTTCAAAATGTTTTGTTTTTCGGATTTGTCAATAGAAAAAGCAACTATTAAATCTAAAATAGAATACACAATCGATTACGAATCTGCGATTTTTTTATACGATTATTTTAATCGAAGGTCAGAGAAATCTTATTCTAATGTAGAATCTGTTCAGGAGAATTTTTATTTTATAATATTCGAATTTTCAAGTCATTTAAATTGGTCTGATGAAAAGAAAATAGCGTACCAAATAAGATGTAAATATTTAATGGATGATGCTATATTGTTAAGAGGTGAAAATAATTCCAATCGCGATTAGGATGATAAATGAGATTAAAAATAGATTTAGATTACTGTATAATAAGGAAGCTGAAATATTGGTTAAAGCTCCCGGTAGAGTTAATCTTATAGGCGAACATACCGATTACAATGCAGGATTAGTATTACCTGCTGCTATTGATAAGTGTATGTATTTTCTATTCTCCTCTAATGACTCAAACGTAGGTAGAGTGTATGCCAAAGATTTAAATAAGCAAGCTACGATTGATTTAAATAATCTGGAGAAAACGGATTCGGTTTGGGTAAATTACATCGTTGGACTTTTGCTGGAATTTAAAATCAAAGGATTGTCATTGAAGGGATTTGAATGTGTCTTTTCTAGCGATATACCTATCGGTGCTGGGATGAGTTCTTCTGCAGCGTTGGAATGTGGATTTGCAATGGGCATGAATCATATTAATCAATTAAATTTAGGCAGTTGGGAAATTGTAGATATGAGCCATCATTCCAATCATACTTTCATGAATATCTATGGAGGAATAATGGATCAGTTTACCTCCCTTTTTGGACAGAATGATAAGTGTATGTTGATGAATTGTGCAGATCGTAGCTTTAGTTATCATGATATTGATTTGAAGGAATATTCTATTGTAATGCTAAACACTAATGTAAAGCATGAGCATACTATATCCGGATATAATGAGCGATCAGCGGAGTGTAAGGAAATAGTAAAACGTCTACAGAAATTTGATTCAGATATAAAAAGTATAAGTGAGACAAACAACGAGACAATAGATACAGCAGGAATAGTATGGCCTGATAATCTTAAGCGAAGAGCTCGATTTGTGATTAATGAAAATGATAGGGTACTAGAGTTTAGTAGAGCAATGAAAAATGGTGATATTCAAAAGTTAGGAGAGTTATTATATCAATCTCATTATGGTCTGCAGCACCTTTTTGAAGTCAGTTGTCCAGAGTTAAATCTATTAGTCGATCTCACTAGAGATAACCAACATATATTAGGCGCACGTATGATGGGTGGCGGATTTGGCGGATGTACGATTAATCTTATGAAGTCTGATTGTGTTGAGGAGATTACCAATACCCTCATTTCTAAGTACAAGGAAAGAGTAGGAATTCAGGCAGAGTCTTATTTTATTAAGGTTTCAGATGGAGCGCATGTGATGATGTTGTGATTTTTATTAGCAGGATGGCTTTACAATACTTTCTCTTACTTAATCTAAATCTAAAGGATCAATAAAATATATTTAAATCCAAAGAGAACATATCGAAATTAGATCGTTTAAAAATAAATGCGAAGCATTATTAAAAAGTTATAATCTAGAATCTGATGACAAGTACTTATAGGATTAGTCTATCTTTGAATTCAGAATTAATAGAATAGATGAAAGTAATCGTAACAGGAGGAGCAGGATATATAGGATCCCATACTGTAGTGGAGTTAGTAAATGCTGGATATGATGTAGTGTTAATGGACGATCTGAGCAATAGCAGCATAGATATGCTAGATAAAATTGGGGATGTCATTGGTAAGAAGATATGTTTTATAAAAGTAGACCTGTCTGATAGTGATGCTTGTGCTAAAGCATTCAAAACTCATGTAGATGCTAAAGCAGTTATTCACTTTGCCGCATTCAAATCTGTCCCAGAAAGTATAAGTAAGCCGAACGAATACTATAGAAATAATATAGGCTCTCTACTGAATGTTACTACATCAATGGAGAAATATGATATGCCTTACTTGGTATTCTCTTCATCATGTACTGTGTACGGTGATACAAAGGAACTTCCGGTAAAAGAGTCTACGCCAATGCTGCCGCCTAATTCTCCTTATGGACACACGAAGCAATTAGGGGAGCATATTCTAAAGAATCTGTCAAGTACGCTTGCAAGTAAAATTAAGTCTATAGCCTTGAGGTATTTCAATCCTGTAGGTGCTCATCCATCGGGAATGATTGGCGAACTGCCCAACGGTGTGCCGGGTAATCTAATGCCATTTATTACACAGACTGCTGCAGGATTTAGACAGCAACTGTCAGTATTTGGAGATGACTATAATACTCCAGATGGTACAGCGGTAAGAGACTATATCCATGTAGTAGATTTGGCATCTGCGCATGTAAAAGCTCTAGATTATATGCAATCTGAGAAGTCTAAAGAGAAGTATCAGGTATTTAATGTAGGTACAGGGAATGGATCGTCAGTATTGGAAGTTATCCAATCTTTTGAGCGTACTAGTGGTGAAAAGCTTAATTATAAAATAGCTCCAAGAAGAGAAGGAGATATTGCTATGATCTATGCTGATGCTAAGTACACAATGGAAACTATAAATTGGTCAGCAAAATACAATCTCGATGACATGACAGGTAGCGCATGGGCTTGGGAAAAGAAGTTGAGAGGTTTGTAATTAGAATTGAAAAAAGAATTTCAATTTCGAATAACAATTGATTTCTCATTTAATCCAACCACGTGTACGAATAACTGCATCTGCCCACCTAGCCAATTTTAATTGTCTTTCTGTATCACTCATTTCGGGAGTAAATTTGCGTTCTACAGCTCTGTTTCGAATGACAATATCTCTGCTCCAGACACCTATTTGTATACCTGCTAGATAGGCCGCACCAAGGGCAGTGGTTTCTACTTCAGTTGGCCGTTCCACCAATACATTAAGTAGGTCCGATTGTATTTGCATTAGATAATTATTGTTGCATGCTCCACCATCTACTTGCAGTGATTTGATCTCTATTCCTGAGTCCTTTTCCATTGCCTTAATAACATCTACCGTCTGATATGCAAGAGATTCTAATGTACCTTTGATAATCTGATTGCTATCCGCACTTCTTGTCAATCCGAAGATAGCGCCACGTGCAGACATATCCCAGTAGGGCGCTCCTAAGCCAGCAAAAGCAGGAACTACCACGACATCGTCTTCTTCGACACTGTATGCGATATCTTCCGTCTCTTTGCTATTAGAAATAAGTGATAAGCCATCACGCAGCCATTGTAGCGCGGCTCCGGCAATAAACACACTTCCTTCAAGTGCATACTCAGGCTGATTGTTGTCAGTGCAAGTAAGGGTTGTTAGTAATCCATTTTTAGATTTAATAGCATTTGATCCAATATTCATTAGCATAAAACATCCGGTACCATATGTGTTTTTTGCCATTCCTATATCATAGCATGCCTGACCGAACAATGCAGATTGCTGATCACCAGCTACTCCATTGATAGTAATTTTATGTCCGTCAATTACGGTATAACCATAATCAGCCATAGAAGGCAATACTGTCGGCAATATCTCCAGAGGGATATCCATTAGATCCATTAGCTTTTGATCCCACTTCAGGCTTTTGATATTGAATAACATGGTGCGACTAGCATTTGTATGGTCTGTATAATGCGATCTTCCCTCTGTCAGTTTCCATATAATCCACGTATCTATAGTGCCACATAATAGCGTTCGAGATCTATTTTTATCTTGATCTAATATCCACTTGAGTTTGGTCCCTGAGAAGTACGCATCAGGGATGAGCCCAGTATTATCTATAATGTACTCTCCTTCTTCAGTATCTCTAAATGATTGGGCGTATGCAGCAGTGCGTTTATCTTGCCAGACGATAGCATTATAAATAGGGATACCAGTTATTCTATCCCAGACAACGACAGTTTCTCTCTGATTGGTTATTCCTATGGATAGTATTTGGTCAGCAGATACCTTGGATTCTTTGAGCAGGTTTATCATCATATGATACAGCGTTTCCCATATCACATTGGCATTATGCTCAACCCATCCAGCTTTAGGAAATATCTGAGGAAATTCCTTTTGGGTAGTATGTATAATATTACCGTTGAGATCTACTAGAAGCGCTTTACAGCTAGTAGTTCCTTGATCTAAAGCTATAATATATTTTGACATCTTATATGCTGAAATAGTAAGTCTTCAAGGTACAAAATTGATTCTTTAATTATTCTGTTAAAAATCATTTAGATGATATTCTATTCGTGCTTGCCAACACTACCACTAGCGACACTTTAATACCTTATATTTTACTTTCTGTAGATTTAAGATGGGGAATGGTTACTTTTATATACGAAGTAACTGAATAGCTATGGTTTCCTCTAAATTGAATTAATAGAAATTATGTTAGAAGCAAATAGAATATCGAAAGTTGTAGTAATTGTCTTTAGCGTATTGGTATCACAAAGCTTATATGGGCAAGGTGTTCAGTTACACACCGACCAAGCAATGGACGGATATACCTTATACGAGTCAGGTAATACGGCAGTTCTAATAGATAATTGTGGGCATTTATTGCATGAATGGAACGACGTTGCAGCACAGTATCATCCGAAGCTAATGCCTAATGGAAATATTATTTACATTGAGTCATTTAGTCGTGACATAGTCGAGAAAGATTGGAATGATAACATTATAAATAAATTGTCAATCAATAGTTCGGATATTTTTCTTGATTATGAAGTCATTATAATGCCTAATGGAAATTATTTATGCCTGGCCAGAAAGAACTTCAGTCAATCTCAGTTTGAATCACTTGGGTATAATTATGGAAGTACTCAGGGAGATGGTATAGGTAATCCGTCGCAGGTAGATATGGTAGTTGAAGTCGATCGTAATACAGGAAATATCGTTTGGCAATGGAATGTTGCAGATCATGTAATACAAGAACGTGATCCCTCCAAGGGTAATTTCGGAGTTGTAGCCGATCATCCAGAATTACTAAATATGGATGCTATTTCGACTTATGATTGGACATTCCAAGAGTCATTTATGATCAATGGATTTGACTATAATGCTGAGTTGGATCAGATTGTATTAAGTATACGTAAGATGAGCGAAATAGTAATAATAGATCACTCTACTACTATAGCAGAAGCAGCTGGACATAGTGGTGGTAATTCAGGTAAAGGAGGCGATATACTTTATCGCTGGGGTAATCCACAAAACTATGGGCAAGGTGATGGGACTGAAAGAGAATTATATTTCCAACATAATCCAAATTGGATAAAATATGGATCGCTCAAGGGAAATATTGTTATGTATAATAATGGATTAAATCGACCGGGGACTAACTATTCTGCAGTACCAATAATAAATACCGAAGTGGATGTCAATGGAGACTATACGATTCAAGGAAATGGAATATATAGTCCTGAGGAGCCTAGTCTAGAGTATTCTCCAGGTCCTATTGGATTAGGGTATTATGGTTTCTACTCTGGATATACGTCGGCAGCAAAGATATTGGCTAATGGTAATGTACTAGTAACTGTAGGTGGAGATGATGAAATTTTTGAGATGACGCCAGACGGAAGTGTCGTATGGATTTACGGGCTCTACCAATCTGATCTTACATTCAGAGTAGAGAAGTATGCATTAGATTATCCGGCTTTCGACGGTAGAGATTTGACAGCTGGAGATTTATTGGAGTTTCCACCAAGTATTATAAGTTGTACATTGGTAGATGTAGAGGATGCGTATTTTGACAATAGCCATGCTTGGATTGCTGATAGTCAAGTAAATTTGACTACTGATATATCTGGATACTTAACTTTCAAGATGTATAGTTTGGATGGACAACTATTGATAGATACGAAGTTTTTAGGTGACTACTCTATCGATATTAGCGATTTTTCAGAAGGAATTTATTTCCTAAATATAAAAACTGAGCAGTCCAACAAATCAATCACATTTAAGGTTAGTAAGTAGATTGCTGATAAGATTCACAATTGGTCCAGATTTTGTCTAACACAGAGATGAAATTATCGTATTCCTTTTGGTTGATATCCATCACACCAACAGCTCTTAAACGGTACATTATAGGTTCGACAATCGCAATGATTTTGTGCCCTTTGGCTGTAATTGTCAGTTTAAATCGTTTGGAGTCTCCTTTAAACCTGCCTTTTATAAGTAATTCCTTTTTTACCAATCCAGAAATTACTCTGGAGGTAGTCGCGCGATTGCGATAGTTGGTTTTGGTGATCTCTGTCTGAGATGCTTCATCACCTAATTCATATATACGATGTAGAATAGCCCACTGTTCTATCGTCAGATCTACACCATTATCTTTAAAGGCATGTAAGTATATTGACTGTAATTTTTTGAGCGTCTTATCAATTAAAAATCCGTAACCAGAGGGTTGTTTCATAATACATAGATAATCATTTTCAGTTTATGTAAGGTACCTAGCTATGATTTTTGTTGCAGACGCAACAAAATATTGTTTATATTTGTGGATATAATGTTTTAGAAATATTACAACTCGATGATACTCATCATTTATCAAAAAAATAACAATGTCGAACGCTACAATAGAACTACCAAAATTATATGATTCAGCTGCGGATTTTATGCCCTTATTAGGTACAGATTACCTTGAGCTATATGTCAGTAATGCTAAGCAAGCGGCACACTTCTACAAATCGGCTTTTGGATTTCAATCACATGCTTACAGAGGTTTAGAGACTGGGAATAGAGAGTTGGAATCATATGTAATTATTCAAGATAAAATTAGAATAATATTGACTTCCCCGTTGAAAAGTGGAACTGATGTAGGAAAGCATATCGAGAAGCATGGTGATGGTGTAAAGGTGATAGCTTTGTGGGTAGATGATGCTACATATGCATATGAGGAAGCAATCAAACGTGGTGCGACACATTATATGAAGCCAACCTTAGAGGAAGATGAAAGCGGAAGGGTAGTGCGTTCCGGAATCTATACATACGGTGAGACGGTTCACATATTTGTAGAACGAAAGGATTATAATGGTTTGTTTTTGCCTGGATTTAGAAAATGGGAAACACCAAACTATAATCCTAAGTCAACAGGATTGAAATATGTAGATCATATGGTAGGTAATGTAGAACTTGGACGTATGAATGAATGGGTAGAATTTTACCAAAATGTATTGGGCTTTGCGCAGATACTTTCATTTGATGATAAAGATATATCTACTGAGTATACAGCTCTTATGAGTAAGGTAATGAGTAATGGTAATGGTCGGATAAAATTTCCAATTAATGAACCAGCAGAAGGAAAGAAAAAATCTCAGATCGATGAATATCTCGATTTCTACGAAGGAGCAGGAGTACAACATATAGCTGTAGCTACAGATGACATAATTGGAACAATCAAAGAACTAACTAGCAGAGGAATAGAATTCCTCAGAGTGCCAGATTCTTATTATGATGTACTTGCAGAACGTGTAGGTAATATAGATGAAGATATCGAAGTGCTACGCCCATTAGGAATCTTAGTAGACAGAGATGACGAAGGATATTTATTGCAAATATTTACTAAGCCGATAGAACCGAGACCTACTATGTTTTTTGAGATCATTCAACGTAAAGGAGCAACTTCTTTCGGTAAAGGAAATTTCAAAGCATTATTCGAAGCGATAGAAAGAGAGCAAGAGCTGAGAGGTACGCTCTAAGAGTGAAAATTACACTATTTCGAATTTTAATTTACTTTCTCAAAGAGGTTGATGTTTCCATCGAAAGGCGTAGCATCATTATGGATTTATTGCTCGCAGAATGTGCCAAGTCCTAGGCATACATTTAAGTTGGGAGAATCTTGGAGTGGATGCATCAAAAATTGGGATGTATTTATAATTGAACAAGGTGTAAATTCTATTTACTTCTCTTCGATTGAAATATATTCAAAACAAGAATTACTTGCGCCACTAATAACAATATAATACCCAATAGGAGTACTGGAGTAATATTCCATGTATTCTCTTGAAAGCAAGTCATGTAGAATGTTCCAATTGTCACCAGTGTCAATAAACTATGAAAGTTGATCATCCAAATAGTAAGTGGTTTGTTTCTGAGAGACCAATAGATAAATCCAAAAATCAATAGTAAGATACTGATGGCAATAGTTAAATGATGAAAATAGATTACAATATGGTTCTCATGATATTGTATATTCTGTGTGTTATGCTTGACAAACATAGATGAAGTGATGATTACCATAATTGCAAAAAACCAATAGCTATGAATTGGAATCGTTGGATGATTTTTATTTTGATCTGGTATATTATTTTCTTTATTGAATGCTTTTTGCTTTTTATTTTTCATAGTATTATTTTCATCTACTGCTATGGGATTAGGGTTTATAAATGTATCTGTGATAATCTTTTCATCGCCAAAATTTATTTGAATAATTCTATATCTTAGAAAAGTAATTTTTGCTATTATTACTGTCTTGATTAAATTATTTTGATCCTTACAATAACAACTTAAAATATTAATTAAAAGATACTGTGCCGATATTTCTTTTGTTCGAAAATAGTCCTCCTATGTATGAAGTAAACATATACTCTGATCTATTGATCGCTTGAAAGTCTGACATGGACAAACTAAAATTTTCTTCCTTAGCTCTATTTTTTAAAAAGCTGCGATAGTAATTACCTTCACTATTTACATTGGCCAATACGAGACTTGAGTGAGAAGGGTTTCTCATAGTTTTTGGCTTTTCATCATCTCTCCGTTCTAAGTTTTTGTAGTAATCTGTATAAAGTAGATATATCTGGTCATTACGAATTAAAGTTTTTGCTATGAGTTCACCAAATTGTGAAAGATAGTTTGACCTTCTAGGGATTCTAGTATATAGAACATTACTCTCAGTGATCTGTGCCAATATAATGGAAAAAATATTGTGTCCTGACTCTACATTGTTTGCTGAATTCCTGAAGCCGTTATTTATATAACGTTCTTCGTATTTGTATGGTTGAATTATATAGACAATGTCGCCATTTTTTTTGATATGGATATTTGTTTCTACAGTTCGTATTTCTATTCCTGGATCTTTGTCTTTTGTTTGCCCAAAACCATCTTTTTTAATAAGAGAAATTAATTTTTTATCGAATTTATAAAATTTACTTTCTTTTGCCTTCATTGAGGTAGGATCTATGTCTGTAAAAAAAACTCCTGATAAGTTTCCGCCATCTTTAATACTATATGTTCCTACAGCCTGCACTTTCCCTTTGGTAGCATTGTAAACTAGGTCACATTTTCTTACAAACTTATCTTGATCATTTATAGTTACATAAGCTTCTGTTTCATCTAACCCAAAAGTGATAATTCTTGTATCGTAAGCTGGAATCTTTTCACCTTTTTTGTTCTTCTTACTTCGTTGGTTACGATACTTATCAAATAATTTGTAGCTCAAGTAGATATTGCCAGTATTGTCAACCACAGCATCCGTAATTGTTATTTTCTCAGAGGTAGCGTCGAGATAAACTGGGTCAGACCAAATCGGTGTGCCTTGAATGTTAAATAAGGCGATATCCAATTTTACTTCAGCGTTATCGCCTAACCAGCTTTGAGATATAAAGGCCAGTTTGGTGCTGTCTGGAGACACGATTAATCGAGTTGCGGGAATTCCATGGGGGGATCTAATAGTATGAATATTTTGCCTCTTTTGTTTCTTTAAATTCTTAGTGTCAATATTCATTGAATATATGTAAACTTCATTACTAAAATTTTTTCTCTGCGAGTAATACAATGTAGTTTGACCATCATAATTATACATTCCATACATGTTTAGATCGTGAGCATCATCAAATAAAAGTTTTGTTTCAGCTATTATATTCAAATCCATATCCATTTTACTTAGATAGACATTATTCTCATCAGGTATATAAGTGTAGTTAAAATCTTTATTGAAAATTGATGATGGATTCATTTTAGGATCTTCCCAGTTTCTCTCTTTGCTTTCAACGATAAGTGAGATATAGCCCCCATCAATTTTGACGGGTGCTATATTCACCATGTTGTCATCGTATGTTTCACTTTCAAATAGAGTAACATCTTGTGCTTGGACAGAGAAGCTAACTAATATGAGAAGTGAATTGATTATAATGGAGTAATATTTCATTTTTGTATTGTATTAATAGTCTAATATTAAACGAAGTAGATTACTATATTGTTGGATTTATATTGAACTTCCTATAGTCTTGTTGGTCATTGAAATTAAAGAACAATCACCTTTTAGATGTTTTGATATATGCCTCAAGCATTGATTCTTCATTAGCTTTATCGGCCATAATAATATCTACATCAGAAATATTCGCTGCAGCATTGTAGGTGGTAGGGCCGATGCAAACAATACGCTTTATATTTTTGACATTACAGCATTTTAAAGCGGAAATAAGATTCATTGGACTAGTAGCGATGATAGTGTGTATCTCTTCTTGGATTTTAATGGATCTCGGATTGACGCTATAAGCAATCACTTCAGAATATTCATTCTTCCAAAATTTTTGTATCGATTGAGTAGATTGATCTGCACGTACAAAACAAATGGAAGTATCGGCGTATTTATTTATTAAAGACTGAGCAATACTTTTAGGCTTATCAACGCCAACAAAATTTGTTTTTATTCCTAATGATTCTAGCATTTGTGCAGTACCGCTGCCCATAGCTGCATGCTCAGACTTTGATAGGTCGTATTGAAGTACATTGGCTGCGCTTAAAAAATACTTCGCAGCATTCTTACTATAATAAAAATAAACACTTGCTATAGGAATTTTATGTATTGTTTTTGGTATGATATCCACAAACGATTGGGCAATAACTTTGTGCCCATCATTAGATAATTGCCAAAAAGGACTCTCTTTGTTAATTGTCCTTGTAATAAGGATGTTCTTCTTATTCTTCTTCATCGAAAAGATCTTCGAGTTGTCCAGTTTTCATCAGCTTGATAAAACATCTTGCAGTAGCAATAACATCTGCACGTGCATTATTGGCTGGAGAGTACCTTTGTTGGAAACATATAGCATGCAATTCAGTCAGTGATGGCCATTTATAGCTTCCTCTGCGGTTTGGTATTTTGCAGAAGTAAGTACTCTCCTGCATTAGGCAGATGCGCTCTGTGCGGAACATTGGATTATCTATTCCTGAACGAATGTATTCAGCAGCGACGACACTCTCATTCATTTTAAGATTATGAGCTATTACATACGCCACTTTCTCAACACTAGCTGAAAATTTTGTAAGAATATCCTCCAATTTTGCACCTTTTTTTACGATATCATCATCATCTATTTTGAGCCTTTTCTGTATAGCCTTGATTAATTTAAATCCTTCTGGATTTATAATGCAATCAAAATCTTCTTTAGGTTTGAAGTCTTTATCTAATACGATCCAACTCAAATGTATAAGTCTTGGCCAAGCATTTGTATCTGAGAAAGGAGCCTTATAATCTTTCGGTTTATCTATCGGAGAGCAGTCAAATATTAAGTACTTCATCGGTATGCTTTGTTCTTCGTTGTTAATTGATTCAGAGGTAATTTAGTTCAATGATTATTCTTCTGCAGCCATCAGTTTATTATATATTTTCTGAGCCATTCCGTTAGTCGTACTTAGAGAAAGACTTACTTTCTTTCCATTACCATCTTCATTAGTAGAGTAATATGCCTCCGCGTGGTAAAATCCCATTTCATCTTTACGGCAGTATACTCCTAGCGGTAGGTGACAGCCACCATCCATCATATTTAGAACTTTTCGCTCTACATTAGTCAGTTCGGCAACATCAGGATTGTGGATCTTCTTTAGCAATTTACGTATTCTGATATTATCTACTCTACATTGATAAGCGAGTACCGCTTGAGCTGGTGCTGGGACAAACTCTCTTGGGTGTAATCTTATTACTTCTAGATCGTCCAACTCTAGTCCCAATCTATTTAAGCCAGCTTGTGCCAGTAAGATCGCGTCATAATCGCCATTTCTAAGTTTTTCTACCCGTGTAGGTACATTACCTCTAATATCTTTCATATTGACATCTGGTCTAAGACTAAGCATCTGTGATTTGCGTCGTGCTGAGGAGCTACCTACTATGGCGCCTTTTACTAGACGAAAATCAGCAGTCATATCCACTTTCTCTTTCTTAACTAGCAGTGTATCTGCTGGATCATCTCTATACGATAGTGCAGTAAGGCATAGGCCCGCTCGACTATCAGTTGGCATATCCTTCATGGAGTGTACTGCCATATCTATCTCACCTGCGGATAGGGCATCTTCAAGCTCTTTGGTAAAAAAGCCCTTGCCTTCAAGCTTGTCGAATCCTAGATGCTGTATTTTGTCACCCTGAGTTTTGATGATTGTTATTGCCGAATTTATCCCATTGTTATTGAGTAGGCCTTGAAGATAATGCGCTTGCCATAATGCGAGCTTACTGCCTCGAGATCCAATTTTTATAAATGGTTTTGTATTTTCCATAAGCTACAAATGTAAGGTTTTATGATGTTGATATCGTACATCTATTTGCCATATTGTTGTCATCTGATTCGGATGAGTTCTTAAAACTAATCAAAATTGTAGCTAATCATAATTACAGCAAATTAGTAAAATCTATTATCTTAGGCATGTGGGACACGAAATTAATATTGGTAGCGATTAGTGTGTCGCTATTACAGGTTACTTAATTGCCAACTTAATTAAGCCTAATTAGTTTTTTCATGGATTGCTTACTTTACTCAGCTCTCAATTTTTTGTAGGATCATTATTATTTAATAAGCATCTCATTTTAAGATAGCTAGAGAACTAGAATAATAGACAGAATGCCTCAAAACATAACATATCTTCAATTATAATAGCAATCTCTACTTTAGTTACGTTATGAAGTAGATACCTTTGTTGGTATATCGCAAAACAAACAGCAAATACAATATAATGCAAGTTACAGCACAAGACGTTGCCAATATCCTAGGTGGTGAAGTAGTTGGAGATCCAGCTACAATTATTACCGGACCAGGAAAGATAGAAGAAGCTATAGCAGGTGATATTTCTTTTCTATCTAATCCCAAGTATACAAATCATGTCTATACTACTGATGCTTCTGCGGTTTTAGTCAGTGAAGATTTTGAGCCAGAGCAGGAGGTGACAACAACTCTTATCAAAGTGAAAGATGTTTACACATCATTAGGAGTACTATTACAACAATTTGGTCAAGTAGAACATGGTTTTTCAGGTGTGTCGGATCAGGCTATTGTAGATCCTAGTGCTAGATTAGGCGATAATGTAAGCATCGCGGCTGGTGTAGTGATCGCAGCAGACGTTATTATTGGTAATGGAGCGGTAATTTACCCGCAGGTCTACATAGGAAAAGGAACAGAAATTGGTGTAGATACTATTTTGTATGCAGGCGTGAAGGTAATGCATGGTTGTTTCATTGGGTCTAATTGTATAATATGGTCTAATACTGTAATCGGTAGTGATGGATTTGGCTTTAGCTCAGATGAAGAACGTAAGTATAATAAGATACCTCAAATAGGTAATGTAATTATAAAAAATGATGTAGAGATAGGAGCTAATTGTGCAATAGATAGAGCTACGATGGGATCCACAATCATACATGAAGGTGTCAAGCTAGATAATCTAATACAGGTAGCACATAATGTAGAAATAGGTGGACATACCGTCATCGCAGGCCAAGCAGGTATTGCTGGAAGTTCTAAAGTAGGAAAACATGTTGTAGTAGGAGGGCAAGTAGCTATATCTGGACACTTAACCATTGCCGATGGGGCTATGATTCAGGGAAAAAGTGGTGTCGGTGGTAATATCAAGGAGGAAAACTCAAGATGGTTTGGTACGCCTGCAATTGATTACCGCAACTATCTAAGATCTTATGCTCACTTCCGTAATCTACCGGATATGGCACAAAAAATCAAATCTCTAGAAAAAGAAATAGCAGCGTTAAAGAAATCTCTCGGTGCGGATGAAGCATGAAAAATTTATAGAAAGGTGGAAAAAAAATAAAGAAGGCGGTTTCAAAAGATATCTAATATCAACTGCCTTAGCTTGGACCTTAATTATGTTTCCATTTTTTAGAATACTCCATTGGTATTTCAACAATAAATATCCTTTTAACTATTCTAATTTATGGTGGGAATTACCCATGTGCTTTATGTCGGGAATAAGTTGTGCACTTATAATTTGGATTGTAAATAATTATCTTTACGCAAAATATAGGGGAAAATTTACTCCAGAAAATCATCATGATCATGAATGATACTAAAAAACAAGTGTCTGTTTATTTACACCTTATCAGTGGACTTATAACAGCTTTAGGAGGTTGGACTTTATTGAAAGTATTTAAAGTGTTTACTTCAAGCGTAACAGAACAATTCAGGCCAGAGCAACTAAAAATGGAAGCAAAAATATGGGTGCCGGCTATACTTCTATTTGCAGGATATAGTTGGTGGAAGGATAATAAAAAGGGAAAGCAATAATTTACTTGGCGACAAGTAGCTAGAGATTCTTTTCCTAGTATTCTGCAAAATCTCAATCTATACACGATGGTGATCATTACGCTGAGAAGAAGGATTCTAGCCTCTCTTCACCACTTTCATAAAGTTACTTGCAAAGCAGGTTATAAGGCTATCAATCTTAATTATATAGGAATGGATTATTTAAACAAGTAAATGAGGTGAGTTTGACTTCAATATTAAATTCACTCTTTTTGACTAATATAATTGCAAATACTTCGCAAAATGAATTAGCAGAAAGGTTTGTTAGCGATTCTCATTATTACTTACTCAAGGGTAATTTTAATGCGAATTCCTCATGATATGATCTTACTGATTTTAAAGAGAACGTGCCCGATAATATTGTGTCATTGAAAATAAAACAAGTATCACTAGTCAATTCTGTGTAGGAGTTTATGAGTTTATTTATTCCTATTTCAGCTTTATATGCTATGGTGGCAGCCATTATTGCTGTACTAGTAAGGTTCATCTTTAATATGATATCATCTGATTATGTTAAAGAATAACAGGATAAGTATCGACAAGAGACTTAGAACCTTTTTTCTCGGGTAGTGCTAAATTTAAATTTTAGTAAGAATCATGGTTTATCACTAGGATTATTAAAATTTACTTCATCAACTCCAATGCTTTACTTACCTCCGTCACAGGGAATTTACAAACCTTGTTTTGACATACGTAGATCATTGTTTCTCCATCTTGTAGTTTGTCTTTGAGAAGGGCAAGAGTTCCTTCATCAGTTCCTCCCAATATAATGGCATTAGATAAATAACTAGTGTTGAGTTCTTTCGCTTTTGCAACTGCATCAGGTCCTACAATTGCTACTTCGTAAGTAGGATTGATAAGGTCTCCATGAAGCTGTAGCCAGTTAGAGTAGTAGTCAGTAGATTTTGTTGCTTCTATCTGAGGTAGCATGTTATTGAGCATCTGCTTAGCTTGTGCTTTATACTCTTTATTGTCAAAGTATAATCCTATGGCGTATAAGTTACGAGCCATCATAGAGTTAGATCCTGGGATTACATTGTCTGCTAGTTCTTTCTTACGAGCGACTAAGTCTGCATCTTGATTAGAAGTATAGTGAAACATTTGATTCTCGGGATCCACAAAATGTTGCGTTGTATATTCAGTAAGTTGTCTTGCGAACTGTAAATATGATTCATCTAGAGTGACCTGATATAGATTAGTAGCTGCTTTTATTATTGTAGCATAATCATCTAAAAATGCATTAATTGCAGATTTTCCATCTTTATAATTGCGATAAAGACTACCATCTTTTTTGACCTGTTTATCCTGGATAAATTTCATCGCTCTCTTTGCTTTATCTAAATAGGATTGATCACCGAAAGCTTTATACGCTTCTACGAGTCCGTCTATCATGAGTCCATTCCAACTAGTCAATACTTTGTCATCCGTACCCGGTCTGACACGAGTATCTCTATGAGCCATCAAGATGGGGTGGTAGCGCTGAAGTATTTCATCTAGCTGTGCGTGATTGATCTTATTGTTATAGAGTATCTTTTCAGCGTCATCAGTTACATAGAGTATGTTTGTACTCTCCCAGTTACCTCCGGACTTGATCGTATAGTATTCACTAAATATTTTAGCGTGATTGGGGTCAGTGATTAAACTATCAACTTCAGTTTGGCTCCAAACATAGAATTTTCCCTCTTCGCCTTCACTATCTGCATCGAGAGATGAGTAGTATGCTCCAGCGTCATCAAGTAACTCTCTTTCGGCAAATGCAACAGTCTCTTCTACGATTCTCTTATACTCTGGATTTTTAGTCACTTTGTAAGTATTTGAATATAAGTTGATCAACTGACCATTATCGTATAGCATCTTTTCAAAGTGTGGGGCTAGCCATTCCTCATCTACAGAATATCGTGAAAATCCTCCACCCAATTGATCATATATACCTCCAGAAGCCATTTCATCAAGTGTAAGGGCAGTTCCTTCCAAGGCTCTTTTGTCGCCTGTCATTGCATGATATTTAAGTAGTAGATCAAAGTTGTTAGGCATAGGGAATTTTGGAGCACCTTTTCGACCACCTTTATCCCAATCTATTTTGTCGATTAGATTATTAGTGCTTTTTGAGTAAGCCTGTAAATCATAATTCTGTTCTCCAGTATTGATTTGTATTGCATCTCTAGAAGCTATCCCCTGAGTGATTTTCTGTGCTGAATCTTCTAACTTGGCCTTGTCATCTTTATATATTTTTGTAAACTGATTAAGTATATCAGTCCACTGATCTTTAGGGAAGTATGTACCTGCCCAAACAGGACGTCCATCAGGCATGGCAAAGGCATTTAGCGGCCATCCACCTCGACCAGTGATTAGTTGACAAGCTGTCATATACACATCATCTACATCTGGACGCTCTTCTCTATCCACCTTAACGGGTATAAAGTTTTCGTTCATAATACGAGCTATAGTAGTATCTTCAAATGACTCATGCTCCATCACATGACACCAGTGACATGCGGCATAACCAATACTGATGATCATCATCTTATCCTCTGCTTTGGCTTTCGCTAATGTCTCCTCATTCCATGGATGCCAATCAACAGGATTGTGAGCATGTTGTAATAAGTAAGGGCTGCTCTCATTGACGAGGTTATTAGTATACTCGTGATCATCTTGAGAGTTGTTGCTCTGTGATGATTTACACGAATAGAATGTAACTACAAGAGTAAGAATTGCGATATATCTTAACATGGTATGCTATATGTCTGATTATGAATGACAAATGTAGCTAATTATGCTTGTTGAATTGTTACTATTTCAACTCTTAGGAAGTCTTTAAGCTTTGTCAAATATCACTTTTCTTTAATTTGGCACCTTTGTATATTGAATTGATGAATTCGTAGAAGTAAGATGATTTTTATACAATAAATATGATATTCGTACTTTATAAAATATCAATAGTTTACGTGTATGTTGTATAACGCGATATTTTCAATAGAATTAAATAATAAACATAGTTATGAAGAGACTCTTGTTTCCAATTGAACTCACATTCAAGATAGGTACAATCGCTAATGATTTTGTAGCGCAAGATGCAACAGGGATTACAGTAGCGTATGTTCGGCAGAAAATGTTTAAGTTCAAGGAAGATATCGAGATATTTAGTGATGATAGTAGGACGAGACTAATCTATAGAATTAAAGCTGATCAATGGTTAGATTGGTCTGCTGCTTATAATTTCACAGATGCTTTGGGTAGAGGAATAGGAAAGGTGGCACGCAAGGGATGGTCATCTATATGGAAAGCGAACTATGATATCATCGATCAGAATGATCAACTTCAATATCATGTACGTGAGGAAAATGGATGGGTTAAAGTAATTGATAGTATGGTGGGCGATATACCAGTATTAGGCTTTTTTACTGGATATCTCTTTAATCCAACTTATATAGTAACTGATACCAAAGACAATCCGATAGCAAGGCTTAAGAAAAAACCTTCTTTCTGGGGAAGAAAATTTAGTGTTCATCAACTCGGGGATATAGACGCTGATGATGAGAGAATAATGCTTGGACTTATGATGATGATATTGTTAGAAAGAAGAAGAGGGTAGAAGCACAAGTCAACTATGTCATTTGATATTGTGTTAAACTAAGTGTTAATTAGAAATATATATTTTATATCATTAATCAATTGATACATTTAGGATTGGGAGATTCAGCAGGCGGGTTGCCTGCGAGAACCAATCAAATAGTATTTGCCTGGAGATAAGGTAATAGTAATTAGAGATGACTTTACTCAAGGTTATATTTCTGATTGTACTAGTGATGGAGGACTATCTCAAAGATTTCAACATTGGACATCCTTAAAAACATTAAGTTCTCAGCTTGATGAAGTATACAAATACTATAAATTTTCCATTAAAATGTTAGATGAGGTAGTTGTGAATAGCAAGGAAGTACCGTGAGTTTGAGATTCTGCTCATAACCAAATTTCAACATCATGGATTTTCACATATCTGAGAAATAAAAATATTAATTGGCAGTACATCGATTTGAAAGAAGTCGTTACTTCTTATACCCCTGTCGTTGTTAATTTAGCTCTACTCACTCCGAAGCAAGTAATTGTTGAGTATGGTAAAGTCAACTCTATATCTAAAGAATTGTAAGAATGGTATAAAGAATTATAGTTTGGACTAGTGGATAAAAATACTTAATATAGAATTCAGAAGGAATTTGTTATCGTATCAGTAGATGAAAATTATCATGACCAATTTATCATTTCACTTCTTACTTAAAAAGATTAACTTCTTGAAAAACTGATGGGAGCAATCATGAGAAAATCCAAACATAATCTTTTAGACACAACAATAGAATCAAAATTGGTAGCTTTGCAACATCAGATTAAAATCAAAATCAAATTTGTTGATTGCATTTATGTTTAAAGTGAAGTTCAAGTAAAATTAAAATTAGCCCAATTTGTATTCTTTTCTAATCGAGATCTACTTTACCGACTTCCTAATTCCAAAGACCACCAAAGTCCCCAATAAAATCTTTGCAACGGCTCCTGTCCAATAAGGTGTTACGCCTAAACTAAAGGCAGATTGAGTCCCAATATGAAATGCTAAAACTGCAAATCCAACAAATAGAATTATAGCAGTTCCTAAGACATTCCCATGCATAATACTTAGTAAAGATCTACTATCTTTATATCCTCGTGTAGTACTCACAGAGAATGTTGCAAGAAGAAATCCCCATAGATATCCAGCTCCACTTCCAGTTAATTTGTCCATTCCATATTCACCGTCAGCAAACACAGGTTGACCAAACGCACCTAATGCTAGGTAACTTACAATAGCGATTAATGCCTCCCATTTCGGAAGTAACATTGCGGATACTAATACAGCCAAAGTCTGACCAGTAATCGGAACAATTTGGTCAGATATGTTGAGATCAAACGAAACGCGAGCAGCAGCTGCTATTGTGATAGTGGCCAGTAGAATTCTTAATATAGATTTCATCTTTTATTTATTTAAACTATGAGTTTGAGAAAAGTGATTAACTTCATAATTTGCTTCATTATATATCTCTTTTACTAAAGCTATACCAAGCTATACCAAGAAACAATATAGTGTATAAGATACTTCCGATGATGGCTCCATTATTAGAAACTAATAGTCCAAAGTCGTATTCGTTTTTGATAAATTTATCTCCTAGCTTTAGGAACGGGTTAGGCATCAAATCCTCAATTATATTCATAGGCCACCACTTCATCGCCTCATGTGGCCAAGCCCATACTTGTATGTACCTCAGTACAACTTCAAGCATCATGACATATACGAGATAGAAGAAAATGGCCAATCCTGATTTACGCATAGTAAACCCAATCAGCAAAGCGAAACTCATATATCCCATACACATCAAGAAGTATCGGAATGGAGCCCAGTTGCTATCCATTATCAATTCCAAATCATAACCATCAGTATGAATAATGCCAATAATTACTGTAGAAATAATATATATGAGTGTGGCAAAAGCACTGAACGTTAGTATTGTGTATACCTTACCCAAAAAATAATCTTTCCTGTTAAGCCCATTGATGATACTCTGTCTCATTGTTTTAGATGCTACTTCGCTTGTGATCATATAGATCACAACAAATCCTAAAAAAAAAGAAGTTAGCCAATTGCCAATGTACCCCATGTAATCCCATATCGTTGGAAATTCAAAAAACACATTACTACTAGGTAGGAAATCAGGCGTAGATTTAAATATTTCCTTCGCTACCAATATCAACGTTGGAGCTAGTATGATGTAAAACAATGTAAGGATGCCTACTACACTGTTTTTTCTAAATTTTTTATATTCTAATGATAATAATCTAAACATATCATAATCGTTTTTAATCTAATTGGAAATGTGATTTTGTCTTTGACTCTCGTAATATTGAATTACTGTTCCTTAGTGATCTCTAGGAATTCATCTTCCAAACTTTGTTTCTTACTGACTAGATGTGTAAGTAATAATCCTTGTTGGAATGCATTAGCATTAAGTTCGGCTAAATTTTGATCTTTTGATAAATTACATTCTATAAAATTATCACGTTTCACCACATTACGTATATAAGGCAGGCCGAGCAACATATTTTCTAGTCTCATCATATCCTCTGCAGCTATATGTACTTGTGCGTCATTGTTGAGCAAAGCACCGACTTCACCTGTCTTACGGAGTACACCATCCTTGATTATGGCCACATGACTACAGATTTTTTCTACTTCATCGAGTAAGTGACTCGCCATGATCACAGTATTACCGTTGCTCGCCACTCTACTCAGTACATCTCTCACTTCTGATATACCCTGAGGATCTAGCCCATTAGTAGGTTCGTCAAATATTAGAACCTTCGGATCTCCGATAAGTGTAGCGGCTATCGCTAATCGCTGCTTCATACCAAGAGAGTAGGAATGGAATTTAGATGTTTTACGATGTGCTAGATTTACCTGCTCGAGTATTTCGTCGAAATTGGTCTGCTTTACATTTTTTATACGCGCTACGATTTCGAGATTGTCCACTGCATCGAGGTATGGGTAGAAGTTCGGAGTCTCTAATATAGCTCCGATATACATTCTATGTTGATCACCATATTGTCCATCAAACCATTCATAAGTACCCGAATCATTGCCTAATATGCCTAGTATAATTCCGAGGGTAGTAGTTTTGCCACTTCCATTCGGTCCCAAAAGTCCATAGATATTGCCAGCTTCAATCTCAAGATTGAGATTGTCTAGAGCTTTGACCTTTCCATATGTTTTGGTTAATTTATTTATTGATAATACTGACATAAGTTATTTGTTGGTGGTTTCGATATTGAAGTGACTTACAACTTCAATGTAATCTAGTAATAATTGAATAGGTGTTGTTCCTATTGCTACAAATTATAAGATTTGATAGAAGAAAGAATGAAGATGCCACACTATAGATGACAATCCAACATCAAATAATTAGTACCTTTCTGATATGGATAGACAACAGAAAGTGCAGTTCAGATCAGAACTTTTTAGACATTTGGATGGAATTGTAACTATACCAACTGCGTACCTTCTCCATAGTAGTGGTGTTTTGGATTTTATACTTAGTGAAGGCAAAACAACTCTGAAGTCTATTGCCAGTAAATTTAAGGCCAATGATGGATACCTTAATATAGCTCTACGAGTGCTCGCTTCACAGGGTTGGTTAGTGCATAAGACTGTTGGTAATGATATTTCGATCTCACTTAATGATAGGAGTGAACTAGCCTTCGCATTAATTCCTCTATATTCCGATTCATCTGAATTGATAAATATATCTGGACATTTCGATTCTAGAAAATTTGAAGAAGAACCCTTTAAGTACTTAGATAGATTATTTAAAAATTATAGTAATAGGTATGGATTGGAAAAATCAACAAATCTTGTAGAAATTGAAATTCAAGATCAGATACTTAGTCACATCGAAGGGATCATTGTTGGTCCGTCGATAGTATCCTTGGGCATGGGTGGTATGTTCCATAAGTATTTTATGCAAGCATCATTTAGACATGATGAGTTTCATCACAACGGAAAAAACTTTGAGCGACTACTTGATATTTTTATGACAATAGGATGGTTCGATAAAAAAAATGATACTTATAGCTTTACAGAAAAGGGATTGTTTTTTGCACGTCGAGCAAGTGCCTATGGTGTTACTGTTTCTTATATTCCTGCTTTCAGAAAATTAAATGAATTGCTATTTGGTAATCCTACGATTTTTTGGAACCTTCCCAAAGGAGCTAAAGAATTACACGTCGATAGAGAGATGAATGTTTGGGGGAGTGGTGGAGCACATTCCACATACTTCAAAAAAATCGATGAGATAATAATAGATATTTTCAATAAACCAATAGAAGACCAACCCAAAGGAATCGTAGATATGGGTTGCGGTAATGGAGCTTTTTTGATACATCTTTTTGATGTAATCGAAAACAGAACTTTACGCGGTCAGATGTTGGAAGAACATCCTTTGTTTTTAGTGGGAGCGGATTACAACAAAGCTGCTTTAGATGTAACCAGAGCTAATATAGTAATGGCTAATATCTGGGCCAAAGTAATTTGGGGAGATATCGGTAGACCAGATTTGTTAGCTGATAATCTTCAGGAAAATTATGGTATTCAATTGAGTGAACTACTTAATGTACGAACTTTCCTTGACCATAATCGAATTTGGACAGAGCCACAGAGTCAAGATGATAATATTGAGAGTCCATCCTCAGGCGCATTTGCATTTAGAGGAAAGCGTTTAAGTAATGAATTGGTCGAAGCGAACTTGAAAGAACACTTTAATAAGTGGGCCCCATATGTACAGAGGTACGGCTTATTGGTGATAGAATTGCATACCATTGCTCCTAGTATTACGGCTCGTAATTTAGGCAAAACAGCAGCAACGGCGTATGATGCAACTCATGGTTTTTCTGATCAGTATATAGTCGAAGTGGATATATTTAATGAGGTTGCAAGTAAAGCTGGATTATTTCCTGTAGAAGAATATTTTACTAAATTCCCAAATTCAGAATTGGCTACAGTTTCTATCAATTTGTTAAGAGCGAAAAAATGAGATTGATTCAGATAAATTTTTTGGTAGTTATTATTTTTCTATTGTTAGTCTGTTCGTGTAATAATAGAAGTATTCCTAAAGGAGATACTGTATTTGGACAAGTAGCTCTCATTGAGAATAAAGAATATAGTATCACAGATTTGCAAATAGGTTATAAAGATGGAAGCTTATCAGTAGAATCAGTAGTGCAATTTTATTTACAAAGAATAGAAAATATTGACGATAGTGGACCATTGCTTAATGCTGTTATAACCACTAATTCGAATGCACTCAAAATGGCTAGACAGCTTGATCAGGATTTACTGAAAGGATTGTATCGTGGACCTATGCATGGTGTGCCAGTATTACTTAAAGACAATATTGATACTTACGACTTACCTACAACAGGAGGTAGCCGCGCTTTGCGAAATAGTTATCCTTTAGACGATGCATATATAACTAAGAAATTGCGAGAAGCCGGAGCCATTATATTAGGTAAAGCCAACCTAAGCGAATGGGCAAATTTTCGTGGAGAGAATTCTAGTAGTGGTTGGAGTGGGGTTGGAGGACAAACAAAAAATCCTTACATACTTGATCGTAATCCTTGTGGCTCTAGCTCTGGATCGGCTGTAGCAGTAGCAGCCAATCTCTGTGTCATAGCAATAGGAACTGAAACAAATGGCTCTATAGTTTGTCCATCTCAAGCTAATGGTGTGGTTGGCATCAAGCCAACTGTAGGTCTTATTTCGCGTAATGGCATTATTCCTATTTCTTGGAATCAAGATACAGCCGGACCAATCGCCAGATCAATTAAAGATGTAGCTATTTGTTTGGGTGCTCTTGCAGGAGTTGACCCTCTAGATGATAGGACGGTTCTTAGTGATGGTAATTTTTATGATAACTATATACAATTTATTAGGGCCAAAGATTTAAAACGTATGAGAATCGGATACTATACCGGTGCAGATGAAAAAAATTCAGACGTGGACGTGTTGACAAATAGGGCGGTAAGTAAGATGAAAGATCTGGGAGCCGAAATCATAGAAGTAGATCAGATATTTTTAAACGATGAGATAAATTATAATGCTTTTCAAGTGATGTTACATGAGTATAAAGACGGACTCAATGACTATTTCGCTTCCTTAGGGCCAGATGCAGCTATCAAGAATCTAACTGAACTCATAGAGTTCAATATGAATGACAAAGTCGAAATGGATTTCTACGGACAGGAATATTTAGAGATGGCAGCAGTGATGGAAGGGATGGAATCTGAAGATTATTTTAAACACCTCGAAGCTGCAAATTTAGGTTCTAGAGTCAATGGGATAGATCGTGTAATGGATGCATTTAATCTAGATGCTATAATGGCTCCATCAGGATCTCCTGCATGGAAGACAGATCACGCCAATGGCGATAAATTTACACTTGGAAGTTCATCCCCAGCGGCAATTTCTGGCTATCCGAGTATAACAGTACCGATGGGTTATGTGGACGAGTTGCCTGTTGGCCTATCCATATTTGGACGTCAATGGAGTGAAGGTGAATTGATAGATATTGCTTACCTCTATGAGCAAGCAACTAAGCACAGAAGGGCACCTAAATATATTGAGAAGTAGAATCAATGAATAATCTATTATAAGACCAAAATGGACACCTAATTAAAATAATCGATAGCTATATTTTATTCTGATTTGTGTCTTATGAAAGGATTGCAGGATACCAATCAATAGAAATCGAAGGTTCATTATTATTTAGAACTAGATATAATAATAGTATATGGAAGCTAAATTATAAAGTTTAGAAATGATTATATTCGAATATAATGATCTAATCTTTTTTAGGTCTACTATTAGGCTTTCCACTATTTCCTCTTGGTCCACGTCTTTTGTTGTTGCCACCAGATCTACTAGATCCACCGCTTTTCCCACGACTATTTCCTCCACGATTATTGCCACCACGTCCTGACCCTTCACGGTTTCCGTCTCTTCCACCATGTCTTCCAATACCACCTCTTACTTTAGGTCTAAATTTAGGATCCCATTTTGGGCTTTGACCCATTTCTTTGGGTATCTCTAGTTTATGGATTACAGTATCTATCAATTCTTCGATCTTACTGAAGTCATGCATTCCATCTTCACTTATAAGAGTGATTGCCACTCCCGTAGTATCAGCTCTGGCAGTTCGACCTACACGGTGAACATAGTCAGCTGCTTCTCCAGGTACATCATAGTTGACTACAAGATTGATGTCCGCAATATCTATACCCCTACTGATTACATCGGTGCCGACTAGAATTCTAGTGCGCTTAGCTCTAAAATTAGACAATACTTTTTCTCTAGTCTCTTGAGTCAGATCAGAAGAGATGCTTTCTACATTATGCCCCTGTCTCTTGAGGCTTCTATGAATATCAGCTACTTTCTTTTTAGTAGAAGAGAATATGATGATCGACTTATATGCTGGTTTATCTTTGATTAATTTATCAAGTAGCATTGTCTTATGCGTATCATTGACAAGGTAAGCCGCTTGAAGTACTCCAGCTGCTGGTTTGCCTATAGCTACATTTACTTCCTTAGGATCTTTGAGTATCTTTTTAGCGAATTCACGGATCTTTGGAGCCATCGTGGCAGAAAACATTAGTGTCTGACGATCTTTTGGAAGCATATCTATTACCTTCTGTATATCTTCACGGAAACCCATGTCGAGCATACGATCTGCTTCATCGAGTATTAGGTATTTAAGATCTTTCAGTGTAATGAATCCCATATTCAAATGAGACATCAGTTTTCCTGGTGTAGCTATGATGATATCTGTCTGTCGTTTGAGTGCTTTTTTCTGCTGTTCCCAATCCGCTCCAGAACCTCCACCATACACTGGTATAGAGGTCACAGGGGCAAAGTATGCAAACCCTTGGAACTGCTGGTCTATCTGTAACGCCAACTCTCTAGTAGGCACTATGATTAGCGCAGTAGTGTTTTTTGACTTATTATTGATCACCTTATGCATGATCGGCAATAGAAAGGCTGCAGTTTTACCAGTACCTGTCTGAGCACATCCTATGATATCGTTACCCTCCATTATTAGAGGCATGGCTTTCTCTTGTATTTCGGTCGCTTCTTCGTATCCCATGTAAGATATCGCTTCCAATATCCCATTATCTAACCCAAATTCTGTAAACTTCATATATGTATTTTCTTCTATATAAGCTGCTAAGGTACTTAATTTATAGTAGCAGCTCTCTACTCACATCTAACAGTGTACGTATTTACAACTAAGGGACTATAGTTTGAATGTGATCGGCAATGTAAATTGCACTTTTACCTTTTGCCCTCGTTGCTTACCCGGGATCCAAGTAATCTCATCCTTCATCTTTTTTATCACTTCCAAGGCAGCATCGCCACATCCGCTTCCAGGATCACGTAATAATTTTAATTCTTGCAACTTGCCCTGTTTGTTGACTACAAATTGAATAATTGCTTTTCCCTGTACGCTACTTTCTCTTGCGTCCTTTGGATATTTCAGATTCTTACCTATAAACATTGATAATTTGTTATTCGAGCATTCCTTAAGCGCGTCCTTACTTAATTTTTTTTCTTCGCAGCCAGGAAATCTTGGCATTTCTTCTACAACCTTGAATATTTCATTATTCTCTTTATATCTATGTTGGTTTTGTTCCGTTTGTGCGTAAATACTGAATGCAAGCAATGTAAGGGCTATTGATAATGTTATATTTTTCATTTGTATGAATTTTATGTGTTGAATAATATTGGATGGTTGTTTATTGAGACTATATTTTAGATGCTTTTAGTTGAATAATTGGTATGATCACTTCTATATTCAATCATAGAGTTGCTACATTTTAACTTAAATAATATTTTGTTGAATTGGTATTCATATTGCAATTCTAGCCATTTTACAGAGAGGAATTGATGTGCAAAATTATTAATAGTTTTACTCTAAAGCTAGATGCAACACTAATTTAGGTATTTACTTTTATTTTTGGATATCTAAGAAATACGAAAAAATGGATTTAATAGTTGAATACTTTACTAATATGCCTACTACACATAGATCACTATTGTTGGTAGGTGGCCTTACATTTTTCTTTCTCATGGAGAATGCCTTTCCCTTCTTTAAACAAGATTATAACAAATGGAGGCATTCAGGGATGAATCTCTTTTTCACATTGACTACGGTTTTAGTCAATTTTAGTATGGCCTTCTTGTTGGTAGCAAGTACGTTATGGGTTACCGATAATAGATTTGGATTGATCAATTGGTGGAATGTACCTTTATGGGCGCAGGTCATATTTGGCCTTTTACTTATGGATTTAATAGGAGCATATCTTGCGCATTGGGTACAGCATAATGTGCAGTGGATGTGGAAGTTTCACCTTATTCATCATACAGACCAGCACCTCGATACTACTTCGGCTAATAGGCATCACCCAGGCGAAAGCGTCATTAGGTTTGGCTTTACGATTTTGGCAGTGTTCATAGTAGGTGCACCGGTATGGTTGATTTTTTTGTATCAGTCTGCTTCACTTCTTGCTACACAATTTAATCATAGCAATATGAATATCCCTGAAAAACTAGATTCGGCCTTGTCTTATATTGTAGCCACACCTCGTATGCATCGTGTACATCACCATTATCGCGAACCATATAGCAACACTAACTATGGAAATATCTTCTCTTTCTGGGATCGTTTATTTGGTACCTTCACTAAGGTTGATAATACTAAACTAGTCTATGGATTAGATACTCATATGGATATCAAAGAGACTGAAAGTATATGGGAATTACTCAAAATTCCATTTGTTCCATACCGTGATAGGATAGAATATGAAGAGGAAGAGAAATTATAAACTTCTCCTTTAGCTACAGGCTCCTAAATTTATATTACCGAAACAATTGTTATAATTTTGATTCATTGGTAACGTCTATTTGATCTATTATTATTACAATAATTCATGATATTGAGGTTCATTCTTTTGACTGTATCGTTGAACACCTAGAAATTCTAGATTAAAATCTGGATATACGGAATGAGAAGATGTAAGAAGACATAATGCAGCAACGTCATTCTTAATGGAGTACAGCAATAGCTTTAATAAATATAAAATGAATACCCATAGAATTCGTGAACTATGAAGCCTATTATTCAATATTAAAAAAAGCTTCGTAGGATTAAGTTGAATCATAAAAAAGCGTTAATTCACCGATTTTGGTCGCCAAATTGAAACTTTAGGTATCAGAATTCTATTTTTACACATGAAAGCCTGACAAATAGGCTACTAATTTGAATTATAATCAATAATAACAATAATGAAAAAGCACTTATTAAGTTTCCTCCTACTCGTAGCTCCAATCGCACTGATTACAATTAATGCTCAGAAAACTCTTGACCAAGGAACAATCAAAATGGAAATCACTAAAGTAGGATCAGAAGATGCCCAGACAGCTCAGATGCTGGAGATGATGAAGGGAACATCGTTTACAATTATATTTAAAGGAGAAGAAAGTATTACTAAGACGAGTATGATGGGCGGTATGGTAAATACTGATATCAAGATGGATAAAGTTTCTGGCAAATTTGATATGTATATGGATATGATGGGTCAAAAGATGTGGATCGAATCTACTTTAGAGGAAGCAAGTAAATCGCAGGGTCAAGTAAAAGCTGTGGTTGAAGCTGTGAAATCTGATACTAAAGACATACTCGGATATAATACATATAGAGTTAATATTAAAAACGCTGATACTCCAGAAATGAAAATATCTGCTTATGTAACAGAAGATGTGAAGGCACCAGCGAATGGAATTCAAGGATTGCAAAGCGTAGATCTACCAGGATTTCCACTGATGGTAATTATGGAATCTCCTCAGATGTCTATGACAATGGAGACTAAAGAGCTTTCAGACAAAATGGATGAGTCATCATTGACTGTAGACACTGGTGGATATAAAAAAATGACTATGGAAGAATTTCAAAAATCCATGGGTGGCATGGGTGGAGGAATGGGTTTCTAAGATTCCTTATTTCATCTTAGTTAACAACGAATAAGTTAGGATATATAAGAGCCTGCATCAGTAATGATTCAGGCTCTTATGCAATTTAGGATTTGAGAGATAAAATCGTTAATTAAGTTCACCCTTTCAGGACTCTCCATCTTGTCTAATTCTTCGATGGTATGCAATAATCAATATGTCAAGCCTGTAGTATTGGCAGATACAGAAATCACTATTGCTCCCCATTAATCATATCTTTCATAATCAATACAGTTTCTTGCAGATACACATCCTTATGAAGGCCTTTGAGCCAATCTTCATTACGTGCAATCCGACTGCTATCAGCTTGGATGTAGTCTAAGTCTATAGCTAAATTCGAAATCGATAACCCATCGATTGGATTCTTCATGATATTATCGTACTTCTCAGCTCTTGCCTCTCTTTCAGCGAGATACGCCTTGTAACCCTTGAGAGATAATGGCACATCAGAATCGTTTTCTACTTCTTTGATATATTGGGCATTGTCATCTATTAGATTGAAAATATTGCTCGCTGCTACACGCTCACTACTATTTTGCTTTAAGATACTTAGATCTGGAAGTTGATATACATTCTGTTGATATTTTACAGGATCTATTTTTGACCACTCTAGAGCATTATCGTATTCTTTTTCGCCTACATTCACATAGCTAAAGTTATCTGGCAGTATAATGTCTGGTATGATTCCCGTCAGTTGATTTGATCCTCCGTTGATTCTGTAAAATTTCTGTGTAGTCATCTTCACTTGGCCAAGAGGCTTCAGATCAGAAGAACCATTATAGACTCTGTCAAGATCATAGAAACCTTGCACTGTTCCTTTTCCAAAAGTAGAATTACTTCCTACGATAACCGCTCTACCATAGTCCTGTAATGCTCCTGCCAATATTTCTGAGGCTGAAGCACTGACCATATTAGTCATGACGATCATCGGTCCATCATATGAAACGCTGCTATCGCGATCTTTATAGACGCTAGCTTTTCCATCACCGCTTTTTACTTGTACGATAGGTCCTTCTTCTATAAAGAGACCTGACATATCTATTACATCTTGAAGTGATCCTCCACCATTCCATCTGAGGTCTAGTATAATTCCATTTACATTTTGTGCATTAAGTTTTTCTACTTCTTTCTTGACATCTTCAGCACAACTATTTTTGCCATCGAAAGTAGAGTAAAATACTGGCAATGATATAAATCCGATATTCTTCACATCTTTAAAGTCCACTACAACAGATCTAGCAAAAGATTCGTCTACGATCACTTCATCACGTTCAATAGTGATCACTAAAGTCTTTCCACTTTTCTTACGAATGGTGAGATGTACATTAGTACCTTTTTTACCTCGGATGAGCTGAACTACATCATCGATGCGCATTCCAGTTAAGTCTGTAGGCTCTTCTTCGTCATCTTGTCTTACTTGCAGAATTTTATCTTCTACGGCTAACTCTTTACCTTTCCATGCTGGACCACCTACGATTACAGTCGACACTTCGGTAAGATCGTCCTTGACGAATAGTCTAGCTCCAATACCTTCCAATCGTCCTCCCATCTTGAGATCAAAGTCTTCTTTAGCTTTTGGGCTGTAATAATCAGTGTGAGGATCGTAAGTATGGGTCAGTACATTCAGGTAGGCTTCGTATCTATCAGAACGGCGAATATCGTCCAATCTTTTAAACCAATCGTCAAACATTTCCTTTGAGTTCTTCGTAGCTTTCGCTAGCAATTCCTCATCAGTTTTTTCTTTGTCAATAGGATCGTCACTCTTATTTCGATCTGAGAGGTAACTTTCATATCTAGTGACTACATGATAAGTTATATAATCCGTCCATCGTTCTGCTAGTTCGGCCTCGGTACTTACATATTCAGTCTTTTCGCCATCAAGTTCTAATGTTTTACTAGAGGTGATTGAGATTTCTTGATCAATAATAGATTGATATACTCTCTGAGCTCTTTTGGTACCACTTTCCATAAGTGTATTAGTCAGATTAAAAAACTCAAATGTTGTAGCGTCTATTTGCTCATCGATACTGTTTTTGTAAATAGCTAGCTGCTCTACCTCAGAGCTTAGCAAAAAACGCTTACTGCGATCCATACCATCTAAGTATTCTTTGTATATCTCTTGCGATAAAGAATCATCGATTTTTTGAGGGGCAAAATGCAATCTTTCCAATACGGCCATAAGTACTTGCAGAGTGAGGCTTTCTTTATCTTTATTGGCTTTAGGGAAAACGGCGGCGATGACAGCCACTGACGCTGCAAGTGCTAGAATTATGAGTAGTTTGATTTTCATCTATTTGAATGTCTGAAATTAAATATAACGGTCTGACCTCTTGATATAGTTTATTAATACGAAGTTAAGAAGTTCTGATGTAGGGAACAATGAATGCTAATACATCGTTGCGATATATGAAGTTAATTATAATTAAATTATGAATTTACGTCAAGTTATCATTTTTATGCTTTTGCCATGTTGTATAGATGCTTATGCCCAAACCTATCAAAATAATAAAGAGTCCAATGCTGAAACAGCGCAGTATATTGAAGAAGAATACACTGAAGGAGACGATTACTCTAGAATGCATCTTCAAGAACTGTATCTACATCTTTTCGATCCTTCGAGTGCCTTGGAGCGCAATCTGAAGAGTCAGTATTTGGGTTTTGGCATAGATTATTTGCTGCAGTTATCGAGTGATGCTCCGGGTTTTATTGGGATGGGAATTGATTACACATATCTTGAAAATGCTAGATTGAACACTGTAGATTCGATAGATGGATTTCCATTTGACCATAGTACTTCGACTTCGATGGGTAACTGGACTGCTATATATCGACATTACTTGGGTGCTAATATTGTAGGACTTCAGCCTTTTGTGGAAGGTAGATTAGGGTTGAGTGCTATGTGGACAAGCACTTCGGTGACATCTAATGAAGATGTTGATTTTTCAGAATTCGAATTCAATAATTTTGACGCTTCATTGAGCTACTCCTATAGAGCTGGTGTACATTACGCGGTAGATGATGCTCTTTATATCACGGGTAAAGTCGGATATATGAGCTCATTATCTACAGAATATGATATTAGAGATTCTAATTTGGTAGGAGAAAGCTCATCCTATGACTTTTACTCTCGAAAGACTAGTACAATAGATGCCATTAGATATGATCTAGGTGTTACCTTTGCGTTTTGATACTCCTTCAGCTATATGTGCCTGAGGAGGATTTTTTATTACAATACTAATTAGTCTTAGTAGATCAACAGTACGAATACTCTATTGATCAGATACATAGACTCACAGCAGCATCGATGAGCGATACACAAGATTATAACGGACTCCACGAACTACAGACAATGACTGTAGATAAAGGGCAAGGACCTATCCGGATAGATAAATTTCTAATGGCTCGCATGGAGCAGATGTCTCGTAATCGTCTTCAGAATGGTATAGCTGACGGTCTTATCACGGTCAATGACAAACCAGTAAAAACAAACTATAAGGTGAGACCTCTTGACGTGATCAAAGTATATCTGACAGAAGCACCTAGAGATAGAACTATATTGCCAGAGGAAATGGATTTAGATATCATTCATGAAGATGAAGATGTCATGGTAATCAATAAGCCTCCAGGGCTTGTAGTACACCCGGGCGTAGGAAACTATAGTGGTACATTAGTAAATGGTTTGGCTCATTATTTTCAAAATCATCCTCTGCCACTAAAAGAAGGCAATGAAAATGATCGTCCTGGTCTTGTACATAGGATAGATAAAGATACATCAGGCCTAATGGTGATAGCTAAGAACGAGAATGCTATGACAAACCTAGCAGCTCAGTTTTTTGATCACACTATAGATCGAGAATATCTTGCATTGGTATGGAGTTGTCCAGATCCAGAGGTAGGAACTATAGATGAGTATATTGGGAGACACCCTAAAGATCGTATGCTGATGACGGTCTCTGAAGATGAGGATTTTGGTAAGAGAGCTATTACTCATTACGAAGTGATTGAAGACCTATACTATGTATCATTAGTCAAGTGTAAACTAGAGACAGGTCGAACTCACCAGATCCGTGTACATATGAAGTATAAAGGTCATCCACTCTTCAACGATAAGAGATATAGTGGAAACGTAATTCGTAAAGGAACTGTTTATAGCAAATACAAGCAGTTTGTATTCAATTGCTTTGACATTATGCCACGGCAAGCACTGCATGCAAGAATATTAGGATTTACGCATCCGACAACGGGAGAGAGGTTATACTTTGAGCAGCCTCTACCAGATGATTTTGCCGGCGTACTAGAAAAGTGGAGGCATTATGTAGAGTATAAAAAGTGATTCTGACAGTAGATAACGTTTAATTTATAAGAGACAGATGTAAGAAACACTCAAGATAAAATATGATAAATGTCTAAATAAAAAGTGATTCTGACAGTAGATAACGTTTAATTTATAAGAGTCAGATGTAAGAAACACTCAAGATAATATTTGATAAATGGTTAATCTGAAAAATGATTTTGCGTTAAGGAAGAGTTTTTTTTTGAGAAGTGATTAGTTGAAAAACATTAACCATAAATGTGATAAACAGAGATTATAAAAATGATTTTGATCATTACCGCAGTGGATGTTTTGAGAAACATTTAGATCAAAAATACCCGTGACAAATGAGTTAAGTGATATGGATCAAGTGGGCAGTATCCTTCAAAATCTGTTAAAAAGAAATAAAAATAATGAACCTAAAAGATAGAATCAAAGCCTTGGTCGAATTGTCTGAGGTTCTAAATAAAGATAACGAGGAACTGGCTGCTAAAGTACTTCAATCTAAATTGTACAATCAATGGTTTACTGAAGAGAATAGTTGGAAGTCGATAGAGGCTATCAAAACTCAATTTTTAGATGAATCTATTTTAAATGACTGGACGTCAAAATATCAGATCAAAGACCGAAGTGACATCAAAAAAGTAGGTCTCGTTCTCGCAGGAAATATACCTTTGGTCGGATGGCATGATATCATGTGCTGTTTTGTAGTTGGGCATAAAGCATTAATCAAATTATCTGATAAAGATAAATTTCTTACACCATTTTTCATCAAACAACTCGAAGCAATAGATAGCCGTACATCTCAATATTTTGAGATAATAGAAAGACTCAAAGACTTCGATGCAGTAATAGCTACAGGTAGTAATAATACAAGCAAATACTTTGAGCATTACTTCGGTAAGTATCCGCATATTATCAGAGCCAATCGAAATGCGGTAGCCGTACTCACAGGTAAAGAGACTGATGAAGAAATCAAAAATCTAGGAGCAGATATATTTGAATATTTTGGTTTGGGGTGTAGGAATGTATCAATGTGTCTTGTACCACAAGATCTCAACTGGGAACGATATCTCAACATCTGGCACGAAGGCTATAAGCAATATGCCCAGCATAATAAGTATAAAAACAATTTTGATCATAATGTATCTCTATTCATACTGAATAAAACTAAGTATATGATTAGTGGATCACTTATCGTTAAAGAGGATCCCTCTATTGCCTCTCGTATCTCTAGTATGCATTATCAATGTTACAACACTCAAGAGGGTCTTACAGTATATTTGACAGACAATAAGGATCTCATTCAATGTGTGGTTTCTTCTAATGAAATCGAGGGTATTGACACATTCAGATTTGGACATGCTCAGCAGCCCAAGATTAATGATTATGCTGATGGAGTAGATACGATGAATTTTTTGACAACTATATAAGCTGTGGCGTTATGACCAAACAAGAAAAAGCAGACGATATAGCTCGTATCTTAGAAGAATTGTATCCAGTGATCCCTATACCCCTGGATCATACAGATCCGTATACATTATTGATAGCCGTATTGCTTTCTGCTCAATGCACAGACAAGCGTGTCAATCAAATAACACCTCTTCTATGGGCGATGGCAGATAATCCATATGACATGGTCTCACATAGTATTGAGGAGATCAAAGCGATCATTAGACCTTGTGGACTTTCACCAGCAAAATCAAAGGCGATTTGGAATCTATCTCAGATACTGATCGATGAGCATGGAGGCGAAGTCCCACAGAGCTTTGAAGCTTTAGAACGTCTTCCTGGGGTAGGGCATAAGACTGCGAGTGTAGTAATGTCACAAGCTTTTGGTGTGCCTGCATTTCCTGTGGATACACATATACAGAGACTAGCTTATAGATGGTGCTTGAGTACAGGAAAGAATGTAGATAAGACAGAAAAAGACCTTAAGAGGTTGTACGATGAAAGACTTTGGAATCGTCTGCACTTACAGATTATATTTTTTGGTAGAGAGTATTGCCCAGCAAGAGGGCACGACTATAAAGTATGTCCAATTTGCAGTAAGTATGGCCGTAAGTCATTATTCAATTAATATCTGTTTTGACCTGTATAGGTATAAAAAAGAATATCAATTTAGAAAGTTATACTACTTAGGGGTTGATTTTAACAGTTGCAGTTACTTGTGTGATTTAAGTATCAACATCTACTATACGTAAAACAAGCACCATGCCATATTACTATTTTCTATAAAATGTTCTGTTTTTTTATTTGGCAAATAGGTGAGGACTAACTTTGTAGTACCTCATTAATACTATTTTGCAGAGCATTGATATCTCTGAGTATGGTGGCTATTTATTTTTCGATTGCAAGCACGTAGCGCCTAGCTCTGTAATTGTGATGGAGTGGTGCTTTTCTATAGAATTGAACTTCTTGATTTCGGTGATAGTATCCTGTATTTTTACTTGAGTGTTAGTCATAAGGTATCGATTTTATAATTATAGACAAATTGCCGAATTTGTTTGTATTTTTAATTCTCTATATGGTATATAAATGATCTATATCGTAGGTGAGCTAGCACTTATTTATTGTACTGCTCAATTTTGTAAATGATTTTATGATTAAGAGGCATAACGGGATAGTAAATCGGTCAATTTCGAACGCCAAGTTGAATGAATGTCTACTACCAATATGATTTAAGATACTATTTGTTGGTGAAGACATGATAAAAAGTGAGTTTTTAAGCAGCATACCGTCCTCTAATGGGCTCTATACTTTAGGAAATAATAAATAATGGCACCCCTAATTCTGAACAGCTTGACAGAGAAGGATCTATTACAGCAATGTCTAGATGGGGATCGTATAGCTCAAAAGCAAATATTTGAGCTATACGCGCCTAAGATGATGTCAGTATGCAAGCGGTACGGTAGACATCGTCTAGAAGCCGAGGAAATTATGCAAGATGGCTTTGTCAAGGTATTTACTAATCTTCACAAGTTTGAGTATAAGGGATCATTTGAGGGGTGGGTAAGGCGTATTATGGTCAATACAGCATTGAAGTTAGTATCCAAAAAGTCATTTAAAAATGAGCAAATTGGACTTGAGGGTTATCAAGAACGATCAGTAGAGCCCTCAGTTTATTCTAAGATGTCAGCCGATTACATGCTTGCATTAGTAGAAAAACTCCCAAAAGGATATCGTACAGTTTTTAACTTATCCGTATTAGATGGGTTAAGTCATAGAGAGATTTCTGAAGTATTGGGTATCAAAGAAAGTACAAGTAGATCTCAGCTAGTCAAAGCAAGGAATGTGCTGAAGAGTATGATTATTGAGTTGAATAAGATCGCTATGTAATGTAGCTAAATATATGAATGAACTAGATAAAATATTTCGATCCAAATTGGAAAACCAAACTGCTGAATATTCGGAGCAATCATGGGATAAGATCCAATCAAGATTGATGAAACAAAAGTCCAAACCTAGAAATTTTCTTTGGTTATGGACGAGCTTAGTCGCAGTCATAGTGGTAGGTGCAATATATCTATGGAGCAATGTAGATGATATTAAATCTGATTTCATCCAAGGTAATTCTAACCCTATGGTGGTCAATACCGACTCACATAATCAATCAATAGGTACTGGATCTACTAAAGGTAATTATACGATGACAACTCAACCCAATGAGTTAGGTGCTGATAATAGTATTGATGTAATTGAGGAAGATTTATCACATTTAACGACATATGCAACTTTTAACCATCAAGTATCAACAGGAAGTAGAAATGAATCAAAAACAATAGCAAGAGAGCAGAATCTTAATTTAAATAATTCGGGGATACAGCAAGGAATTAACGATGGAGAGAGCAATAATATAATTTCGGTTAACTCAAACGTATTATCAACAAAATCAAGTGGTCGAAGCGTTGGTGGGGCAGTTGAAAATCAAGAATTGTCTATTATCTCAGAGAAAATAGAAGTGTTAAATGAAATGCAAAGTAATGAGGCAAATAATGTGATCAACACTAGACCTCTCAGAACTATTGGTTTTTCAGTATATTCTGCATTGCAGTCAGAAATGAAGATAACTGATATTACACTAAGCATGTCTATGATGGATGATTTTCGTCAAGACTGTCCAAGTTTCGTTACTGATAGAACAGGTGTTTATTTAGATTTTTATCTATCTCACGAGCTGCCATTCAGTACTCTAAAGGCGAAAGTAGAAGAACTAGAGCCATATGGAACACTGAGGTCTAACTCGGAAGGACCGACATATTCATTCTCCGCAGGAGTAAGATTGACATTAATGTTGCCTAATGGATTAGGACTCAAAACTGGGTTAAATTATTCACAGGTTAATGAAAGGTTTACTTACGTAGACTATGATAGTGATATGGTGAAAGAGGTAATTACTATCACTACAGTGGATGGAATGGAAGTAAGAGATACAAATATTATTATAATTCCTGGTACCAGAGATGTGGTAAGTACTAATAAGTACAGATCGTTTGATATTCCATTGTTATTGAGTTATGAGTGGGATGTGAGAGAACGTACGTACATGACAATGAATGGTGGTATATATCTTAATTTACTATTCAAAGAATCAGGTAAGATATTAAGCCCTTCAGGAGAGGTGATCGATCTAGCTGATAGTAGTGGTGATAAGTTGGTAATATTTAAAAATAATATTGGTCTAAGTCTATTTGGGTCGGTAGGTCTGCATTACCGAATGAATAGTAATATAGATTTGATACTAGAACCTAATATAAGGTTGCTAGTGAAATCAGCTACAGTAGATGCATATTCATTGGAACATAAGTGGATGACAATTGGCTTGATCACTGGATTGAGATATAATTTTTAGAATAAATGGTCATTACTGGATACATAGAATACAGAAAGAAAGAAAATACATTTTTGAAGAGCTTGGAAGCATCGAAAAGAATATAAGAAGGGTCTATCTATCGTATGGCAAAGATTATGAAAGGAAATTTACAATTGAATATTAAAACATACATAATAGGTCTGATGCTTGTCGGTATCGTGATATGTTTTTCATCATGTCAGGATAAAGATGAGTTCACTCCAGATCCTATTAGTGGCGATGTAAACGAATTCTATGCTGATGTACAAGGGTCACATGAATGGGATTCCTTTGATGCAGCGACAGATCATATATTTATTACTGATAATAACACTTCGGTTCATATTCCAGCTAACAGTCTTGTATATGATGATGGATCAGATGTAGTTGGTGAAATCTCAGTTAGCCTTCAAGATTACTTAAATATGGGAGAGCTCATCGTTCACAATGTAACTGCAATGATGTCTTCGGATAGAATACTTTCTAGTGAAGGAGTATTATCTGTCTCATTTGCACAGGGGAATGAATTGCTGTCTGTAAAACCAGAAAGTCTAGTGACTATTAGAGTGCCAGAACCCAATGCTAGTGTTGATGCTATACTTTATGATGACGGAGGTGAACCAATTGTATTCAATTGGCAAGTAAGTGGAGAAACTATGTCATTGGAGTCATGGGATTTTTACTGGGATGGTAAGGATTGGATTGATAGCGGATATGAGTTCTATATCACTGGATCAGGTTGGTATAACATTGCTTTGGAATTGAATCCTGGTGTTTCGTTTAATCAGCCAATCTGCGTTAGCTTACCGAGAGAACTTTTTGATGGAACCAACAGCGACGTGTTTTTAATCTTAGATGATTATGATACTGTGCTTCCATTAGAAATGAACTCAGAAAAAATGCTATTTTGCGCATCTTTCTCTAATCTCCCACAAGATTCAGATGCTACTATAGTCTCAATTTCTAGTTTAGGAGAGGGAAATTATCATTTTGGCACGAGTCATGCTATTATAAATATGGACAATTCGGAACTAGTAGTAGTTCCAGAGCCACAAACAAAAGAACAAATTCTAGACTTCCTTGGCATGTTCTAGTAAAAGAATAACTGTATTTTTTATTCGTAAATGGGAGCCGCCTGTCTGAAATAAAAGAATTTTAGGCAGGCTTTTTTGTCCTAACTTAGCTCTATGCTAAGTTATGAATATATAAAAAGGAATCCTCTCTTGGACTTTAGACCCAAAAAAAACTCAATAGCTCTATATCCCAATAGCTTAATGCTTCACAGCTAATTATCTTCATATATTAGAAGAGTCTACTCATATATACAATATAAACCATCCACATCTTCTTTCGAAGGTGATAATCATCTTGGGATAGGCTATACTCGAGGGAGAGTTGATGCTTGCATCATTTGTAAGGATACTGATGGAAACGCTCAATAGTTATGGTCTTACAGCAGGTGCATCGGGCACAGATAAAACTAAGACTTTACCGATATTAGCGGAGCGGATATCTGTAAAGGGATTACCATCATTGCTTATGGACATCGATGGTGACTTTGATATGTATGTTCAAATGTTTTGGTTTTAAGCATAAATTGGTCGTGTAATAAAATGAAGTTTAATAAAATTTATTGTTCAGTATACTATATAGGAGCAGTGGTTGCTTTAAGGTTTTATGTGATGTTAAATATGACTAGTACAGGTATAGTATAATTTCATTTTGTTTTGGACTGTTTTGAGGAATTCATCTTTCTTCCTACAACTCATTAGGTTTTTTGATCCATCTGCCATTTCTAGATTGCTTTATTTGTAGTATTTGACTATATGAGACATATGAACGATGTGACACTTGTGGCAGACATAAAATCCGTATTTAATTATTAGTTCTTAATAAACGCTAATATTATAGGAGCTGGCGATCTGTGCTCTAGTTGCAAAATGTATTCTTTTATTTTTCCCATCCCTCGCATCTAATGAGGTCTCTAATTTGTACAAATTCATATACTTGTGTATTCGGAATAGCTAGATTGATGTCCTAACTATCTATGTAATCTAAGTTGTGCCGTACAATCTCATAGTGATGCGCTTTTACCTCATAATATTATTGGTAATTCTACAGGATTAAGTGCAATTAGCGATGGCTATAAAATGTCTATAAGGTGGAATAAAAAAAGGCCGCACTTTCGTGCAGCCTCTCAAGAATCTTGGTATTTCGCTTTACTGATTTTTGATTGCTAAATCTCATAAGAGATTTAAAGTCCAACTTATATGATGTTCAAATAGATTGGCAACTGTATTTTCAGTTCATCTACTCTAAGTAGATTTATTTTTGGATCATCACCTTCTTAGTGACTACACCATCTTCAAAGTAAACTTTCATGATGTGTAGACCATTATTAAAGTTCGTAACATCTATATTTTTCTGCGTAACTATTAAATTAGTATAAGTCTGTACTAGTTGACCTTCTACATTGTAAAGATTTATTTTATCAATAGTACGTTGTTGCTCAGCTCTTACAGTAAGAGTTGCGCTAGTAGGATTTGGGAATGCAGAAACTAAATCTTTATCTAATTCAATTTCTTCGACTGCTACATTGGCAAATAAAGACTTACATGGAAGATCTAATGCAACACATGCTCTAGGTCCGTAATATCCTAAGATAGTATCTAGGTAAGCTGTTCCTTTTTCTTGAGACATATCAGGATTACCAGCTAGGCCTAATAGGTGCCAATTACATAGACTTAATGGAACTCCCAAATCTGTACATTGTTGTGGCTGAGACATTGCCCAGAATTCAGCATCCCAAGTTTCCCATGGCCCTGATTCTACAGCTTCCAACTCACCGGCTGTATTTGGCCAGTTTGGTCTTGGCATAGGAAAAAGCCCCTCGAGTCCATTATTTCTACTATTTGCTACATCAGTATACTCATCGTTAAATGAAACACCATTTTTGAATACATCTTGTACACCGATTGCATTTGCTTTTTCTTGTACTGCATATGATCCCTGCACTTCTACTACTAAGTCACCTGTAGTCGGCACTATAAGTATTCCCTCCGCATATGGTGCAGAAGGATCAGAAGGTACATGGAAAGAAATCATTGGTATGTCATCAGCATCTAACCAAGAAGAATCACCCATTGCACCACCCATGTTTACTGAAAGCTGGAAGTCTGAATTAAGACCTAATCCAGCAAAGTTAGGGTAACATAGTGTATCTGTCGTTCCAGGGATTACTCCTACCGCTTCAGCATTGATATCACCATTTATTTGCTCTATTACCATAGGTAAACCATTAGAGCCGATGAATTTTGGTAATACTACATCATTGTATTCATCTAGTGAAGCAGTAGCGAGCGAGATATATCCTCCAGTACCAGCACCCCAAGCTACGATTTTATTTGGATCTATTCTGTGAGGATTTCCAAAAGCAGCGGCAGTTAATCTGAAATATCTAGCAGCTGTTCTACTATCTTGTACTCCTCTGTATGCAGCATTGATAAGTGTATTAGTACGTACTTCTTGGATGTCACTAATTGGATTCCAACCTTTTCTATAATCGACGATGGCCACACAGTATCCCATTCTAGCTAATCTTTCACTTAGATTAACTATGTATTGATCTTCTAGAGATCCACTGATTTGTCCATTGATTAATCTTGGTAAAAAGTTACCTGTATGGAACAAAACGATGAGAGGACGTAACTCTTCTGTATCACCTTCGGGTTCATAGAAATTATAAAATAACGGTCTCTTGATAAAATTAGGGGCTAGGATGACTGTAGTGTTTTCACCATATCCTATGGTATCTGTAACGACTACATCATCAAAAACTTCGTCTAGGTATCTTTCATTTTGAGCTTGCGAAGTGAATGCTAAGAAGCACATGAAAAATAAGAGTGTAAAAATTCTATTCATTATTAAGCGTTTAAGTGATTAAAATAATATTCAAGTTTATTTTTTGTTCCATTCATATACGAAAGATGCATATGCTAATCGACCTACTCTAGGCCCACCATATGTTTGAATTGTTTTATTGTTTAGTATGTTTGATGACCCTACTTTAATAGTCATATTTTTTGAAGGTATTGTATAGCTAACTTGTGCGTCTACCAATCCATACGATGGAATGAAGCCCGTAAATTGTGGCGAGCCCTCGAAAGTAAATCCTTGGATCCATTTATAATTTATATTGAATCCGTACGTATTATTTCCGATAGCGGGTAGTTTTCTTCCTCCAAAGGACAGATTGTATTTATGCTCAGGAGTATTGAATGCTGGGATGATAGGATCATCTGAAATTTTATCGTCTATATTGAGTTTATTCCAACTGTAGTTTCCTGCTACTTTGAAGTATTCTTGGAAGTAATGATTCAAACCAATAGAAAACCCTTGTGTAGTTACCGTATTAATACTATTCGCAGAGTATCTATATGCTTGTACATCTGTTGGAATATTAGAAGTAGCATTTTGGAAAGCAACATCTAAGCCTATATTATATCCAATAAAGTCATCGTAGAAACTGTAATAATACCCAGCATCAAGATATGTATTGCCGAATAAGGTAGTTCTATATCCTACTTCTAGTGTTTTTACTTTCTCTGGTTTGATTGCTGCTATGTTAAATGAATCAAGTATTGTTCTATCTAGGTTTTGACTATTTCTAAAATCGTCAAATGATTCTAATGTTATTATATCTTCTACTCCATTGATATTTCCGGATAGGATCGCTCTACCTACATTAAAATTGAGGTATTGGTCGGTGAGAGTAGGGTTTCTAATTGCTGATGAAAATGAAAACCTTAAGTAATTTAAGTCATCTGGTTGATATACTAAACTTGCTGCTGGTGAAAGTAGGTAACCAAAGTTCTGGTTTTTATCCATTCTCATGGTAGTACTAACAGTTATCTTATCGTCATTAAATCCTTTTTCTGCTCCAGCATATACACCATATTCAAAATTGGTGAATTCTTCACTGTTTTCATCTTGGCTAAATAGAGTAGAATCAGAAACTGGAGTATATAATCTACTGTTTGCGCCTACTTTGAGAAAATTGAGCATCTCGGGATTAAATTGATATTCGCCATGAAGATGATATAGAGAAGATCTGTCAACTAACTTAGTACCACCTTCTGGAGCACCAGAATTAGTTGATATAATTCTATTGAATTCAGCTTCGAATTCAGGTGATCCAGGCTCTAGGAATCCTATGTTTTGCCCCATTGGTGACTCTGTAGCTGCTCTAGCAAGTTGATGCTGCGCATTAAAAAAGTCTTGATTATTATTCACGAAGTTCAACACACTATTTGTATCAATGCTACCAAATGGTATTCCGCCGGGAGGAAATATTATTTCTAATTCAGGATATCCCATTTCTATCATTAGCGGCTTTACATTTTGAGTCCAATAGTTAGTATATCTCGTGTTGTATTCAATGTTGCTTTGAGATTTCTGTTGAAGTAGTAATGCTGTAAAATATGGATCAAAACTATCTCCTGCATTTTCATTAGTCGTATACGCACGAACAAAATATTTGTCTTTTTTCATCAATTCTGTTCGAAGCTGTAAAAATTTGATGTTCTTTAAACTAAATCTGTTATCACCTTGATATACCGTACTACCATTGCTGAAACTACCAGAAATAATCAACTCTGGACTATCGTATTCCGCCTCGGGATCTAGTCTAAAATGGAGCGCAGCGTTTGTCTTTAAATTACGAGTATCATAGTTTACTAATTGATCTTCCCTGTATCCTCGTCTATGATAAGTACCTAATCCAGCTAAAGCATCATGATAAGACACACCGCTATGATCGAATACTGATTGATATTCATCGCCATATTCATTTACTGCATCTATACCCCCAGGATTATTAGCTGGGACATCTGATTCAGTGATGGGCTCATAATTTACAGCCTCCCAATCATCTGCTCTTAGATAACTAGCATTAAGCTTATAAGCCATCCATGGAAAGCCTTCACTATTACTAAAGCTGTCAGCCCATCTTACTGCAGTTTCTAACATAGCCCTTTCTCCATGTTTGACAGATGCAGATAATCCTTTGTGAAAAAACGGATTCTTAGTATCCATCTTGATCACACCATTAAATGCGTTGGGACCATAGAACGCACTACTGGCACCTACTATGAGGTCTACTTTGAGTACATCTAATTCTGATGATCCTAGGAAATTTCCTAAAGAGAAGTTAAGTCCTGGTGCTTGATTGTCTACACCATCAATGATCTGAAGCGATCTTACAGGGCTTGTACTATTAAACCCTCTAGTATTAATAACTTGGAAACCAAGAGAGGCAGTTGTTAGATCTACATTCTTAAGTGTTCCTAGGCCTTCATAAAAGTTTGAAGAGGCGGTTTCTTTAATAGCTAGTACATCTAAAGACTCAACTGTGAGAGCTGTTTTCTTGTTGTCTTCGGATATTCTACTTGCTTTAACTTCTACCTCTATTATAGTCACTGAACCCTCAGTTAATGTTACATCGATATATTGGCCAGCACTACTCACTGGTACATCCTGAGTTTCGTATCCTAAATAGCTTATTTCCAATGTAAGCGGGAATTCTTGTGTTGTTTTGAGTTCAAACGTACCGTCTACCTCAGTTATAGTCCCTATCGAGGTGCCCTTAATGGTGACATTTGCACCTATAAGTACATCATTTAGAAGTCCATCATTGATTTTACCCTTGATTGTTTCTTGGGCATTGATAGAGGTTACTATGGTAACTAAAGTAAAAACTACTGCTATTTTTTTTATAATCTTATTTAATCTCATCAATATTTGGATACCAAGTTAAAATTCAGATTCCAAGTTAATATTTATTTCGATATTCTCAGCAGTATTATTTAGGGTATAGAAATATATATCGTGCAATAAAAATTAACTCAAAGTAAATAAAATGATCTCTTAGTTAGAATTATAATAGTAGAATCATTATAATCTTACGCAATATAATTTTTAGACCAGTTTGAAAGGACACATTAGATTTTCTAGAGCAAGTATTCGAATTGAGATACTTACAAATCACATCGATTAGGCATGGGAATCGGTTTATGAGAAAAATCGTTTTATTCAAACATTTTTGTACCAATGTCGCTATAAAAGAAGATGGTTTGTATTCACATTACAAGAATAGATATAATTATGATCGCGACTATATAAACGATCTAGTGATAGCAATTGAAAAGATTATTATTATTACATTAATGGCATAAAAATTAACTGACCGATCACAGCCCGATGGTCCTAGAGTTGATATAAATGTTTCTTTATCTAACTACTATCTTTCCAATAGAATCATTGACTCTTATCAGGTAAATTCCAGAGGTCCAACCCTTGGTATCTATCCAGTTCTCAGTTGAAATAGATTGAGATAGAATAACACGACCATATAGATCAGATACACTTAAATGCGCTTGACCAACTCCGTTATAATTAATCCAAAATCCTTCAATAGTTGGATTAGGGTATATTATGAGTTTTTCATTTTTGAACGCATCTCCTAAGGTAAGAATATTGTTATTGTTCTCCAATCCGAATGTTGGATTCATGACTTGTAAATCTCCGGTTCCATTAGGGAATCTACCATAAGAGATGTCAGTAGTTTGATCAGCATAACTCACTTCATCTAGGATCGATCCATCACTGTTAGATAAGATTATACTCTCTGCTGATGATGATAATTTGAAGTTAGCATGGAGACCCTCTTGCTCCTCATCTTTATCTGCCCAAATCATTAAATATCCGTTAGCCGAGATAACTGTTTCCGCTGGAATTTGCCAACTCATAATATCTTCTGAAATGTCTGAAAGGAAATACCCAGAAAGATCGATATCTAAATTGCTGTTATTGTAGAGCTCTATCCAATCGTCATATTCGCCATCTTGATCAACTTGTGTCATATCGTTAGAAGCCATAAATTCATTGATTACTACATCACCTATAGATGTATTGACACTCGTTGCGGTAAAGTTGTAGAATTCATGTTCTGCGCGTTGAGGAGAAAATTTTCCGGCATTATCATTTTCTGAGTATATGTAGTATTCTGTGTATGCAGCTTTTACCGGAATTGTTACTTGGAATATTCCTGAACCATCACTTACCATTTCTACTTTAGTGAAGGGAGCAAATTTATTTATTCTGTATCCAATATAAGCTGAATTTCCGTCTGTAATACTCGTAGATATGGTGATCATGTCACCCACCACTGCATTGTCTGCAGACAACGAGATGTCGCTTATAATAGGAGAAATAGCTGTAAATAATGAATTTTCAAGTAAATAAGTTGTACGTGCATTCATAAGGGTAGCGATCCCAATTGTTCCTCCACCTCCAGGTCCTCCACCTCCTCCTGTTATATCAGAATCTAGATTAGTGAGAAAGTTGTTGTAAGAAAAAAATTTATTGTTATCAGCCTGTACAGAGGCATCAATTAACTCCTGTAGTATCAGTCCAGTTTCATAGTACGCATTGCTAGCAAATACCTCTTCCACCATAGTTTTACAGTGTGCGATATACTTCTTTTGGTAACTAGGTACATTAAGCAATTTCTGTAGTAATGGGAAATCACTATCGTTGATTTGTAGTAATGGATTCATTTGTTGCTTCGCTGAATTACTATTTAGATTACCATTGCCTGTCATAGAGAATCTACCAAATGATTCATTGAGGTCCCATACCAATGGGACAAATTGTCCATATTCATTTCGGTATAGATAATAGTTTTGTGCGAATGCCCCAATGTAGCTATCTAAATTGACTAGTACATTATCAAAAGCCAACATCCAAAGTGTACGATCTACATCTAGGATCTGTTCTATAGCATCTGTATTATTGCTAAGAGTATCGCAGAGGTCTAACAGCTCATCCCATCCCGCCTCAGACTTGATTTCATATGCTTCGTAATAGTCTGTGCTGTCCTCACCTAGATAAACTAGATTTGGAAAGTCATTGGACTGTGGTCCAGCTCCAGCAGGGGGATTGCACTTAACGAATGTTCCATTTTTAGACCCGAATCTTTTTTTTGTAAAAGTCTTGGTTATCGCTTCACAATTACTGTATAGTCCCATTAAACTTCCGTTGACATACACATTGGCGTAATTACTTTTTGGAGCATCCATATAATTTCCTAAAATATCGTAGGAAAGTACTTCTCTTAAAAACGAAGGATCTTTAGCTACGTTACTCAGTTTAATATCCTTATATCCTTGATGGTCATGATCTTTATAGGTATCTAATTCTATATGAAATGGATTTTTTATTTGATTCGCTCGATAAGTACTATTTCCCTTATACTTGACACCGACACTATCATACACCTCGCCATTGATAGCTACTGACTGCGCCATCGTATAGCCTTCATTTCCAGCTTTTTCTGTATCGAGAAGTTGATCCCAGTTACTTTCTGCAAATGTGATTTTGATTGTCTGCAAAGTATAGAGATCGTAAAAGTCTTGAGCTGATAGCTGAATAGTTAAGAAACTCAAGAGAATAAGAGTGAAATTTTTCATTAAATATGATGTTGAATTTATTCGTA
>JACLAB010007100.1_pt1 | contig 57792 bp, 72 predicted proteins | sample 8027921 | NCBI WGS metagenome assembly JACLAB01 (sample SAMN15725117, study PRJNA655200) | protist metagenome | isolation source: fluorescence activated cell sorting (FACS) single amplified genomes of... | place: USA: West Boothbay Harbor, Gulf of Maine | collected 2000-07-19 | reverse complement strand
AAATGGTAGTTCTATGCCCTTCAGTGTCTGGTTATGCCCTGCTGATTTTGCGTATATCAAAAATAATCATGACGAGGGATTCAAAATTTTGTGGGAACTTAGGAGTCTGAATATATTAGATACAACACAAACCGTTATGTCTTACTTGTGGCCTTGGAGCCAACACTATCAAGTTATTATGGAGCGTGTCCAAGAACAGATAGAGGACCAGCAAGACGAGTGGGATACAGACCAAGAAAAACATCGGGGGCCTATTCAAATTGAAATAAATGAGTTACAGAATTATGCTAATCGCAACGCCCAAACCCGTGGTCCCGTAGAAGGATTTACTTATCCTCGTGTGAGGTGGAATGGATGATTTTTATCAACTGGCCCCGTAGCACTGTAATGCGTTTTGCTTACATGATGCCTGAATTGTTAGCAGGTCACACAGGAAAAGTAGTCAATACGGCAGGAATTCATGAATTGAAAATGGCTCCCTGGGCCTACTGGAACGCTACATTACTCGGTTGGGAAGAATATGAATTTAAAAATTCTGGGAAGAATCGTATGCTGGAACTAATCAGAGATTATGGAGGCCCTGCTCAACTATATTATGGAATTATGGATACCCAAGGGTTGGAAATGCTGATGACTCGTAGTGAATGGAAAGCACAGGAGAAAAAATGGTTGAAATATTGTATTGACAATGGCAAGTGGCCCTTCAGTGTTTGGTTGGTGCCATGGGACATCCAGGTATTAGAAGAAATTGTTGATAATGAGCAAGTGACAGAAATTATGGACAAGTTCCGCCATGACCATGTGGAAATATTTACTCTAAATGGTTGGCTAAATAGAGGCGATTATAAGTATCACCAAAGTCCAGGTCCAGAGGAGAGAAAGATGGAGTTCCTCTATCCGTGGAACATTCAGATGGATAAGATAGAAGATTTGACTCGTGAAAGTTGGGAAGAGGTGTTAAAAACGGCTCGCAAGGGAAGAAAAAATACTACGAATATGTCTTTTGTAGACTTCAAATATAGAGACATCAACAATATTTACACGATGATTTTGCAAGAATACGAGGATGCCAACGGAAAATTGTATGGATTTAAACCTTATCCAGAAATTTCTGATTAGTATGGTAAGTCTATTTCTTTCTTAAAAGGGTTGCTTCGCCACTTGTGCGTAGGGTTTTTTCGCCAATGGGGTTTGTTTCGGTGATATTTTACATAACCCAATCTGCCTGAGCCACCCTGTAAAGTCACCCTGTTATCTCTTCCTTTATCTCGGTCTGTGGTAAAGATTGCTGCTCGTGGTGTCAATCTGCGAAACTTATAATCGTCAATACGGCGGCGTAGCCCTCCTGCTCCATCGCTTTCTACTGTGTTACTGGTGATTCCGTCTTTTGCCAAATCTCGTTTAGCCAATCTTATCAACTTGTTATTACGCTCTCGCTGCTCCTTGCGATATTTTGTGGTATCATCATAGTCGCTATTGCTCAAAAGTTCTAATCCACCTAAGAATAAAATAAATCCTCCCAGACCTACTATTACCTTTACAGGCCACTTGAAATACCATCGCCAACCTTCAACCTTTGCAGCAATTTTTCCTATAATCCACCTGCTTCCAAAATAGATAAATCCTACTCCTACCAATGGCATTCCATAAGGCTTGACCAGACTTTTTAGACTTTGTTTAATCTGTTCTTCCCCAGACTGTCCTGCATATACTTCGCCTCTGATTGCGAGTCCACACGCTGAGACGAGCCCGAGATTATCTATGCGCTCAGATAGGTCATCTTTGATAGCAGCAATCATTTCCTTTCACCCAGATGAAAAAAACTCAGGGTGTGCTCAGGAACTCTGGCCCACAGAGCAAAACGGCGTAGTAACTTACGAATCATCTTACTCAATTATATATTATGGTTTCCGCTATTTGAACTTACTGTTAAATAGGTGACCCAGTAATGTTTTATCATGAGCAGACTCAGAACCGCAGAAAAAGCATTCGTAGATTTTAGCATGAATCTTTTGAGGCAAGAAACCACTGCCAAGGAAGGAAAGGAATTGCTAAATAGATTTTTTGCAGATGGTGTGTCCCAAAAATACGCTCTACCAAGCCGAAAGCAGTTGTTGAGTTGTTTGAGAAAGCATCCCGAAGTTTATGCTCGCTTGCAAAGAGTTGCTAATTCTACCAGCCGAACCTTCTATTCCATTGAGCCGATTCTGAGCCCCGTCACCAAAAATAAAGGAGACAACTGCAACAGTCGCAGATATAAGCGTCCAACAAATTGAAATAGCAGTAATACACAATATTAACTATGGGTCGTGCGCTGGCAGAACTTAAGAAGCGGTTGAACCACCGATGGTTGCAAGAAAACCGACCAGATTTAGATAATCAAAAGGATTCCCGACAAGAATCTTTGGAACAAGACCGTATCCAAGAAAAGTATGCTGCGGATGAAGAATACATTGAGGCTCGGGAATTAGGATGCCCTATTTGTAGTCACGCTCTTACGACCGTCTCAGCATCTGCCGAATGTCCGATGTGTGAAGTGTTGTGGCACTATCATCAAGACGATGGTTTCTCATATTTTGAGGCCGAAGTTGAAGAATTTGGAGAAGAACAAGAGTATCTTAGCGAAGAACGAGGGTGCTACGATTGCCCCGAATGTGGAGAGGATATGTGGGAGCGTAATTCACCTATATTTGGTGAATACTGCTATTGTATTGGTTGTAAAGAGCATTATATTACCAAGCCGATGGCGATGATGGCCGCAGAGTCTGATGAAATGACTTTTGATGATTTTGAAGCAGTGGCTGTATATCAAGGCAAGAAGCCTGAAGGTTCCGTTGCCAAAGCACTATTACAGAAAAAACTGATGGACCAGGCAGAACTTCTGGACACGATTCAAAAATTAGAGAACGATGTTCGTCTGGGACTTATCTCTGAAGAAGAAATCATGAAGCAGTTGAAAGAAAAATTCGGAGCGGAAAACCAAGATAATTTTAATGCAGAATTCTGTTCAGAATGTGGGTGCTCTCACAAAGACGCAGAAGAGTTCGCAGCAGAGACCTCTGGAGGAAATCAAGTTTTCAACTCTTGCTGGAAGTGTGGTTCAGGACAACATCTCTATCAAATTGCCCGATACCCTGCTACTGCATCTGAAATTGCTGGCGTAGGTGGAAATCCTGAAGAAGTCAGCGAGGGCGGTAAGCAGAGGGCTGGTAATTGAGATGGAGTATGATAACAAATATCTGGACAGACGCACTGGGAAACTAATGACTGGTGCTAAGAAGCAAGATTATATCAATCATGAGATTCATGATTCCCTCAACTGTTTTTTTCACCCTCATGAACATCAACTGCTGTTGCAATTTTGGAAGAAACACGGAAAAATACCAGAGGAATGATTATGTCTGACTACGATGAATTTGAGGCTTGGTCTATACCAAAGCGTCGTAAGAATCGTAAGAAAGATGCTAAACGAGTCAATGTTTATCCGCGTTTGGCTGGTGGTATTGATGAAATCCCACAAATGCTGGGCAAAGAACCGCTGGCTGCTGAAGACCGCCCTGAAGAAGAGAGAATGACACGAGAAAGGGCAGAAGCCTTAGCAGGAGAAATTCTGGGATGGTTGGAGCCCCTTACAGATTATGCTGAAGTAGCAGGAAGTTACCGCAGAGGAAGACAAGACCCTGGAGACTTAGATGTTATCGTTATTCTGAAAAACAGAGTTAAACTCCCAGAAATTGCAGAACTATGGCTGGCAGAAGGCAAGGCATCTGCTGTGAACTGGGTAGGAGAAAAGAAGACTCAACTACTAATTGATGGGGTGAAGGTAGATATTCGCACTTCAACGCCCAGAGCATTAGGAGCAGCGTTACTGTATTTCACAGGACCTGCTGGATATAATATTGGGATACGCTCGGCAGCAAAAAGAGCAGGATTCAAATTAAGTGAGTATGGTTTGTTTGACCGAGAAACTGGCGAATATATTGCTGGAGCCACTGAAGAAGAGATTTACACGGCCATGGGTCGCAATTATAGACCACCCACAGAGCGTAGGGCTGAATCTTATACTCCTCCTGCCGCAGCAGTGAAGGCAGCCAAGAGAGGTCTGGAACAACGCAAGAAATACGGTCGTGGTGGGCTATCGCCAGCAGAGGCTAAATCTCAAGGTATTGATTCTGGTGTTACTCGTGCCAGAAAAATTGCGTCTGGGAAAGTTTCAAAGCATGATGTCCGACGGATGAGTGCATTTAATCGTCATCGCAAGAATAACAATCCTGGTAAGAAAATGCCTGATGGTGGACCCACAGCAGGAACTATTGCTTGGAATCTTTGGGGTGGAAGTGCAGGAGTGAACTGGGCTAAGAAAAAGTCTGCTGCTATGAATGCTGAAACTTTTGTATTGGGAGCCGAAACAGGCTTTTGTCCTGCGTGTGGCGAAACAGATTTGATGTTGCAGTATTATGAAGATTCAGGAGATTTTGGTTGTTTAGAGTGTGGACATCAATGGTTTGAAAAGACTCGTATGCGAGCAGAAAAATACTTTGAAGCAGAAGAGTGGGATGGTTCGGTTCATCTGACAAAAACTTGCCGTTGTGGTAGGCAAGTGCAACCCTATGATTTTGAGATTAAGCAATTTGCTGATGGGGGCAAATATGTAATGGCAAAATATAGGTGTAATTGTGGCGGAGGCAAATGCCGTAATTGTAGATATGGTGCAGCAGAATATAGGGGGCTGTGTAGTAGATGTGCAACTTGTATGAGATGTAATTTTTCGCTAAAACAAGATTACGAAGAAATGGGTCGGGATGAAGGACATGAGCATGGTTTTTGTCATAAATGCTACGATGATACAGGAAGATACGGGGCAGAAGATATGAATGCTGAAACACAAGATTTTGCTGACCGATTTGAGATTCAGATTCGCACCAGCCGTGGTAACACTACCGAAAGAATTCCAGTAGGTCGTTCTATGCTGGTTCGTAGACTCCGAGAAATTCTGGGTCGTAGTCGCCAACCATATGCTATTGATGTCTTTGGAACTGAAGCCGCGTTCAATGTAATGGGGCCTTATGGTATGCAAGTCTATCGTCCTAAACCAAAACTTTTGGCTGTCTACAAGTATGGACAGTTTGAATCTGGCGAAATGGCTGACCATCTCAATGAGAAATTGGGATTGATTTAATATAGGACACAACACATAATTGTGTCATGGAATGGTATTCTCGTCGGGAAGTAGCCATCGCCTTGTGGAATCGTTTGCATGACCACGAAGTCAAGTGGTTAGTAGATGACCCAGAAATTGGGGAGTTTGGAATTCGCAATGCCCGAGTTTCTCGTCAGGACGATGTCTTGCAATGGTTAAATATTTTGGACGCAGATAAAAGACCTGTGGGAATCTATCTGGGAACTAATCTGGTAGACTGGAATCAAATTAAACTACCACCCAGATTAAGAGAAGGAGAAAATTGGAATCGTGATGCCAGACAAGAATATCGTGAGTTGTGGAAGCAATACCATGACCCTGAATTCTTAGGAACAGAGAAATTCTTGGATACTTGGATAGGAAAATTGATGGTCTGGGATGTAGATGATGAAAATCTGGGAACTGCATTTCAAACAGCATTGAAAATACACAGCGAACTGTGTAGCCGTAGTTTCAGCCCCGAAATGATTTTTTCAGGCGGCAAGGGTTTTCATATTGTATTAAATGCTGAAGAATCAGCGATGTGTGCAGGAGTAACTCTGAAAGAACTAATAGACAAGCCAAATCCTCTGAAATTACTGGGGAAACGCTATCGTGAAGCCGTGCAAGCCGTAGCGACCGTAGCGACAGGAGAATCTTTGTATCGTTATGACATGGCTCCGACTCATCGCATGGGTCTTATCAGATGCCCATATTCACTACATCAGAAAACTGGGCTACCTGTGTGGCCGTTAAGTAGTAAAGAAATAGAACTTCTGAAGAGCAGTGTATTTATTACACCGCAAGATGTCGCAGATATTTTGTTTAGTTGGACCACTGAAAATTGGTGGGGCGAGACCTGTCCAACCTCTCCGATGAGTGTGGTCACAAGTCGTCATCAGTTTTTGTTCCGCCCAAAAGAACAAAGGTAATAGCCGTAATGACTCCTACAATGGCTACGAATTTACCTATGGAGGTTTCTTCAACCTCAGAATCATCACGATTGTTATTGGCTTGCTGTTCATCATAAGCCGCACGAAGGCCAGCAATATCTTCTGGGTCTACTCCGAAAGGTATTTCTGATTCGTCTTCAGGAGGGACCACTTCTACTTCATAACTATAAAAATTGGGATTTTGACGAGATGGAGTATCGCAATTTCCAGCAGTCAGAACTCGGTTAATAGTGATACGGTAAATTCCTGCTTCGGCAGGATACACTGAAGCATAAACAGTTCCATTTTCTTTGTCACCACCATAAATTATACCTCTTCTGACAATATTTTTCTCCCGACCTTGTGGATTAACATAAGTTACTGAGTAATAAGCCGAATGATTGGGATTGTAATTGAAGTCCCCTTCAAACATACCACTGGTATCGGTAGAGCGAAGTCCTATCATGATGTCGTTACGATACAAAGTCAGAGGCCCAGAGACTCCTTTTTCAGAAGTAGCCACAGAATAAATGTGGCGAGTATCACATTTCCAAGTGTTATCAGTTTCTATATCATAAGTGTCCAACACCGAAATGTCAGAACGATTTTTAACTAATTGATAGTCAGTGTCTCCAGCCCAGGTTATACCTGTGTCAAAGGATTTCTTCAGAGATGACCAAGAATCTTCAAAAAATCCCATGTTTAGCCTCTCCTGTTTAATGCTAAGAAGGTTCCCATAATAATTGCTGTGAGCACTGCACCAAATAGTTTCATATCATTTTTACTCTGCGCTTTTTCCGCAGCCATGAGTGATTCTAAACCAGACATCTGCGAGGCAGATAGATAATTTGCTAAATCAATATCTGATTTGTAATTTATAGTATATACTTGAGTTAATGGGTGTGAGCCTCCTGCAAAGGCACAATCGTATTTATTTACGGTCGGAGGAGTTTCGGAGGTAGCCATCAGCGCAACGACATATGCAATTTCCAGAATTTCCTTGTATTTTACCAGCGACTTAGCACGAAGAGCCAACGATGTCCCTCCAGTGAAAAATACAAGTAAAATTTCCGCAGTTATTTCAACTGCGATTGCCAGAGCCATACCATCGTTTCCTCGGGAAGCAGCAGTTTCCGCAGCAGCGTCTGTTGCATAAGACACCTCTATGGAAATAGGTCCTGCGGGCCAGTTGTCAGGAATATTATACTCTCGTTCCAAATTACCTTCGGAATCAGTTTCTATGGTTTCTTCTTTCAGAACTATCAACAATTGGTCTTCAGAGATTTTTTCTGTGGTGAGTCGTGACATTTCAGCCTGATTGTTTAGCAAGTCAGGCATCAGAAGAATCAATTCAGATTGCACACGCATAATTAAAGCAAAATTCATCTGAAGGAAACGAACTTTTAATCTGTCTGAGCGGCCTTCACCACCAGAGCGGGTCTGGGCTTTCAATACAAATATGTTATTGTCTTCCACAGTTTTTAAATCAAAAGTGTTAATCTTCACACCCTTGACCGTAGTTTTCTGAAATGATGACCTCTTTCCACGAGGCGAAATGTATTCCATCTCTGAAGCCAGTGACGCATAACAATCAGGACCATCAGTGCTCCCATCACCAAAAGTGTTGTCCCACCAACTGGCATTGTCCTTTTTAATCTGGTCCCAGTCACCATCTTTTGCATCAACGGTTTCCAACAGACTCACGCCCCAGAAGGTTCTGGGTCTTGGGGGCCGAGAGAATCAATAGTATCTCCTACCGCCTTGGTAGTCCCGAATACTAAGGCCATTATTTTGTAGGTCACATAACCTGCTATCAACCAGAAAGCAAGTGTAATGAATCCTCGCATTTTACCCCAAAAAGAAATAATTCCATTAGTGGTTCCTTCAGGCAAGAAGTTCCACCGTTCCAAAGTGTTAGTGATTCCTGCTATCAAATCTAAACCGCCACTCCACATAACGAATCCAACTCCTGCAACAACAACTATTCCTGTGGTAGCACGAGGGTATTTTTTAGCAGTATCAAAACTCCCGTTCAGTAGTTTTCTTCCAAAACCTTGGGTAGTAGACTCAACTACTTCATCAGTCAAGCCAGATTTTTTCAACGCATCAGAGGACTTACCCAGACCTTTTCGGGCAGTGTCTTGCATAGAATCTTTACCAATTTTAGTGACTTTGGCATTCATGGCTCTACTTAATGATTTATACATTTTCGGGTCACCCAACTGTTCAGAAATTTCTTTCGCAGCCTTACTGCTTTTCTCTGCGGCAGTAGATAAGAGTTTAGAAACAGTAAATACTGAGTCATTTTTTGCGGCACGAGATAGAGGAGTGATAATATTATCCAACTTAGCCAGAACCTGAGTGTCAATTTCGGCAATCAAACGGGTAGACTCAGCCAATTTGCTGGCACGGGTGACGGGTGTTCCCGCAGCATTGAGATTTTTAAGAACCAGTTTCCGACCAGCACTACTATTAACTGCGTCTGCACCGATGCTACGGGTTGCCTTGGCTCCTGCACCGATTACATCATCAAAAATTCCCATGATTCCACCTCAGCAATAATTATTTGTCTCTGTTGCTATTTAAGTTTGCTTCCACAAAAATAAGACATAATCTACACTACTGGACCAGTTATAGACTAACCAATCATCATATATCTCTGCATTGATGGGAATAACCCGTTTTTCATGTTTCATCTTCGCTATATAATTCTGTCTCTCGTCTCTCGCCTCGTATTCTGAGATTTTTTCGTGCCAGTCCCACCCCTCCAGAAAATTAGTCAGTTTTGTGTGTCCTAAAATATTACCTATGTGTTCATTTGCCTCCTCATCCTCAAACATTCCGCTGTATGATAACCAATCTATCCGATACCCCGCCTCATCATCATCGTAGCCCCAAATTGTGGGCCTCATATCCCAGTCCTTAAAAATTAACTTGTAGGTCAGATGTCTATCCTTCCCCGAATACTTATCCTCAGATTCAGGATATATGTATTTCCAAGGTATTGGAGTAGTGCCATAAATCATATCCCACCACAATTTGGCCTTCACCGCAGCATCCACTCCATATGCCTCAGTATTCGCCTCAGTGGGAATTTGCACCCCCTCCTCATTTTCATTGAAGTAAAAACCGACCTCATTTGGGTCAAAAGTAGCATCTCTTGAATCATCCATTAGTGAGAAATTGATATAGGTGCCAATGTTCTGCCATAACTTTTGTAATGAGGTATCAACTATGGTATGTATTTTCTCCGCTTCGCCGTCCCAATCGTCCCAATCGTAGGCCATAATGGTTGCTCCCCAAATAGTAGAAGACTCTGGGCTTTCTGAAAGACCTCCCTTAAGCCAATTGAGCGGAGCAGGAATACTCATACCTTTAATACACCCTTCTGTTAGTTAAATTTAAGTGTCAGAAAACCAATGTATTTTTATGAAAGACGCTCTGCGAGCCATGATTAACTGGCAAAGAGATGTCAATCGCCCACAAGGTTGGTTTTGGGATATATACACAGAGGTCTCTTATGAGGAATCTCGTCCTGGCAATAAATTTTATCCACGAAATAAGATAGGGGCGTTAATGGGGTTCTTTGAGGAAGCACGAGTAAGTGGTGGCGATGATGACAATCCCCATTTCATCACAGTCCGATATGGAGATGGAGATGCAGCAAGGTTAGAAACCTATGCTATTTCAGAAGATTTTACAGGGTATCAATTAGGAGATAATTTAGAAGGAGAAGAACAGCACCTTGATAATAGACTTTTTCGCTTACTGTTAAAAACCATGGATAACCCTGATTTTAAGAGAATGAGTAATAGTGCTTACGATACGACCCACTTATTCAAAAACAAGATATTAGAAAGTTTGAAATAGTTAGTAAGGAGTTGATAAATTATGAGTGTTCGTCAATTTGATGAAAGAATGAAGATTTGTCGGCAATGTCCTGAATTAACTCGGAAGTTGTTGGGAAGTTATTGTAATGTTTGTGGATGTAATATGAAACTCAAAACTCAGGTCCCAGGGGCCTCTTGTCCCTTGAAAAAGTGGTAGTGTTAAATAGGTAGTGGCACACAGTAAATATATGCCTGAAGTTACAGCAAGCCTATATGATAATGAAAACGATGCCCTAAGCCATGCGGCTTCAGTGGTGAGCAATCTTGACCTAAATGATATTTTGAACCCGAAGCGTTTGGTTCAGGTAGTCCACCCTAATCAAGTCCACAATTCCAATACTATGTATTTGGTGATTGCTCCTCAAGACACAGAAATGTTGTTCAGCAAGCGTGATTCCGTTCGTGGTGAAGCATTGCAAAAGGTTGCTAAGTTGGAAGCCCAATTGACTGCACTTCGTAGCAGCCATGGTTTCCTCTCCGAATCCGAAGAGTGAGGTGATGGCCTCTGGTGAGGCAGATTGATTGCCCTGACGGTCGTGCTATCTCAGGATTTGAGGTTTATGACCCAGTTACTGAGTCGCTCGGTGTTCAACAACAGCGTGGCCGTAGTAAAAACTATGTTGCAGCCACGGCTTTTTGTCCTCAGTGTAGCCAATTGTATGAGTGGGATGCTCGTTTTGGCGAACCCAAATTAAAATGGAGTCTAACTAAGTCAGATTATTGTTTTGATTTACAATATGAAACTGATGATGCGGGCGAAGTATTTGTCAGATGTCAATCCTGTGGACACGATTTAAGAGAAGAACCCAAGGAATTATTGGGTGCAACACCAACGAAAGCATCTCCTCGTGAAAAGAAAAAGCAGGAATTTCATCAAGAATGGCTCCGAGCAGTTACCAACCATAACAATCATTTTGTAATGGATGTGGAAGAATTCAAGAGAATGGCGGTAATTGGTTACCAATCTAAACTCACTATGAATCCTTGTGCCAAAGTTGGTGCTAACACTTATTTCGTAGGCTGGGATGATTATCTTAACCACTATGAAACAATGACTGTGGGCGGCAAGCAAAAAATAGGAATTGCCCGCAAATGGTGGAAAAGTCTGTGAGCAAAAGACTAAATAGCAATAACGACCTAAATAAGTCATGACTCGTGAGCCATCTCCTGAATTTTTAGCATTGGAACAGATGCTTCGGGCTAACAATACGGCTGTTATCAATTGGAACCCACAAGGGACTGGACTGACCCGACAAAGCCTCCAAGAGAAAAAGACTACCAAAGCCTCCAAAAATTTATCTTCTACTGGTGGGACTGTCTATGATTTTGTAGACCCGCCTTGTGGAACTTGGGGGGAATTAACACGCTGGGTTACTCAACTCCGAGAGAAAAATCAATCTAAACGAAGAAGTTGGAATCCTCGTCGTAATCATTTTGGGGGTTTAATGCCTGAAATGAATTATGTGGTCACCGATGGAAGAGATGCCAGAGATTTCCGATACACCAATGGGGCTCTATACAAAGAAAATTCGGGTCAAGAAATGCGACTCAATTGTCAAAACTGTAATACTGGTTGGGTTCGCAGCGTTCGTCAATCAGCCGCAGGATACGCAAATCGTTGTCCTTCTTGTGGAACTACCGATAGATTTTCAGAAACTGGGCCTCACAGCATCACTTATGGTTCCTTGACATTTCCTGTGGCTTTAGCCAGCAACCCGACTTGCACCATTGGATTTGTTAATTTATATGGGCGTGAAGCCGACCGTATGCGTAACTCAATCCGTCCAGGAGTTCGTTTCCAAGCCAGATTTTATGGTAAGGCAGGTTGGAGAACTCGTGCCAAACCACCTAATGCTCAAGGAGTGCGCCCCAGAGGAAGAGGAGCCTATGAGAAGTATAATTATCTCAACATGACTTTGGGCAGCGCATCTTACAATCAATCAGCCTCATCATCGGGATTCATCACGATTCAATAATTGCTTAAATAGGTAAGACATTACAGTTAGGGGTATGCGGATGAGCCTAAGACAAAAATTTGACGAAATGATGGCCGAAGGTTTAGAGGAAGAAATCCGTAGTGTGGCAGAAACCACCAATATTGTTAATTCTGAATCGGCTCCGATTTTACCAGTGATTGCTCAACTACCAGATAGTGAGCCCTTTATTGCAGGAGCGTTTTTATTGGGGCAAGACGCAGAAGGTGAAGCAGAATTGCTATTGACTGAACCAGATGAAACCGACCCAGAAGTCCCCACAGAAAAATTACTGTCTTGGCTAAAACAAACTATGTTTATGGAAGGGCTGATGGAATGCGATAGTCCTTGCGAATTACTTTTGGACTTCAATATGGCGGTAGTGGCTACGGCTAAGGATTTCACTGATGCCGAATCTTTGGGTTGGGACGCAGTGTTTATGGAAATAAAAAATTACGAACGCAGCACCAATCGTCGGGCTCTAAATCAAATCGCAGGAAAAGGACAAATCCAGAATTTGTTGATTGATGTTCTCAAAAGTATGATGAAGGATATTTCAAATAATCTGGACGGTTATTTGGAAGAAACAGAAGAAATCACTATTGAGGAATCTGACCCAGATTGGTCTGATGATTTCAAATCGGAGTGGGCCTGATGTGGATTATACTATATGGGAAACATGGAAACATGGCTGTGTCGGAATTAGCATTTGCTAATCAAAGAGATGCCCAGATTCATGCCGAAGAATTGATTAACACTCCTGAAGTGCAGGAAAAATACGGCGCAGCACATTATGAATTGCGTCGTGTATATATGATACGGTGATATTATGGCTGGCTGGGAATTTTATGATGCCACGGCGGATGCTGATGAGCAAAAAAACTCTTCAGGATTTTTAGGATTGTGGTTCGGAGCCTTCGTATTTGTGATTGTTTTGACGATTGAATTGGCTCTGATGAATGGTTAAATAGGTAATACACCACATCAATTCATGAGGAACCATGAGTCGTAATCTAAGAGCAAGAGATATAGCCCAAAGAGATAAAGCCGTTGTGCGAAAGGACAACCACACTTGGCAGGTGCAATCCACCGATGGCCGAAGTGAATATCTGGTTATTGATTGGGGCGACAGGAAACAATGCAACTGTGTTGATTTTCGTAGACGCAAGCAAGACTGCAAGCATATCAAGGCAGTAGATTTTACCATTCTCAAGGAACGATTTGGTGACTTGATTAACTGAGGAATTATTATGAGTATTAGAGCGAACAGATGGATTGAAGAAGTAGCCGAATTGTTAAGAGAACGAGCAATGATTAGCACAGAAATTGCCGAACGACTCAAGGCTTCGGGCAAAGGTGGTCGTTATCCGCCCAGCCCACGCCGAGTGACATTTGTGTGTCGTAGCGATAAGCGATTCCGAGAATTGGGAGAAGAAGTTGTGGGAACTATTGCTCGCAACCGAAGCCATCCAGTTAAATTGATTGGAAGAGTAGATACCAAATATTCTGTGGATGCGCCCTATCGTGCTATATTGGAGTGATACTATGAAAGCAGTGGCCGTATTGATGATGATAATGATGTGTCTGGCAGGGTGCGTGAGCGAATCCGAGCCATTACCAGAAAAAGATGCACCTGAGCCCATCGTAACCGAGGGTTGGGATAATCAATCACACCAATTTTGGAATGTCCAACCGATGAGTGTGGAAAATCTCTCTGAAATGACTTTCAATAACACAGGATTTGTCAATGTTACCATTCAGATTAGTGCTTTCTTTCACGAACCACTTTTGTGGGAGCAAGGTTATGTAGAATATTCATTGGAATACAACAATGAAACTGTGTTCAACCACACCCTGAGTCTGGGAGATGAAAATTTATCTGTCAATCTCTCTAATGTGTCAGGAAACATCACGATTCGCATTCAAAGCACTGGAAGTGACGACGAATTCAATAATGAACCTGGGGATTTCTTTATCGCTCGCACCGAATACACTATGACTTCATCCTAATGGTTAAATAGGTGGGCTGATAACCAGTAACTATGAGCCTCTGGAATCGTGTCAGTGTCTGGCGTTTGGAACGCATCAATCGTAAGTTCCCTAAGCGTCGTAATCCCGATATTGCTAACAAGGCAGAACGATTAGAAAAACGCCTCCGCAGGTTTTAGGAGAGATAACCACGATGCGAAACACCGAAGGGTTTATAACCTATGGGCTCATAATATATAATGAGGAAGAACTATGATATGCGATATGTGCTTGGAAACAAATGCCGAAGAACGAGGATTGCGATGCGGTAAATACCGTGTGTGTAGTCCATGCTTGGATAAATCTATTGAAGCAAGAATGTTTTTGATTGGGAGAGATAAAAATGACTGACCAATTGAAAATCAGAATTGAAACCGAAGAATACATCTACGAAGAATGGATTGTTGAATAGTTTATATACTGTGAGAAAGAGGAATTAACATGGAACAAATAAATATGATGGGCCAGTGGCAGAAATGTCGCAACGATGCAGCATACCCCGTAGAACACCCCGACGGCACAATCAAGAATTATGTGAACACACGCAAGGCCACAGAGATTTTTGCGGAACGCTTTCCTGATGAAGAAATCGCATTAGTCTATCGTCACAATGACCGAGTAAAAACAGGATTCAATCATTGGATGGTTCCTGCTTTTTGTGTGGATGCGGAAATGTCTACCAGAAATTTTGAAGAACCTATTTGGTGCAAGATTGGTAGTTATCAAGCCATGCTACGAGAACAAAATCGCATTATGCGTCGGGCAGGATGTAGTCCTTCCCAGCACGATGAGTGAACAGGTATATAACCTTACCTAAATACTTAAATAGGTAAAACCAAAAAGGGATTATTATGGAAGATAACAGCGAATACGAAGTGGACATTTATACTTGCCGAGAGTGCAACAGTAGAAACCTGACTCCTGATGTTACGGGTGTGGTGTTTTGCGACGACTGTGGATTAGAGGGTGAGGCAGGACAAATTGACCCAGGCAAGGACAACCGTGTGTTTGCAGACGGTTCGGGTGCAGAGGGTGAACGATGGGGTATGCCAAAAAGTGAGATGTTCCACGATGGTGGGCTCACTACGGATATGCCTATTGCTTACACAGATGGTGCAGGAGGTCGTCTTTCCACGGCTCAACGCCGACGATACAACCGACTACGCCGTCAGCACCAGCGCACACGCATTCGTGATGCTAAGGAACGAAACTTGGTGACAGCACTTAATGAAATGGAGCGTTTGGGTTCTCAAATGCAACTTCCAAAGTATGTCAAAGAGAATGCAGCCAGAATTTACAAGCGAGCCGTAGAAAAGCAACTGGTTCGTGGACGCTCTATTGAAGGTGTGGTTGCGGCTTGTATTCACGCTTCTTGCCGACTCAACAACATGAGTCGCACTCTGGATGAAATTGGACAACACTCACGCACAGGTCGTAAAGAAATTGGGCGCACATACAAAAAGGTCATGAGTGAACTCAACATTCGTATTCTTCCGACTGCTCCCACTGAATATGTGCCAAGATTTTGCAGTGAATTGAACCTTGACCCTCGCACCGAGGCTTTGGCTCGCAGAATTTTAGCCTTTGAACAAATCCGCCCTCTCACTGTGGGTCGTGGCCCAACAGGAATTGCCGCCGCCGCAGTTTATCTGGCAACTCGTATTAACACTATCACTCGCACACAGCGAGATGTGGCTATGGCCGCAGGTGTAACCGAAGTGACTATCAGAAACCGCTATAAGGAAATCTGTCAGCAACTCAACATTGATGCAGAAAATCCCCAAGCACCTTGAGGAAACTGAAACTTAAATAGGACATAACACAAACTACTCCTATGGAGATTGTAGGACTGCTGGTAGTAGCAGATATACTGATTACATTAGCATTGTTGTGGTGGGGTTGGAACCAAAAAAGACTCGCTAAAATGGTGGGTTCAGAAAAATCCGAATTGCAACAAGAGGTTCACGAAGCCGAACTTAAAATTGTGGAACTGGAAATGAGTGCTACTTCTGATACAGTAGAGGCAGTGATGGAAGAGTTAATGCAAGACTCTGCAATTCATAAAAACATGATTAACGAACTACGAGGCAACAATGTGACTTTGTGTGAGGAATTAGATTCTATGACTCGGGAAATGAGAAAGCAAAAAGGCAGGGCAGCCTCAGCGCATACTCAAAGAGGGCAACTGTTAGAAAAGTGGACTCCGTTTTTAAATCATCCAGAAATTGATGAGGAGTGGGACCACAAAGATTGGAGTTTCTTAGGACAACCAATTGACTATGTGGTGTTTAACTGGTATCAAGACAAAGAACAAAACCTGGAGCAAGGTCTGGTGGTTTTGCTGGATGTGAAATCTGGGAAATCATCACTAACTACTAAACAACGCCGTATCCGAGATTTAGTTAAGGCTGGCAAGGTTGAATGGCGAGAAATAAGGTTGGATTAAGATGGGATTTTGGGAAACGGCTATTTTGATTATAATTCTGGGATTGTTATTCGGAGCCGATGATGAATTTGAGGAATGATTATCTCCAGGTCCACTCACCCTCTTCGGTTTCAGTCCAGCGGTAAAGCATAATCCAAACACGATATAATCGGACATTCTTTCCATCGGTGCATAAAACGCCCATAATGGCATCAGGGTGGTTCTTAATCAAGTTCTCATCTAAATTTTCTACGGTAAAGTTAAAATCTTCTCCAAAATCTTCATAGCCAGCATCAATCTGAGCCTCAATTTCACCTTGAACTAATGTAGAAAGTGAATTAAGAATACTATTCATACTCTTTTGTGCTAATTCGCTAATTTCTGAATCATCATTAACGGGAACTGCCAAAGTTAGTGGGCCAGGAAAATCTCCTTCTGCGGACCCGTTAGCGGTGTCATAATAATTATTAGAATCATTGCCCAGAGGCTCTACCGTAAATAATAGCAATCCTGGAGCAGATGGTGAAGATTCATTATTGCCCTCTACAATAATTTTCCTGCGGTCTGAGGAAAGATGTATCCAATTTATGGGAACCGTCTCATCCATAACTAAAATATAGTCTTGCTGCTACTTAAGTTTGTTTCCGATAGACTTGAAAGGACTGAGGCGGTGGTTTTGCTGATTCACTGTTCCAACCAATTTTTTGCAAAGTGGATACCAACCAATCAATATCTAAATTTTCGGGCAAGATACCCAGGTAGTGATAATCTTGTAGTTCATGATAGATGGATTCCTTAAATTCTTTCTTAGCAATGTATTGTGGTAATCTTTCCGTGACCCATGCGGCTCGGTCATTTTCTCGGAGCAATCCCCAATATTCTATGATAACTGGCTTGGTAATGCCTTGCTGCGGTAATAGTAACCAATCAGGAAGTAAAAATTCTGTGGAAGCAACGGGGATTTCGGGCTCATATATGGCTCGCAGTCCCAACTCATACAACCAATCATCAAGAGTTTGTTCAGAGTAACTAACGACTACATTTCCTGATTTGCATTGGCAGTGACCATTGCTCAAAAATCAGGCCCCCAGATAACAGGCTGCACCCATTTCCAGGTCAGTGTTATCGTCAAAGCAAGCGGCTACCTTATTGGTATAGTGTGTCAGCCAATGGTAAAACATTTGTCGGTCAGGGTCTAAAATGGTATCTACAATAGATGATGCTCCATCTACTTCTACCCAAATTTCTCCGACCCACATTTCTTTGCTCGTTACTGGTTCATACACTTTATTCCATATTTTTGTCATTCGCTCACCTCCAGGGTGAGTAATATTATATTGTATTTATGACTATATGAGTTTTCACCTGATTTGCTCAAAGGGTGCAGCAAAGCCTAAATAGTCTAAGAAACAAGGTAATATGATGGATGGATTACTTCTCCCATCCCAGTGTGAATAGTTAAATAGGTAGCACAACTCAGTCATTATTACAACCCCGACAAGGGAGATAAGGATTGATACAAATGGTAAAAATTGAAGTTAAATGTGAAAAAGGATACGATGCAAAGGTTTTTGAAAAGGGCGATACACTACGCTATTACCTCAAAGGACCGAGCAGCATGAGCAACCCCCGTGGTGAAATCGGAATGATTGACCTTCGTGGACGCTTTGCTGGTAAGTTTAAGGCAGCAGACAACCTTCCAAGTGGTGTAGGCTATGGCTTTGTTGAAGAAGATAAGGCTAAGGTAACACTCACTACTCCTGATGGAAAGGCTTTGTTCATCGGACAAAAGGCTGGACCAATGACCACTCAAGACCGTATTACTCTCGGTATGTGCATCAACAACGCTACTTCTTTGGTATGTGTTTCGGATGCCTCCACCTCCGCAGAAACCGAGGATACAGTTAAGCAAGTTTATGACCTTGCAGATGCTCTTTTGGCGGAATACAACAAGCGATACAACGAGTGAGTCTAATGATTCCCAATCCAAGGGACAAACACACAGGATACATCCCTCGCCAAGCGTGGGCTATTCTGATTCGGGATGCTATGGGCGATGCTCGTATTCATCCAGAAGCCTTTGGAGAACAAGCCGATGCCAACCGAGAAGCCCTGCGATTGAATCGTTCGGGACTCAAGGTAACGGTCTATCCAATAACCATAAATTCGTGGGGTCAGTTTGATTCTCAGCAATTGTGGTTCGGCAAAGATTGAAATAGGTAACGAGATATACTTGTGTTATGGGCTTAACGCACTTGGTCACCATGAGTGATGGGAAAATCCTGACTTTAGAGGATTTAGAACTCAACGGCAAGGTTAGTAAATACATTAAAATTAGCATTTCCGATGCAACGGGAGCCAATGTGTATTTGGGTAATATCTTGAAAGACGACCTGAAGCGTATTTCCAAGAGTCTATGAGGTGTTATTCTGAGTTGGGAACAGTTTGCGGCGAGCAAGGGATTGGTGGTGAATCATCAATTGATTCAAAATACTGAGCCTGTGAGTTTAGAACAAGCCAAGTCACAATCCCCCGCTTATGCTTTGCGATGGAGATACCGAGTCTGTCAAAAAACAGGAGTCACATTTGATATTACCCAAGAAGGACTATTTTATACCTGTGGTGACGCATTAGACCCCGAAGCATTACGAATCACAATGGAGTGAACAACATGAAAACAATTAAGCAAGTCAAACTAAGTCTGAATAAATCTGCACAAGTTGTGGTAACGGCTGATATTCATATGAAATCTGCCCAAGACCCTGATGATGTGTATTTCGTGATGTTTAATATTCTGCACGACCCTTTGCGATTAGTAGTGGCTACGGTCGGAGATTTCGTGGGTATGTTGTCAGAAGGACAGAACATTACCATCCAACAAAGTCAGTCTGTATTGGTTAATGACCCAGAAAAATTCATGCAAATGGTATTGGGTGACCAGAACCGTGTGTTTGCTTCCGCAGAAGAAAAGGTCAAAGTGGTCTTGAACTCTCAGAAAAATGCAGATATGGCACGAGCGGTTATCGCCAGCATGATAAATAATGGGCTGTATCACCAAGTAAGCAATTATCATGTCAATGGTGAAGTCATAGTCAAGACACAAGAAGTTCCCACCAAAGAATTGATGGCTGATTTGCATCAAATGTTAGACATTGTCAAGCAGTGGGAGGATTTTGACCTCCGAGAATTTTTGATTAAGCAAGGTGCAGACCCATCGCAGTTGGATGAGATTTTGAGTGCGGAGGGTTCACAATGAGCGGCGTAACTTTGGAAGAATACATGGAATCCATGGAAGTAAAACCAGATGGATTCAAACTAACCTTGGTTTATTGGGGTCGTGAACCCGTAGATACGGCACATCCCTTGCATATGTTGTTAGAGATGTTAAAGCATCAATTTGACATGGAAGTTAAAAAAGCAGATGTGGTGGTGATGAAGCACCGTTTCTGGCAAGCAGATTTAATCTGGAGTGGGGGAGAAAAATCCTTGGTCAAGACAGCACAGGAATTAGATGACATTTTGCAAAAGCAACTGCCTACGATGCCTGGTAAGCCAGAATTTAACTTTGATACTTGGAATTATCCACCTACTGAGAGCAGCAGTGAATTTTAATTTTTCATTTGGAATATCCACCACATAGCATTTTCGGTGCGAGTCTTTTTTTCTCCAGTAGGCTCTCCCATCTCAGTCACATCATATTCAATTTTTGAACCATACCAAGCAATCAGAGGGCCATAATCAAACCATTCTTGTATTTCTTCCATAGTAGAGGTCCATGTTTCATTTTGGACAATGCTATATCTATTTAATTCACCCTCTGCCTTTCGCACTTTATCTCTACCGAATCCTTTTTCACCGTGATTGTCTTGCAGCCAATCGTAGGCTTCAAAGTGAGAATCAAAAAATCTCTGGGTAATGTCTGGAAGGCTGTGGCTCCACCAACCATTCCTGGCATTGGGGCGATTAAAACCAAATAAAACATATTTAGTGCCTGATGTATTCAGCCAATTTATGGGTTTTGGTAAAGACACTAAATAAACCCCGTTATTGTAAATATTGTCGGGCTTGCTATATCAATTTAACTTAAATAGTAGTTCACACACATAATAATTATGGATTGCGGAACTTGCGAGGTCATAACCATTACTGAGGCACCAGAACCCATAGAGGTTTCAATAACGATTACTGATTTAGCCGCTGAGATGTTGCAAGATGCTTTCGGTGATGATGAAAATTCTGCGTTGCTGGTAGGAGTTTTATCTGGAGGTTGCTCTGGTTATATGTATGATTTACAAGTAGTAGAAGGAGCGTATCCTGATTGTCAAGAATTGCACCAAAATGGATTAAAAATTTTGGTTCCTAATGCAGCCAGTCATTTATTGGACGGCATTGAAATTGCCTACGAAAACAAATTACTGGGCGGTGGCTTCAAAATCAATAATCCAAACGCTCAAAGTGCTTGCGGTTGCGGTGAATCGTTTTCCTAATGGGATGTATTAAATAGGTAGACCCACAAGGTTATAATACGAACCCATAGTGGTAGGAGATAAATTATGACCGCAGTAGAAAACCCAAATTATATGTTAGCAGCAATCAGAAGCATGGCAAAAAGACCGTTCCGAGTTTCGCTCGGTGGTCTGAATCCCACAGGCGCAGGAACAACACGCACCAATCATTGGGGCGAAGAAGAATACATCGGAAAGTGCCACCGCCAAAATTATTATTCCAAGCGAGGATATGCTCGCACCAATCCACCTGATGACCGAAGTATGGTTATTTTTGAGACAGGACATTCCTGGGAAGCCTCAATGACTGAACACTTCAAGCGACAAGGTCTGTTGATTGATAACAACATCAAAATCAAGCAAGACATCGCTGAACTTGCAGGTGTGGAGTCAGATGTCCCTGTGTGGATTTCTGGTGAAGTAGACCAGTTGCTCAGAAAAGCGGAATTGGATGCAGATGGTAATGTATTGAGCATCTCTCAAACCGAAGCAGTTATTGTGGACGCAAAGACAATTCGTGGCTATGGGGCTCGTGAGGCTATGGGCAACAAAGAGTTCCGTAATGGCAAAGCCAAAGACAATTATGTCATGCAGATGGCGGTTTATCTGGCTATGAGGAAGCCATTTGAGGACTATTATGGTGTGACTATTTCTCACGCAGAACTTCACTACGCCGCAGTGGACTCAGGACTTCACAAAGTTTTCAAGGTGAGTTTGGAAGACGGATATTCGGGACGAGTGATTGTCACGGATTTAGAAAACAACGCTTGCAAGAGTGATTTGGTATTCTGTATGGAAAAGGAAGCCAAGACAGGAGTTCCCTATGCTCCTCTTGGTGATTTTACTGTGGAACAGATTATCCAGAATTACATTGAAATGCAAGTGGAATTGGAACAGGATGAACCTCCTGCCCGAACCTATCCGCTACGCTATTCTGAAGAGCAATTGGAAACAATGTGGGCTCGTGGACAAATCGCCAAGACTAATTGGCCTAAAATCCAGAGAGACCCCTTAGCAGGTTCTGATAAAGTGAACGGTGCGGGCTCATGGGCTTGCAATTACTGTGACTTTAAAGACGAGTGCTACCCGTTCAACACCCTTACAGGTGCGGTTGAAGCAGGAGAAATTACCCCTGCGGAAGCGATGGAGCAATTGGGATTTGAGTCGCTCTGATTACTGGATACGACCCACTACAACAGTCACATCATCTGGCTTTCCACCACGGGATTCTGGAGATTCTCGGTCAATAATTCCGTATTCATATTTCCGTTGGGCATATGGCGACCAATATTCAGTATTTTGTGAGAGATTCCAAGCATAATCTTGTAGAAAATCTGCTATCTCTTGTAAAACTGATGAGTCATCAGAAATGGGAAACTGATTGACAATGTCGGTAATGTGCCTTTCATAAACATTGTTGAATAATCCGTCACTACCCATGATAATCGTGTCTCCAGGCTCTACTTCCACAGAATATCTGAGTGCGTCGTTTATGCTATCGGAATCAGAACCAACCTGATAAGGAACATTGAACATATGCTCTTGAGGGTTGGAAGAGAAAATTATGCGACCTTGTCTGATTACTATCATTTGGCTATCTCCTAATTGAACCACATATAGTCTGTTTTCTAATTGTTGGGCTAATAGCAAAGTGGTGGAGCCATATTCTACTCCTGACCAATCATTCAGAGCCACACTGACGGCATCAAAAGCATTAAACCCAGATTCTATTAAATTTCTGGTGTTTGTCATAAGTGACCTGGAGAAAACTCCGCTTTGTATTCCCTTTGTGCGCCACGAACCAACTCCATCAGCCACTCCCGCAGCATTCTCAGAATCACAGACAAAAAATGCGTCATCACCTAAGTCATTTGCGGAACGCTTGGGTCCAGCACGACTGCATCCTGCCCACACCATGTATTAACTATTGGTTGTCTGCTATTTAAGATTGGTTGTTGTTAAATAGGTAGCAGCAAGGTAGAAAAACCATGTTCATTAGCATAGAAGTGAGAGGTAACACCATGCCTTATCGGGAAATCTTGGGTGGAACTTATGATTTAAGATGGAGCAAAGGGGCTCGTTGTTATCAAGGGTCTATGAAGTTGGGCGGTCATAAAGTCCAAAATCTGACGCAATTTTGTGAAGTAATGGGTCTGGCTTTGGCGGTAGATGGAGCCTCAGTTATTTCCGAAGCCGAAGCAGAAGAGGAAGAAGAAGTTAGCGTGGAGGTTGAATATGACGATTCACAATTGGGAATCATAACCAAACAAACAATTCCTTCAGCCATGGAAACCAAATTTCAACAAGTTACGGTCAAAAGAACGCATCAAGAATTGAGCGACATCCAAAAATATTTTACAGGAACCAGATTTCCTGAGCCGAGAATGGAACAACGACAAGTTCTTCCTGAAGTAGAAAGATTGGTAAAAGAAGGATACAAGAATATTGTGATTGAGTGTCCGACAGGTAGTGGAAAATCTGCGATGGCGATGATGATACCCAAGATGTTTGGAGGCTTGAATGGCTCACCAAACGCTTATGTAGCGACTCACCTGAAAGGCTTGCAAGAACAATACATGAAAGAAATGCCGTTTATGCGAAGCGTAATGGGTAAAGGAAACTATGATTGCCGTCTGGATGTAGAATCTGGGAATACCAATGAGGCAGTGGCTCAAGAAGCATTAGACCGTTCTTTGATTGGAGGATTTCAGTGGCAGACCAAAGGATGTTCTGCAAGCATGGCTCCTTGTTCCATGATAAAAGGATTCAAGTGTGACTACAAAACACCTCGCACTGAATCGGGAGCCTATAATTGGGGATTTGATACTGATTTGTTATGCGATTATTTTGAAGCATTGGCTAATGCCCAGAATGCAGGATATTTTATTAGCAACATGAGTTATCTCATGGCTATGAATCAGGTGGGTTCTATGTTGCCGCAACGAGATTTCTTGATTGTGGACGAAGCCCATCAACTAACTTCGGCAATGACTGGATTTTTTAGTTTAGATTTCTCGGTTAAAGTAATTGAAAGACTATTGCAACTTCCGACGCATCAAGAAGTTCTCAAAGCAAGCGAGGCAGACCAAATAGCATTCCAGAATCTTCGCAAGCGAACCTTAGAGTCATGGCACCCCAATAATTCATTTGCTTGGGGATTTCCACAAGTTCCTTCAGTGAGAAAAGAATCTACTGATGAGTTCCGTCAAAAAGCCAGTGCGGTATGGGCGGCTTATTTCTCAGCCTTGATTCGGAAAGTTAATCGCAAGGTTAAAGCCAAAGATTACAGTGCAGAAGAGTTGAAGTATATTTACAACACCTTGAGTCGTTTGGAATCAGTTACACAGATGCTGAAAACAGATTGGAAAAACTGCCTATGGCAAGCCAATGATGACAAAAATCCTGAGTGGGTTAGTTTCAAACCGCTGGACATCGGTAACTATTCTGATGAATTGATGCTAAATCTGGGCAAGGTGAGAATTTTCTTGAGTGGAACCATCGGGGATATTGACATTTATCAACAAGAATTGGGTCTGGAAAAAGACCACACTGCTTTCGTGCAAGTTGCATACAGTAGTTTCCCGTTAGCCAACCGTCCTGTTTTCACCCATACTGTGGGAGGAAAAATGGGATACAGTAGCAAGAGCGAAGACGAAATTCGCAAGACGGCTCAGGCAGTGATTGATATTATGAATCGCTATCCTAATGGCAAAGGTCTTATTTTACCATTTACGGACAAGTTAGAAAAATCTGTGGTGGCTGCCATAGAAATTATCAGCCCTGAGAACCACAACCGTCTGGTGCAGCACGACAAGAAATCCAGGGCTCGTAATCAAGTGTTCACAGATTTTGATAGTTCAGTGAGTAATGATGTGTTAATCAGCACTTATGCTAATCAAGGATACGACGGCAAGACAGTAGACTTCTGTATTATCGTGAAAATACCATTCCCTGCAATTGGAGATGTTAGAACAGCCATCAAGATGAAGAAAAATCCTGGTTGGTATCGTATGATGACCGCTAACGAATTGACTCAAATGCTGGGTCGTGTGGTTCGTTCGCCTGAAGACATTGGACACAATTACATTATTGACCCTCAGTTTGGATTCCACTATGACAAAGGATTTGAGGGTAGTCCGTTGCGAGATTATGTGCCGCAGTATCTTCGTGAAAGCATCACTGTGAACCGAAAGGCTTGAATCTTAAATAGGTAACACCGTTATTTCAAGATATGGTAGCCATTGCTATTTCGGGGAAAATGGGGTCTGGAAAAACCACCTTGACCCAAGAAGTGATTCGCCAATTAGAAATGAAAGGTTTTCAAGCCCAACAAGTATCATTGGGCGGGGCAGTTAAGGAGGTAGCACACCGTTATTTCAACATGAGTCCTGATTTCAAAGACCGTGAGTTGCTACAAAAAATTGGACAACAATTCCGAGCGATTCGCTCTTCAGTCTGGATTGATTTGATAGTGGCTCAAACACAAGACCCAAACACCGTATATATCTGCGACGATGTGCGATTTCGCAACGAAGCACAGTCTTTAATGAATGAAGGGTGGAAATCAGTTAGGTTGCAAGTGTCAGAAACAGAGCAAAAAAGAAGGTTGCAAGTAACCTACCACAATTCTTGGGAATCACATTGGAGGGCCAGACATGAAATCTCAGAAGTGGATTTGGATGGTCAAGACGATATGTTTGATATGGTAATCCCCGAAATATCTGTGGACGATGTTCAGAAGTATGCGACGAAAATTGTGGATACCTTAATCTTAAATAGCAGGGAGGAGTTATTATGACTATGATGCCTGATGTTGGGACGCTAATTGGAAAAGGCGAATCAGGTTATGTATTTGATGTGGAAGGTCGTCCTGACCAAGTTATCAAAATAGTTGAAATCAGACCTGGAGATGAATTGGGAAATCCCCATCCGTTTCGTAAAGTGTTTCCCAGAAGTAGTCTGCGAAGTAAAAAAATCGCCAGAAATGAATTACAGGCAAACTTGTTTGCTCGTCTGGTAAATGTAGACTTCAACGCTTATCTCCCAAAAATATATGATTTCGGGATTCAGCAAGGTGGTCAAGATTTGCACTCTAAGATTTATGAATCTTATCAAAAATACGACTGGGATGCTTCCGACTGGAATTCTATGGTAACTGAATTTGGAGGCAGCAATCGTGCTGCGTGGTGGGTTATGGAAAAAATACCCTACATGGTGTATAACAATTGGGGCGGAAATTTGCCTGAGAAGCCAATTCCAGGTTGGAGTTCTCGTGAATACACACTCCACTATCCCAAAGAACAGGCTGCTTACGAAGATTTGACGCACGAATTACTATCTGAGGCCAGCATCATAATGAGGGATACTAAAAATCCTGCTAATATGGGCTATCGTGAAGACGGAACTCCTGTGTGGTTTGACCCAACAGTGAGCACTTGGCCTATCTCAAGAAACATGAGAGACAGTAATCGTTTGCTGGACCGAGAAAAATACGACTTGTTTGCAGATGCTTTCGGAGTAGACCAAATTAGCCGCTACCAAAAATCTATTCAGGATGGAACTTATTTTACCGAAAGGCACGGAATAGGTGCATTGTTAGCCGAGGGAGTGTGACATTATGGCAAAAATAAATCAAAAATGGTATGAAGCGACTTTAAAATCTATCGGTATGTATAAGGGTATGAATGGATGGCTGGAAAGCGTCATCCCTTATGAGGAATTAGATAAACCAACTCAAGCAGAAAAGGAAGAGATTTCTCCCGCAGCATTTATTAGAAATCCTGCTTATCAAAGTAATTTTATTCCTGAGACGGCTGATGCAGTAAATATGTCTGAGCGGGTTCCCGAGAAATCCACCATGAGGGCCACATCAGAATATTCATCATACGATTTATATTGGAGCAAACAAATCAGTTTTTATACACAAAACATAGCCGCAGGAAAGGGTGTAACACAACAAGGTAACAACTTCTGGCCCGTCATACAAAACAGTTATTTCGTCAATGAAAGCCGTATGTATTACAAAGGATATTTAGCAAATGTTCTGGGATTTTATACTGCTTATTACCAACACTGGCAAGGCGGAATGACTCGCACAGCCGTTAATTCAACCAGCAATTATGTATTTCCTCTGAATCTCGTTTCCACTGACACTAACTATCGCTACCTGAATAGTTATTTTAACATGAACACGGGAGGGAGATACGCAGGATGGGGCAATAATAAAAAACTGGTTAAAACATTGGATTGGAAAATGAGTAAAAAGGGTGTCATCTATCCTGCTCGTGCAGCAGGAGTCAATATTGTCGGCATAGATTTACCAGGTTATGAAAAATACGGTGATTTTACCGCATGGCCGCAAATGATGTGGGGCAGATTACCATCAGAGGCGACTCCGATGGTGTATATTGAATCAAGGGCTCCTGCCGAATTCGGTCCTACTCCAATTGATGAAACCCCTCCAGAAACTGATAATCGGAGAGTCATCGCAGGGGATTTATCCTCATATGAGGATAAATATGTGATTCGGGCAAATTCAATGTCAGGATTAAACCCTTTGGATTTCTGTCTGGATGAACTAATCAAAATATTGGGGAGGAATTACTCCATAAAGAGTTATATCAATGCGGCAAAAATGATTTCTCACAGCGGTCATATCTATCCGTTCCTTAAAGGCTCGGCTAAACAACAATTTGAATCGGCTGTTTTGCAATGGCTCAATACCTATTGCCCACCAGTAATCAGTAGTTCCGCCCGATGGACCCCAGAAAAAATTCAATTATTTGATAACTTTGCAGTGTGTATCCAAAAACTAATACCTGGATATGAAGATATGTTGAAGCAAGGGTGGGACAACAAATTACTCAACATCATGGGAGTTGGAGATGTAGCGCACAAAGCAGGATTTTATGGTGGCGATAATCGTATCAATAGGCCCGAAGTTTTGGAGGCGATGCTGGAGTCAGGAATGAATATTGAAGAAGGGGTTTCTCTCACTGCGGTGATAAATGCTATTACGGCTCCAGATGGCTCTGCTCTGGATAATGGTGAAGTCATGTTTGAGTTGTTAAATGTGGTTCTATGCAGCAGTCCTGAGACATTACATAGTGATTTCTCAGAATATTATGGGCAAAGTGCAATCGGGGGTATGGTTTATGCTTTCTTAAAAGATGTTCTAAATTTCCGATTAGATGGGAATATGCCGAGAACCTATGGGAAGTGCATGATAGGCGACACTATCGTAATGAATACTCCTGCTGGAAACCTAATGGAAGGGAGTTTAAACGACCTAAAGCAAATTCGTGAGGAATGTTCACTTCAAAATTACCCAACGGCTACGACCGTAGAAATTAGAGATGGCGATAGCCAAATGACCCTATCCAGTTATAATAAATTTATCAAAAGTTACTGGGATGTAGAGTTGAACCCATTGATGACAAACCTCCATTCAACAAGGGATGAAGGAAATGATATGCCTAATCCAGTTATTTGTAACTTAATTATATTGGATGCTCCTATGCCTGTGGTAGACGCACGACAGCAGAAAACGCATCCAGAATATTATGCAAATTACGGTTATAATGCCGACGGAGCCTTGACAGTCACTGCTAAAAGTTTAATGACTCCATTTTCACAGTATGATGCTCAATGGTGGAATTCGTTCTTGAGCAAAGAAGATGGCTTCCTACGCTATTTTGAAACCTGTGATTGGGCAGAGCCATTCCAACTAAAGAAATGTTGGGACACTATGGAACTTTGGGAGTCGCTCGCAACACATGAAACGACTCCAGAGCCATTCGTTAGACCATTTTGGGCCACAATCAGTTATCACCAAGCATTCCTTAAAATATATCAAGGGCAAGAAATAACAATGTATGTCAATGATGATACGGGACCCCGAATCTCAAATGCTTCCATAACCTCTCCATGGGAGCGAGTTCTTGCTCCTGAGATTGTTCAAGAGAATAATTTGGAAAATTACCGATGTTTCAATCATGCAATAGGGCTGACCGAGAGTAAGGTTCAGGAAGAGATTAAAAACCAACTTTATGAGAAAAATTCCGACCCACAGGTGCGAGTTCCAGGATTCTGGGAAGAAAATGATTACGACCAAATTATAGATGGAGATATTAACACCATGATGGTGTCAATAAATTCTTGGCTTGGTGAGAGAGATAGATACAATCAAGGAATGGAAATCTCAGTGGATGATGGAAGTCTCAGTGCCTCAATTCAAAATGAGCAGCCAGGTTTGATTGCGAACTTTGATAATATCTCAAATTATTTGCTTACGAATCCTCGCAGTGGTGACCGCAGAACACGACAAGTATTGCCACATTTGTGGTCTTCAATTCTACACTTCGGGTGGAGCGCAGGACGGGATATTCCTGTTGCAGTATCGTCTGCACAAGATGAATGGTTAGAGTCATTGAAAGATAATACTGATTCTCAACTGGTTTCTAAATTTAGGTCATCAAGCGGCCAACTAAAGCCCTATGAAGTAGATGTGTTTGCTCTACAAGATTGGAATTTCCCTGTTAATCGTGTGTTCGCTGGTGCAAAATCTGGATACAGATTTATTATCAACTGGACACGAATACTTAGTTACAGATTAACCAATCTACTTTCTGACTAATCTTTGCGCCAGAAATGAAATCCCTCGGGAGTTTCGGGATGACCATCAACCGTCTCTACATTTTCAGAACTGAGTGCGGTTTTTATTTGAGAGTGGTAACGAACTACTCCTGCAATAACCGCTGCTACGGTAGCCAGACCCAATGCGCTGACAAATCGCGGGGAAATGGAGCCTGAACTGTATTCTTCTGCGCCCATAGCGGAACCTTCTAAATCTACGATTCCCATATATCCCATCTGACCCAAGGCTTCTTGGAAAGCAAACCAATCTGCTCCTGCATCATTAGATAGAGTGGAGCCTCCATTACCGTCAGGAACATTTTTATTCTGTCCTGTTTCTCGGTTAATTGAGTAGGGGTCACAACCTGGGCTGGATTGTTGCATAGCCCTGACTACGGTATCGGCATCTGGGAACACCAGAATTCTAACGCGGTTGTGAAGAACTCGCTTGCCACTGTTGTCATCAATTTGTTGGTGAGGGAACACAATGTATTGCACAATATATTCATCGTTGTCACGACACTTGATAAATTCATCTACAACATCTGTGGAAGAAAAGTATTGTCGGCCTGTGTAAATCTTACCGTCTTTGAGAGGGTGTCCATGAATAGTCCACTTTCGGTTAGTGAGTCCATCTGTTAAAGCATCTTGGTGAGCCTTGGCTTGAGGATTAACTTCAATTCGGGATTCATCACCATAAGTGACATTGCCCAAATAATATTGTCCATTCTTTTCGTAGACATAACACATCCATTCACGCTCTTCGTGCGTTCGGTCAGAGTATTTTTTCATATCTTTGATAGCATCTTCAGAAAATCTTTCCCATTCAGTCATCCATTTACTCATAATATCAACCATACCTAATCATTGTGCCGTCTAAAACCACTGGAGCCACTGAGGACAACAATTCGTTACGAACTGCATTATCAGCAATTTCCAGACCGATTACTCTTCCTGCGGAAGTGGTGTCACGGGTCACAGTTACACCTTGAGATTCTAAAATATCTGCTATCTCTGCTAACAGAGATATTGTGCGGCTACCCATAATGGAAATTTCTGGGGCTTCAGCCCAGATACTTCCTGGAGCATCATTTTGTGTCTTGCTCTTTCCTGACTTGACATTGACCCAAACTCTTTCTGAAATAGTGGAATCTACACGAATTGGACGCTGAGACAAAACCACTGTGTCCACACGAATTTCGGGAACTACGATAAATTGTTCAGGTGTCAGTGGGGCTCCTGCTAATGTTTTCAAATTTTCTGGGAGTAATGTGATATACCAATCACGGTTTCCAACTCCTGATGGACGGTCGTTAGTGAATTGAATGGCTCCTGAAACAAATGGGTCTCCACGGATGATTCCACGAGAGCCTATTCCAAATCCTGGAGGAACGAAACGATTGTTGATGTGGTCTTCTACATATTCTGCAACCACACGAGTTCGCTCATTATTTTCCATCAATAGCCACTGAGAATATTCGCCATCAAAATTATCTACCATATAGGTCTCGTCGGTAATAGCAACATCATTAAAAATACTGAGATTAGACTCTTGCAAGAAACAATACCATTCTGATTGTCGGTCACTGGCATAATTACGAACTGCTTCATTTTCATTATTCTCATCAAAAGTGGTGAGACGAGCAGGTGGGGCGTTGGCTACCACCACAATTCCTGGAGGCAAATCTACTGAATTACCGTCAGCATCTAAATAATCTGCTAACATAACTTTGGCTCCGACATGAACGGGTGCCATTAACTGAGCCTCTGCACCCAGTCCCTCATTTTTGATAACGGTGAGATGTTGAGCCCCTGTAAATTCAAAGAAATACCACTGAATGTAATCTTGGATAGACATAGTAGGAGTCACACGGATTCCTTGATAATTGGGTGGGTAACGAAGATTGGCAGGAATTTGAAAACCCAATTCTGTGAGGTTAATACTTCCGCTCAGATTTTCTACGGTAGCCACATCTCCAGGCTGAGGTGTCATATTTTCTAAAGGGTCTACTCCATTCATAGCATCTTCATAATTGTCATAGGATTCTTGATAACCTTCGTTGAAAGCCGTTTCCATGTCAGAATCTAAGCCTGTGTCTGAAAATGCTGATTCTCGGGCAGGTTGATATTGTCGGATTTCGTAGTTCATCAGTTTTCCCTCCTGGCAGTCGGTGAAGCGTCAATTGTTTCCCAATCTTCTGGCAAACGACCCAAAACACGAGGGTCAGTAATCAATCCATTTTGTGCAGCCCAAATTTGAGCCATGTTAGAATTAGTGAATACCAGAATTTTTCCTGTGGAGTCACGATACCAGCAATCTGATTCGCCTTGCCAGACTGCGGCTAACGAATATTCACGGTCTTTATATTCTTGGATAGCACCATTGAGGTCCGATTGAAGTGTTGCTAAATCCTCATTAGAAACGCCCCAGTTTCCAGCATTGGACAAAGTCTGTTCAGTTTGCTCCAAAATATATTGAATTGCTCGGGCATCAGGTTCAAAAGCAGGATTAGCCTCTTCCATAGCCCTGATAGCATTTTGAACTGCTTCTTCAGCCACGACCATCATATCTTCGGCTACATTAGGATTGTTGGAATCTGCGAATTCACCTGGCATGGTATCACGCTTACGGGCTTCGGCTTCACGAGCAGCATCACCCATATCACTAAATGGTTCAATATTGTCTAATGATTGTTCCCAAGCACCTGCTTCTTCCCATCCTGCTTCAGCAGCCGCATTAACGGCATCTTGAGCCGCAGTAATGGCTAAATCTACGGCTTGACGGTCAGTAATATCGCCTTCTACGGCCACTTCACGAGCGGATTGTGCGGAAGCAATTGCTTCTACCGCTGACATAGCAGCATCTTGAACATTTTCATCTTGAGCAGCCTGTTGTGCATTTTGTGAGGCTTCTACGGCATCATCAGCAAAAATTTCGGACTCAGATTTTCCTTGACCCAATGGCATATCAGATAGTTCATCACTAACTTCATCCATAATTTCTTGTAAGTCGGGATTCATTGAAGCCGCAGTTTGTAGAGCCTCTTGAGCCGCAGTTACCGCTCGGTCTACTGCCCGTTGGTCGGTTTCAGAGGATGGGTCAGCATTTGCCGCAGCCCTTTTTGCTTCATCAACTGCCTTAACAGCCGATTCCGCAGCAGCGGTTTCATTACCTGAATTGCTGGCTCTTTCCGTAGCGTTTGCAGCGGATTGTGCGCCTTGGCGAGCCGATTGAGTATTCTTAGCCTTATCTTCGGTATCTTCATTAGCCTGTTGGATTCCTGCATCTGCACCTGCATTACGAGCATTTTCTTGACGAGCCGCATTTGATTCAACACCTTGCTCTTGCAAAAATTGGTTATCTCCGCCTTCACCATAACCCGAAGGAATATTTCTTTCCTGAGCCAATTCAGTGTCTTGCCTCATTTGTTCAATAATGTCGTCAATCTGTTGGCGAGCCTCATCTCCCGAAGTATCTTGTAAGTCATCGGTCATAGGGTTTTCAGGAACCCAACGGTTTTCAGGACCATCGCCTGAATAAGAAATATCATAGGTGTAAATAATAGTATTGGATGCGTTGTCCAACTCATATAGAACATATTCATCACAAATCTGGAAACTCAATGCTTGAGCAGCAGAGTAAGTTTGAAAATCTGGGAATTCTAAGTAGGCTTCAGCAGGAGTGGGACGGAAACTCTCAAAGTTAATACCATTGGCCCGCATAGTTTCCATAATGCCTCCAAAAGTGAGGATTTCTTGATTAACCATACCTTCTATCCACAACATATGTGTCCAGTCAGAACCTATGCTTGTTGGAGAAACTCCGTAAGAGCCACTACCCAGATTTAACCACTGCCAACTTTGTTGTCGGTCAAGTTCGGGATTGGCAGGTTGATTCATAGATGGTTCTGGTCCATCAGTATTATTTCCTGTTTGTGGGGCAGGTGAATTACCTTCTTCACCCTCACCTTCTGGTCCTGGCTGTTGATTCTCTCGTTCTTCTTGTTCCTTGAGGGCTTCTTTGATTTCTTCAATCAGCCTCGCAATTTCTTCATCGGACAAATCATCAAATGGTCCAGGTGTGTCAGAGGGAGCGGAATCATCATCATCATCATCATCCATGAAATCGTCCATAGGCTTTGGTGGCATCATGTCATCATTACTCGTCTCGGAGTCACCTTCTCGCTTGTCTTGCTCCTTTTGCAATTCTTCTAAAATATCTTCTAAATTATTGGGGCCGTCGGAATCAGTCTCTGGACCACCTGTGGCTTCTCCAGGCAAATCAGGGCCTGGTTGTGAACCTGGTTCTCCCGAATCAGAGTCACCTTCTCCCTGTCCTTCTCCGCCTTCTCCTTCTCCTGAACCTGATGAGTCACCAGAGCCTTCTCCAGAGCCTTGTCCTTGACCTTGGGAGGTATTACCTCCTGCTCCAGAGGGTCTACCTTGAGATTGACCTTGACCTTGACCTTGTCCTTCTCCTTCTCCTTCTCCTTCGCCTTCTCCCTCACCTTCACCTTGTCCTTGACCTTGTCCTTGTCCTGAACCAGAACCAGAACCAGAACCTGAACCTTGTCCTTGTCCCTCTCCTTGGTTTTCGCCTTCCATTCCTGGTGGGCCTTGAATTTGGTCGTTAGGGTCGCCTTCACCCTCTCCTTCTTCGCCTTCGCCTTCTCCTTCTTCGCCATCCCCGTCAGTTCCTGTTTGGCCTTCACCTCCGCCTCCGCCACGGCCTCCTGAACCACCTTGGGCTCGGTTGCTCGCGCCAGCACTTCCTGTTCGCACACCGTCTTGGTCGGAACTCGCACTAAGCAAGATGTATTCACCATTTTCATCCCAATCCATAGTTTCGGTGTAAATAACTGAGTCATCAGTGAGTGAAAAATAAGGGATATTGCTGAGTAATTCTATTAACTGAGCAGGAAGGTCTTCAAAATATATTCCATCATTAACTTCCATTCCGCCGTAGCGTAATAGGGTTAGCAAAGTCACTGGCCCATAATCAGGGTCAGCGACAATAGGGCGGATAGATGGTGAGGTAGGAGGAATAGTCACAACTACTTCGCCTCCCGTAGAGGTGTTGATACCCAAAACTTGGTCTCCGTCTTGAACAGGCATACTAATTATAACTCCTACTTGCTATTTAAGATTGTTGGTAATAAAATTCCCAGTCGGGGGCGGGAGATGGGCAAGCACATAAAAACTTGACTCGTTGCAAGCCTTCTGAATTTAATTCTGGTGTTCCTACTAAACGACCCAGCAAGCCGCAAACACAATTCCATTCCAACCTGTTAATCATGTAATCAAGCCTCCATTTCTCGGTTGAGCCATTTCTGCTCCATAAATTGTTGTGTTCCGTCGGCATCAGTCCAAATAGCATACCAATAAATGTCATAGTGCGTGGTGTTGTTATCTGAAAAATTAGTGAGAGACATAGTGTGGGTATCATCTACATATCCTTGAATATAGTATAACTGAGTATCATAGACTACGATGTTTTCTTGCGAGGTATCATTGACTGGATAAATCAAGAATTGAACCGATACATTGTAGCCATCTAAATCATTAGAAGACAGTCCACAATCTAAGTCAAAAGCCACAGTTGCATGAGTAGCATTGGTTTGTAGAGCAATATCAAACAAGTATATCTCACAAACTTCTGGTTCGGGGGCTACTACATCAATACCCCAAAAATTAACTTGTTCTAATTGATTGCCCTCGTGAGTGACTGTAATCATCGGAATCCAAGAATTACCTATGGCTACACCATCAAAAATATGAGAAATATCTGTTGGAGAATCTCCCATGACCGTAGTGTCCCATGAGTAATTGGCTGCATATCCATTTTGGAATAAGTCTATTTCTACAAAGATGTTTTCTCCTTCGCAATTTTCAGGAACTAACTTGAATGCTACTACGATGGCATCTTGTTCTTCATCTTCGGCTATATGACCTCGGTAATGATTTTGGATTTCTACTTTACAAGGTTCAGCAGGTGGATATTCACAAGAACCGTCATCATCAGTAGCATCGGGGCGGTAATTGGCGGCTTCGGTATCGGTGCAACCCCAGATTTCTTGTTCCAATATGTCAATAGAATGAGCAATCCACTTTTCATCCAAAACTTCTCCATTGAGTCTAAGAATAATTTTGGGCTCATAAGTTCCTACTGAAACGCCATCCCATGTGTGGTAGGTGTAATCAGCACCGTCTGGGTCAGAAACTTGGCCGTCTTCAAAAGTGTTTTCTTGGTATTTTACTGCTCCGTCTTGATACAATCTCCAAGTGATTTCAAATTGTTCGGCATCACAATTCTCTTCTTGGTCTACCAAGTCTACATCGGCACTGATTCTAACAGCGTCTTGTTCGGAATCATCTTCCAGAAGGTAGGCTTGTTGATTGATAAGATAAGCGTCACAACCTTCGGGTTCTTCCTGTGATTCAATAATAAATTGCTGGCTGGAAGGTAGGTAGTATTCATCACCATGTTCGCAAGAACCATCTTCACATTCAACTACATGAAATTCTACTCGGTAATGATAGGTGCCGTCTGCTAAATCTTCAAAAGTATATTCCATACTTATACCATTAGTGAAATCTATGTTGCGGATAAATATCTGGTCTTGTTGTTCTCCGCTTTCAAACAAAGTGATAATAAAGTGGCCTCCGAAATGCTCTATGTCGCACTCAGCGTTATCTTGGAATGCAAATCTAATTTCTAAAGTGCGGTCATCAGTATATCCGAATTCATCGTAATACCATTGTGGAATACAGTCCCAGATTTCATCGCCTGAACCTTGAGACTCATCACTCATAAAATAATCTATACCTACGCCTCCACTGAGCAGCAGTAAAATTGGGGCTGCTACGGCTAAAATAACTTTGATTTTCTCTGCTTTTCGCTGCACCGATTCCAAAGCCCTGTCTACAATATCTCCTTCCAGAGTAGTCTCCACGGCAACCTCGGTTTTATTGACTCCACCATTGAGAACTGTATTGTCAGAAACCTGTTGGTTGATTTGCTGCACAGTGGAAATTAACTCTGCGGCTTCTTTGAGTTGCTCTACCAAAGACTCAGAGTTATCTTCATTAGAAAGATTGACTACGCCATCATCCAGTAAGTCCTCTAAGACGGCTTCTTTACTGCGTCCTGTGGCCTCGGCAATAACTTGCGCTCGCTCATCCAAGTCTAAGTGAATATCAGTATCATCTTCAGACATATTTTGTAATTGTTTGTTTTGCTATTTCAATTTGTGCAACGGGTATATCAACTTTGAGGTTAGCACAGTCCTTTCTTTAGATAGAACGCCCGCACATGAGGCACTGCATATATGAACTTAATGTCAAAAGTTCTTTCTTATATAGGTAGTGTCACACATGGAATATTAGCCCCAACAACAATTGGGCGAAAAAACAAAAACAAAAAAAGGTGAAAAAATATGAGCAATGAAAACACAAACACAGATGTAGCAGCATTCCTAACGGAACTTAAAGAACTTCAACCAGAGCGACCAACTCGTGCTTTGGTTAATTACGAGACATTCAAGCCAGAAATGGACCATGTCTACAAGGGATACACACTTGAAGGATACACCGACGGTATTGAATCTCCTCTTGGTTCCGTCAGCACCGCTGTCCGTATGGTTGCACCAGGTAATGATGGCGAGGCTCCAGAAGGCCGCCGTATCACAATCTGGCTCTCTTCCTATGAGCAAAACGATTTCCAACGCTTCCTCAACGACAATGTCGCAAACAACGAAGATGTTTCTCTTCCTGTGACCATTGATTGGCTACGACGCATGGAAAAGTCCCAGAAAACTGGCCGTGACTACAAGCAATTCTTCGCAATCTTCCGTGGGGCGGCTGACCGTGACTCTCTTCCTGAAGTCCACCCAGACCAACTCAAGCAAGATGAGTGAGGCTTTTTCGCTTCACACATTGAAACCACACACCACAACACCTCCTTTGGGGGTAGAGGACTGGCTCGTCCAGCGTAAGCACGAACTCAGTAAATCTGGGGGAATGTCCTTTGCCCCTGAAGTGGGACTTGATATAGGTGATACCCTTGTTTGGAGGCGGAGGGATGAGGTTTGACCAAGATTCACAAAGAGATTCGTTCATTTGTTGAGTCAGCGGTTGATTCTTATCCTGAGTTTCAAATCAGCGTTGAACCCGTGTTCCGTAGTCAAATCAGCGGTTCATGGCAAAATGCTGGGACGGGAATCTGCATCAAAATGGAAACAGCACCCCTGAATCCACGCAGCCCCAATCCAGACGAAACGGGTATCTGGTTCACAGTTAGTGATGGCAATTACGCCATTGAATGCTTGATACATAATGGCACTTCGGTGCCAGAGGGCCACGGCAACGACTCTTTAGAATCATCATTGATGACTTTGAGGGAATCGCTTCGCAACGGAACCAATGTCGGCATTGAAGGGTGTTATCACATCGTTAATCGTGAAAAGGTTTTTCTGGTTCATCATGTTTATACCATGAAGAATCATCAAACATCTCAGATGACTGACTCGCAATTGCAGGACTTTTTGGCTCTGTGTAAAAAACTGCGGGTAAGACCCTTAGACTTGTTTATGCAAGACGATACACTTTGGAGTGAATTTTATGCTCCCGATGTCTTGAAGAAAGCCGTGATGCTATACTGTCTCAGCCCACAAAACAAAGGTGACTTGCTCCACATCGGACTGGTTACCAGCATGGGTGAAGGAAAAGACCACTTGATTGAACGAGTAGTCCAACCTTTAGTCCCTGTGGGTGTTGCTGGCTCTGGTAAAATGTCTACCATTGCGGGGCTATTTGGGGCCATGAGTGGTGACGACCTTAGTAGCATTGAATTAGGTCTGATTCCAAAAATGAATCACGAAAGACTGGCCGTGAGTGAATTCCAAACTTGGGATAGCATGGTATTTGGTGAACTGATGAATGTCATGGCTAACGGCAAATTTGAGATGCAAAAAGGACAACTGGATATTTCCCGACCTGGCTGCGTCAATATGATGTTCTTAGGAAACCCTCCCAAAACTTGGGACGATGAAACCCACGAGAATTTGGATATGCTGGACTCGTTCGGAGACTACACCTATCAGATTCTATCCCGACTAACTTTGATATTTACTCAAATGAGTATTTCTGGGCCAGATGCGGAACAGTTAATTGAAGAAAAGATTATGGATGCGATGAATGGTAAGTTTGATGACCCTGAAGTTAAGCGTGAAATGAATATGTGGCGGGTTTTTGGCCGAGAATATTTGCGAAAAGTGAGTCTAATTCGCCCACAGATGAGCGCAGATTCAAAAGGCTTAATTCGCACCACCTATCACGGAGAAATTAAAAACACTGAGGCTTTCAAGAAGGCGTTTTTGGCTCGGTCAGAAAAAGACATGAGAAAATATCAAGAATATACCAACTTGTGTCGGGCATTTGCCCGATTGGATGGTTCACCGACCGTAGAGTGGACTCATATTGCTGAGGCCAAAGACATTATGGAAATTTCTATGAAAACTCTGATGGAAAACTTCCCGTTGGATGAATTAGCCGCAGGAATGACTGCTGAAGACCAAGCCTTGTTTAATGCTATCAAAGATGTTATCGGGGCCGCAGAAAGACTGGATTTAAAGGTGCTTCGGAACACCATGAGCAGCATGGCGAACCGCAAATTTAGTGATAAGGATTTGGAACGGTTGGAAAAAGGCAAATACCTAAACATAGAAGTGAACCCTGACGGTAGCAAATATGTGGTGCTGAAAAAGTGAAACTTCAAATAGGAAACAACCGTAAGTGATAGTTATGCTCTCTCGTGATGCTGCTAATCGTGCTGCCATAGCGGTCGCTCGGGTAATCAACAATGGCGAAAGTTTCTCGGCAGCCTCTCGTTCGGTGGGAACCACGGTGAGAACACTCAAAATGTTTCTCAGAGAAAATTCTATCGGAATGGAGCGAGTGTCGGGTCGTTGGAAAATAATTAGGTCTGCGGCTCAGAAAGTCCCTGAATTTCTCACTTTGATGTGGTCGGGTGAATCTGCTACTCGTGCGGCACAGTCATTGAACACTACCGTTCGCACCATCAGTAATCAAATGTTGCCCGATGATGCTGGCACACCTCGTCCAGTTATCGTCAAAGTAGGCAACACTTGGACTCCTAATTTTTTGGGAGTCCGAGATTATAGCATGACACTGCACGGAAGTTTGATTGGATTAAACGATTCTGTGCAAGGAAGAGGAGAGCAAGAGGGACCCGATGCCGACCCAGATGAGGCCGATGCGGAGTATGCAGATATTTGGTGGCAGATAGATTTTAATAATTTTGAATCATCCTTGCCAATTTCAGAAGTGGGTAACTTTTGGAGATTGCCGATTGTAGACTATTTGCGTAGTTATCTGGAATCACCTTCTCAAGTCAATACTTCATTAGCCAACAGATTTTTAGGTAATGCAGATGTGACATCGGCTGCTGGTGTAGCGGGCAGAATCGCCGCAGATGGCTCCATGATGCTGACTCGGCTGGAACAATTCTTGGAGAGATATGATTTGCGAATGGCTCCCGATGTTACGATTGGAGTAGAACCTGCGTCGGGATTGATAAGTCCTGTGCGGTGGATTTGGGTCAATGATTTTGGAACTAATTCTACTCGTGTGGCTTCGGGATTGTGGCAAGTGATGTTCCTCACCAATTCTGAAAGAGAAGAATACCCGATTACTATCAATTATGAATACGACTTGCTGGATGAAGTTGAGTAATGTTATATAGGTAATACGACTGATAGTTAATTACCTTACTGGTGATATTATGGAACAAGAAATTATGATTGCTGCTGGTGCTGTTGGTGTCGTCCTTGCTGGCGCAGCCGCTCGCTGGTGGAACAAAAACCGAAACAAGATTGCAGACAAGATTGAAGATACTTTGGAAGATGCGATAGAAGACCTGACTGGACAAGATGTAGAACTTGGCGAAATCGTTGATGAAGTCATGGAGTCTGCTGATGAAGTCGTCGCAGAAACTGTGGAAGCAGTGGAATCGGGCGAAGATGTCGTGGAATCTGTCAAAGAATCCGTTGCAGAAGAAGTTACTGAACTAAAGGAAGATTTGTCTGCCCTTACTGTGGCTCAACTCAAACTACGGCTCAAGGAAGCAGGATTGCCTGTTTCGGGAACCAAACTCACACTTATCAACCGACTTTCGGAGATGGTAGAGTGAATTGGAACTGGAAAAATATGGGTCTTGGTGCAAGCCTCGTGTCAATTTTGGGCAGTATTGCTATTTACTTTGCTCACGATGAGAACCTCGGTATTTTTGTCGGACTTTGGGCATCGGCGTTGTTGCTATTGAGCGACCGCATGGCTGAACTGAAGGAATAACTTAAATAACAGCAATACGAAAGTATTGCTATGGCTGACTTCTACTCCATTCCCTTGGAGGAAATGAATGCTTTTTTGCGTTCCAGAAGGTTTCAACCTGTTGATTTAACCTATCGTAACCGCCCTGTGATGGAATGGGTCTATGAAAGACCTTTGCCTCGGCAACCGAATCATGTGGTGAGGGTCTATACGGGAATTAACCGTTATGGTCGTTCACAAAATCAAAGCCGTGGTGCGGGAAAAGACGCTATCCGTGTGCAAGTCATTTACAAAAATGGTGATGTGGAAACATTAGTGACTCAACCCAAGCGTGTGCATCGTGTCACAGGATGGGCTGATAATCTGGACAACAGGCTAACAGAAATCGCCCAATCGTTACCACAGGTGGTATTTGACCGTCGTGGAGAGCCCATGACTTTGAGGCGTAAGAATGGTAAGTATTTCTGGGGTAGTAGAGATTATCCGAAATACAAAGAAACCCGTCCTTTTCAAGCAGAAGAATTTAATAGTGAGCAGGATGCGCCATTAGTGGGACAGACTACGGAAGCACCCTATGAAATTAAGGTGTATGTTCCTTCTACTACCTTAGACCAACCCATTAGCGACAGCGATTTCAAATCTCGTATTGACGAAACCCAAGAAAAACTCTCGGAATTGTTTGGAGGATTTACTACTGTTGATGCTTCAGGTGGTTATTTGAGCCAGCAAGATGGTGTGATTAGTGAACCTGTTATTGTGGTATCATCGTGGGCTACTGTGGGAGATTACCAATCAAAAGTGGGCGATTTAGAACGCTTCTTGAAACAAAAGAAAGATGATTGGGGTCAGGAAGTCATTGGATTTGAGTTTGAAAATGATTTCTTTATGTATCCTGCGTTCCGAGCAGAGGAAATCAACTTAGGTGCGGAAGATGATATTAAACTTTTCTATGAAGGCATTTACGATAATGATGGTGGATTCGGGGATGGAAATGAAATGAAGTCCTATTCAGTGGTGAGTAAAAAAGATTACCGAAACTACTACGAAGATACAAAATGGAATCCTTGTGAATGTGATGTGCAAGGTTGTCTTTCATGTTTCCTTAATGAATATCCTCATCAGCCTCAAATCACGGAAGGCCGTATTGTGAGTTATGGGAGTTTGTGGTTTGAAGATAGGGTCTGGGATGCTGAAACATTTGCAGCCGAAGACAACTACGATTCTACTTATGGCAAAGCCCAAGCCAAGATTCGCAGAAAGTTAAAGAATAAAATTAAGAAACAGGCGATAATGGGAACTAAAGCGGGTCAATGGTCGGCTCGTAAGTCCCAAGAATTGAAACGACAATACGAGGCTGCTTGCGATAAAAAAGGTTTGAATCCATACAAGGGCAAGAAAACTAAATCTCAAGATAATCTTAGTAAATGGAGCCAACAAAAGTGGAAAACTGCTTCAGGAAAAAAATCATCTACTACTGGCGAACCATATTTTCCTGCTAAAGCAGTTGCGGCACTCAAAGAAAAAGGATTATACTCCAAAGCCAAGCAACAAAAGAAAGCCGCTACCAAGGCAGGAAAGCAGAACGCTCGTTATAGTGACGACATCAGAGCCATAGTCAAAAACTATCGCTCCGAAGAAATTGAAGATGATGCTCCACAAGATTGGAGAGAATCTATCATTACTATTCCTCAATCGGATTCTTTTGGCAATGCTTTGTATCGCAAAATGTCAGACCTAACCTATAATCAGGTATGGAGGGTCTTAGAAATTATTGATGACCTAAATCGTATGAGTCATCACCATGCCCTAATCAAATTCAGTAGCAACTATGTAGAAATTTGGATTTACAGCCATGATAGCGGATTGGTTATGCCGAAAGATTATCATTGGGCCGAAGATTTTAATGACATGATTGCTACGGTGGACTGGCAAATGTGGGAGTCCGAAACCGAATGGGACGATATAGATTGGGATAATCCCACCCCTTCAGACTGGGGAGATGATATATCTTGGCAAGATGATTGGGGTTCGTTGCGTCCTGAAACTCGCCCAGAATTTCCTACCGTTGATGCTAAAATTGCCTCTATGTTGCGAAACCACTCTAAAGTTAATGTCAATGGTGAACAAGGATGTCCTGGTTGTGGTCAAGAAGATTTATTCTATCGTGAATCCACAGGGACTGGAACTAAATGGTATTGCTATGGATGCTTCTATACTGAAAAGACGGAATCTCAGAAAAGTAAAAAGGTCCTCACTTTAGAAAAATATGGTCTGAAGGTTCGGTGTCCCGATTGTAATGAAATGATTGTGGCTTATAATCAAGCCTCAGTTAATAGTCACCGTAAAAAATGCGGGGTGACTAAGTGAATATCATAAATTGGATTAGAAAACCTGCATTACTATGGAGTTTTGCACCAAGAGAGTCAGAGTTGGGTCGTGATTTTTTTTATGCTCCATCTCGTGAACAAGCCCAAGCAGAAATGATACACTACATGAGAATGAATCATGGTGATGAAATAGGTGAATTGAGGTGGGAGCCTTTTGGTCGTGATGGACTCACCTTTTTAAATGAATATGATAATAATACATTGGTTGGTTCGTGGGGATACCTAAAATTAGTAAATGGTAAAGTTAAAACTTTAGATGAAATCATGGAAAATCGGATGTTGCTTCAGTGGCCTGAAAATACTCCAGGAACAAGGATTAGTTAAATAGGTGATGCAACTACTAAAAGGCATGACTCATTGGACGCATGATGAATATATATCTCGTCTGAATGCTGACGCTGATGCTGCATATCTCATCGCTGATGCCGCCCGAGCCAAAGGATATGACCCACGAATCACTGTGGAAATACCTCAAGCGTTTGATTTGGCAGACCGCTGCCAGAAATTATTGGAATTTTTACACCCCCGTAGAACTGCGGAACAGATTCGTGCGCTAACCGAATCACACGATGGAAACCGTGAAATGGTGGCTCTGGATATTGCTAAAATCGTTACTGCGGAATCATGGTTATACGGTATCAAAAATAAATGTGATTCTTGTGGCGGAGAAAAGGTTGTCAAAAAGGGAAGACGAACTGTGAGTTGCGATACTTGCGATGGAACTGGGATGATTCTGAACTACTCCGAAGATATTGAATTAGACTATGAAGAAACACTGCAAAAATTCTCTGATAATGAGCGAATCATCAAAGACGACACTTTCGGAGCCTTGTGTATCTATCATGGCGTGTGTGCAGGATTAGCAGTTCTGACAGAAGGTATTCTGGTGGCTCCATTAGAAGGTGTGGTATCGTGTCGTATTGTCATGAATGAAGACCGCAGTAAATCATTAGCCATCAACTTTGCTGGGCCTATCCGAAGTGCAGGTGGAACGGGTCAAGCATTGAGTGTGTTGATTGGAGATATTATCCGTCGTGAGTTCGGATTAGTTCCTCCTCAAATTACTTTTGAAGAGGCTGAAAGATACAAAGAAGAAGTCAGTAAATATGCTCGTGGTCTACAATACCGACCTTCCAACCCACAATTAGAGATTATTGCTTACAACTGTCCTGTATATATTGATGGTGAAGGTGTGGGTAATGAAGTCTCGGGTCAGCGTGACTTGCCTCGTGTTCCAACCAACAAGGTTCGGGAAGGGATGCTGCTGGTTATGTGTGAGGGTTTGGTATTGAAAGCCCCCAAGATTTTGAAATATACAGAAGCATTGGGATTTGCCGAATGGGACTGGCTAAAGCAATTTACCAACAAAGGAGATTCTGATGCAAAAAAAGCATCTATTGAACCTAACTACAAATTCTTGGCAGATATTTTAGCAGGTCGTCCTATTTTCTCTCGTCCTATGGCTCGTGGTGGTTTCCGACTAAGATATGGTCGTAGCAGGTTAGCAGGATTAGCCACTACTGCTATCCACCCAGCCTCTATGAGAGCAGTAGGTAGTTTCCTTATCGTGGGGACACAAATGAAATATGAGCGTCCTGGAAAAGCAACTGTGGTAACTCCTTGCGATACTATTGAAGGGCCATATGTAGAATTTAATGATGGTTCGGCTCGTCGCATACAAGAAATGGATGATTTAGAAGATGCTGTCCCTACGGAAGAAGAGTGGAATATTGCTCGTGTATGGGATTTGGGAGAAATTCTGGTTCCTGTGGGTGAGTTCTTGGAAAATAACCATCCGTTAGCACCCAGCCCTTATGTTCACGAATGGCACGAGTTAATTGTAAGTAAAGAAGAACTTACTTATCCAGAAACATTTTCTGAAGCCCTAAGTCAGTCCCAGAAATTTAATATTCCGATGGCTCCTGAGTATATTGCTCATTACAGTGACTTACTTCCTGAAGAATTGCAGACTCTGTTGCAAGGCATGACCCTCTCTGATGGGTCGGCGCAAGTGGAGCCAGATGTATTAGAAATCATTTATCGGCTCAACATTGATGTAGATGTTAATCGGTGTTTATCTGGGGACAAATCGGAGTTACTTGTGAATCTCTGGAATTCAAAATCTCAATTGGATTTTAAATCTGACTCGGACGGTTCCGCATTGGGAGTTATCCGAAACTTTTACAATTTTCCAATTGAAAATCCTATTTCTATCCGTATTGGTGGACGAATGGGAAAACCTGAAGGAAGCAAACTACGAGAAATGAAACCTCCGATTCATTGCAACTTCCCTGTGGGCTTCAATGTAGGTAGTCAAAGACTCCTGCGAACTGCGGCAGACCAGCAAGAAGATGTAGAAACTGGGTGGCGTATGTGCGATGTTTGTGAGGAAGCAACTATCTGGGGCGTTTGTTGTGGAGCCGAAACTCGTTTCGTAGGATTGAAGTGGGATAAGGTAGGAATAAAAGATTTGTATGAGTCTGCCTTGGAATCTGCGGCGATTGCTGATGGGAAAATCAAAGGTGTAAAAGGAATCACCAGTTCAGAGAAAATCCCTGAGCATCCTCTCAAGGGTGTGTTAAGATACAAGCATGGAATTTCCATGTTCCGAGATGGAACTATTCGTTTTGACATGGTAGACATTACCATGACTCACTTCCGACCCAGAGAAATTGGGATGACAGTAGAACAAGCGCAAAAATTAGGATATGACTGTTCAACTCTGGACGATATTTTAGAGTTGAGACCGCAAGATGTGGTGTTGCCTCTGAATTGCTCCGAGAAAATTCTGGCTACGGCAAATTATATGGATGACTTGTTGGGTTCTATGTATGAATTAGAGCCCTATTATAATTGTGATACGGTTAATGACTTGATTGGACATTATGTGATGGGTATCGCTCCTCACACCAGCGGAGCAATCTTGGCACGAATTATTGGGTTTGCTGATGTGAAAGGACATTATGGGCATCATTACTATCACGCCGCCAAACGCCGTAACTGTGATGGAGACATTGACGCAGTATTGTTGTTGCTGGATGGATTGATTAACTTTAGTAAAAAATTCTTGCCAGGACACCGAGGCGGGCAAATGGATGCACCTTTGATTTTAACTACCAAGATTGTGCCGTCCGAAATTGATAAGGAAGCCTTGAATGTAGAGATTGTAGACCATTATCCGTTGGAGTTCTATGAATTAACTCAAGGCATTGAAGATGAAGACGGCGATTTGGTCCCTCCTCCTGCTAAAGCAGCCATAGAAGCAGGAGTAACCATTGTGGAGTCGGTGTTAGGCACAGACTTGCAGTATGTCGGTCAGAAATTTACTCACGACACACGAGATTGTAGCGAAGGGCCAGCCAACAACCCTTACAACACCTTGGACTCTATGCGACAGAAAACCATGGCTCAATTTGCTTTAGGAGATTGCTTACAATCCGTAGATAACAAAGAACAGTCATCCCGATTGATTCAACGACACCTAATTCGTGACATGAGAGGTAATCTCAGAGCCTATGGGCAACAAAAAGTCCGTTGTCCTAAGTGCGGAGGTAAATACCGCCGCCCACCTATTTCTGGACGCTGCATGACTATTTTGGAAACCAAGCAGAATCCATTTTCGGGCGAAACTGAACAAATTTACTGCGACGGTAAAATTATCCTGACTGTGACACATGGTTCAGTGGCTAAGTATGATAAACTCATGGCTGAATTGGTGAATCGCTACGGTGCTGATGATTATACCGCAGGATTGTATGAGCAAGTTAGTCGCTGGGTAAAAGATACTTTTGAAGATAAAAATATTCTGAGTCAATCAAAATTACCATTACCTGAGAGCGAATCAACCGAAGGTTCAAATAGCAGCAAAACCAAATAAACTATATGTCAGAATTTCCCGACGATATTACTGTCGGAAAAAACGATGCACCTGATGTGGTAGAAGACATTACCATGCAAATGATGTTCTCAAAAATATCTGAGGTGTTGGAAATGAATGATTTGTTGCATTCCGAAATGACTGAAATCAAGAAAACCCTCAAAGCCATTGTAGAAGTTGCTAAAGCGGCTACTGAAGAGAAAAAACCTGTGGCTTTCAAGGATGATACCAATAATTCTATGTATGGTTAATCCCGCATTAGTGGGGAATCTCGGACAGTATCTACCATCACTTGTAGTGGGGCGGTAGGAACTACTTGTATGTCTCCCATTTCTATTCCCACATTGGCTGCGGCACTGATAAGAGTTTCTACTGATTCAATAATCAGCCGAATACCTTGACGATATGCTTCTAACTGCCCTTCAGCGGCTTGTCGCATCTCTTCTACATCTCCTAATATATTCTCCAGACCTTGTTCAGTTCCACTAACGGCAGCAGCCATAGCCTGTTTTAGCATCTTATTTTCCAATTCTAATCTTTTAATCTCGGCACTGTTCAGCAACCAATTGATAGGAGCAGGGAGTGACAATTCTAAGCCTCCAGACCCAAACCTGACATTTCATCAATTACTTCTTCTGAAGGAGTGTTTTCCAAATAGAGGTTTTCATATTCTGAATTAGAGGTTTTCTTCTCATAAGCCATATCTGCACCACCCAACAACAAGAGTGTTAAGCCAGCCGTAGAAACCGACGGGCTGCTGTTGTGGTAATTAGTAAAAGACAAAATTCGCCCTGCTACCAACATGACGGCTCCGAGCCCAATGATTTTAGAACCATCTATCATAGTTAATATGGGTCGCTACTGTTATTTAAGTTCTTACTCGTCTGCAACGGGTGGGTTTAACACAGCATCTGAAAGATGTGGCGTGATTTGTTCCAAAATACCGCTCACAATCAAAATAGCAGACCGACCTGCCAGATTGACATTATCCAGCAGATTGTAAAGAAACTCGCACTGTTCAGTGGTGAGCGTTACTTCGGGCATAGTTAATCACTAAGGTTCTACCTATTTAACCCTTATCATGCCAGCAATCCGTATTGTTGAAGTGCCGTGATAATCTCACCTAATGAGGTTTGAATGTCAGCCAAGTTTATATCTGTGCTTGCAGCGAGGCTACCCAAAGTAGTGGGGTCTAAAGGTTGAGCGACATAAGGTGTTGCGTTTTGTTGAACCACAGGAGTTACACCCATGAATCCTACTGTGCTGGCAGCATTTACTCCGACTGACAAATTACCTGTAACTGTCAAAACTGTGCCGTCAAAAGTTAAATTGGCTTCTCCTTTTATGGCATTGGCACCTGTGACTGCGGTAAGGGTATTGGGAGTGCTGCCTGTAAGTGACACGCCCGCCGAACCGCTTGATGCGGCTGTTATTCTTCCTTTTTGATTTACTGTAATTGTCGCATTCGTATAAACTGCGGGTGTAACTGCTGTATCTGTAAGAGCAATAGTTCCTGTGGTAGTGATAGGGCCGCCCTGTAATCCAACTCCTGTGGCGACTTCGGTAACAGTTCCTGTGCCTCCTCCACCAGAAGAGGAAATTAAAACTGTGTTGCTGGAAGTTCCATTAAGAGTAATTCCTGCACCAGCCACTAAATTTAGCGTCGGGTCGGGAGTAATTGTGGTTTGTCCTGAAACAGTTCCGCCATCAGCAGATGTCTTGATAGTGGGGCTTCCTGCTCCACCTTGACCTGAATAGCCATTTGCCATAATAATATTAGGTGGTGCTGCTATTTGAATCTAATGATTGCTTCATTGATAAACTGGAATGAACATGGGTCCTAATCCGACATCAATTTGTAACCAACCTGCGGGATTTAATGGACCTCCTGTGGGTGAATCAGGGAATGCTGCGGCTACTGGTGGGGCGACAGGCCCAGCAAAAGCACCTATTTGTGTAGCGTTGATGTAGGCTGCATCATTGGTTAATACTGAAATATTGGCTCCTGATTGAAGATAAGCCACATCTTGCAAATTAGTTGCGGAAATAATATCTCCGTTGCTACTGGAAACCAATGGCTTACTGGTGGAAGCGGTTTGACGAATTGTTCCTGCGACATGAAGTTTGGTAGATGGGTCGGTGCTTCCTAATCCAATACCAACATTTCCTCCACTTGTTATTCTAAATTGGGTAGCGGTTGCGGCTACATTGTTATTGGATGCGGCAGGTGTTCCAAAAGCCACATCATATTGTGCGCCATCTCGCTCACTAACTTGCCATAAATCAGCCGTCTCCTCTACATTGTTGAAGTGTATTCCTCCGAATGCGGTCGTCAATCCGACTCTTCCGTTTGAACCTGTGGTAAGAATTGCATATTCTGAATCTGCTCCTGCATCTACTTCAATTGCAGCAGTAGGAGAAGTTGTTCCGATTCCAAGACGATTATTGGTGTTGTCCCAGAATAGTTCTCCGTTGTCCTGAGCCAAATTTCCTGCGGCATCTACGAATAAAATACTTCCTGCTGTTCCCGAACCTACAGCATCACCGATAGATACGCCTCCGCCCCCTCCTGAGCCATTAGATGCAGCCGTGATACGACCTTGAGCATCAACCGTAATATCTGAATTAGTGTAATTTCCTGCGGTAACTGCTGTGTTTGCTAAGGCCACAGTTCCAGAAGTGGTAATAGTCCCTCCACTTAATCCAGTTCCTGCGACAATTTGTGTAACCGTTCCTGCATTAGCCGTATATCCTGCATCATTGGCTAACAAAGATACGGGTTGTCCTGCTTGAATGGCTGAATCGGCTTTGACTCCTTGTGCAGCAGTGGCGAAATCTCCTGTGTCGTCCTGAGCAGCCGTTCCTAATGTAATTCCTGAGAGTTGGTTCAATTCTGCGGAAGTAGAAGTAACTGCTACATTGTTGAGAAATAATTTGCTGTTCCCAATTTTTACTTCGTCTGATGCTGTAGCATCATTAACACGAAATGGTTGTTCGGCCATGGATAACTATTATGACTACTGCTATTTGAACCTTATCAAGCAATAGTCTGTCGCATAAATCTGACAGTTAGATTATTACTTCCTGTGCGAGTCACTTGAACGGCAGGAGTGGCTGCGGAGGTGACATTGACAGTGAACAATGCCGCACTACCAGTGAATACATCAGCAAAAGGAACGAAACTGCTGCCGCTTCCATCCGCAGTAACCAATAATTCTGTGGTTTGTGATTCTCCTGCGGTGGCATCAAAAGCAGTAATAACATATTTGGCTCCTTTGTAAGAAGATGCGGCAAAAGAGTCAATGGTTGCAGCAGAACCTGACGATACCGTGGTGGTGTTGCTCTTGAAACTTCCATAAACCGAACCTCCTGCGCCGATTTGCAATAATTCATTAGTGGTATCAATGTTAAATGAGGCATCTATGGAGAATCCTCCGCTACCGTCTGATAGCAAAATATCTCCTGCGGCTCCAGGTGTTGAGGCTCCTGCATCGGTTTCCCAAGTTACAGTTCCTGAACCGTCAGTCTTTAGAACTTGATTAGCAGAACCATCTGTGACGGGTAGAGCAAAAGCACCAACGGAAAAACTTGTGGCACCTGAATAATCCATGGCTCCTGAAACTGTTGAGCCTCCTGTTCCAGTTAAGGCTCCTGCTCCAGCAGACACACCGACACCAGAAATTTGTCCCGATGCTGTAATAGTGGTGGCTCCTGTGATTGCACCGTTTGTAATGTTGAGTTGTCCATCAGTAAGGCTTCCACCTATGATGGCTCCAGAAGCATTGACTGAAACGGCATTTGTGATACTTCCTGCGTTGATGGTGAGTGCGCCATCAGTGAAACTACCTGCGGTGACCAATCCTGAAGCATTAACAGTAGTGGCTCCTGCAATTGCACCTGCATTAACAAGACCTCCTGCACTTGCATCTAATCCAGCACCAGTAATCAAACCAGTGGCTGTGATGGTGGTGGCTCCAGCGATTGCACCGCCCGAACCGATTGTGATAGTTCCATCGGTGGCTTGGGTAAAGCGAAACGCCTGTTGTGCCATATAATGATATTCTGGTTTTTGCTATTTAAATTTGTCTAACTCAACAACGACCGAATTACCTTAACGGTGTGATTATTGGCAGAGCCTGGAGTGAATTGCAAGACAAAATTAGCCCCAGAAATTACACCATTAAAACTTCCTAATGGTGCATCACTAAAGATGGTGCCATACTCTACTACATATCCTGTGGTTCCATCGTGAACGCCCAATAATTCTGAGGTCTGATATTCTCCTGCGGTAGTGTCTGCTACTTGAATAATGTATTTTACTGAGCGATAACTGCTGAAGCCCCAAGAATCTATGTTGGAAACTGCGGCTCCCGTAGTGGTTTGGGAACGAGTGGTGAGATTCATATCATTGATAGACAGACTTCCAGAACCCGTGAGGCTTAAAATGTTGCTGGTGGCATCAAAAGAAAATTCATTTTTGCCTCCGATGGTATCTAATGCTGTGGCATAGGCTACTTGCGTGGGTTGAATAGTCCCTCCAATACTGCCGCCACCACCTCCGCCTCCCGAAGATTGAATGGTAATAGTATTGGGGTCGCTTCCTGTTAGTGTGATGTTAGACCCTGCAACCAAGTTAATTTCTTGTGAGCCATCTAAGACGGTATCTCCTGCAACAGCACCAGCACCTGCTGATAAATTGATTTGAGGACGACCTGCAAACCCTGTCCCAGAAAACTTTTCAGCCATAATGAGTCACCATACTATCAGACACCGCCCTCTAAGGCTTGTCGTCCAGTATCAGTGAATCCTGTTTGTTGCTCAGACCATCCAACGAACACTGCTTGAACATTGCCTGTAAGTGTGTCTGCACCTGCAACTGCACCAGTGTTGATAACACGGAACACAACTTGCTTTTCTACCACCAGAGGAATTTCAAACTTCCATTGGTCGGATTGAGGAACAACTACGCTCCATTGGAAATCGTCCCATTCAAAAAGTAGTTCGCCGTCTACCCAGATTTGATAACGAACTGTGGCGTTGTTATTGGTAGTGGGTTCGGTGTGTCCAAAGCGAGAAACTAAATATAGTTCATTCTTACGACCTGCTTCAGTGGCCGTGGAAGTTCCTGCGGTGGTAATTCCTGTGAACAAACCGCCGCCGCTACGAGCCCCAGAAGGAGTCCCTACTGAGTTCGGAGTAAAGACCTGACCACCAACTGAAGTGGATGCAGTAGACGGAAAGGTTGGAACAGTAGAATCAGGAAGCGAGGATGCTGCGGGTGAACCGCTGACCCAACTTTGAGTTCCCAAGACACGAGCATCATTAACATTGATAACTACTGCATCAATATATTCTCCAGCATCTAAAAATCCACCTGCTAATCCTGTGAGAGAAACTACTTGGCGTTGAATAACATTCGCAGAATTGCTTTTAGGAACCAAATGCCACGGATAATTCTCTGAATTGACATTGTTAGGATGCAACATCAGATTTTCCATAGCGGGGCGAACTGGACGCTTATAGGTTGAAGGGTCAATTCCAACTCGCTGCGGAGAGGTAGCAACCGAAGTTTCGGTGCTGTATGAAGAATAAGGAACTGGAGTTGAATTAACTGCATCGCCCTTCTGTGAATATCCTGTTTGGAAAGCCTTCTTACGGTAGGCTCGTTTGAGCCCACGGATGTTATCGTTGGTATCTCCTGACGGCATGAAATCACCTATAATTACTTTTGGTCCTTCCTGTTATTTAAGGTTAAGCCAAGTTTGGGAGCCATTTTTTGTGCTTCCCTTTGTTCTTTCCAATATTGAGTAGATGTGGCTAAATACCACTCCCAAGAACTGGTGTCTAATCCCCGACTCAATAATAGTTGCCTACGGAACCACTCTACATTATCTACACTTACTTCAATACCCAGCGATAGCAATTGCTCACAAATCAAAGCATCAGAGCCTGAAAAAGTCCAATATTGAACAAAAACTCGTGCCGCAGGTTGGGAAAGAGCCCAAGTTCCTGTGGGATATTCATTAAGGATAGCGTATCGGACATCCCAAGTTTGAAATGGCCTCACATAAACATCAGGTTCCAGCAAATAACCATAATTGGAAGTTAAATCTTTAGGAAATGGCGATGAATCTCCTGAAACGCCCCAAGATTTGATATTTTCGGGATTTTGATAATAATGTGTGGTATTGATTACTATCTGAACAAAACCATTGGGCCTCCATTGCAAAATATTTCCCAGACTCACTAATGGTGCGGCTGTAATTCCTGGGGTGCTTCCGAAATCATCTATCACGACGAAATGGTCTTCTCTCACCATCGCTGTCTCAGTTATCTCGTTACCATATCCACTGGTAAAGATGGAAAATTGGTTAGCAGGATTGGGCAGGTTACTTCCGTCTGCCGCAGGAATTAGTTCCCACAAGTATATTTGTTTGCGAATCATCAAATCAACCTCTTAGGGACTTCTTCTAAAGCCTGTTCGTATTCATTTCTTTCTGAAATATCGGCCATCAATTTGTTGCGAATTATCATTCTTTTGTGTGCCTGAACAGTCTTGACATTGACAGGGATGTTCTGAGACATTAAAAAATTGGCTATCAGTGCATCAGAACCATCAAATAAAACATACTCCAAATAAACACGAGGAATCCAAATATCTCCATCATCATTGTCAATGGCGGTGGTGGTGGAATAATCCCAACTTCGGGTAGTTACACCAGAAGTTTCCCTATCGTATGCTACCTGAGTTTGTTGCAATTGATTGATTGAATAATATACGCCCCAAGTTTGCCCAGGAACTACATACATTGGCGTATCGCTGAGATAAAAAGATGGGCTAAGTGATTGAGGCCCATAGCGTAATCCTGGAGATGGACCATATGGTGAGGTATTTCCTGAAATCCCAGGACCTACTACATTATCGGGTTGTTGAAAATACTGTGTGGTTTCTACCCAGATATTAGCACTCGCCGCAGGAGGCCACAGGGAGATTTCATCAATAACGATAAATTGAGTGGCTTTAACATAGCCAGGAATGTCTAAGTTGTTGCCCAACCCTCCGACAAAAATATCTACTTGGGCATGAGGATTGGTTCCCCAAGCAGGAATCGCAGGAGATAAAGTCAAAATTGGGTCTTGGTTAAGAACATATGGTGTCGGGTAGGTAGTAGAGGGAATCAAACCTCTCCACTCATAAACCTGACGGCGCATCATACAATATAATAACCCTTGTTGCTATTTGAACCTTCGGTTCAATAGACGGTCTTTTGGATTTCAAGTTCGCCAATAAGTGTTACTTTGACACGAACCGTAGCCACATCTGTTCCGCCCGTTGCCATATCGTGTGCAGCAATAGCGGCGTTATTAGAAACAGAAACTTGTAGCGGTTGCTGGAACAGCACCAAAACAGGGCTGGTAAAAGCAATATATCGTTGGTTTGCAGCACCTGGCATTACCAATCGCTGGATAGAAATGTCGTTAGTTGGAATGCGGTTGCCTCCGACCAGAATTTCCACATCAAAATCTGCGAAAGTTCCAAATGGAGCCGTATTAGGAGTGACATAATTATAATAGTAAGGGTTAGTTACGGTTTCTACCTTGAGTTGGTTGCCCGCAGCATCAAGAGGGACAATGTCAATTGCGAAACCATGAATCCTAACATCTTCGTTGTTAGCCTGATTGGTATAAATTGTGGCAATATTTGAGGTCCCATTAGTAGCAGGGACAGAAAAATCGTGATTAGTAGTCAGAATTTTTGGTTCAGGGTCTTGATTTGCCATACTTTATCCCTCCTCAAGCAACACGACGGGCTGCAATCTTCTGAATAGAAAGTTCGGAGATAAGCGAAATCTTGGCACGAATCGTAGCGACTGCGGTTCCGTTGTAATTAAATGCCGCCACTCCTGAGTTAGAGGTGAGGTTAATCTTGAGAGGTTGTTGGAAAAGCACAATCACAGGAACTGTGAAACTCATGGTCTGGTCTTGTTGTCCGTAAATCCAAGCAATATCAAAAGCATTGGATGGAATGTTGTTTGGTCCAACACTCAAAGCCATGGTAAAATCTGTGGGCATGGTGAATTTCGGGTCAGTTGTGCTGGTAATTTGGTTTCCTGCTCCATCAATCAAAGAAAAATCAACTGCTACTGCATAAACACGAACTTCTTCATTATTTGCTTGGTTGGTGAAAATAGAGACAGCACTCTGAGTTCCACTGGCGGTAGCCACGCTAAAATCGTGGACGGTAGTATAGACTTCTGGCTGCGGGTCTTGATTTGCCATATTGGTTAATCTCCTATGTCAGATTGGTTCTTCTTGCTATTTCAATCTATCGTTTCAAATCGGGCTTTAGCCCTCCACCAAAGCCACGACCATCTCAATAATAGAATTCCTACCAGTAAATCAATGATAAAAAACCAAGCACCATAACTTTCCAGATGTTTTGACATAGATACTAAGACTTCATCTGGAGGAATCATGCCGTCTTTTAGAATAACTGTGACCCAAATCATGGCTCCCAAAAATGCTAACCAGAAGGTAACAAACAATTCTTTCCAGACTTTATCCATAATATCTCTTCACTTGTCAATCTCTAAATAATTCTGATTCGTCAGAAACTTCGGGAGCGGGTGCTACATCTACTTCAGGAGGGGTAATGCCTTCTTCAATAGCCTTAACATCTACATATTTTCTGGCAAAGCCATATAATTTTGGTGCCAAATCTTGTAATTCTTCATCCATGGAACGGCCATCTTTTGACGCTTCCTGACGAATCAAACCATCTAATGACGAAATGGTATTCATGGTGCGATAAAAATTGGGTGTGAATACTGCCCGATAGGTTTTGCTAATTCTATCTGTTTGTCGCTGCGCCTGAATTGCTAACAATACTGCGCCTAAATTGGTAGCCGTAATGAATCCTAACAACTGCCAAGTCCACCAATCTGTGGGTTTAACCAGCAGTGAAAATGTTTGAATGATAATTTCTACCATCACTAATACTCCAATCATAAATCGGGTAGACAAAATATCGTTAGATACTAATTCATTAAATTGGTCGTTATTTTTCATAGGTGGGCCTCCTGAAAACTATATACATTATGTCGTTAGTTGGTGCGTATCCATCTTTTTCATATCCATGTTCTACCACGGAAGCGACACATTTTTTCTCCCAACGGCGTTCTTTGTCTATGGCAAAAATATCGGCTCGGAAAATACCTTGGTTGCTCAACATAATGAAGTCTGAAATAGTATAAATGGGTATTGAATTAGTTTCATAGTCTACATATTCTACCTCATCAGATACAATATTTATTTCCATCTCGGCTAATTTTCTTTCAAAAAAATCTTCCCCTAATTGTCTTTTAACTGCCTCGGCTACACCAAAACCTGTGTGTAAGTTCTCTTCAATAACTTTCCATTCTCTTTCAGCCAAGGTGTCCCACTGGCGGGAATTGGAATCATACTCTCTTCCGATGGTATGACGATAGGCTTGCAAGTATTGGATTTTACGAGTAATTAAATACTCAGTCCAAATCTCATCTTCAGGGGGATTGGACTCCATAAGGTTATTGAGGTCTGCTACCTATATCAACCTTCACTCATATTCTCTCAAGACTTTTCCTCGGGCTTCACGGGGCTTTCCTCCATTAGTCCAACCTTTGTGTTCTACGGTGAGTGGGGCTCGGCGGGCTACGATAGCATCTCTTTCTGCCCACAATCCATAATTATATTCACGAGTTCCATTCATAGCCACATTAAATCGTTCTCCTGCTTCGTTTTCACAAATCCAAATTGGAGTTCCTTCCGCAGTCCCTTGTCCCTCAGTATATCCCACAATTGGAAATTCAGTTTCTTCATAACGCTTGACTTTCATCAAGTCTGATGACCTGCCATTGAGTTTATAGATAGAATTTAGGTTACGAACTATGCTGCCCTCATAACCCTCTTCTACAAATTGGTCAGTATAGGTTTCCACCTCTTCATAACTATTGATAGGGTGATTTTCTACAAAACGAACCCGAGTGCGTCGGGCCGCAGGAACTTGATTAAGAATACGAACCATCAAGCGATACCGATTAGCAAAAGTCATATCCCGATTGTCCAAATCTATCAAATCATAGACTCGTAATTTCATAAATTCCATTGCTTGAATATCACTTTCGGTGTATTTTTCTGGATTTTTACGGGCTAATCCGCTGGCTCTTTCAAATTCCACATCATCAGGTTCCGCATATAATTCACCGTCCAAAATAATGTTGCTGGGCAAATTAAGATTCAAAATATCTTCTCGGATAGCGTTCATTCCTGGGAAGAGTTTATTCTTTCTTGACATTAGAACTACCTGTCCAGCAGTAGGCATAGAGGCCAAACATCTAACGCCATCAAATTTTCTTTGGATAGCGGCGGGGAATTGGGTCCAGCGTCGGCCACCTTTAGAGAACTTTTTTGCCAACATAGGGAGGACCACAGTTTGATTTCGGGCTCCTGCCATAGAAATTACATATCCTTGGTCCATTTTATTGAGCCATTCTGAACGAGCCTGTAACTCAGCCTGTTCTAAAACGGTGCGTCCTTGATTACCTGCTGATACAACGGTGGGAACTCCTGTAATT